>Ga0302314_10015936_pt1 | contig 12742 bp, 13 predicted proteins | sample III_Palsa_N2_3_FD_200533 | JGI IMG/M metagenome (GOLD analysis project Ga0302314, IMG submission 200533) | Peat permafrost microbial communities from Stordalen Mire near Abisko, Sweden - III_Palsa_N2_3 | ecosystem: Environmental > Terrestrial > Soil > Palsa > Peat permafrost | place: Sweden...
GATGTACAGGACCATCCCGATCGCGATGGGCCCGCGTCGCCCGATGCGATCGCTGAGCGGCCCCCAGAAGAATTGCCCGAGGCTGAACCCGATCAGGTACCCGGAGAGCGTGAATTCCATCGCTCCGTACCCCGCGTGGAGCGCACCCGCCATCGCGGGCAAGGCCGGCAGGTAGATGTCCGTCGAGAGGGAGGAGAACGCCATGAGGACGCTCAGGATCAACAGCGTCTGCAGGTCGTGCGTCTCGGAAAACCGCTTCAGCCCGGAGCTTGAGCGGGCTTCGAGCGACGTGCCCGTACCTTCGGAAAGGGGCGCAGTGGCCTGAGAAAGAGCTGTCGTGTCAGAGGGCGGCATCGGAAAGGCGCGGGCGTTTCCTTGATTATCCGGGAGAACCCGTAGTCGCCCGAGTTGCAGGGCCATCCTTAATCTCGGGTTATGGGCCACACCCATCTTCGCAAGCCGATGGGCCCCAGGACCGGGGACGCCGTGACTAGACTGGTCGGACGACATCGGCGGAGACGAAGGCATGAGCAACGGCGCGGACGAGGACAACAGGCGGCGCGTTTTCTTGAAGCGTAGCGCGGCTCTGGGCAGTCTGTTGCCGCTGGCGCAGGTCGCGCCCTTGCGTGCTGCGCCGTCGGAGGCGTCGGTGACAAAGGTCCCGGGCGCGCTGAGCGAGCCGGCCCGCGGCTATCTGTCATTGGGCGCAGACGAAGCCGCCTTCGTCGAGTCCATGGTCGACGCCATGTGCCCCGCTGACGCGCTGACCCCCGCCGGCACCGCCTGCGGCCTGGCGGTCTACATCGACCGGCAACTGGCGGGAGATTTCGGCCGCGGCGCACGCCGCTACAGCGACGGCCCGTGGCTGATCGGCAAGCCCGAACACGGCCCCCAGTTGCCCATGACGCCGGCACCAACGGCGCCGGCCCGAGCCTGCAGGCAATCGTTGGCCGCCGAGCAGGCGCCTACCCGGGCTTTCGCTTCAGTCGCGCCATGAAGGCGTCGGCCAGGACCTGGGATGCGGCAGCGCTCGAGAGCTACCTCGCCGACCCGCAGGCGGCCGTTCCAGGCAACACCATGCCGTTCTCGGGCGTGCCGGACGCCCGGCAGCGCGCCGATCTGGTGGCTTATCTCAAGACCCTCCGGTGACGCCCCGCCACGGCGGCAACTGGCACCGATAGCCTCATCAGGCGCGCGGCGGGATGACCCGGTGCCTCCGCGTCGCCACCGCACCCGAGCCATTACCCACCCTCTTCCACCCACCCGCCGATTCGCTGCTCGAACCGGCTTTCCTGGAACGCCCCATGACCCGCGATACGCTTCTTCTCGTCGAGAAGTGCAGCCACTGCCTCAGCTACTACGACCTCGAGTCGGGCAAGCGAACGGCCAGCATCGTCCTCGACCATTTCCCACATGAATTCGTGATCGACGCGGCGGCGAAGAACGCCTACGTCGGTCACTATGGCGTCGAGACATCCGGGCATGTCGGCACCGGCGGCACGTCGATCTTTCACATCGACATCCCGGGGCGCGCGCTCAAGCGCACGATCGACGTCGCGCCGTTCAACCGGCTGCACGGCTTGCAGATCGACGCCCACGATCGTCTGTACGCGCTCAGCGAAGACCGCGCCGAGCTGGCGGTGATAGCCCACCCCGACATCGACAGCGCGCCATGCCGTGCCGTGGCCACCGGCGGCATCAAGAGCCACCTGTTCGCCTTGACGCGCGATGGACAGACGGCCTATGTGATGAACCTGCTCTCGCACACGGTCACCAAGGTGCGCCCCTACGAGCCGCTGGTCGCGCCCGTGGCCTGCTCGCCCGGCGAGAAGCCCGAGGGTTGCGTGCTCAGCGACGACGAGCGGACCCTGTACGTGACGAACCGGTGGAGCGACACCTTGTCGGCGATCGACACCGACACCATGACCGTCAAGTACGCGGCGACGTCCCGCAACGATGCGACGCGACTGTACAGGTGGCGCGACGGACGCCTCCTCGCGACGAACTACGGCGACCGCAGCCTGTCCGTGATCGACCCGGCGACGTTGAAGGAACTGGCCTGCATCCCGATGCAGGCACGGCCGATCGCGCTCAGCTATCACCCGACCCGCCCGCTCGCCTTCGTCAGCCAGGACGACGACACGCTCGGCTACTTCAACATGGAGTCGCTCACGTTCGAACGCACCATCGCGACGCAGCGCGAACCGGACGTGTCCCGGGTGGTGTCGCTGTGAGCACGCCGCACGAAGCATCCCTGCCGGTCGTCGCGCTGACCCTCGGCGACCCGGCGGGCATCGGCCCGGAGCTCATCGCCCGCCTGATCGCCGGCGGCGCTGCCGCGCTAGCCAACGTGGTCATCGTCGGCGACCGCTGGCTGTGGAACGAGGGGCAGCGGCTCGCCGGGGCGACCTGCAAGACGACCGACATCGGCTCCTTCGCCGAAGTGCGCGCTCGCCCCGACGTCGGGACACCCGCGTTCCTGGCCGTCGACACCGTACGCGCCGTCGATGTGAGGTGCGGGCGCGCCGATGCGGCGGGTGGCGCCAGCGTGCTGCAGATTCTCGACGCCTGCATGGACGCCGCGGTCCTGCGCGCGGTCGACGCGATCTGTTTCGCCCCGCTCAACAAGCAGGCCATGAAGATGGGCGGACTGAAACACGAGGACGAACTGCACCATTTCGTCGAGCGGCTGGGCGTGACGGACTACTTCTGCGAGTTCAACACCCTGGGCGATCTGTGGACGGCGCGCGTCTCGTCGCACATCCCGCTCAAGGACGCGGCTGCCTACCTGACGCAGGAACGCATCGTCGACGCCACGCGCCTGATCCACGGCGCCCTGCGGGCCAACGGCCTGGCCAACCCGCGCGTGGCACTCGCCGCCTTCAATCCCCACGGCGGCGACGGGGGCACGTGCGGTCGCGAGGAGATCGACATCATCGTGCCGGCCGCACGCGCGCTGTGCGCGAGCGGCCTGGCCGTGGATGGCCCTTTCCCCGCAGACACCATCTTCCTGAAAGCACGCGACGGCGCCTACGACGCCATCGTGACGATGTACCACGACCAGGGCCAGATCGCGATCAAGCTGCTGGGCTTCAGCCGCGGCGTCACCGTGCAAGGGGGACTCCCGGTGCCCATCACGACGCCGGCGCACGGCACGGCCTACGACATCGCCGGACGGGGCGTGGCGGACGTGGGCGCGATGGCCAGCGCCTTCGACATCGCGTGCCGCATGGGCCGTGCCTACCGCGCCGCGCCCCACCTGCCTTGACGACACCTCCATGGCCCCCAAGATCAACGCACTTTCAGTGACACGCCACTGGCCCGGAGCCTGTCGCCTGTCGCTCGCCCTCGTCGCCTTGGCGCTCGGCGCCTGCGCCGCCGCACCCCCGCCGACCGTTGACGGAACTGCCGCCCGCTCGCTGGTGGTGCGACACCCGAATGCCGATCCGGCCTCCGTGACGTCGCGCGCGGTCGAGGCCCTGCCGGGCGCCGGCCTTGTCTTCCTCAGCGGCCAGACACCGGAGCCCGCCGCACCGGAAGCCCTCCGCTTCAGTGCGGCCTACTGGGGAGATACCGAGACGCAGACGCTCGCGACGCTCGCCAAGCTCGACCGTCAGCTGAAAGGCCTGGGCCTGTCCATGGCGGACGTGGTCAAGTTGCAGGTCTTCCTCGTGGGTGAGCCCGGGGTCCCCGGGAGTGGGGACAGCGCCGGCTTCGAGCGCGCCTACGTGCACTGGTCCGGCGCCTCGCCGACGAACACGATGGCCCGGCCGGCGCGCACGGTCGTGCAGGTCGCCGCGCTCGGCCACCCGGGCGTGCGGGTGGAGATCGACGCCATCGCGGTGCGTCGATAACGAGCACTCCCAGTGTCGTGAGTTGGAAATTCGTTGAACAGGTCTGGAGCGAAGAAATGACGGTGCCGAATTCCGTTCAAAACGCCCGCAGACTGGGCGCGCCCGCGACACGCGGCTAGATGCCTCGCGAGCGGGCGCAACGACGGATGCGGGCGTTTTGGACGGAATTCTTCAACGAATTTCCAACTCACGACACTAGGTTGCGGCGGCCCGGTCCGCACACCAACGCGCGTACCCTTTCAGGGTCTCCGCGCTCGGCGGGTACGTCCCGTCGATGGGCGCGCCGGCCTGGATCAGCTCGAGCACGTAGACCTCCAGTCGCTCCTGCGCTATCGACGCCTCGGCGATCTCGTCGGCCAGGTGGCGCGGGATGCAGACGGCGCCATTCTCGTCGCCCACGATCACGTCGCCCGGGAAGACCGCGACGCCCTGCACGCCGATCGGCGTGTCGTGGTCGATCACCATCAGGCTCGCGAACGACGAGATCGGCGTGGTACCGGCGGCGACCACCGGAAACGGCATCGTCGAGATGAAATGCGCATCCGAGACGCTGGTGTCCAGCACGACGGCCGCCACCCCGCGCGTCATCAACGCGGTGCTCATGATGTCGCCCATCATCGAGACGTTCGGGTGCGAGCCGGTGCCGCACACCACGACCGACCCCGGCGGCGCAGCGTCGAACGCCAGGCGATTGCGGCTCGGGAGGGATCCTTTGGAGATCTCGCTGCGCAGATCCTCGCGGATCGGGATCGAGCGGATCGTCCACGCTCCGCCGCAGAATTTCGAGGCCGCCTTGTTCAGCGGCCGGCTGCCCGCGAAAAAGCGCGAGTGCAGGCCTTTCTGGAACATCACCGCCGACAAGGTCGGCACGGCCACCGACATCAGCTTGGCGCGCAGCGCCTCGCTCACCGGGGCATAGGTTTCGGGGGCGCGGTCGCCGAGGGGCGCGAAAGACGGAGAGTGGGCCATGGAGGATGTCAGGAGTGAGGGGAAATGCTGGCGACGAACTGTTGCGCCAGGGGATGTCGCGGATTCGAGAAGAATGTCCGGGGCGGTGCGTCCTCGAGGATCTCGCCGGCCGCCATGAAGACGATCCGGTCGGCGACCTCGCGCGCGAACCGCATTTCGTGGGTCACCACCAGCATCGTCATGCGGTCGGCGGCGAGCGCGGTCATCACGTCGAGCACGTCCTTCACCAGCGCCGGGTCCAGCGCCGACGTGGCCTCGTCGAACAGCATTACCCGCGGTTGCATCGCGAGCGCGCGGGCGATGGCCACCCGCTGCTGCTGGCCACCCGACAGCTGCGACGGGTACTTGTTGCGATGCGCGCCCAGCCCGACCCGCTCGAGGAGGGCGTCGGCACGCTCTTGAGCCTGCGCGCGCGGCAGGCGCAGCACGGTTCGCGGGCCTTCCATGACGTTGTGCAGTGCCGACATGTGCGGCCACAGGTTGAAGGACTGGAACACCATGCCGACCTGCCTGCGAAGCAGTGCGTGCACGGCGCTGCCGCCGTCCGGCTCGACCTCCACGCCGGCGATGCGCAGCACGCCTGCCTGGTGCCGCTCGAGCTGGTTGACCACGCGCAGCAGGCTGCTCTTGCCGGCGCCCGACGGGCCGATGACGGCGACGATCTCGCCTTCGGCAACCTCGAGGCTGACGCCCTTGAGCACGGTGGTGTGGCCGTAGCGCTTCTCGATCCGGTCGAGTTCGATGATGGAGGTCATGGTCAGCTTCTTACCGAACGGTGTAGTAGCCGAGCCGCTTCTCGAGCCAGGTCTGGAGCAGCGCCAGCACGGTGGTGATGGTGAGATAGATCAGCGACGCGGTGCCCAGGATCTCGGCGATCTTGTAGGTGCTGCTGTAGATCGCCTGGCTGGTGGCGGTGAGCTCCTGCACCGAGATCACGGACACCAGCGACGTGTTCTTCACGGCATTGATCGCCTGCCCGATGGACGGCGGCAGCGCGGGACGCACCGCCAGCGGCAGCACGATGCGCCAGGTGACCTGCCACGGCCGCATGCCGATCGCCTGGCCGGCCTCGACCAGGCCGCTGGGCACGGTGAGGATGGCGGCGCGGAAGATGTCCACGTAGTACGCGGATGCATTGATCGACAGCGCGACGATGGCGGCGAGGAACGGCGGCATCAGGATGCCGATGGTCGGCAGCCAATAGTAGATGGCGAACACCTGCATCAGCATCGGCGTGCCGCGCACCAGCCACACGTAAGTCCACGCCAGGCGGCTCAGGAAGCGGTTGGGCGACATGCGCAGGAACGTGAGGCCGAGGCCGATCGCCATGCCGAAGGCGAGCGACAGCACCGACAGGACGACGGTCATGCCGGCCGCCTTCAGCAGGAACGGCAGATAGGTGACGATGATCTGGAAGTCCACGGGCACCCTTCTCAGCGGCTCGCCGCGCGCGCCGGGTCGTCGCGCGCGAACAGCAGGTCGAACTCCGGCGTCGCGTAGGCCAGCAGGCGTTCCTCGTGCGCGGCCGCGTCGCCACGGAACAGGTCGCGCCCGATCGCGTGCACCACGCGCGGCACCGCGAACTTCATCGCGCTGATCGACGAGCCCGAGGGGCCGAAGCTGGCCGTCGCCCCGAAGTTGAAGCAGTGGACGTCGCCCACCCACGGCGCCTCGCCGGGCGTGCGCGGCAGGAAGGCCATGCCGTCGTCGAGGTATGGATACTGGCCGAGCCGCGGGTTGCGCTCCGCCGCGGGCGGCTCGTAGCGGTCGCTCCACAGCGCGACGCGGTCGGCCAGTCCTTCGAGTTCCGGGCGCAGGCTCAGGTCGGTGTCGAAGCCGGTGCCGCAGATCACGAAGTCCGCCTCGAAGATGCCGCGCGCGGTGTTGAGCCGGACGCCGCGCACGCCCTCGGCGACGCGCGCGTCGAGCAGGGCGGCGCCGGTGACGAGGTCGAAGTTCTGGTGGATCGTCACGCGCTCCCAGGTCTCGCGCGTCAGCGCCTCGCGGGTCGTGAGCAGGTGGTTCATCTGGCGCCAGCGCGTCGCGTCCGGCAGGCTGCCGAAGTGGCGCAGGAAGCCCGGGTAGGCGAGCAGCTTGTACGGCTGCACGCGCTGCAGTTCGTCGCGCCGGCAGAACATGCGCACGTTCGCGGCACCGTGTTCGAGCGCAGTCGCCGCGTTGTCGAACGCCGAGGCGGCGGCGCCGATCACGGCGACGCGCTTGCCGCGCAGCGCCGCGAAATCGATCGCATCGGCGGCGTGCGCGCGCAGCGGTGCCGGCAGCGCGCGGATGGCCTGCGGCATCCACCAGTCGCCGCTGCTGTGGATGCCCTGCGCCAGCACCAGCTTGCGCACGAAGCGGTGCTGCGGCTGGTCGCCGGCCCGCAGCTCGACGCGCAGCAACCCGTCCGCGGCGCCGCTCACCGGCGCGACGCCGACGAAGCTCACCCCGTTGCGCACCGGAAGACCGAGCACGCGGCGATACCACCCCAGGTACTCTTGCCACTGGGCCTTGGGGATGTACTTGATGGCCGTGAAGGCGGCCGCGCCGTGCTGCGCCTCGTACCAGGCCTGGAACGTCAGCGCGGGCAGACCGAGATCGGGGCCGCCGATGTGCTTGGGCGTGCGCAGCGTCTGCATGCGCGCGAAGCGCATCCAGATGCCCTCCTCGCCGCAGGCCGATTCGTCGACCACCTCGATGTTGACGATGCGCTCGCGCAGCAGCCCTGCCGCCATGGCCAGGCCGCCCTGCCCAGCGCCGACGACCAGCACGTCCAGCACCGGCTCGCCCTCGTGGGTGCGCGGCGGCACCCAGGGCTGGTCGGGATAGGCCACGAGGTCGAGGTCGCGGGCGAGATCCTGTTCGAGTTCGGTGAGTGAGGTGGGCGACATGGGGCGGACGATGGATCGGGGAAAAGGGAAGACAGCGCCGCGCGTGGCGGTCACGACGGGGACGCCTCGAGCGACCGCAGCGTGCCTGCGAACGCCGCGGGAAGATCGCTGGCCGGCGCCGGCCGGAATTCGTCGGCGAAGCGCTGCCACGACAGCAGGCCGCTGTCGCGCGCCCCACCCAGGTCGATCTCCACGGCGTCGCCCGCGGCGACCGGCGTGCCGACGCGGTAACGGAAGGCCGGAAAGCGCAGGGCCAGCAACGCGCACCAGTCGGCCAGCGTGAAGGCGTGTTCGGTGCCGAGGTTGTAGACGCGGTGGCGATGCGTGGCTGCGTCGAGCAGCGTCCAGAGATGGCGCGCGACGTCCGGCGCGTAGCTCCAGTTCTTCAGGCACGGGCGATCGAACGCGACGGCCTGCGCCGCGACGGCATGCGCGGTCACCTGGTGGATCTGGCTCAGCGTGTCGCGCACGCCGGTGGCGTGTTCGAACGGCCCGAACACGCGCCCGAGCCGGGCGACGATCCAGTCGAGCCCGTGCAGTTCGCCCAGGCGCGCCGTGATGCTCTCGCCATCGGTCTTCGTGATGGCGTAGAGCGTCTGCGGCGCGTGCGCCGCAGCCTCGTCGATCAGGCTGCCGTCGGGCGGCTGCCCGCCGTAGACCGCGATCGAGCTGGTGCTCACGAAGCGGCGCACGCCGGCAGCGCCCGCCGCGGTCAGCACGGCGGCGAGGCCGGCGAGATTCACGGACACGATCTCGTCGGCGGCGATGCGCTCGCGCGCCGCCGACGCGGTGATCGCAGCCAGGTGCGCCACGCGGTTGACGCCGTGATCGGCCAGCAGGCCGGCGACCAGGGCGCGGTCGCGCACGTCGCCAACCACCTCCACAAAGCGCCCGGGCTCGCCGCGCAGCCGCTCTGCCACGGCGGCCGCGATCGGCGCGGCCGACAGGCCCACCACGTTCTCGCCACGCGCCAGCGCGTGCTGCAGCAGGTTCAGGCCGACGAAGCCGCTCGCGCCGGTGATGAGCAGGGAGGACTTCATTGCGGAGGATCGATTCCGAAATTCTTGCGATAGAGCGCGAGGTAGGTGCCGTCGGCGCGACAGCGCGCGACGAGGCGGTCGACAGCCGCCTTGAGCTCGACCGCCGTCTTCTGCATCACGATGCCCTGCGCGTTGACGCCGCCGCCGCCGCGCACGATGCGGATCTCGCCGGGCCGGTGGTTCTCGTAGTGCACCGCGGCGGTCAGGCCCACCACGGCGACGTCGATGTGGCCGGTGTGCAGCGACAGGAAGACGTCGCTGCCGCTGGGCATCGCCAGCAGTTCGCGGTAGCCGCCCATCGCGCGGATCGTGTCCTCCTGGAACGACGCGGCGACCACGCCCACCGAGCGCCCGCGGATGTCGGACAGCGTCTGCATGCTGCGGTCGCCCACGCGCACCACCGCCACCATGCGCTCGTAGGCGTAGGGCTCGGAGAACAGGAAGGTGCGCTTGAGGCTCTCGCGGATGCGCACGCCCGTGATCACCATGTCGAGCTGGCCGGACGAGAGCGCCGGCATCAGCCCGCGGAAGTCCACCATCACCCACTTCAGCGGCAGCTGCAGCTCGCGCGCGATCATGTCGCCCCAGTCGATGTCGTAGCCCTGCAGCTGGTCCTTCGAGTTGACCCAGGTGTTGGGCGGCGCGGTGCCCGAGGTGCCGATGCGCAGCTCGCCGCGCGCGCGGATCCCGGGCAGGTCGGCCGCCGCCGCGGCCACCGCGGGCAGGTAGGTGCCGGCGAGAGCGGCCAGCATCAGCGACGAGGCCTGGCGACGGCGCATCATGTCGAGCGGATCATTCCGCCATCCACCCGCAGCATGGCACCGGTGATGTACGAGGCGCGGGTGCTGGCCAGGAAGGCGACGGCGTCGGCGAACTCCTCCGGGCGGCCATAGCGGCCCGCGGGAATCGACGCCACGGAGGCCTGCGCCACCTCCTCGACCGTGCGGTTCTGCTTGCGCGCGGCCACGCTGTCGAGCTGGTCGACGCGGTCGGTGTGGATGCGGCCCGGCAGCACCATGTTGACGGTGATACCCTGCGCCGCGACCTCGGTGGCAAGCGACTTCGACCATCCGTTGACCGCCGCCCGGATGCTGTTGGACAGCGCCAGGTTCGGGATCGGCTGCACGATGCCCGAGGACGAGATCGTGATGATGCGTCCCCAGCGCTGCGCCTGCATCGCCGGCAGCACCAGCCTGGTCAACAGGAACAGGTGGGCCGCCATGGCCTCGAACTGGCTCATCCAGACCTCCGGCCCGTGCTCGGTCGCACCGCCGGGGGGCGGCCCGCCGCCGTTGTTGACGAGGATGTCGACCTTGCCGATAGCCGCCGCCACCTGCTCGATGCAGGCGCGGCGGGTCATGTCCAGCTCGACCGGCTCGATGCGGGCGGCGACGTCCGCGGGCAACTCGGCGCGCCAGAGGCGCGTCGTGTCCACCGAGCGCGCGGCGGCGGTCACGCGCGCACCTTCGGCCGCGAGGACGCGCGCCACGGCCGCACCGAGCCCGCGGCTGGCGCCCAGCACCAGGGCATGCCTGCCTGTCAGTCCGAGATCCATCAGTCCAGCTCCTTCAGTCGTTGCGTCTGGCGATCCGTCAGGCGCGAGATGTCGGCCACGTCGGACGCCGAGAGCTTCGGGCCCGGCTGGCGCAAGGCCGGCGAGGCGATCGCGCCGCGCTGCGCCAGGATGTGCTTGCGGAACGCAAGACCGATGCCCGGTTGCTGCTCGTAGCGCGCGAGGGGCAGGTAGGCGTCGAAAAGATCGCGCATGGCCTGCAGGTCGCCCGCGGCGTGCGCGCGGCAGATGCCCACCATCATCTCCGGATAGGCGAAGCCCGTCATCGCGCCATCGCTGCCGCGCTCGAGCTCCTCGGGCAGGAACAGCGCGCCGTTGCCGCCCAGGATGCTCACGCGGCGCGTCTCGCCGCGCTCGCTGGCCGCGCGCAGCCCGTTGATCTTGTTCAGGCCCGGCCAGTCCTCGTGCTTGATCATCACGCACGTCGGAACCGCCTTCAGGATGCGCAGCAGCACCGGCAGGCTCATCTGGACGCCGGTCGATTGCGGGTGGTCCTGCAGCGCGAACGGGATGTCGCCCAGTACCTCGCCCACGAGCCGGAAGTAGTCGACGATCTGGTCGTCGGTACGCAGCATGTGGGGCGGCGCCACCATCACGCCGGCCGCGCCGGCTGCCATCGATTCGCGCGCCAGCTGGGCCAGCGCCGCGAGGCCGGGGCTGGAGACGCCGACGATGACCGGCACCCGCCCCGCCACCGCCGCGACGACGGCCCGCACGAACTCGAGGCTCTCGTCGGCCGTCAGCTTGGGCGCCTCGCCGAGCACCCCCAACAGCGTCAGGCCGTCGGCGCCCGCGTCGAGGTAGAACTCCACCATCGTCGCCACACTCGCCACGTCCAGGGCCCCGTCGGCGGTGAAGGGGGTCACCGCAATCACGTAGACGCCGCGTGCAGTCTCATTCAGCAAAGCCATTTCTTGTTCTCGTTTCGAGGTGAATCACAGCCAGCTGTACGACAGGCGGGCGTAGTAGTTGCCGCCGCTCAGGCCGAACGGGGAGGCGGAGTTGTAGATCTGGGCGCCGTTGAAGGTCGAGGCGCTGAAGTTCTTCGCGTTGGTCTTGTCCGGGTAGACGTTGAACACGTTCTGCGCTCCCACGGAGAGCACCAGGTTCTTCAGCAGCGTGCGGCCCACCTCGAGGTCGGTGATGTACTTCGGGCGCTCGGCCGAATAGCCGCCGCTGACGGTCGACGGCGTCGTGAACGAGCCGTAGCGCGTCTCGCGGGCGAACAGCTTCCACTGGCCGAGCGACCAGTCCGCGCTGAGGATGAACTTGGTCTTCGGCGTGGTCATCGTCAGCTGGTCCTGCGAGACCTGGTTGAAGATCTGCGTACCGTACAGCGTCTGCTGCGCCTGCGCCGTGAGCCCGGTGATCTTCGTGCGGTTGACGTCGGCGGCGAGCGTCCAGTCCACCTGGCCGGCCTTCTGCAACAGCGAGCGGTAGGTGCCCACGATGTCGACGCCGGTGGTGCGCGTGTCGACGCCGTTCAGGAAGTAGCGCGCCGCGTTGACGCCGGTGATGCCGTTGGCCGTCAGCAGCGCCGAGAGCGTCGGATCGAGCACGCCCGAGGGCGACAAGCCGATCTGCGCGCTCTGCACGATGCGGTTTCTCAGGTTGATCATGTAGCCGTCGGCCGTCAGCGTCATGTTGGCCATCGGCTTGAGCACGATGCCACCGCTGAAGTTGGTGGACTTCTCGGGCTTGAGCGGCTGCGAGCCGATCAGGCGCGCGGCGGCCGAATCCACCGGCAGGTTGGCGATGGTGTAGTCCACGCCCTTGTACTGCGCCGTGGCGCCGGCCGAGTAGTACTGCTGGCCGAGCGACGGCGCACGGAAGCCGTTGCTGATCGCGCCGCGGATCGCCACCGCGGGCGTGAACTCGTAGCGCGTGGACAGCTTGCCACTGGTGTTGTCGCCGAAGTCGCTGTAGTGCTCGAAGCGGCCGGCGAGGCCGACGTCCCAGTGCCTGGTCAGCTCCGTGTCGAGGTCGACGTAGCCGCCCTCGCTCTTGCGCGATGCGTACAGCGCGTCCTGCGGGCGAAAGCCGGCGAACGCCTGGGCGCCCGGCAGATCGGTGTAGAGCCCCGCGCTCGGGCCGGTCAGCACCGGCTGCCCACCGTCGGCGTAGGACGCGACGTCGCCGGCCTCGATGCCGTAGGTGTCCCGCCGCCCTTCGCCGCCCACCGACACCGTCAGCGGCGCGGCGAACAGGCCGGTGTCGAAGTCGCGGCTGACGTCGAGGTTGAGCGTCGTCTCGGTGGCGGTGAACGCGCCGAGGTAGAACGAGGTCGGGCTGAGCGCCCCGTAGGTCGGGTTGACCGAGTCGATCAGGCTGGACTCCGCCCGGTTGCTGCCGTGCGTGACGCTGGCGTCCCAGCTCCAGCCGAGCAGGTCCGCGCCCTTGGCGCCGGCGGTCAGG
>Ga0302314_10015938_pt1 | contig 12739 bp, 14 predicted proteins | sample III_Palsa_N2_3_FD_200533 | JGI IMG/M metagenome (GOLD analysis project Ga0302314, IMG submission 200533) | Peat permafrost microbial communities from Stordalen Mire near Abisko, Sweden - III_Palsa_N2_3 | ecosystem: Environmental > Terrestrial > Soil > Palsa > Peat permafrost | place: Sweden...
ACTCACCGGGTGGGACAATATCGCCCAGGCCACCAGGCATATGGCCGCCCACCGCAACGACGCCCTCAGCCTCATCGGTCTCACACCGTGAGAACGCACGAGCCATGGGTGCCAGGCGAGGAGAACGACCCAACCGGCGACAGCCACCATTACCTCACCACAGACCAAACAGCAAGCTGACCAGCATCCCGTCGCTTCTCTGAGTCGGCCCGCCGGAGGCGCTTTTGATCGTGAATTTCCGGCACAAAACCCCACGTCAGGAGCCGACGCGACCCCACGCACAGACCAGAGTACGCGTAGAGGACGACCGGAGGGAGGACGAGAAGAGCGCCGACGAAAGCAGGCCGCCGTACGAGGTCCGGTGCGAAGTGGAGCGCAGCGCCGGAACGTAGGAAGGCCGACCGCGCACGGTCAGTCTTACTCCGGCTCGGCCAGCAGGTTGCGCAGGGGGACACCGCCCTGGCCTAGGCGTGCGACGGCCTGTTGTAGGAGGGGCTCTGGGTACGCGAGGCGGGTGTGCCAGGGGACTGTTAGGGCCGCGCGGCGTGTTGCGTGGAGGGTTGCTGTGGAGAGGAAGCCCGGCCAACCGGCGGGGCCGTAGAGGGTGCGTGCCCAGGTGGGCATGATCGAGTAGGCCAGCCGGGATGCTGCGTGCCACGCGGGTCTTAGCGCTCTGCGGGATCCATGCAGTGGGGGCTTGAGGAGGAAACTATGGATGGAGCGTGCTTCGGCGGAGGCGGTGAGGATGCCTTGCATGCCAGCTAGATAGTCCTCTAGATCTGCCACGGAGCCGGGGGCGTCTCGGGCGGGTAGGCCGACTAGATCGGCCGTTAGCCGTTGCTCGTGGACGTAGCGGTCGGCCTGGTCTCGGTGGAGCGTGAAGCCTGCGCGCTGTACTGCGTGCAGGTTCGACCTGACTAAGGAGCAGTGCACCCAGAGCAGCAGGTCGGGCTGGTCTAGACGGCGTTCGGGCTCGTCGCTGTGCGGGTCGCGGATACGCAGCCTGGCGTGCATCGCGCGTATTCGGGCGCCGGCGTGCTCGGCTTGGGCAGTGGTGCCCCAAGTGGTGGTGACGATGAACTTGCCCGTCTCCCGCAGCCGCCTCGATGGATCCTCTTCGAAGGAGGAGTTCTGCGCGATCCCCAGTGCGGTGACCGGGTGCAGCGCCTGCAAATGCAGGGCACTGATGCCGCCGATCCACATCGCGGGATCGGCGTGAAGATGCCAGGTCACTGAGGACGGACCGAAGATCCCCGAGTCCTCGTCGACGTCCACTGCCACTGCGATCCCTGAGTCTCTTTCTCTGTGCTGATGCGCCGTCAGGCTACAGGTGATCTACGTACGCTGGCGTGTGGCCGGTTCGGCGGACCACGAGGCGAGTATGGCCAGGGCGTCGTGTGACGGGGTGCCGGCCTCGGCGGTCAGCAGCATCAGGCGTTGGCCCGAGCCGTCTGGGCTGTTCCAGGTGTCGCAGTCGAGGGTGAGGTCTCCCACGAGCCGGTGGCGATAGTGCTTCGTGCCGTGCCCGGCGCCGGTCACGCGGCGCTCGGCCCACCAGGTGCGGAAGTCGGCGTCTTGGACGGAGAGTTCGCAGACGAGCCTGGCTAGCTCGGGGTCGTCGGCGTCGGCCGCTGCTTCCATGCGCAGTGCGGCGACGGCGTCGCGTGCGTCGTGGGCCCACTGCGTGTGCATCTCGCGGATGATCGGATCGGTGAACAAGAGGCGGACGTAGTTGCGCTGGGCCGTCGGGATCTGTCCGAAGTCGATGTACAGGGACGCGGCGCCATGATTCCACGCGAGGATGTCGAGGCGTTTGCCGAGGACTACGGCGGGGGTCGCAGTGAGCTGATCGAGCAGGCGTCGCGTCGCGGGGCGGACTCGTTGCGTCTGCCTCCGGCCACGCGGGCGGCCCGCGACCCTACCGGCGACCTGGTAGAGGTAGGTCCGCTGGTCGTCGTCTAGGCGGAGGGCGGTGCACAGGGTGCTGAGTACGGTGTCTGACGCGGGCACCCTTCCCTGCTCAAGGCGGGTGTAGTAGTCGACGCTGATGGCCGCGAGTTGGGCGACCTCCTCGCGGCGCAGACCTGGGACTTTGCGGTGATCGTCAGCGTCCGGAAGTCCGAAATCGGCTGGTGCTAGGCAGGCTCGGCAGGCCTTGAGGAAGGCGCCTAGCTCGCGTTGTTCGGGGGTGGAGGCCATGTCGTCCATTGTCACGCGGGTGCGTCCGACGTGGGAGGACCGGATCCTTCCCAGGCAGAATTCCGCTCCTTTTGCTGCTCGGACGCGGCATCGATCATGGAAGTGAACCCAAGCAGCGAACGCACATTGAATGGAGAAATCTCATGCCCAGGATCGATGTCACCTTCGACGGCGCCGGCATTCCGCTGGTCGGCCACCTCCACCTTCCTGACCAGCCCTCGACCACCCCGAACCCGACCCCGCTCCCGGCGATCGTCGTCGGCCATCCCGGCAGCGGCGTCAAGGAGCAGGCCGCCGGCATCTACGCGCAGCGGCTCGCGGAGCACGGCTTCGTCGCGCTCGCCTTTGACGCCGCGTACCAGGGCGAGAGCGGCGGCGAGCCGCGCGGCCTCGAGGACCCGGCGCATCGGGTGGAGGACCTCAAGGCCGCCGTCTCGTTCCTCACCACCCGCTCGGAGGTCGACGCCGAACGCATCGGTGCGCTCGGCATCTGCGCATCCGGCGGATACGTGCTGTCCGCGACGGCGAGCGACCACCGCATCAAGGCGGTCGGCACCGTCAGCGCCGTCGACATCTCCCGGCACTTCCGCCTGGGCGCCGATGGCACTCAGGACCCGGCCGTCTTCCAGGCCATGCTCGATGCCGCCGCGCACGCTCGTACCGTGCGGGCGCGTGGCGAGGACCCTGGTGCGCTGCCGCTGTTTCCCGACACGATCGAGCAGGCCAGGGAGCTCGGCGGAGACTACGGCGCCGAGGGGTTCGAGTACTACTGCACGCCGCGTGCCCGGCACCCGCGCTCGGCACGCACCCTCGATTGGACCAGCGTGGACAAGATGGCGACGTTCGACGCCTTCGCTCTTCTGCCGCTCATCGGCTCGCGGCCTCTGCTGATGATCGCGGGGACGCGCGCCGTCACGTCGTGGATGAGCGTCGAGGCGTTCCGGCTCGTCGTCGGGCCGAAGCGGTTCGTCTGGATCGACGGCGCCAGCCATAACGACCTGTATGACAAGAAGCAGCACGTCGACCTTGCCATCGGGAATCTCGCGGCGTTCTTCGGCGAGAACCTGCGAGAAGACAGCGTGTAGCCACGGGCCGTTCACCTCGTCCTCCTATCGTCGCGAGAATGGATGAATCAGTTGTTGATGAATCAGGCCGATCGGACGCGGACGACGCCGGGTTCTCCCGGCGCGGCTTCCTCGCCGGCTCGGCGGGCGTCGCCGCGGCGGTCGCGCTGGTCGGCGTGGGCGAGGACATCGTGGCGGCAGGGCCCGCGGAGGCCGCCACGGCTCCGTCCGGACCGCCCACCACGACGCTGCCGCTGCCCACGACCACCGAGCCCGAGCAGCTCCTGCTGACCTGGGGAGCCGATCCGGCCACCTCGGTCACCGTGTCCTGGTCGGCCCCCGGCACGGTCGCCCAGCCCGCGCCGACGCTGGCCTACTCGACCTCGCCGATCACGGCCGCCAACCGAGGCCGCCTGGTCAAGCTGCCCGACCCCAAGCCCCTCGACGTCGCCAAGCACTACGAGAAGGCCGCGGCGGTCAGCTTCACCGACGGCCTCAACAGCCAGACGACGTACTTCTACCACGTGCAGCTGACCGACCTCGAGCCCGGCACCCGGTACTACTACGAGGTCAGCGACGGCGCGTCCGAGGCCTCGACGGCCGGCTCGTCGTTCGAGACGGCGCCGTTCGGCCGGGCGAAGTTCCGCTTCTCCAGCTACGGCGACCTCTCCACCCCCTCGTGGGACCAGAACGCCTCGGGCAACATCTGGCACGAGTCGTGCGACAACGCGTACTACGCGGTCAGCGCCATCGAGAACCCCGGCGACGGCGGCGGCGCTCCGCTGTTCCACCTGCTCAACGGAGACCTCTGCTACGCCAACCTGGACATCGAGAACGCCCCGGGCGTCTGGCGCGACTTCGGCGTCAACATCGCGCGCTCGGCCGCGAACCGCCCGTGGATGCCCGCCCTCGGCAACCACGAGACCGAGTTCGGCGTCTGCGACCACGCCGGGCACGTCGGCGACGCCGCCGGCGGTATTTCGGCGCAGGGCGCGGCTGGCAACTACTGGAACGGCCCGTACGGCTACGGCCACTACCTGAGCCGGTTCCTGCTGCCCGACAACGGCGTGAAGAACTGGGACGGCAACCACCTGCGCGGAAACTTCTACAGCTTCCAGGTCGGCACGGTGAAGTTCATCTCCCTGGACGCCGACGACGTCATCTACCAGGACGGCGGCTCCGCCTACCTGAACTCGGCCGCCGACGCCGTGCCCGAGACCACCTCGTCGGGGGCGCAGATCCCCAACGGCACGGTCACCTACAACCACGGCTACACCGGCGAGCTCGAGATCGTCGCGGCCGACAACTCCGCGGTGCCGGACTACCGCAGCGGCAAGCCCAACCTGCAGACGCAGTGGCTGGAATGGACGCTGGCGGACGCGCGCCGGGACCCGGACGTGGACATGATCGTGGTGCACATGCACCAGTGCGCCATGTCGACCTCGGCTGAGGGCAACGGCTCCGACCTCGGCATCCGCCGCGCCTGGCTGCCGCTGTTCGACCACTACGAGGTGGACCTGGTCCTGTCCGGCCACGAGCACGACTACGAGCGCACGTACCCGGTCCGCGGCTACGACGCCGGCGCGCACGGCACCGTCGTCTCGCCCAACCCGGACCAGACGGCCGGCGAAGCGGTCGACACCCGGCGGCCGGCCGTGGTGACGACGCAGTACAGCACGGTCGACGGCGTCCCGGCCTGGGACACCGCCAAGGGCACCGTCTTCCTGGTGCTCGGCGGCGGCGGAACCGACGGCCCGACGAACAGCTACGGCGTGGACACCACGACCGGCCTGCCCCAGGCCAAGGTCATCACCGAGCGCAACGCCATCACCGGTTCGCAGGCCACCGGCTTCCACCGGAACACCGCCGACTCGATCGAGGACGCGCCCTGGTCGGCGGCTCACAACGCCACGGACGCCTACGGCTACGCGATCTTCGACGTCGATCCCGGCACCTGCCGCGGCGAGACGACCATCACGATGCAGTACTTCGCGATTCCGGCCGTCAGCAACGAGTCCGGCTCCGCCCACGACGGCACGACGACCATGCCGACGACCCCCTACGAGAAGTTCGTCTTCGGCCGGAACCTCAAGTAGCAGAATAGATATATATGGGCGCTGTCCCAGGTCTGGACCAGACGACCTGGGACAGCGCCCGCGCTTGTACGCGTGTACTACGCGGTGAGCCGCTCGCTGACTTCCCAGAGGCGGCCCGCGGCCTCGGGATCAACCGCGTACGGCAGCACGCCGGGTATGCCCATCGACTCCCGCCAGGCGGCCTCGTCAGCGGCGGTCACCAGCGGGCTGATGTCGCAGTTCTCGCAGTAGACCCCGCCACGTCCGTCCAGCTGAGGGCTCGTGGCGCACCACACGGTGGTGGCCGCGCCCTGCTCGATCGTCTTGAGCTGCTGCTCGGTGTCGAGCAGGGGACGGCCGTCCTCGTCGAGCACGTCGGCCGACCGGATCACCTCAGGGCCGATGTGCCTGATCAGATTGGTGTCGACGATTGTGCCGGGGTGCGGAGCGAAGGCGCGCACGCCCTCGGCGCGTCCGCGTCGGTCGAGCTCGACCGCGAAAAGCGAGTTCGCGGTCTTCGACTGGCCGTAGGCCGCGAAGGGCTGGTACTCGCGCTTCTCGAAGTGCAGGTCGTCGAAGACCACCGGTGAGTAGCGGATCCCGCGCGAGGAGAGCGCGACCACGCGCGCACCGCCCGCCGCGACCAGCGCCGGCCACAGCCGGTCGGTCAGCTGGAAGTGCCCCAGGTGGTTGACGGCGAACTGCGACTCGTAGCCGCGCGCGTCCCTGGCCAGCGGGGTCGCCATGATCCCGGCGTTGTTGATCAGCAGGTGCAGCGGGCGACCCGAGTCCAGGAATGTCACGGCGAAGGCGTCGATCGAGGCGGGGTCGATCAGGTCGAGCGGCTCGACCTCGACGCTGTCGACGTGCGCCAGCGCCGCGCGGGCCCGTTCGATATCCCTGGCCGGCACGACGATCTGCGCGCCCGCCCCGCGCAGGGCGCGCACCGTCTCGAGGCCGATGCCGCTGTAGCCGCCGGTGACGATCGCGACCTTGCCGGTCAGGTCGATGCCCTTGATCACGTCGTCGGCGGTGGACGCCGCGCCGAAGCCGGAGGGGAGCGGCTGCTGTACGTGGGTGGTCATGGTGGCTTTCCGTTCTCTCGGTGGTCCCTTTCCTTCACCGTAGGTCTGCCGCTCCGTACGCTGAATGCTTGAGAGTTCGTATTACTTGCGCGATAGTTCAGACATGTCCGCTGACCCCCTCTGCGACGCCCTGGCCGTCGCCGACGCCCGCGCGGTGTTCTCCGGCGGGTTCACTGCGGGCGGGCCGTGGGCGATCAGGCTTCGGGGGCCCGACATGCTCAAGGTGAACGCGGTGGTTCGCGGCAGCTGCCTGCTGGTGCGCGAGGACGGGGGCGAGCCGGTCCGGTTGAACGAGGGCGACGTCGTGGTCTCCGACGGTGCGCGGCCGTACGTGCTGTGCAGCGAGCTCGGGCTGGAACCGCTGGGCTCGGGCCAGATCCCGATCGACATTGCCGCCAGGATGGGGCGTCTCGGCGAGGGCGACAACGTGGACGTGATGTGCCTCGGCGGCCACGTGGACCTGAGCCGGGACCACGCCGGCCTGCTGCTGAGCGCGTTGCCGGAGTTGGTCCACGTACGCGGCGACGCCGCCGAGGCCCCGCCGCTGCACTGGCTGGTCCGGCAGCTGCTCGACGAGACGACCTCCGGCCGGCCCGGCGCCGAGTTCGCCGCGGACCACCTCGCCCAGCTGATGTTCGTGCAGGTGCTGCGGATCTGCCTCGCGCAGGCCGAAGTGCTGCCGGCGGGCTGGCTGCGTGCCCTGGCCGACGGGCAACTGGCCCCGGCCCTGCGTCTGATGCACGCGGAACCGGACCGTCCCTGGCGGCTGGAGGACCTGGCCCGTGCCGCCGTGATGTCCCGTACCGGCTTCGCGCTGCGCTTCCGCGAGGTCGTGGGCGTGCCGCCGCTGACCTACCTGCTCGGCTGGCGGATGAGCCTGGCCGCGCGCAGCCTGCGGCAGGACGGCGCACCGGTCGCGGCGCTGGCCCGCTCGGTCGGCTACTCCGGCGAGAGTTCCTTCAGCAACGCGTTCAAGCGCGTGATGGGCGTCTCGCCGCGCACCTACCGAGATGCAGCGCGCTGATAAACACCGCTCTAGCTGTCGTAGTCCACCGTGAGGGCGTCGGAAACGGGGTAGGTCTGGCAGGTCAGGACGTAGCCGGCGGCGACCTCGGCGTCCTCGAGCGCGAAATTGCGGCGCATGTCCGCCCGGCCGTCGGTCACCAGCGCGCGGCAGGTGCCGCAGACACCGCCCTTGCAGGCGAAGGGCAGGTCGGGGCGCGAGCGTTGGGCGCCTTCGAGCACGCTGCGGTCGCGCGGCAGCGTGGCCGTGGTGGCGCGTCCGTCGAGCACCACGGTGACGGCGCTGACCGGGCCCTCGGCCTGCGGGTCATCCGCGTGGCGCAATGGTGTGACCGGCTCGTCCTCGGCGAAGAACAGTTCGCGGTGCACCCGCGCGCCATCCACGCCGAGCGTGCGCAGTACCGTCTGCGCGTCCTGGACCATGCCGAGCGGACCGCAAAGCCACCAGTGGTCGGCGCCCCGCGGCTCGATGAGCGCGGGGATCAGCGCGGCCAGCCGCCCGGCGTCGAGCCTGCCGGAGAAGAGCTCTGATTCGCGCGGCTCGCGGGACAGCACGTGCCCGATCTGGAAGCGGTCGGGGTAGAGGTCCTTGAGGTCGGCCAGTTCGTCGGCGAACATCACCGTGTCGCTGCGTCGGTTGCCGTAGAACAGGGTGACGGCGGAGCGCGGGTCGGCGGCCAGCACGGACTCGGCGATCGAGAGCATCGGGGTGATGCCGGAGCCCGCGGCGATCAGCACGTGGTGCCCGGGCACGGACAGGTCGGGCGTGAACGCGCCGGTGGGCGCCATGGCCTCGACCTGGTCGCCGGGCTCGAGCTGCTCGACGAGCCAGGTGGAGAACAGGCCCTCGGGAACGGTGCGTACCCCGATGCGCAGTCGGGCTCCGGCGGGGGAGCAGATCGAGTACGAGCGGCGCTCCTCGCGTCCGTCGACCTCGCGGCGCACGGCCAGCACCTGGCCGGGGCGGAACACGTACTGCCCGGCCAGCTCCTCGGGAACGTCGAAGGTGATCGCGGCGGCGTCGTCGCAGAGCCGTTCGATGCGCGCGACGCGCAGCGGGTGGAAGGCCGTGCGGCTGCGGACGGAGGCGGCGACAGGACTGGTGGTCGACGTGGGCGCCGGCATCAGATCTCCTTGACGTGTTCGAAGGGCTCCAGGCAGGAGCGGCAGCGCCACAGCGCGCGGCAGGCGGTGGCGGAGAAGCGGGAGGTCTCCTCGGTCTCGGGCGAGCCGCATCTCGGGCAGGGCAGCGGCGCGCGGCGAGTGGGGGAGAGCTGCAGGAGCACCGGTCCGGCCGACGCGGGTGCACCCGCGTGCGCGGTGGTCGTGGGCGGGGCGATGCCGTGTTCGGCCAGCTTGCGCCGACCGTCCGGAGTGATCCACGCCGTGGTCCAGGGCGGGTCGAGGACGGTGCGGATCTCGACGTGTTCGAAGCCTGCGTCGCGCAGTCGGGCGTCGACGTCCGCGCGCATCTCGGCCATGGCCGGGCAGCCGGAGTAGGTCGGGGTCAGGCTCGCGATCACGGTGCCGTCGGCGGTCAGCTCGACGTCCCGCAGCACGCCGAGGTCCTCGAGCGTCAGCATGGGGAGTTCGGGGTCTGCGACCTCGGCGGCGATCTGCCGGGCGAGCGCCTGGACGGACACGGCGCTCACCACACCGCTCCGGGCAGCGCGCGAGCGAGGCTCTGCAGCTCCTCGATCAGCGGGGCGAGGTACTCGGTGTGCTGCCCGTCGCGGCCACGCAGCGGGTCCTGGCCGGGCGCCGGGTAGACGAGCGTCGCGACGTCGCACACGTGCCTGAGCTGAGCGATGACCGCCTCGCGCAGTGCGACAGCGTCCACCGCCGACTTCGCGCCGGCCTCGCACACTTCGTCGAGGAACACCGCGACCTGTTCCATCGCGGCGCCCATCTTCCGCGCGGACAACTCGGTGCCGTCGCCCAACCGGACCGTCCAGTCCGCGGCGTAGCGCAGGTGGTACGTGGTCTCCTTGACGGCCTTGGCGGCGATCGCCGAGAGCACCGGGTCTGGCGATGAGGCGGCGAGCTGCGTGAACAGCGCCAGGCGCCAGGTGGAGAAGACCAGTAGCCGGGCGACGGAGAACGCGAAGTCGCCGTTGGGCAGCTCGGCGAGCCGCAGGTTCCGGAACTCGCTCGCCTCGCGCAGATAGGCGAAGTCGTCCTCGCCGCGCCCGGTGCCGTCGACCTGCCCGGCGCGGGTGTAGAGCAGCCGCGCCTGTCCCAGCAGGTCGAGGCCGATGTTCGCGAGGGCGACCTCGTCCTCGAGCTCAGGCGCGTTGGTGCACCATTCGGCCAGGCGCTGCGCACTGACCAGGGCGTCGTCACCGAGCGCGGTGCACGCGGCGGCGAGTTCCACAGTGTCGACTCCGGCCGGGACGTCGGTGTCCACGCCGTGCAGCGGGTCCTCGAATCCGGTGCCGAACGCCCAGCGGGCGTCAGTACCCTCATGCTCCTCGGCCAGGGCCAGGTAGACGTGGTCGTCGGTCATGTCCGGCTCCTGTTCCTAGATGTGCGGGATGTCGGCGGGGATGTCGTAGAACGTGGGATGCCGGTAGACCTTGTCGGCGCTCGGGTCGAAGAATGCGTCCTTCTCGTCCCTGCTGGACGCGGCGATGTTGCTCGAACGCACCACCCAGATGCTGACGCCCTCGTTGCGCCGGGTGTACAGGTCGCGCGCGTTGCTCAGCGCCATCCGGTCGTCGGCGGCGTGCAGCGAGCCGACGTGCACGTGGTTCAGGCCCCGCTTGCCGCGCACGAACACCTCGTACAGCGGCCAGGACGGCGCGTCCTGGCTCTCCTGCGTACCGTTGTTCTCACTCATGCGGCCGACTCCTTTATCGTTCTGGCGGCCTGCTTCGCCGCGTGCGCGCTGGCCGCCTCGCGGACCCACGCGCCGTCTTCGTGTGCTGACTTGCGCCGCGCCACCCGCTCGGCGTTGCACGGCCCGTCCCCGCTGATCACGCGCTGGAGCTCGGTCCAGTCCGGCGTGCCGAAGTCGTACCGCCCACGCTGCTCGTTCCAGCGCAGGTCGGGATCCGGCAGCGTCACGCCGAGGCGCTCGGCCTGCGGAACGGTCATGTCGACGAAGCGCTGGCGCAGTTCGTCGTTGCTGTGCCGCTTGATCTTCCAGGCCATCGACGAGGCCGAGTTCGGCGAATCCCCGTCGGGCGGCCCGAACATCATCAGCGAGGGCCACCACCACCGGTCGACCGCGTCCTGGACCATCGCCCGCTGCTTGTCGCTGCCGCGCTTCATCATCGTCCACAGCAGCTCGAAGCCCTGGCGCTGGTGGAAGGACTCTTCCTTGCAGATGCGCACCATGGCCCGCGCGTACGGACCGTAGGAGCTGCGGCACAGCGGCACCTGGTTGCAGATCGCCGCGCCGTCCACGAACCAGCCGATCACGCCGACGTCGGCGAAGGTCAGCGACGGGTAGTTGAAGATCGAGGAGTACTTCTGCCGGCCGGAGATCAGCATCAGGGTCAGCTCGCTGCGGTCCGCGCCGAGGGTCTCGGCGGCCGAGTAGAGGTACAGGCCGTGCCCCGCCTCGTCCTGGACCTTGGCGAACAGGATCGCCTTGCGGCGCAGCGAGGGGGCCCGGGTGATCCAGGCGCCCTCCGGCTGCATGCCGATGATCTCCGAGTGGGCGTGCTGCGCGATCTGCCGGATCAGGGTCTTGCGGTAACCCTCCGGCATCCAGTCGCGCGGCTCGATCCGCGCGTCCTTCTCGATGGTGCGCTCGAACCCGGCGCGCAGGTCAGGCTCGTTCACGGCGGGTGCGGCGGTGGGTGTCGGGGTCATGCGGGGCCACCTCTCGTCGGACGGATCATGCGTTTCAGGCTTCGGCGGGTCGGCGCACTTGCAGGGTAGTGAATCGGCCGGTGACGAACGCCGGGTCGGTCGGGGTCGCGATCACGAAGCTGACCGGGCCGAACCACTCGCGCGTGTAGACGGCGCGGTCGGCCGTCGCGTCCAGGCGCGCGACGAGCGGGGTACGGATGTCAGCACCCGGATGCGCGGGATCATCGAGGACTGCGGACTCACGCACGACGGATTCGAGCTTGCCTGCCTCGGCGAGCCGGTCGCGCACGCCGTGGTTCACGATCGCCCCGAGGACGCCGAGCGCACGTGCCGGACCGGATCGCCCGGCAGCCGATCGATCGCGGCGCCGAGGTCGGCGGCGAACTCGTCCGGCGTCTTCGCCCCCTGATCGGTCGCCATCCCGGTGCTCGGGACGAGGAGGTTCTGCGGGGTCGTGCACATCTGCCCGCTGTAGAGCGAGCGGGAGAGCGCCAGGTTGCCCAAAAGCCCCCGGTAGTCCCCGGTCGAGTCGAGGACGACGGTGTTCAGACCCGCCTCACCAGGATGCCCAGGCAGTTCGAAAACCTGTCCGAGTTGGGTACGGAAGGCCTCCTCACCTGCGCCCGGAGCGTTCTCGCCGTAAACCGAGGTGCTCGGCGACTCCGCGAACGGCGACCAGTACCCGCGACCTTCGATCGCCGCCACGGCCTGCTCGAGCAGTTCTGCGTGCGACGCGAGGAAGTCGGGCTTGTGTGGGGCGGGTCTCGTCATGCGTTCCACCTCTTGACAGCCGGTCGGGGGTGCTGGTTTGTTGATTCCATCGCAACCTAACCGAACGTTCGGTCGGGAGGCAAGACGGCGGGCGCTGTGACGAGCAGCACGGCGCGATCCGCACCCCCCTCGAAGGAGCCTCAATGACGAGCGAAACCTCCCCGTCGCCCGCGTCCGCCGCGCCCCCGCGCAGACTCGGAGCCCCGCTGCCCGACGACCTGCGCGACGCTGGCGAGCGGATCCCGGCGGACGAACTCGCACCGCTCCAGCTCACCCGCCTGCAGTGGACCCTGCGGCACGCATATCAGAACGTCGAGCTCTTCTGTCCGAGGTGATCGGCCCGGGCGTCGCCCAAGAATGCGTCGAGACGAAGGACGGGCTGCACATCTGGGAAGACCACTTCTTCCCAGAGATCGTCGATCCGCTAACGAACGAAATGCAGGCGCCGGGTGAGCGCGGCGAGTTGGTCTTCACCTCGCTCACGAAGCAGGCGCTGCCGGTCATCCGTTACCGGACCAGGGATCTGACGAGGCTGCTGCCGGGCACGGCGCGTGCTCCGTTCCGCCGGATGGAGAAGGTCACCGGTCGCTGCGACAACATGATCATCCTGCGCGGCGTCAACGTGTTTCCCAGTCAGATCGAGGAGATCGTGCTGAGGACCCCCGGCGTCGCCCCGCACTTCCAGCTCGAACTGACCAAGCGG
>Ga0302314_10015939_pt1 | contig 12739 bp, 12 predicted proteins | sample III_Palsa_N2_3_FD_200533 | JGI IMG/M metagenome (GOLD analysis project Ga0302314, IMG submission 200533) | Peat permafrost microbial communities from Stordalen Mire near Abisko, Sweden - III_Palsa_N2_3 | ecosystem: Environmental > Terrestrial > Soil > Palsa > Peat permafrost | place: Sweden...
CATGCTCTCGCTTTCGCGCATTGCTCAAGACCGCGCCGAGCGCCGCATCGTAGTGTATCGGAAGCCGCGCCTGGGGGCGACATTTACCGCAATTGCACGTGGCGCGGAGGCACTAACGCTCGAGCAGTTTTCCAGGGAAATTAGCGCCGCAAAAGCATCCAGGAGCGGCGTAAAGTGAGAAATCCTACCCTTGAGAAATTTAAAGTGGCACTTTAAATTTCTCAAGGGTAGGATTTCTTTGATTAAGATGATTTGTTAGGTTTGAACCCACGATCCTGAATCCAGCTTATCTCTCCGGAACTATCCTTTCCCAATCACCCGCGCCAGCGTAGCCCCAATCTCAGCCGGCGAAACAACCACGTGAATCCCAGCCTCGGTCATGGCCTTCATCTTACCCGCCGCCGTACCTTCGCCTCCGGAAATGATGGCTCCGGCGTGGCCCATGCGGCGTCCCGGAGGCGCAGTCTGTCCGGCGATGAAGCCGACGACAGGCTTCTTCACAAACTCCTTGATGAACGCTGCCGCAGCCTCTTCATTGGTGCCGCCAATCTCGCCAATCATGATGATGGCCTCGGTCTCGGGGTCGTCATTCAGCAGCCGCAGCGCATCGATATGCGTCGTGCCGATAATCGGATCGCCGCCGATGCCGATGGCTGTCGATTGGCCGATGCCGCGCTGCGTGAGCTGATGCACGGCCTCGTAAGTCAGCGTTCCCGAGCGCGAAACGATACCTACAGATCCTTCCTTGTGGATACGTGCCGGCATGATACCGATCTTGGCCTTGCCGGGCGAGATTACACCGGGGCAGTTCGGCCCGATGAGCCGCGACTTTGAAGCCTTCAGCTTGGCCCACACCTTGACCATGTCAAGCGTAGGAATGCCTTCCGTGATGCAGACGATCAGAGGAAGCCCTGCGTCTTCGGCTTCGAGGATCGCGTCGGCTGCAAACGGCGGCGGCACAAAAATCACCGTGGCATTTGCGCCGGTCTGTTCAACCGCGTCGGCAACCGTATTGAACACCGGCCAGCCCTCATGCGTGGTTCCGCCCTTGCCCGGCGTCACGCCACCTACTACCACAGTGCCATACTCCGCCGCACCCTTGGCGTGGAAGGTTCCTTCTTTGCCGGTAATTCCCTGAACGATGAGCCGCGTGTTTTTATCTACCAGGACCGCCATGTTATGCCCCCACCTTTGCTGCCGCGGCAACCACGAGGTCCGCTGCTTCTTTCATCGTTGCGCCCACCTGGAAATCCAATCCGGACTCCTTCAGAATCTGTCGGCCCTCTTCAACGTTGGTGCCTTCGAGCCGAAGCACGATGGGCACCTTCACATTCAGCTTGCGCGCAGCGGCCACAACGCCCGTCGCCAACCGGTCAACACGCAGAATACCGCCGAAGATGTTAATGAAGATCGCCTTCACATTGGCATCGGAGAGGAGGATCTCGAACGCATGCTCGATCTGCTCCTGCGTTGCGCCGCCGCCCACGTCCAGGAAGTTGGCCGGGCTGCCGCCTGCGTACTGAATGATGTCCATCGTGGCCATCGCCAGTCCCGCGCCGTTCACCATGCAGGCAATCGACCCGTCGAGCTTGATGTAGTTGAGCGCGTACTTGCTGGCTTCCACTTCGAGCGGATCTTCTTCGGCCGTATCGCGCAGCGCCTTGATCGCCGGATGACGGAACAGCGCGTTGTCGTCGAAGGTAATCTTCGCGTCCAGCGCGAACAGCTTGTCGTCCTTGGTGGTGATGAAGGGATTGATCTCGACGAGCGATGCGTCCGTATCGATGAATGCCTTGTAGAGGCTCTGCAGGAAGGTGACGGCCGCGTTGATCTGCGTGGCCTTCAGGCCCAGCGCAAACGCCAGCTTGCGCGCCTGCCATGCGCCAAAGCCGATAGCCGGGTCAATGGTCTCCTTGAAGATGGCCTCCGGCGTCTTCGCGGCCACTTCCTCAATCTCCATGCCGCCGGCCTGCGAGGCCATGAAGACCAGCTTGCCGGTAGCGCGGTCGAGCACAATGCCGAGATAAAGCTCGCGGTCGATGGCCGCCGTCTCTTCCACCAGCAGCCGCTGGACCTTTTGGCCGACAGGCCCGGTCTGGTGCGTCACCAGCTGCATGCCCAGAATGTTCTTGGCATACTGCTCGGCTTCTTCGCGCGTCTTGGCCACCTTCACGCCGCCGCCCTTGCCGCGGCCTCCGGCATGAATCTGCGCCTTCACCACCACGCCGCTCGCGCCCTCGGCAAACAGCTTGCGCGTCACATCGTTTGCCTCTTCCAGCGTGTTGGCCATCTCGCCTTTGGGCACGGCAACGCCGTACTTGGCCAGAATTTCTTTCGCCTGATACTCGTGAATTTTCAAGTTGGGACCACCCAGACCGCTGTGAAGGTAAGATTCGGCATCCGGCTCAGTGAATCCCCAGCCAGAAAAGCCGTAACAGCGATACCCAAATACTATCTTGGCAGCCAAAGGAGCGGCAAACGGCTCCATCGCTTTCACCCTGGCGCCAGCCCATTCTCATGCCTGGGCTCAGGGGCAATTACCATATTGGAATATGGCCTCGCTGAAGGAGTTCCTCAAGCCGCTCGCCGAAGACGGCGCCGCTCTCACCCGCGAACAGGCGGCTCATGCCCTCACAGAGATTCTCACCGGCACCGTGCCGGATGTTGAAATCGCCGCCATGCTCACGGTCTTTTCCACGCGCGGCGAGCAGGTGGCGGAGCTGGCCGGCTTTGTAGACGTGATGCGGGCGCGCGCCACGCCCGTCCCTCTGGACGACGACGAGCGCGCCGAACTGGTGGACATCGTGGGGACCGGCGGCGGCGGCCCGCTCACCTTCAACATCTCGTCAGGCGCGGCGCTGGTGGCAGCCGCGGCCGGCGCCAAGGTAGCCAAGCACGGCAACCGTGCCGTCACTTCACGCTGCGGAGCGGCAGACGTGCTTGAGGCTCTGGGCGTTCCCATCGACCTATCGCCGGAACTGGCAGCCGAGTGCCTGCGTGCTACCGGATTCATGTTTCTCTACGCGCCGCTGTATCACCCGGCCATGAAGGTTCTCGGACCGCTGCGCCGCGCCCTGGGCTTCCGCACCATCTTTAATCTGTGCGGTCCGCTCACCAACCCGGCCGGCGCCCGCAACCAGGTGATCGGCGTGCTGGCGCCCAGCCGCGTGCTTCTGGTGGGCCGCACGCTGGTAGCACTCGGCGCCAGGCGCGCGTTCGTGGTCCATGGTACCGATGGCATCGATGAGCTAACCACTGCGGCCGAGTCCATTGTGGCCCGCATTGAAGAAGCGGAGGACGGCCCCCCGCGCATCAAAGGGGCGCGCGTTACGCCGGAGATGGCCGGCCTCACCCGCGCCACGCCGGAGGAGTTCGCCCAATGCACGGGCGGCGACGTAGAAACCAACGTGGCCCATATTTATGACGTGCTGACCGGCATTCCCGGTCCGCGCCGCGACATCGTCCTCCTGAACGCTGCCGCCGCGCTGGTGGCAGCCGGCCTCGTCGGCGACCTGAAGCAGGGCGTAGCCATGGGCGCGGAAGCTATTGACGCAGGCGAGGCAGCAGCTACGCTGGCCAAATTGCGGCAGTTTGGCAAAGAGCATTCGACGGTGCAGTGAGGCTCTCGCTGGATTTGGTATATATTCCGGTATAGATCATTTGGAGGACGGCAAAATGAGCGCGACAAATGCCAAATCGCGTACCGCCAGGTCCTCCGAACCGGCTCCGAAGACCGCCAAGCTCTTCATGAATGGCCGCAGTCAGGCCGTGCGGCTCCCCAAGGAGTTTCGCTTTGAAGGCAATGAGGTTGCGATCAGACGGAACGCCGAGACGGGCGAGGTAATTCTGGCGCCGAAGCCGACTGAGCCTGCCCTGAGTTTCGAACAGTGGTTCGCGCTTTACGATGCGATTCCGGATGACGCGCCCGAAGAGGCGTACGTCAGCCTCCCTCCGCGGCCAAAGGGGCTTACGCGGGAACAGGTCCTGAAGATCATTGATCGTGCGCATTTCCCTGCCGATTTCATGGCCAACCGCAAGACAAGCATGCCACGCGATTTAGATCTTTTCTAGGTGGCCGCTCGCTATCTTATCGATACAAACATCGTCAGCTGCCTGCTCAATGGCCAAATGCCTACCGTTCATCTGGCCGGGATAAAATCGGCGTGAGCTAAACCGAATGCGACCGCCCCACCAGTAGCCGCGCCAGCAGCCACGAGGCCAGCGACACCCCCAGCGCCATGGCAACCCAGCCAGCCTGCTCCATCGGCGCCGAGCCGAGCGCGGCTCCATGGAACGGAAGCAGACGGAAAGCGCGCAGAGGAACCGCCGGCGCAGCCAGCTCTGCCTGCACGCCTGCTTTGATAGCCGGGACTCCGAGCCGCACAAACTCAACCGCGCCCCAGCCGCCAGCAGCAGCTGCCAGAACAAAGCCCGGCAGCGCCCGCTTCCAGGGGAAGGGAATCGGCTCCGGCATGCGCGTCTCGTCCTCTACGCGCTCCATCACAGAAGCCAGAAACCCGGACGACGGAACCAGCGCCTCTTCAGAGGCCAGCACGGCATCCAAGCAGCTCGCCTTCGCGTCGCTCTCCAGCATCTGGCTGGCTCCCTTCGCTTCGTCTTGCTGCTTCTTCCTGCTCATCGTCAGACCTCCTTTCGTGCGCCGCGGCTACTTTCAATAGAGTGAGACCCAGGGGGGCTGCCAGTTGGATGCTCTTCAAGAGAACCGGCGCTCAGTTCATTCTCAAGCTGCGGGAAGCGCCTTCGCAACAGTGCCCGTCCACGAGCCAGCCGCGCTTTCAACGTCCCTTCCGGCAGGCCCATGGTCCGCGCAGCCGCGGCCACATCCATCTCGTGAAAGTAAAACAGCACCACCGGCTCGCGATAACGCAGCGGCAAGGCCAGCACCGCACGCCGCACGGTCTCGGAACTCAACTTCGTAGCCAACAACCCGTGCTGACCCGCAGGTGCGAAAGGCTCGGCAATCTCGTCGAGGCCTACGTTCAATGCCGGAAATCGTCTGAGTTCGCTGCGGTACACATTGGCTGCAAGCGCAAACAGCCAGGTTGAAAAACTTCCTTCGCGCCGCCAACTCCGCAGCCCACGCCATGCCTTGATGAAAGCCTCCTGCGCCAGCTCTTCAGCGCGAGCTCGATCGCGGCAGTAGCGCCAGGCCATATTCACCAGCGGCCCCTGCCAGCGGCGCACAATCCCCTCGAACGCGCGCGCATCGCCGCCCAGCACGCGCTCCACAGCGGCCAGATCCTGATCCGCCGCCGCAGTCGCAACCATCCCCGCCGACGCCGCAGGCAGAGTTGCCGTGATCGGTATGTTGGGGCTTTCCACCAATGCAGCTTCTCTCCGCGCCAGTTAGACTGTTCCGCCCAGTGTGACAGGCATCCGCCGCACGCGGTTGCATTTTCTTTCCCGCGGGAAATCCCAAACAAATTGCAACCGCAAATCAGGCTTCCCGGTCATACCAATCGCAAGGGGCAAAACCCCGCACCGCGATCAAGCCGGCAATCAAGGAGGATCTTATGATGCATCTCGTGCTTTCGTTCATGGATGGCGACCCAAACAATATCTTCGGCAGTTTCGGCCTCTGGGCGTTTCTCTCCGTCGGGGCCGTAGCGCTCTTCGGCATCTTTCTGCCCATCACCACCTGGCTTGACTCACGCCGCAAGGAGCGCGAAGCCTTTTATAAGGCAGATACAATGCGCCGCGTAACCGAGAGTTCCACTGACAGCGCCAAGGCCTCGGTCGAATATTTGCGCGAAGTCAGCCGCCTGGAGCAGATCAAGACCATCGAAGGCCTGAAGATTGGCGGCCTGATCATGGTCGCCGTCGGCGTCGGCGTTTGCATTCTCCTGTGGTTCCTCACTGGGCTTCCGGTAGCGGCGGCCGGCGTCATTCCGCTGCTGATCGGTGTCGCCATGCTGGCCTATGTCTTCGTCCTGGCCGGTCCCGTGCACTGAAGCTTGACCTGTTCGATACGCCTTAGCGTCCGATCGCTGAAGTCCGTAGCATAAATTGACCTGTCGCTGAGCGAAGATTGGCGCGTTTTTTGCGCCAATCGTAGTCGAAGGATCTGCGGCTGCACTTCGGGTTTTTTGTAATCGACCTCAGACTCGCCACACTAGAGACTCGAACCCTGCCCGCCTCCGAGCAGCGATTCGATCCTGGCTGTCAGCGCCCCGGGCGCGGTAGACGATCCAAACCGCTCCGCCGGCCGGCCCTCTCGATCGATCAGAAACTTCGCGAAGTTCCACCCGATCCTCGAAATCCCAACCAGCCCCAGCAATCCCGGCCGGCTCCGCTTGAGAAAGTCATACAGCGGATGCGCGTCCTTTCCGTTCACGTCGATCCTGGCGAACATCGGGAAGCTGACGCCGTAGTTCAGCTCACAAAAGGACGCGATCTCCCCCGCCGACCCCGGCTCCTGCCGGCCGAACTGGTTGCAGGGAAACCCCAGCACGGTAAACCCGCGTTCCTTATAGGTCCGGTAAAGCTCCTCCAGCCCCGCATACTGCGGCGTAAACCCGCAACGGCTGGCCGTGTTCACGATCAGCAGAACCTGGCCCCGAAAATCTCCCAGGCTGACCGTCCGCCCGTCCAGCAGCTCGGCGGAATACCGATAGATCGTCTCACCCGCCTCCACCATTTCTTGAATTCGTCTGCTCCCTCTGTATGCCATGTCGATGTTGCCTGCGTCTAAGGACCATGCTGCGCATCGCCGACGGTACACGGACAGGCTCCGACCCGGCTGCTTCCGGTAGACTGTGGGATAGGTCCACTGTGGGTCAGGCTCCGATGCCAGGGCGCCAGGCGCGGCAGGGCCAGTGTGGGAAAGTATCGGTTTACCGGTGTGTGCCGCCACAGCCTCGTTTGGGTGGGGTGGCTACCGTCAAATATAATCATTCTTTCTCAATGAAGTCTCTGATTTTTCAGCAGTGAGGGTGTCGATATTCTTCCCGTGAAGCCGAACCAGTGGTCGAACCATGGCCCGCACCAGTACGCGTGCTCGACGCAGGGCTCCAGCCCGGTGAAGATCAAGCACATTTCCGCCTCCCGCCTTGTGCGGACTCCTCGCCTTTTCGGGCGCTTTGCCCTGCTGCTGGCCCTGCTCGCCACTGCGGGCTCGGCCCTGGCGCAGCAGTCGGAGACCATCGAATCCATTCGCGTGATCGGCAACCGGCGCATCCCCAAGGAGACCATCCTGGCGCGCCTGTTTACCCATTCCGGCGATGTGTACGATCCCATCTCCATTGAGCGCGACTTCAATTCGCTCTGGAATACGGGCTACTTTGAAAACCTGCGCATCGAGCGCGAAGACTCCGAAAAGGGCATCATCCTCGACGTCTTCGTGAAGGAGAAGCCCACAATCCGTGAGATCAACTACAAGGGATTGAACGCCGTCTCCCAGTCCGATGTTCTCGACCGCTTCAAAAAAGAGAAGGTCGGCCTGAGCGTCGAGAGCCAGTACGACCCGGCCAAGATTCTGCACGCCACCACGGTGCTGAAGGAGCTGCTCTCCGAGCACGGCCACCAGTTCGCGACCGTCAAGCTGGACATCAAGGACATTCCGCCGGCGTCTGTACAGGTGAACTTCAACATCAAGGAAGGCCCCACCGTGAAGGTGGGCAACATCAAGTTTGTGGGCAATCAGCACCTCAACGGCCTGGTCCTGCGCCGCGCCATGAAGAACCTGAAGCCCATCGGCATTCCCTACTCGCTGTTCCTTGAAGACATCTTCCCGCAGACCTTCGACGCCTCCAAGCTCGAAGAAGACACCGAGCGCGTCCGCCTCGCCTATCGCGACAAGGGCTATGCGAATGCCGCCATCGAAGAACCCAGAACGCAGATCCGCGATCAGGGCGGCCTGAACATCTTCACCTTCCGCCCCAACAAGGGCAAGCGCATTGACATCCTGATGCCGGTCGAAGAAGGGGCCCGCTATCGCCTCGCTGGCATCACCTTCACCGGCAACAAGGCTGCCCCCAACACCAGGGCGCTGCGCTCGACCTTCGCCATCAAGGACGGCGACTGGTTCAACGCCACCATGATTCAGAAAGGCCTGGAGAACCTGAAGAAGGCCTACGGCCAGCTCGGCTACATCAACTTCGGCGCCATCCCCAAGCCTGTTTACGACGACCAGAAGCACACCGTCACGCTCGACATCGATATCGACGAAGGCAAGCCCTTCTACGTGTCGCGCATCGAGTTCCAGGGCAACACCATCACCCGCGACAAGGTCATCCGCCGCGAACTGATGCTGGACGAAGGCTCCATCTACAACTCGCAGCTGTGGGAGTACAGCCTGCTCCGCCTCAACCAGCTTGAATACTTCGAGCCCCTCAAGGTCGATCAGGACTCCGAGGCCCATCAGGACGAAGAAGCCGGCACCGTGGACCTGCTGCTCAAGGTCAAGGAGAAGGGCAAGAACTCCATCGGCCTGAACGGCGGCGTCAGCGGCCTGTCCGGCGCGTTCCTGGGCGTGAACTACCAGACCAACAACTTCCTCGGCCTGGGCGAAACGCTCAGCCTGCAGGGCAACCTGGGCAACGTGGCCCGCACCTTCCAGTTCGGCTTCTCGCAGCCTTATGTCCGCAACCGTCCGGTGCATCTCGGCTTCCAGCTCTTCAACAGCAAGCAGGACTATAACGCGGCCAAGCAGTACCAGACCACCACCGGCGCCTCGGTGAATCTGAGCGCCGCGCAGCAGTCGCTGACGCAGAATTACAACCAGGCCTCCACCGGACTTACCCTGTCGGCCAGCTATCCGCTCAAGCGCCATGCCTTCCAGCAGCTGGGCATGACGTACCGCATTGACAAGTCCACCATCACGGCGTTCTCCACCGCGTCGCAGACCTTCTTCCAGACCATCAGCTTCCGGTCCGGCATTCAAGGCAATAACTCGCTGGCCGGCATCATCAACAGCTCGGCGTCGTTCAGCTACATGTACAACACCATCAACAACCCACTGCGGCCCCGCAGCGGCAAAGAGTACTCGGCCGTCTTCCAGGTCGCCGGCATCGGCGGCAATGTGCGTTACATCTCGCCGCTGGTGGCCTACAAGCGCTTCATCGGCATGCACTACCTGACGCCGGCCACCAACGGCCGCAACGTGCTCGGCCTCCGAGCGCAGCTGGGCTATGTACAGGGCTTCGGCGGCGACGTGGCCCCGCCCAATAACCGCTTCTACACCGGCGGCGAAGGCGACCTGCGCGGCTTTGATATCCGCGGCGCAACCCCCTACGGCTACGTGCCGAATCGCGCCACCGTGCAGCTCACCAATCCCGACGGCTCCTGCGTCCCGCGCGATCCCACCAACCCGCAGCTCAACCAGTGCCTGCAGATCGCCCTGCCGGTCTATGGCATCGCCTCCATCGGCGGCGACACCAGCCTCACCACCAACGCCGAGTACCGCATTCCAATCGCCGGCCCGGTCATGATCTCGGTCTTCGACGACTTCGGCATCGACACCGCGCTCAACCACGGACAGCTCAAGCAGAGCCCCGAAGGCTTCGCCTCGCTGACCGCTCCGCTCTACGGCTGCCCGGTGTTCAACAACGGCGCCTGCCAGGGCGGCATCCCCGGCAGCCTGGTCGGCTTCCAGCAGAACATCCGGCCCATCGCCGGCACCAACTTCGTACCGCGCATGTCCCTGGGCAGCGAGATCTCGGTCATCATGCCCATCATCAACGCGCCCTTCCGCCTCTACTACGCCTACAACCCCCTCCGCCTCTACGAGTCGCCTTATTGCAACTCGGTCATCCTCGGCAGCAACAAGGGAAGCTGCTCGGCCGAGCTGATCACCCGCGACCTGTTCCCCCCCGGAGGCGCCGGCGACTACACGTACACCGAAGCGCTGCAGGCCTACGGATCTCGCTACCTGTTCCGCGAGCCCCGCAAAACCTTCCGCCTCACAGTCTCGACCACGTTCTAGTCCGGTTCAACAATCGCAGTACAGAAGGGCCGTCCGAACCATCGGACGGCCCTTCTGCTTTTGCGCCGCACCTGCCTGCGCGCCCGACCCGCGTGCACGCCCAACTTCGAACCTCCGGCCCCAAGCCTCCAGCGCGCCTTGCTGAAGAGCTCGCCGGCAGAAGCACGAAGTGTCAGGGCACGACTTCACAGCTTGCGGAAAAACTCATCGGGAAAGGCACGAAGTGTCAGGGCACGACTTCAGTCGTGCCGCAAATGGCTCAATCTAGAATCCGGGGCTTTAGCCCATGAGGGATATTCTTCAAGCCTTTTCATAAGGCGCTCCGGAATGCGCAGGATCTTGACACGCCTTGCAACGGGCGACTGTCGACTTGAATCCTGGGTGAATTTACTGGGCCCGCTTTACCTCCCCAGCCCCGCCCTTCTATAATTCGTGCAGTTCCTGCTGACGTTTCCGCGCGCGTCTTTACTGTCTCCGCCCGTACTTCCGGCGCTGAGTCCCGTCCAAAGACAGTAGGGTTTCTCAGGAGGCGCAGGTCAGGTCCCGCGATCATCCGCGGACCCGACAGGAATTCTCGCTACAGGAACCATCGAAGGAGTTTCACATTCAAATGAAGCGTAACCTTACCCTAGCCCTCACACTTGCGTCGGGCCTTGCCCTGACCGCGGCCGCTCAAACCACCCCTGCTCCCTCCGCTGCAGCGGCTCCAGCCGGCCCCGCCAAGGTAGCCGTCATCGAGTTCCAGGCGGCCGTCGGGCAGACCAACGAGTTCCAGCGCGACATGGGCGATCTGCAGAAAAAGTTCGATCCCAAGCGTGCCCAGCTGAAGGCTCTGGCCGACGAGATCGACGGCCTGGAGAAGCAGCTTCAGTCACAGACCGCCACGCTCAGCGAAGCCGACCGCGCCGAGAAGACCAAGAGCATCGAAGATAAGAAGAAGCAGGCGCAGCGCATCGCCGAAGACGCGCAGAACGACCTGGGCCAGGCGATGAACGAGGAATACAACAAGGTGGCCACCAAGGTGTTCGATGTCCTGTCGGCCTATGTGAAGGAGCACGGCTACTCGCTCGTGCTCGATGGCAGTGAAACCCAGCAGGCGCCCTCCGTGGTGCTCTACCACGTTGAGAACACCGACATCAGCAAGGCCATCATCGATGCCTACAACCTGAAGTCGGGCGTGCCCGCTCCGCCGCCGCAGGCGCCTTCAGCTCCGTCCGCTGCACGGCCGGCCGCCAAGCCTCCCGTCACCCACTAGACGCCTGTCTCTAAAGTCCGTGGCACAGGTTGACCTGTCATCCTGAGCGAAAGGGACCCCAAACGCTTTTCAGTTTGGGGGTGGTGAGTCGAAGGATCTGCATTGGTCCCTTCGCAATTTAACCGGGAACTTTGACGTCACCGCGCTACCGTTCGATCGTCGCCTCGATATAACCATGCGGCTCATCAATCGGCACAAAAATATGGTTCGGATTGTCCTGCCCAAACGGACTCAGGTCCGCCAGCAGATGATGCAGGTTCGGCATCGTCAACGTAATGCGCGCAACCTCCGGAGCCGCCGCCAGCGCGGCTTTACCCATATCGAACAGCGTATGCTGCACGCTCATGCTGTCGTGCGCCGCAAACTCCTTGAGCAGCGCTGCAATCGTTCGCTTGCGCACCTCAGCGTAGTCAGGCTTCTCCGCCGCATACTCCCACGTGGCCGTCGCTCGCGTGCCGAAAATCCGGTCCGTCGCCGGCTTCAGCGTAGTCAGCTTGTCCTTGATGTATCCCGTGAACGCTGACTTGGTCGTCTTCAAAATCACCAGTCCGTCTACCCCCGAGCGAATCGACCATTCGCGTCCCTGGTCACGCACCGCGCGCACCGTGTGCAACTCCGGACCGCCGAGTTTGAACGTCGTCGGCTCCGGCAAGCCGTCCACCAGCAGCGGCTCCCACGCCTTTTCCTCTATCTCCACCAGCACCCCACTCACCTGCGGATTATTCGCCAGCAGATAATCACCAAGCTCCATGGCATAGTCTTCGATGGTCAAAGCCCTGGAATCCCGTGCAATCGAGTACACCGTATTCTTCATCGTGTCCGTGGGCAGTATCTTGCTGTTGTCCGCCTCCGTAAAACTCGACTCGAAGTCGCCCTCCAGCAGCACCTGCACCGTCCACTCGTTGAACGCGTGCCGCTCTCCGTGCCGCGTAATGCGCGACAGCCGCACCCGTGATTTTCCGTAGCGATTCTCGCCCAGCTTTGCCATTCTCTCAGCGTCCTCGATCCGTCTTAACTTCCTCGATAGGTCGTATAACTGTTGTCGCTCAACAGCAGCGGCAAGTGATAATGCACGTCACCGCTGCATACGAACGTAATGGTGATCTCCGGATAAATACTGCTGCGGCCCATTCCCGCAAGATAAGCGCTCGTTGCAAACGTCAGCCTGTACAGTCCCGCCGCCGCATCGGCAGCAAGCCCACGGCAGCGTCCGTCCGCATCCGTCTCGCCCTCGGTCACCAGCGCCCATGCGGCGTTCTGTTGCTTCTCGAGCCGTACCGCAACCCCGGCAGCAGGCCTGCCCATCACTGCATCCAGCACGTGCGTTGTAATCGCGCTCATTCCACCAGCCACTTTCCCAGCCTGATCTGCGTAATCTGCCGCTGCTGCTCCGCGGCTTCTTTTAACTCAACGCCTCTATCGCTTTCCAGGCGCCGCTTGAGAATCGCCAGCATCTCCTCGGCGCTCTTGCCCGTCGCGCACACAATATAGGTAAAGCCGAACCGCTGCTCGTAGAGCGCGTTGCCCTCAGCCAGTTCAGC
>Ga0302314_10015941_pt1 | contig 12737 bp, 7 predicted proteins | sample III_Palsa_N2_3_FD_200533 | JGI IMG/M metagenome (GOLD analysis project Ga0302314, IMG submission 200533) | Peat permafrost microbial communities from Stordalen Mire near Abisko, Sweden - III_Palsa_N2_3 | ecosystem: Environmental > Terrestrial > Soil > Palsa > Peat permafrost | place: Sweden...
CGTTCGTCGGCGCGCTCGCGGTCGCCCTCGCGGCCGGGATCGGGCCGGCCGACGCGGTCACCGCGGCGGCCGCGGCCGGGGCGACCGCGGCTACCCGGCCGGGCACCCAGTCGGGCATGCCCCGTCCCGCCGATATCCTCGCCGCGACCGGCCACGCCTGGCCGGTCGCGCCCCGGGCCTGACCGAGTAAGCGGCCGGCGGCGTCGGCGATGTCGCCGCGAGTGACGGCCTATCACGAGAGCGTAACGGCCATCCTTATTGAAAGAGGCGACCTACCCGGTTAGGTTAACGGAAGGTGAATAACAGGTGAATCAAATTACCGCAATATGGCGAATATATGGTTAAATAATCGACAGAACGGCAATCGCCGGGACGGCTGCGACGGCTATCGCCGGGACTGGAGTTGCGGGATGACCCCTGGCTTGGCGGGCTTCGTCGCTACCGGGGATGACCCGCACGCGTGGGACGACAGCGTCGGTGCCGCCCTGGCCGCGGTCGCGACCGAGTTCACCGTGGTCCGGGAGCGCGACGGCGATCCGGCGCGAACGCGCCGGCGGACCTGGCTCGACACCTTTGACTGGCGGCTCCACAAGGTCGGCCTGACCCTGGACTACGTAGCCGCGTACCGCGGCGGCGAGCTGCGGCTCGCCCCGTCCGCCCCGAACGCCGACACCGGCGCCGCCGGAAGCGCCGCCGGAGCCGGAAGCGCCGCCGGAGCCGGAAGCGCCGCCGGAGCCGGCCCGGGCGGCGCCGCGAGCACCGTCCAGCCGGTGACCGGCTGGACGGTGGCCCGGCCGCACCTGCCGTCGGACCTGCCGGACGGCCCGGTGGCGGCCAAGATCGCCGGCCTCCTGGCGCCCCGCGCCCTGCTCCCGGTGGTGACCGTCACCGCCACGACCACGGTGTACCGCCTGCTCAACGAGGACGACAAGACGGTCGCCCGGCTGCTGGTCGAGCAGACCGCGATCCCTGGCGGGAACCCGCTCGCGCCCCGGCTGGCCATCACCGAGGTCCGCGGCTACCAGGCGCAGGGCCGCCGCGCGGCCCGCCTGCTCGCGGCCGTGCCCGGGTTCGGCGCGGCGGCCGACCCGCCGTTCGCGGCCGCCCTCCGCGCCCTCGGCCGCCGCCCGGGCGACTACACCAACAAGATCGACGCCGCCATCACCGCCGCCATGCCGGCCCCGCGGGCGGCCGCCGTGATCCTGCTCCGCCTGCTCGACACGGTCGACGCGAACGTCGGGGGCGTGCTCAAGGACACCGACACCGAGTTCCTCCACGACCTGCGGGTCTCGGTGCGGCGTACCCGGTCGGCGCTGAAGCTCTTCGGCGATGTGCTCGGGCTGCCCAAGGCGGAGCTCGCGTTCTTCGCCGCCGAGTTCAAGTGGATGGGCGACGTGACCACGCCGACCCGGGACCTGGACGTCCACCTGCTCGACTTCGCGCGGATGGCCGACGGCCTGGCCGCGGCCAAGCCGGACGACCTGGAGCCGTTCCGCGGCTACCTGGAGCAGCGGCGCCGTAAGGAGCTCCGCACGCTGGCCCGCGCCCTGCGCTCGGCCCGGTTCACCGCCGCGACCCGAGACTGGCGGGCGAAGCTCACCGCGATCGAGGCGGGTCATCCAGGGACCGCAGGCGCCCCGGCCCGTTCACGAAAAGCGGTGAAGACACCACGGCAGACCGGCCCGATCGGCACGCTCGCGGCCGAGCGGACCCGGGTTTGCTTTGTCCGGGTCGCCCGCCGGGGCGCCGCGATCACCCCGGAATCGCAACCCGAGGCGCTGCATGACCTGCGCAAACGGTGCAAGGAGCTGCGGTACGCGCTGGAGTTCTTCGCCCCCTTGTACGACTGGGCCGCGTACGGGAAGGTGGTAGGGGATCTCAAGCGGCTGCAGGACTGCCTCGGGGAATTCCAGGACACGGACGTTCAAATCGGGGAGATCCGGGCGCTGGCGGCGGCGATGCTGGCGGCAGGCGAGGCGCCCGCGGTGACGTTGCTCGCGATGGGTGAGGTAACGGCGGGACTCATGGTTCGCCAGCACGCGGCGCGGGCAGATTTCGCCCGGCGGTTCGCCGCGTTCGCCGACGTTGACGGGCAGCGACGGATGTCCGTGCTGCTGCGGGGCCGTCAGGCCGGGGCCGGGAGGTACCCATAAATGCGCGTATACGCGACTTACAACATCAAGGGCGGCGTCGGGAAGACCACGACGGCGGTCAACCTCGCCTACCTCGCGGCCGAGAGCGGGCTGCGCACCGTCTTGTGGGACCTGGACCCGCAGGGGGCCGCGTCGTTCATGTTCCGGGTGAAGCCGCGGGTCAAGGGCGGCGGGAAGGCGCTCATCTTGGGCAAGCGGTCGCTCGACGAGGCCATCAAGGGAACGGACTTCGACAACCTTGACCTCATTCCGGCCGACTTCACCTACCGGAACATGGACCTGCTGCTCGACGCGGGGGCCAACAGCGACGGCACTTCCGCGGGCGGCAAGCCCGCGCGCAAGCTCTCCCGGCTGCTCGCGCCGCTGGGCGCCGAGTACGACGCGGTCTTCCTCGACTGCCCGCCGTCGGTCTCGCTGGTGTCGGAAAACGTGTTGCACGCCGCCGATATCATCGTCGTGCCGCTGATCCCGACGACGCTTTCCGTGCGGACTCTCGATCAGCTGGCGGATTTCGTCGGTGAGTTCCGCGGTCGCCGCCCGGACCTGTTCGCGTTCTTCTCGATGGTCGACCGCCGCAAGAAACTGCACAGGGAAATAATCGAAAAACTTTCGAGCGAACGGACCGAGGTGGCTAAAACAGTCATCCCGGCCCTCTCGGTCATCGAAACGATGTCGGTGGCGCGTGCCCCGGTCGGCGTATTCGCGCCGAAGAGCCCGGCGGCGGCCGCCTACCGTGACCTCTGGGCCGAGGTGAGCTCGCGCGGCCAGTAGTGAGGGAGCGTTCGGGTCATGAGCCTGTCAGCCGAGTCGGTCGTCGCCGCGAGCAACGCCTGGGCCTGGGTGCCCGACGAAGCCGTTACCGTCGAAACGGACGAGTACCTGCTGACCAGGTTTCCCGACTACTTCGATCACCCGCTTGAGGTGATGCGGTTCCGCCCGGCCGGCCCGGTCGAGGAGGCCATGACGGCGGTGCTCGATCGCGCCCGTGAGTTCGGCCTGCCGGTCGTGTACTGGTTCGCCCGGCTCGACGGCCCGGCCGAGGTACCCGCGCTGCTCGCGGCGCGCGGGGCGACGGTGGACGAGACGCTGGACGTGCTGGCCGCGGACCTGACCGGCGGCGCGCCCACGCTGCCCCCGCCGGCCTGGGACGTGGAGCTGCGCTGGGCGACCGACGCCGCGGCCTTCGACGATGAGGCCGCGCTGACCGTCGCGGTGTTCGGCGGGTCGCTGCCGCCGGAGGGACGCTCGGCCGAGCGCGCGGAACGCGAGGGTCCCAACGTCGCCGCGGGCGAGGGCGGAAGCGTGATCGCCTACGCCGCCGACGTGCCGGTCGGCATGGGCGGCGTGAGCATGGCCGGCGAGGTCGCCCGGCTGTGGGGCGGCGGGGTCGCGGAGACGGCCCGCGGGCACGGGGTGTACCGGGCCGTCCTCGGCGCGAGGCTGGCCTACGGCGCGGCCCACGGCGCGAAGATGGCCCTGGTCAAGGGCCGGATCGAGACGTCCGGGCCGATCTTGCGTCAGGCCGGGTTCGCCGTCTACGGGCAAGAGGTCATTTACCGGGTGCCGCTGACGTAGCGACAGGTGTTTCACATCACGCTGATATCTGGTAACTCTCAGCAACTTCATCCCCCAGAGGCATTACTGTCATCATGGGGGAGGGCCAGGCGACGGTGATAACGCACGGGGGAAGACTGCCCGCGGAAACCTCACGGTTCTTCGGACGGTCGAAAGAGGCTGCCGCCATCCGGGCCGTGCTGCCGTCGTCGAGGCTGGTCACGCTGACCGGGCCCGGCGGCGTGGGCAAGACCAGGCTCGCGCTCCGGGTGGCCGATGAGCTGGCCGGCGAGTTCCCCGACGGGGTCCGCCTTATCCAGTTGTCCGCGGTGCGGGACGCCTGCGGCCTGCTGCATGCGGTGACGGCGGCGCTCGGCCCGGGCGCCGGGACCGGTGCGTCCGGCCTGTCTGGCACGTCCGGCCTGTCTGGCGCGTCGGGTGCGCCGGGCACGTTCGCCGAGCAGGCCGGACGGCTCGCGAACGGGCTGCGCGGCCGCCGCCAGCTGCTCATCCTCGACACCTGCGAGCACCTCGTGGATGCCTGCGCCGCGCTTGTCGACAGCGTGCTGAGCGGCGCCGACGGCCCGGTCGTCCTGGCGACCAGCCGGCAGCCGCTCGACCTGCCCGGCGAGGTGGTCTTCCGGGTACCGCCGCTCACCGTGCCGCCCGACACGAGTCCGAGGGGCACGGTACCGGGGGGCACGGTACCGGGGGGCACCGCTCCGGGGAGCATCAGTCCGGAGGGCGCCGCCGGTCCGGACGGTACCGGTCCGGGCGCGGACCTGGCGGACGACGGGGGCGACGCCGTCGCGCTGTTCGCCGACCGGGCCCGCGCGGCGCTGCCCGGCTTCGCCATGACCGATGACGCGCGGCCCAAGGTCGCGTGGCTCTGCCGCCTCCTGGATGGCATCCCGCTCGAGATCGAGCTGGCCGCCCTCCGGCTGCGGGCCGTCGGGCTCGACGAACTGCTCACCCGGCTGCCCGGCCGCCTGCGGTCGCTCGAGGGCGGGTGCCGGGCCGACGATCGCCAGCGGACCGTGCAGGCCTCCATCACCTGGAGCTACGACCTGTGCACGCCGGCCGGCCGCCTGCTCTGGACCCGGCTGTCCGTCTTCAGCGGCGGATTCAGCCTCGCGGCGGCCGAGGCGGTGTGCGGCGGCGGCGACCTCCCCGCCGCCGATGTCCTCGAGACGCTGATCGGCCTGGTGGACCAGTCGATCGTGCTCCGCGCCGACGTCACCGACTCTACCGACCCCGACCCCGACGCCACCGACGCGGACGAGAACGGGCTCGGGACTGGCCGGGGCAGCACGCGCTACCGGCTGCTCGAGGTGGTCAGGGAGCAGGGCGCGGACCGGGCGGACGCCGCCGACGCCACCGCGTGCGGCGCGCGCCACCGCGATTACTACCGGGGGGTCGCGCGCGGCTTCGCGGCCTCGTTCGGGGCCTCGTTCGACGGCTCGGGCCAGGCTGGCCGGATTTCCCGGCTGGCCCCAGACGCGGCCAACCTGCGGCTGGCCCTCGAGCGCTCCCTGGCCTCCGGGCCGCACGTCGCCGGCCAGCGCGACGCCGGCCAGCCCGCGGTCGAGCAGGACATCCTGCGCTGCGCGCTGGCCGCGCTGGCCGCGCAGGCGGCTCAGGACCGGGACCGGGATCAGGACCAGAATCAGGCGGAGCCCGACCCCTCGGCCCCGGCCGCGCTGGCCGGGACGGCACCCGCGCGACCGGCATCCGGCTCGGAGCCCGAGGTCACCGGCGCTACGGACCGATGGGTCCTGCTTACCGCGCGCGAGCGCGAGGTGGCCGCGCTCGTCGCCACCGGCCTGACCAACAAGAGCATCGCGATGCGGCTTTTTGTCTCTAAACGGACAATCGACGCGCATGTCGAGCACATTCTGGCCAAGCTTCGCTGTGCGTCACGGGTGCAGATCGCAGCGTTCGTCGCGCACGGGCGGGTGGTCGGCGAAGAGTCGGAAACAGGAATGGAAGCGTCCCGCATTCCCGACCCACGCGAGTCGCAAGAGCACGTCAGCGCCCCGCCAGGCGTATCGGGCACCAGCGTCGGGTAGCGTCGCCCGCTCTGGTCCACCTCTCTTTTCCCTCATCGAAATGTTTGATTTTGTTCATATCAAGGATCCGCTTGAGTGGTGTCTCTCACCATTAGCCCGGCCGCTCCCGGGCATACCCGGCCTCCCGCTGGGTAGCCAGTACCGTGCAAAGACCGCAAAGACCGGCGTAAGGACCGGTGCTACCGCGCTGCAACTAAACGGATCAGGACGTCGTTATATGAACATGACAGTCTGGGAATGGTTTGAGCAACGCTCGTATCACCACAGGGACTTCGAGGTTCTCGCGGGATCGGGCGACAACAGGGCGGAGCGACCCTCCACGACCCTGATCTTCCCGGCCCGCAACGTCGCAGGCACTATAGGGACCATCCTTACCGTAGTAGAGGCGCTACGGCTGAGGACCGGTCTCCCCGATCAGGTCATCGTAGTCGACGCCGACTCGCCGGATGGTACGGCGGATGTCGCGCGCGCCTACGGGGCCGAAGTCTACTCGGAGAACGAGCTCCTGCCGGGCTACGGCCCCGGGCAGGGCAAGGGCGACGCGATGTGGCGCGCCCTGTCGATGGCAACCGGGGACATCGTGATGTTCGCCGACGCCGACACCACCGACTTCAAGGAGCACTTCGTCTACGGCACGCTCGGGCCGATGCTCGCCGACCCGACGATCCAGTTCATCAAGGCGGCCTACCGGCGCCCGTTCAAGCAGGGCGAAGAGAAGATCGCCGACGGCGGCGGCCGGGTCACCGAGCTGATGGCCAAGCCGCTGCTCAACCTCTTCCACCCCGAGCTCGCCGGGTTCGCGCAGCCCCTGGCCGGCGAGTTCGCCGCGCGCCGCGAGGTGCTGGCCAACATCCCGTTCTTCACCGGTTACGGCGTGGAGATCGGCATGCTGATCGACGTCTACGACCAGATCGGCCTGGACGGCATGGCCCAGGTCGACCTGGGCACGAGACAGAACCGGCACCAGCCGCTCGCCAGCCTCACCCGGATGAGCTCGGTGGTGCTGCGAACGGTAGCCGCGCGCGCGGGCCTGGGCCGGGCACTCGGCGGCGAGAGCCTCGACGGGGCCGAGCCGGGCCTGTGGGAGCTTCGCCAGCCGGACACCTACCTGCACGCGGTGACGACCGAGGACGGGCTCCGCCTCGATGAGCACCTGAACGAGCTGATCGAGCGCCCGCCGCTAGCCCGGCTCAACGACGACACCGCCCTCACCACCACGGCCTTATCACCCCTGGCCGATCGTCACGGCCCCCGGCCCTTACGGCCGGGGGCCAAAATTTTGTGCCGCCGCATGGATGACATCGCCCGCGGAATTCGCATGATGTGACCAGGGGCATGGGCCAGTGCCGGACCGTGCCACCGGGCCAAGCGACCGGGAGGTCGGCATGTCGGGCGGTAATGGCGGAAGCGGTACCGGAGAATTCGACCACATCGTCGTGGGCGCGGGATCGGCCGGCTGCGTGATCGCCCGCCGCCTCGTCGACGCGGGCCGCACCGTGGCGCTGATCGAGGCCGGCGGCCCGGACGACAACCCGGCCATTCACCAGCCCAAACGCTCCTGGGAGCTGTGGAACTCGGCCGAGGACTGGGCCTACACCACCGAGCCGCAGGAGCACTCGCTGAAGACCAGCGTCTTCTGGCCGCGGGGCAAGGTGCTCGGCGGGTCGAGCGCGCTCAACGGCATGATCTACATCCGGGGCGCGAAGTCCGACTTCGACAACTGGGCCTACAACGGCGCCGCCGGCTGGTCCTACGACGAGGTGCTCCCGTACTTCAAGAAGTCCGAGGACTTCGAGGACGGCCCGAGCGCCTACCACGGCGTCGGCGGCTTGCTTCCCGTCACCCGCATCCGCGAGCCCAACCCGGTGACGGTGGCCATGCTCGACGCGTGCGCCGAACGGGGCATCCCGCTCAACAGCGACCCCAACGCCGATTCGATCCTGGGCGCGGGCCTGACCCACATGACGGTGCGGAACGGCCGCCGGATGTCCACCTGGACCGCGTTCGCCCAGCCGGTGCTCGGCTCCCCGCTGCTCACCGTCATCACCGGTACCCAGGTCAAGAGCCTGGTGTTCGACGGCGCGGGCCGCGCCGTCGGCGTCCGTCTCACCCGCCCGGGCCTCCGCTACGCGAGGGGAACGGACCGGGCCGACTCCGCTCCCCCCATGACCCTCACCGAATGGCCGGCCACCGAGCTGCGCTGCTCAGGGGACGTGATCGTCAGCGGCGGGGCGATCGGATCGCCGCAGCTCCTGCTGCTCTCCGGGGTCGGCCCGGCCGACGACCTGCGCGCGCTCGGCCTCGAGGTGACGGCCGACCTGCCCGGCGTGGGCGCCAACCTGCATGACCACGCGCTCGCCACGGTCTTGTTCGAGTCGGCCAGGAAGATCCCGGTGGGCAAGGCCAATAACCTTGAGGCCCACTTCTTCGCGGTCAGCGACCCGGGGATGCCCGCGCCCGACCTCCAGCCGCTGATGTCGCACTTCCCGATGCCGGTCGAGGGCTACCCGGCGCCCGACTACGGTGACGGCTACGCCATCGTGGCCGGCATCATCCGCCCGCTGAGCCGGGGCCGCCTCTGGCTCCGCTCGGCCGACCCGGCCGAGCACCCGGCGATCGACCCGCGCTACCTGGCCCAGCCCGCCGACCTGAAGGCCCTGCTGACCAGCCTGAAGCTGTCCCGCGAGGTTGGCCAGGCCCGCGCGCTCGACGGCTGGCGGGCCCGCGAGATCGCCCCCGGGCCCGACGTGCGCACCGACGCGGAGCTGACCGAGTACGGGATGCGCAACCTGATCACGTACCACCACCAGGTCGGCACCTGCAAGATGGGTATAGACACGATGGCGGTGACCGCCCCCGACCTGCGCGTCCACGGCGTAGACGGCCTCCGCGTGGCCGACGCCTCGGTCATGCCCGCGGTCACCTCAGGCAACACCAACGCCGCCAGCATCATGATCGGCGAGCGCTGCGCCGACTTCCTCCTAGCCGACTGACCCGGCCCGGGGGCTCCTGGTGCCCGGCGTGCTCGCGTGACGCCAGGTCGCATCCGGCCGCCCCGCCCGCCGTCATGATCAAGCGGGGCCGCCGCCCCGGGCCGACGGGCCGGGGCGGCGGGTGTCTCGCTGGATGCTTTAGCTGTTGGCCACGATGTTGGCGCAGAGCAGCGGCCGGAAGTTGATGGTCGGGTTTCCGCCGGAGAGGATGTTGTTGCTGTTGCCCTGGTGGAGGTTGAGGTACCAGCCGGTGGACGGCAGCGGTGTCGTGACCCCGGTGACCACCCGGGTCTCGTCGTTGATCTGGCCCCGGCCGTTGGCCGTGAAGTCCATCAGCATGTACTGCACGGGACCCTGGTTCTGGCAGCTTCCGATGTGGATGTGGGCCGCGTGCATGCCGGGAGTGACCCCGCTCGCGGTCAGCGTGACCGTAATGGTCTGCGCGGTCGGGTCATAGGTGACGGTCGCCTGGCCGTTGAGTCCGCCGAAGCCCAGGCCGCTCGGCGTGACCTCGACCGGGAGGAGCTGGTAGGCCGTGTTCCCCGGGGTGAGCCGCTGCGTCTTGGCGATCCGCTCGAGGGAGACCGGGTCGCCCGCGGCGCCGTTCAGCAGGACGAAGCGGAGCCCGGCCGCGGGGCCGGTGAACCCGCTGTCGAGGGTGGCCTGTGCTTGGCCCGCGCCGTTCGCGGTGAGCGTGCTGAACGAGGCGATGATCGCCCCGTTCCCGCTGACGAGCCCGGCGGCGTGCGACGAACCCGGCGTCAGCCCGAACACGTTCACCGCGGCGGTGACGTCATTCGAGCCGTCGCGGCCGATGGTGACCGTGCCCTGCGGCATGGCCATGAGGTTCAGGTGCGCCCTGACCTTGTGCGCGGGCGCGGCCCCGAACCCGTCGGTGTTGCCGGCGGCGTCGGTGTAGAAGCCGACGAGGTCGCCGGCGTCGTTGATCCCGTTGATCGTGGTGGTGCCGATCCCGTGGGGGTCGTCGACGGTGGCGAAGCCCCCGCCCGGGGTCCAGGTGAAGCCGTGCGTGGTGGCGCCGCTGCCCGAGCCGAGGGTGTAGGCGCCGGCTACCTCGTCGCGGTCGTTGACGCCGAAGGCCTGGGTGGCGGTGGCGCCGGGGAACTCGAGGGTGCGGAACCTGCCGTGGTTCATCGCGAGGAACGCGTCGGTGTCGCCGGCGGCGTTGGTGTAGAAGCCGGCGACGTCGTCGCTGTTGTTGATCGCGGCGGCAGTCAGGCTCGGCCCGGCCGTCCCGGTCGGGTAGCCGGGTACCTGGACTCGGGTGAAGGTCCTGGACCTGACGTCGTAGGTGTAGCCGCGATTGCTGCCCTGGCCGTTGGTGTAGAAGCCGACGGCGGTGCCGCGGTCGTTGATCCCGAGGAGCTGGTCGACCTGGGGGGAAGAGTTGTCGCCGGTCGGGAAGTTCACGGTGTGAAAGGCACCGTTCTTCTCCCAGAAGCCGTGGTTGTCGTTGACCATGGTGGCGTTATTCATAGAAGACCAGAAGCCGACCGTGTCGCCGTTGTCGTTCAGCCCGGTGACCTGGGTCTGGACCGAGCCGGGGAAGTTCTCGCTGGCGTAGTCGCCCGGCCCGTACTGCGGGGAGAGCAGGTATCCCTGGTTCGGGTGGCCCTGGGCACCGGAACCGAAGTACCCGGCGATCAGGCCGCTGTTGTTGATGCCGAGAAGCTGGTTGAAGGTGAGGTCCCTGGCATTGTCAAGCGTGCTGAACCGGTAGGCGCCCGCGGCCGGCCCGGCCGGCCCGGCCGGCGCGGCGTGGGCGGTGCCCGCCCCGGACGTCGCCAGCGTGGTGCCCGCCACGGCGATGGCCCCCACGGCCGCCACGGCGGTGATCCGCAGCCTCTTGCGGTTGGCGTTACTCATTGAGCTGCCCCTTTGCTATTTCTTACGATTTCGTCCCGGCCTAATCCGGCACGTCCGCGTCAGTCCGGCGCGGCTGGTGTGCGGCGCGGTGCGTTAGCGTTACCCCGTACGTCCAGACGAACGGCGGCCGGCCGAAACCGGTTCAGATCTGGCTTCCGGCACCGGGGGATTGTCCGGGGGGTCTGAGGGGAATCAAGTCCGTAACATGTGGATCGGCGAGGCATGGACCGTATTTCGCGCTTAACGGCAATTGGCTACCTTTGATGTGACTCATTTCCGGTGAGGGCGGCGGACAACTCTCGATGCCAGTGCTGACCACAGGACGGCTTCCTACGCGGCTGACGCCGCTCGTGGGCCGCGAGCGTGAGCTTGGCGAGGTGACGCGCGCGCTTGTCGGCAGCCGCCTGCTCACCTTGACCGGGCCAGGCGGTGCCGGGAAGACGCGGCTGGCGCTCGCGACCGCGGCCGGGCTGGCCGCCACCGCCGACGTCGCCTGGGTCGAGCTCGCGTCGCTCGAGGCCGGCCAGTTCATCGCCCCGGCCGTAGCGGCCAAGCTCGGAGTCCCCGAGACGCCCGGAACCGATCCGGCCGCCGCTATCGCCGCCCACCTGACCGCGTCGCGCGACGGGGCCCGCGGCCGCCGGAACGTGCTCGTCGTGCTCGACAACTGCGAGCACCTGGCCGCCGCCGCCGCGGGTCTCACCGAGTACCTGCTCGCCGAGTGCCCCGGCCTTTCCGTGCTCGCCACCAGCCGTGAGCCGCTCGGGGTCGAAGGGGAGAGGTCCTGGCCGGTCCCGCCGCTTGAGCGGGCGTCCGCGGTCAAGCTCTTCGAGGACCGGGCACGTCTCGTCGTGCCCTCCTTCGTCCTCAGCGACGCCAACGCGGTCGCGGTCGCCGAGGTGTGCGCGAAGCTTGACGGGCTGCCGCTGGCCATCGAGCTCGCGGCCGCGCGGATGCGCATCCTGTCGGTCAGGCAGCTCGCCGAACGCCTCGATGACGTCTTCGGCGTACTCACCGGGGGGGCCAGGTCGGCCCCGGCCCGGCACCAGGCGCTGCGGGCCACCCTCGACTGGTCACATGACCTGCTGACCAAGAGCGAGCGGGTGGCGTTCCGCCGGCTCGCGGTGTTCAGCGGAGGGTTCCCGCTCGCCGCCGCCGAGCAGGTCGCCGCCCTCGGTGACAGCGCCGTTCGGGAGATCGTCCCGGGTGACGTGCTCGACCTGCTGACCCGGCTGGCCGACAAGTCGCTGCTGCGGGTCGACCGGGAGCGTTACTACCTGCTCGCCACGATCCGCGAGTACGCGGCCGCGGCGCTGACCGGCGCCGGGGAGCTCGATCAGGCCCGGCGCGCGCACTTGGAGTATTACACCGAGTTCGCCGAGCAGGCCGGGGCGCAGGTGGAGAGCGGTGCCGCGGTCGAGCTCGAGGCCGAGCTTGACTCCCTCGACCTTGAGCGGTCCAACCTCCGCGTGGCGAGCGAATTCGCCCGCCAGTCAGGGGACACGGTCGCCGCGCTGCGAATCGCCGGCCAGCTCGGCCGCTATGCCTACCTGCGCGGGCGCTACCACGAGGTCAGGCAGTGGATGGACCTGGCGGTGACGGCGGGCGCCACCGCGCCGCCCGGGCTGCGGGCCAGGGCGCTGTTCGGCAGCGGGCGGCTCGCCCACCTGCAGTGCGACTACGAGCCCGCCGTGCGGCGCCTTGACGCGGCCCTGCTGCTCTACCGGTCGCTCGACGACGCGGCCGGGGCGGCGGCCTGCTTGCAGGCGCTCGGCAGCGTCGCCCGTGAGCAGGGCCGGTACGTCAGGTCGGCCCAGCTGCACACGGAGAGTCTCGATCTCGCCCGGGCATGCGGCGATGAGCGGGCAGCGGCGAGCGCGCGCTCCTACCTAGGATTCGTGTCCTGGCTCCAGGGCGATTTCGACACGGCGGCCGCGCGGTGCGCGGACGCGCTCGAGCTGTTCCGGGCGCTGGGTGACGTCGAAGGGACGGCCTGGTCGCTGATCAGCCTGGGCGTGGTGGCCCGCCACCGCGGTGAGCTCGACCGGTCGGCGGCGCTGCTCACCGAGTCGCTTGAGCTG
>Ga0302314_10015943_pt1 | contig 12736 bp, 10 predicted proteins | sample III_Palsa_N2_3_FD_200533 | JGI IMG/M metagenome (GOLD analysis project Ga0302314, IMG submission 200533) | Peat permafrost microbial communities from Stordalen Mire near Abisko, Sweden - III_Palsa_N2_3 | ecosystem: Environmental > Terrestrial > Soil > Palsa > Peat permafrost | place: Sweden...
GACCCCGGCGCGCAACGGCTCGCGGCGATGCTCGCGGACCCGCAGGGTCTGGCCTTTACGGTCGCGTTCATCGATGGCGTGATCCGCCCTGACGACCAGCGCGTCGCGGCCTCCAACCTGAGACGTCTGGCACGGCGGCCGCCGGCCTTCCTCCCCGCGCATCTGCGCGCTGCCGTGCGAGCCGGCGCGATCGGTGCAGCGGCGCTCCCTCAGCTGACGATCCCGTTGACGCGACGCGTCCTACGAGGGCTGGTCGATCACCTCCTGATCGACGCCACCGACGCGCATCTTGGCGCCGCGATCGCCCGGCTGAGCGCCGACGGCACGAAGCTGAACCTCAACCTGCTCGGCGAGGCGGTGCTTGGGCGGGCCGAAGCCGATCGCCGGCTTGAACGGACCCGCGAGCTGCTTGAGCGTGAGGATGTCGACTACGTCTCGATCAAGGTCTCGGCGGCGGTTGCGCCGCACGCGGCCTGGGGGTTTGAGGAGGCCGTGAGCGAGATTGAGCAGCGGCTTTTGCCGCTGCTCAATCTCGCGGCCCGCCGCGGCACCTTCATCAACCTCGATATGGAGGAGTACCGCGACCTCGAGCTCACGCTCGCCGTATTCATGCGCCTGCTCGACCGCGAGGAGCTGCTGCAACTCGAGGCGGGGATCGTGCTGCAGGCCTACCTGCCGGATGCGCTCGCGGCGATGATGACTCTGCAGCAGTGGTCGGCCGCCCGTCGAGCTCGCGGCGGCGCCGGCGTCAAGGTGCGGCTGGTCAAGGGCGCCAACCTGCCGATGGAGCGAGTCGACGCCGAGATCCACGGCTGGCCGCTCGCCACCTGGTCCAGCAAGCGCGAGTCCGACACCAACTACAAGCGCGTGCTGGCGTACGCGATGACCCCAGAGCGCACCGACAACGTCCGTCTCGGGATCGCCAGCCACAACCTCTTTGACGTCGCCTTCGCCTGGCTGCTCGCCGAGCAGCGAGGCGTCAGCGGCGCGGTTGAGTTCGAGATGCTGTTGGGCATGGCCAGCGCCCAGGCGCAAGCTGTGAGCGAGACCGTCGGGTCACTGCGTCTCTACACGCCGGTCGTGCATCCGGCCGAGTTCGACGTCGCAATCTCCTACTTGATCCGCCGGCTCGAGGAGCTCGCCAGCGACGAGAACTACCTCTCGGCGGCGTTCACGCTGGCCGAGGACCCTGCGCTCTTCAAGCGCGAGGCCGACCGCTTTCTGGCTTCCTTCGCGCAGCTAGAAGCAGTCGAGCGGGCCGACTCAGCCGTTCCTACGCCCTACCGAAGCCAGGACCGACGCACGCTAGCGACGGCCGTCGCGCCCGCGCAGGAAGAGCCCGCGCAGGACGGGCCGGCGGCAACCGGGTTCGACAACGCCTCCGACAGCGATCCGTCGACCGCCGCGAACCGCGCCTGGGCACGCCCGATCCTCAAGCGAATCCCCGAGTCGACGCTCGGCTGGGTGCTGGTGGAGGCCGCAACCGTCACGAGCGCCGAGCAGCTTGAGAGTGAAATCGCCGCTGCCGCCGGATCGGGCGGCGAGTGGGGAGCCATGCCCGCCGGCCAGCGCGCCGCGATCCTGCGACGGGCCGCCGTCGAGCTCGAGCGCCGCCGTGGGGCGCTGATCGAGGTGATGGGCGCAGAGTGCGGCAAGACCTTCGACCAAGCCGATCCTGAGGTCTCAGAGGCGGTCGACTTCGCCAACTACTACTCCGAATTAGCCGAGGGCCTCGACACGATCGACGGCGCGACCCCTGTGCCCGTCCCGCTCACGCTGGTCGCCTCCCCCTGGAACTTCCCGGTCGCGATCGCCGCGGGGACGACGCTCGGACCACTGGCCGCCGGGTCGGCCGTGCTGCTGAAGCCGGCTCCACAGGCTCCTCGCTGCGCAGCGGTGATGGCCGAGGCACTCTGGGCCGGCGGCGTCCCGCGGGCGGCGCTGCGGCTGATCAACGTCGACGAGGGAGAACTCGGCCGCGCCTTGATAAGTGATCCGCGGATCGGCCGGCTCGTCCTGACCGGTGCCTACGAGACCGCCGCGCTCTTCCGGTCCTGGCGCCCAGATCTGCCGCTGCTGGCAGAGACCAGCGGTAAGAACGCGATCGTCGTCACCCCGAGCGCCGACCCCGACCTCGCGGTCCGCGATCTCGTCAGTTCGGCCTTCGGACACGCCGGCCAGAAGTGCTCTGCTGCGTCGCTGGCGATCCTCGTCGGTTCGGTCGCAAGCTCGCCGCGCTTCCGCCGCCAGCTGGTTGACGCGGTCACATCACTTGAGGTGGCGTACCCGTCCGATCCACGCGCCCAGGTCGGTCCGCTGATCGAGCCGGCGTCCGGCAAGCTTCTGCAAGCGCTGACTAAGCTCGCGCCCGGCGAGCACTGGCTCGTTGAGCCGCGGCAACTCGATTCAAGCGGCCGGCTCTGGTCGCCCGGAATCAAGGACGGCGTCGTGCCCGGCTCCGAGTTCCACATGGTCGAGTACTTCGGGCCGGTACTCGGATTGATCAGCGCGCCGGATCTAGAGCAGGCGATCTGCATCCAGAACCAGGTGGCTTACGGGCTCACGGCTGGTCTGCATTCGCTCGACGCCGAGGAGGTGGCGCTCTGGCTCGGCCGCGTTGAGGCCGGAAACCTCTACGTGAACCGTGCGATCACCGGAGCGATCGTGCGCCGGCAGCCGTTCGGCGGGTGGAAGCGCTCGGCCGTCGGCGCCGGCACCAAAGCCGGCGGCCCCAACTATCTGGTCGGCCTGAGCGACTGGCGCAGCCGTCGCAGCGAGGCGGTTGCCCTGCTCGGCCCGCTGGCCGAGCAGGCACTGGCAGCGGCGCGGCGATCCGGGCTCAGCGATCCGTGGCTGGAGCGCGCTCTGCGTAGCGACGCCGAGGCGATGACCGGCGAGTTCGCCCTGAGCCGCGACGCGAGCGGACTGCAGACCGAACGCAACCTGCTGCGCTACGTGCCGGTGCCGGTCGAGATCCGCAGTGCCGACGGTGATCCGGCCGCGTTACTTCGGGTTTCGGTGGCCGGCGCGCTCGCAGGCGCGCGGCTCAGTGTGTCCGCCCCGGATCGATTGCCAGACCCGATCGGACAGCTGCTCGCGAGCTGGCGCGTCCCGGTCACAGTCGAATCGCAGGTCGGCTGGTTGGCCAACCTGTCAACACGCGAGGCGGGCCGCATCCGCCTGCTTGGCGCGTCCGCGAGTGTGGCTCTGGAGGCCGCGGACGGGCGTGCAGACCTGGTGATCTACGACCACCCCGTGACCGAGAGCGGCCGGATTGAGCTACTGCCGTTCCTGCACGAGCAGGCGCTCAGCATCTGTGCGCACCGCTTCGGGACGCCGACGCCAGCCATCGGACAAATGCTCTAGCGGGCAGGGTCCTGCGGCCCTCGCAATCGGCCCGAAATCGCCAACGCGATTAATCTCCACAAAGTCAACTCACTTTATGGAGATAGTGTAATCTTCCGGCTCGATTTGAAAATCCTCGTCCCCCAAGCTGACGAAGAACTTCTCCATCTCGAGCTGGCAGGTCTCGCAACCGGCCGGCCGACGAACCGGACCCTGCGGGCGGCGTTCTCCTCTCCGCCGCCCGCAGGAGATGGAAGGACCATGAGCACCAAGACAACACATCGAACAGGCACCACCACGTCTGGTGACGTGGAGCTCTTCTTCCGGCGCTTCGGGCATCCCGGTGAGATCCCCGTGCTGATCCTGCACGGCGCGAACTACTACGACTCGCATGACTGGATAGAGGTGGCGCACGAGCTCTCAGACGACCGCAGCGTCGTCGCCTTTGACGCACGCGGCTATGGCAAGTCGACCTGGAGCCCCGGCCACGACTACTCGCTCGACGCCCAGCTGACGGATGTCGCCAACACACTGAACCATCTCGGTTGGGATCGGGCGATCATCCTCGGCCACTCCAGGGGTGGCTCATTCGCGCTGCGCTTCGCGGCCGAGCATCCCGAACGAGTCGCCGGGCTGGTACTGGTGGACTACTCCCCTGGCCATCAGCCGGGCCAACCGCTTCGATCGCACACCGGCGTGACCGTGACCAGCGCGCCGATGTTCGCGACGCTCGCTGACGCATTAGCTGCCACCAGCCGCGACCCACGGTCGCTCGACTCACCATCAAAGCGTTCACGGCTAGAGGCGATCTTCGCGCGCCGCGGCAACAGCTGGGTCAACGTCATGCGTGACCCTGCGCATGCGAGCAGCCGGCCAGCCGACCGGCCAGATTGGACTCCGAGGTACGGCCCCCGCGACCCCTGGGACACGCTTGAGTCTGTGAGCGCACCGCTGTTCGTAGTGCGCGCGACCCGTTCAGCCGTCTACGACGAGGAGACGCTGGCCCGAGTCTGCTCGCTCGCAGTCGACGCAACGGTCGCGCAGCTTGATTGCGGACACGACGTTCCCGGAGAGGCGCCAGCCGAGCTCGCCGACGCGATCCGCGGGTTCCTGCCCTGGGTTTGACAGGTTTGAGGCCTGCGAGGGGCGCCGGGGTCGCAGGCTAAAAGCCTGCGACCCCGGCCACCGACTTTCAGCTCTCGTCAACCAGGACAAGCTCTAGCGCAGCTTCGATCTTCACGTCCCAACCGAGGTTGAGCACACCCTCGGCGATTTCACTGTTGAAGTTGATCCCGAACTCGCGACGATCGATCGTGGCCGTCAGGTCGATACCGAGCCGCACACTGCTACCGCCGTCTGCGCGACGAACGCTTTGGGGGCCGTTGAACGAGCCGCGTGCGGTGATCGGCTTGGTGACGCCGCGCAGGGTGATCTCGCCCTCCAGCGTCAGCTCCTCACCGGCGGAATCAATCTGATTGGCGTCGAAGCTGAACGTCGGAAACTCTTCGGCGTCGAAAAAGTCCTTGGTGAAGATGTGCGACTTGAGGCGGTCGAGCCCGGTGAGCGTGATGTCCTCGACCCGAACCTGTCCCGAGAGACGATTGGCGTCGCCTTCATACGTACCGCTGATATTCGTGAAGGTCGAGCGGAAGGTCGCTACAGCGTGATGACCGACACTGAAACCGACCGTCGAGTGCAGCGAGTCGATGCTCCAAACGCCAGTTGTTGGAAGGGTTTCAGACGTTGTTACGCTCATTGATGTGCTCCTGCTTTCGCGTGTGTGGAAGCGGCGATCCGAGGCGGATCCGGCCACCCGAGATTCTAAACTAAGTCACTTCACTTAGTTGGTTTTGCGACCACGGACCTACCATTTGTAAGGTCTGTTGACTCATCAACTAGACTCGACTACATGTCAGTCGCAAGTGAGACCTCCCGCCTAGAAGGCGTTCCGCTCGACGCCTGGCGCAGCTACCTGCAGAGCCACGCTGCGATCGTGCGTGAGCTCGACGCGGAACTCGTCGCCGCCCACGGGATGACGACCCGCGACTACGAGGTGCTGCTGTACCTCGCGCAGGCCGACAACATGAAGCTGCCGATGTCAGCGCTCTCCGAGCGCACGATGCTCACGCGTTCAGGGATCACGCGGCTCGTCGACGGTCTCGTCGACTGCGGCATGATCCAGCGGGTCTCCTGTGACAGCGACGCTCGCGTCTCATACGCGAAGCTCACCGCAGACGGCTACGAGAAGCTTCGCCAAGCCGGCTGCACTCACGTGAAGAGCATTGAGCGCCTCTTCCTCGCGCACTTCACTGCCGAAGAGGTGCAGCAGCTCTCGAGCCTGCTCAGCCGCCTCCCCGGCGCGCGCCTTGAAGGCGCCTGCAGCGTCAGCTGACCCGTTAGCGGCAGCCATCCTTCCCGTTCCGCCTCGCAGTTTTGTTGCGCGGACAAATATTTAAGTTGACAGATCAACCACTGCGTGTAAGCTAGTGATAGTTGTTAGCTCAATCACTAGGAGAATAAGACCATGAGCACCACCGCACCTGACTCCGTAGCAGCAGGCACCTACAACATCGACGCATCGCACTCCAACGTCGGCTTTGCCGTCAAGCACATGGGGATCGCGACCGTCCGCGGCGCCTTCAAAAAGTTCGAGGGAACTGTTGAAGTCGGCTCAGAGCTGACCCTTCAGGGCACCGTTGAGGTTGCAAGCGTCGACACCGGCGACGAGAACCGCGACGGCCACCTCCAGAGCCCCGAGTTCTTTGACTCGGCTCAGTTCCCGCAGATCACCTTCAAGTCGACCGGCACTCAGGCCGGCGCCGACGGCAAGCTCACGCTCAACGGTGAGATCACGATTAAGGGCACGACGAAGCCAATCGAGCTCGTCGGCGAGATCGCCGAAAACGGTGAGGACCCGTGGGGCAACCAGCGCGTCGGCTTCGAGGTCGAGGGCAAGATCGACCGTCGCGAGTTTGACCTCGTCTGGAACCAGACGCTGCCGAACGGCAACCTGCTCGTAGCCCACGACGTCAAGCTGGTCGTCAGCGTTTCCGCGGTCAAGGCTGCCTAAGTGACCCGCATCCTCGCAATCTCCGGCAGTCTGCGCAGGCTCTCCCATAACACGGGTCTGCTGCGGGCAGCCGCAGAGCGAGCCCCGGAGGGCATCACGATCGAGCTCTATGAAGACCTCGAGTCGCTGCCGCCTTTCAATGAGGACCGCGAGAGCGATCCGGGGCCTGTAGTCGAGGAGATGCGTCGTCGCGTGCGCGAGGCAGACGCGCTGTTGTTCTCGACCCCCGAGTACAACACGACGATGCCGGGGCAGCTCAAGCACCTGGTCGACTGGGGCTCACGCCCCTACGGCCCGGAGGCAGCCCTCTACGGCAAGCCCGCCGCCGTGATCGGAGCGAGCAAGACCGACTACGGAGCACTCTGGGCGCAGGACCACCTGCGCAAGGCGCTCGCGCTCGCAGGCGCCCGCGTCACAGAGGTCGACCTGCCAGTTGGGCAGGCGCACCAGAAGTTCGATGAGAGCGGCAAGCTGACCGATCAAGAGACGATCGACCAGCTTGAGCAGGTCATCGCCGCAATCCTGGCTCACCACGGTTCGCTAGTAGCCAGCTGAACCAGCGGCGGACTCTCGGAGTTATCCCTCGGGCGGCCACAGGCCGCCCGAGCCTCCGGGACCTGCGGCGCTAACCTAGCTCACCCTGGCGACGTGGCGGAGTGGCTACGCAGCGGCCTGCAAAGCCGTGTACACCGGTTCAAATCCGGTCGTCGCCTTCACTGGGATTGGGCGCATGCGAGTGAGACGCGGACCGCGAGCACGAGGATCCTGGTCGGCACCGATTTGAGTTCGCCGTAGCGACTGATGACGCGCGCAACCGCTCGACCCGCTCTGCCGTGGTGTCGGCTTCGGCCGACAGAAGCGCACTGAACGCCCATGCTGCAGCGCCGCCCGATGGGAAGCAATGCCGCAGATGAGCGCCTTGCCAGAGCGTGCGAGCTCGACCCAGAGCGCTGGTCCTACGACAGCCGTCTCAATCAAGCCGCAGCCCCTGGCAACCCAGCGATCGCCAGAATCCGGACCGGACACCTAACTAGGAGACAGACCTTCTGATGCGCCTCTACCACTCACCCGGCTCTCGCTCGACGCGGACCCTCTGGACCCTCGAGGAGATCGGCCAGCCCTACGAGCTGACCGTGATCGGGAAGGAGCGCCGCGAGGCCGAACACCGAGAGCGGCATCCACTGGGGCGTGTCCCGGTGCTCGAGCTGGATGACGGCAGCTACCTGTTTGAGTCTGCAGCGATCTGCCTGCAGCTCGCCGACCTCTATCCCGAAGCTCAGCTGATCCCTGAGCTCGCCTCAACAGAGCGCGGGCTCGTGTATCAGTGGACCGTGTTCTCGATGTCTGAGCTGGAGCCGAAGTTCTACGACTTACGGTTCGCCGAGCGCCGCGGTAAAGATCCGGCGGACGCCAAGGCGACATTCGAGCCGATTGCCGTTGCCCTCCAAGACGCCGTCACCGGCAGCGAATGGCTCGTCGGCGAGACGTTCACGGTCGCGGACGTGATGTGCGCCAGTGTCCTCGCCAGGATCGCCGAGTTTGACCTCGGGCCGGACTTCGCGCCGCTAGGCAGTTACGTGCAGCGCGCGCTCGCCCGCCCGGCCAAGCTCAGGGCAGACGCCGTCGACAAGTAGCCCCCTATGCGACGTGGGGCAAATCGGCTCCTCCGGCGCCGGAACACCGGCCTCGGAGGAGCCTTCAGATCAGACGCTCGCCGGGCCGCTCTGGGAGGGCAGGACCGACTGGTCCTTGCTGAGCTTCCAGGTCGTGAAGAGCAGACCTGCGGTCAGGATAACGGCAAGATAGAAACCGAAACCGAAGTAACTGAAGTGGATGTGGAACAGGAACTTCAGTGCCACCAAGACGGCTGCTGCGACAGTAAGCCACCAGCGGGTCGTCGTGCGGCTTCCGCCGATGTTCGGGAGCGTCGTCTGCGGCGAAGCCCGTTCGACCACGAGGTCCAAGCCGACCGCCAGGGCCAGCAGGAACGCCAGAATGCCCAGGAAGCCGTCCGGCGCGCTGGTCGCCGCCGCAGTCGCCGAAATCGGGCCGAAGCTAATGGAGAGCCAGGGCAGTGCGATCAAATCGATCGCGAGAACCAACGCAAGCCCGATTACGAGCCAATCGTCACGCTTGAAGTCCGACGTCTTCATTTACAAGTCTCCCGGTACGGTTAGTTGTCGCGCGGAGCCTAACGTCTGCAGCGGCATGACGCCATCCTGTTAGGCGGAAATACCAGTCGGCGCCGGACCCTGCAGGGCCATCGACACAGGGCCAGCGAGGCGTGCTTGCGGATCGCCTCGGGACTCGTCGCCTCATAGATGCAAACCATTCCGACGGCTCCCGCGCCCTCGTCAAGCACATAACTGCGGATCCAGCGGACCTCGTCCGCCATCTGCTCGTCGCCGACCTTGGTGGAGCGCGCGGCGGCTTTGCCGAGCTCCTCCCCGGACTTCCATCCATCCCGACGCAGGATTGCGTAAAGCTGCATGGCCCCTCCGTTGTTTGGTCCCCGCATTTAGCCCGCGTTTAACCTACGCCCGCCCGCTGGCGATTTCAACCGTCGAACATTTCCGGGCGCCATCCGTTCCACGCGAGGCGAGCGGCCCGAACCCGCAAGAATGGATCGACGGGCTATGCAGACACCTCCGGCTATGAGTGAACCGACGCTTGATCGTGCGCAGCGCAACCTCGCACTGCTGGTCGCGGCGTGCTTCTTCATGGAGATGCTGGACGGCACGATCGTCACCACCTCAGCACCGAAGATCGCCGAGGCACTTCACGTTCCGGCCGGCAGCATCAGCGTTGTCATCACCGCCTACCTGGTGACGCTGGCGGCATTGATCCCGCTGGGTGGCTGGCTCTCCTCCCGCTTCGGAGCGCGACGCGTCTTCCTCTCCGCGATCACCCTGTTCACGCTCGCGTCGTTGGGCTGCGCGCTATCGCAACACCTGGCCGAGCTGGTAGTCATGCGCGTGCTCCAGGGCTCCGGCGGCGCGATGATGGTTCCGGTTGGACGGCTCTTGGTTCTGGCGCGCGCTGAGAAACGCGATCTGATGCGCGTGACCGCTTACCTCGTCTGGCCAGGACTGATCTCGCCCGTCTTGGCGCCGCTGATCGGCGGTCTGATCACCACCTACGCGTCCTGGCATTGGCTCTTCCTGATCAACGTGCCGCTCGGCGCGCTCGCCTTGACGGTCGCTCAACGGATCGTGCCGTCAGCAACCCAATCCCCACGCTCGCCGCTTGACGTACCAGGCGTGGCTCTGGTCTGCGGCGGCCTCGCGCTGGTCACGGTGACCGCTGAACTGCTCTCGAAGAGCACGCCTGCCTGGGGGCTCGACCTCGGGTTCGGCATCCCGGCGGGGCTGTTGCTCGCTACGGCTGCCCGGCATCTGCTCCACGCCGAGCACCCGCTGATCGACCTGCGAACGCTGCGCATCCCCACCCTGCGCACCGCTGTCACCGGCGGCATCTTCTACTTCACCGTGATCGGCGCCGGCCCGTTCCTGGCGCCACTGAAATTCGAGGAGGTGTTTGGCTGGGGCGCCGTCAAGTCCGGAGCCCTGGTGCTGTTCATCTTCGCCGGCAACATCGGGATCAAGCCGTTCACGGGCTTCCTTTACGGCCGGCTCGGGTTCAAGACGGTGCTGATCAGCTCCACGGTGACGATGGCGGCCGCCATGGCCGCCATCGGCTTCACGACCACCAACACCCCGCTCGTCCTGATCGGCTTCTTCCTGTTCGTGAGTGGCGTCGCCCGCTCTGTCGGCGCGACCGGCTACACCACGATCGCCTACGTCGACGTCCCTCCTGAGCAGATGCGTCACGCCAACGTATTGCAGGCGACAACCCAGCAGCTGGCCGCCGGTTTCGGCGTCGCCGGTGGCGCTATCGCGCTACGCCTCGGTCAACCGCTCGGGCACCTCGTAGGCGGCTCCTCTCGTATCGAGGCTGCCTACACCGTCGCCTTCCTGCTGGTCGCGGCGGTGGCATTGCTGGCAACGCTCGACGCGACCCGCATGCACAGCTCCGCGGGTGCTGTCATGCGCGCGCGTGGGCACGCCGATCCGCAGACAAGCGACTGATGGATCCGGCCGAGCGCCCGCTGTGGCTCGGTCTGCACCCACAGGCCGGCAACGCATTGCGTGGTCGCCGGCCCACCCCCTAACTGCGGCTACACCAGAGCGCGTGCGCTCGACTCGACCTTGAACATCGCGACGAGCTTGTTCAGCTCCTCAGCATTGGCTGACAGCTCCTGCGCCGAGGCCGCGATCTGCTGAGCCGAGGCAGAGGTCTGCTCGGTCGATGCCGACGCCTGCTCAGTCGCCGCCGAGGACTCCTCTGCCACAGCAGCGACCTGCCCGATCGTCGTTTGCACCGTCTCGGCGCTGGCGGCGATCTGCTCGGATACGGCCGCGACCTGCTCGATCCGGGCCGTCATGTCATCCACGGCCTCACCGATACGCATGAAGGCTTCGCGGGTCTCGTCGACGACGACAGTGCCCTCCTGCGTGCGTTCGGCACCAGCACGCACCACCTGTACAGCGCGGCTGGTGTCGGTCTGGATGATGTGAATCAACTCCGAGATCTCCGAGGCAGCCTGCTGGGAATCCTCAGCGAGTTTGCGAACCTCCTCGGCCACGACCGCGAACCCGCGCCCCTGCTCACCGGCCCGCGCAGCCTCGATCGCCGCGTTTAGAGCCAACAGGTTCGTCTGTCCCGCGATGCCGGTGATCGTCTGAACGATCGCCCCGATCTTCTCTGACTTCGCGGCCAGCTCAGTGATCGTGTCGCTGACTTCCTGGGATGAGTCGCGTACGGCCGACATCGCCTCGTTGGCGCGTTCGGCTGAGGTGACCCCGTCCTGCGCGAGCTGACGGGCGGAGTGAGCGAGCTCGGCGGTCTCCTGCGCCGCGCTTGCCGCCTCAGTGACCGCGCGCCCGACCTCTTCAGCTGCACGGCGGGCTTCCTCAACCATCATCACCTGCCGCTCTGCGCCTTGGGCGATGCCGCCAACTGCCTGCGCGATCTCACCGTTCGCACGCCCTGACTCCTCAGAGGTGCTTGCCATCTGCTGCGATGCGGCAGAGACCTGACCCGCGGATCCTGAGACCTGGCCAATGATCTCGCTGAGCTGCTCAGCGGTCTTGTTGTAGGCCTCAAGTGCGGTGATGACCTTGCCACGAATCCGGTTGGTGGCCTGAGCCACTTTGCCGATCTCATCGTTGGACGCGTTCTCGATCTCAGGCGTCATCGGTTGGTAGCGCTGGGTCAAATCACCAGCTGAGAAGGCTTCGAGACCGTCGCGGATGAAGGTGATGCAGTGTTCTTCCAACGAGCTCAGGCGTGTCAGCACGACATCGACTGTGCGCTTGATTGACGCCGAGAGCACCCATGCCACGCCAAGCCCGATGGCCATCACGATCAGCAGCAGGATGATCCCCAGGAGGCGAGCCGAGCTGTAGGTCGATCTGTTGCTGCGGAGATCCGAGCTTGCCAGACGATCATTGAAGGAGTGCCAGGCGTTTACATTCTGCGCGAGGCCACGATAGGTGGTGTCAGTGCTGTTGATCAGCGCCACGGTCTTTGCGCCATATGTCTTGCTGGCAGTGGGAAGCGAAAGATTCTGCGATTGCTGCACGTACGTGGTCCAGTCAGCCAGCGCATGCGCACGCAGCGACCTGTCGGTCGGGCTGACAACCAACGCCAGGTACTTGTTGAAGTCATTCGCGACCTGGGCCTTTGCCGTCTGCAGCTCCGTCAGCGCGGTCTGCACCGTGGCGGTGCTGTTGGCGGTGATGTTCAAGAGTTGGTCGCCGCGATAGTCGGCCTCCGAGAGTTGGAGGTTGTCGATCAGCTCGATGCTCGGCAGCGCATTGGTACCTACGTCTACCCCACCGTTGTTGACGCTGCCCATCTCAGAGATCAGGACCACGCCCATGATCGCCACCAGAATCAGCACCGCCCCAAACGACGCAAACAGTTTTGTGCGGAGCGACATGTCGCTAATGCGCTGCTTCATGATGGCCTTCGGTTCTCCAGTAGGTGATCAAACGTGGCGTGATTGGGATCGGGAGGGCGCATGCGCCGACCTGCTCCACTGAGCATTTGATCGGACATCGCGTGTCGACCTTGACCAAATTTGTGCAGTAAGTCTCAAAGCGCGTCGACGGAGCGGGGGCCGCCCAACCAACCACGCGCGGCTATACTCACCGCCTTCAGCGCGGCTGTAGCTCAGTTGGCTAGAGCGTCTGCTTGCCATGCAGAAGGTCGAGAGTTCGAGTCTCTTCAGCCGCTTTGTCGAAAACCCCCGGATTT
>Ga0302314_10015944_pt1 | contig 12736 bp, 16 predicted proteins | sample III_Palsa_N2_3_FD_200533 | JGI IMG/M metagenome (GOLD analysis project Ga0302314, IMG submission 200533) | Peat permafrost microbial communities from Stordalen Mire near Abisko, Sweden - III_Palsa_N2_3 | ecosystem: Environmental > Terrestrial > Soil > Palsa > Peat permafrost | place: Sweden...
GGCGCAAAGCGCAGACGTAGCTCGGGCTACGGCGAGCATTTGCAACGCAGAGCGGGCGTGTTTTGACGGGACGAGCGGGCGTGGCGGGTTCGTTCACAGGTTCTCAGATCGTCTGCGTCGGCTTGGACGACGAGATCGAGGTGCCCAGCACCTCCTCGATGCGCATCTTCAGTAGGCGCGTCTTCTCGTCCACCGGAAAGCGCACGCCGACGCCTTGCGTACGGCCGCCCGGCGCGTTGGCGGGCGTCAGCCAGCCCACCTTGCCGGCCACCGGGTAGCGCTGCGGGTCGCCCGGCAGCGTGAGCAGCAGGTAGATGTCGTCGCCCAGCTGGTAGTCGCGCGTGGTGGGCACGAACAGGCCGCCCTCGGCGAAGATGGGCATGTAGGCCGCGTAGAGCGCGCCCTTTTCCCGGAAGACGAGCTGGATGACGCTCGGCCGCACGGAAACCGGCGGCGGCGAAGGCATCACTGAATTCGGTTCATCTGGCATCGTGGCTGTAGTGTAGCGAGCTTCCGCGTCGCGCTGCCGCGCCGCAACAACCGGTTGACGCCGCTTTTTCCGCGCTCGGCCGTTCGCGCGCCGAAATTGCGGTCCGCCAGGCGGTCGCGCGATCGGTTCAAGGGGTTTTCCATCAGCGCAACCGGCCCCGATGACGGGGCGGATTTCGCCGGGCCGGGATATCCTTTGCCACCTTGCCGGCCGCCCGGCCGAGCCTTCACGAGGAGCCCCCAATGAGCGCGAAGCACGACCAAGAGCACGAGCACCCCGGCACCGCCGCGGACGACGCCGACCTGCGCCGCCGCGAGTTCGTCGCGCTGTCGGTGGCCACCGGCGTCGCGGCCACGGCGCTGCCCGCGGCCGCCATCCCCGCCGGCCGGCCGGTCGTGGAGAAGAACGTCACGATCAACACGCCCGACGGCACCTGCGATGCCGCGTACTTCCATCCGGCCGCCGGCAAGCACCCCGCGGTGATCCTGTGGACGGACGCGTTCGGCCTGCGCCCCTCGATGCGCGACATGGGCCGGCGCCTGGCCGTCGACGGCTACGCCGTGCTGGTGCCCAACCCGTTCTACCGCGTCGGCAAGGGCCCGTTCTACGAGACCGCCGCCAACGTCGACTTCAAGGACAAGGCCACCTTCGCCAAGATCGGCCCGCTGATGGGCTCGATCGGCGCCCCCGGCGCGGCCGAGAAGGACGCGGTCGAGTTCGTCAAGTTCCTCGACGCCCAGCCCGAGGTCGACAAGGCCAGGAAGATCGGCACGCAGGGCTACTGCATGGGCGGCGCGCTGGTGCTGCGCACCGCGGCGACGGTGCCCGCGCGCATCGGTGCCGGCGCGACGTTCCACGGCGGCGGCCTGGTCACCGACAAGCCCGACTCGCCCCACCTGCTCGCTCCCAGGATCAAGGCGACGATGCTGATCGCCATCGCCGGCAGCGACGACGCCAAGCAGCCCGATGCCAAGGACAAGCTGCGCCAGGCCTTCGCCGACGCCCACGTGCCCGCCCGCGTGGAGGTGTTCGCCGAGAAGCATGGCTGGTGCGTGCCCGACATGCCGCAGGACGACGGCCAGCCCATCTACAACCAGGCCGACGCCGAGCGTGCCTGGACCGAGCTGCTGGCGCTGTACAAGACCGCGCTGGGTTAGTGTCGTGAGTGGGAAATTCGTTGAAGAATCCCGCCCAAGACGGCTGCAGCCGTCGTTGCGTCCGCTAGCGAGGCCCACCAGCATCGCGTCGCGGGCGCGCCTAGCCTGCGGCCATTTTGGACAGGATTCGCCAGCGTCATTTCTTCGCTCACGACCTCTTCAACGAATTTCCCACTCACGAGACTAGGCCTCCGGGAAATCGATCCCCACCGATGGGGGTCGCCCCCCGAATGGGGGCCGACTTTTCCGCGCCGGGCGCCTACCCTTGCGGGCATTCGTTCGGTTGCCGGAAAAGGTTTGTCCATGACGTCGCTGATTGCAGGTCTCATCGCGGTCGCCCTCACGACCCTGGGCAACGTCGACGCCGATGCGGGCGCGGACGCGTCCGTCCTGCACTACAGCGTGCAGTTCGACGCGGCGACGGGCAGCGCGTCGCTGCAGTGCCACGACTCGTCCACCGGCAGCTGCACGTTCTGGGTGGGCGACTCCGCGAGCGACAGCCGCGCCGCCGACGGCAGCGGCACGCTGGCCGTCGGCGCGATGCCAGTGATCGTCCGGGTCAAGGCCGCGAGCCCCGGCTACTGCGCCGGCACCAGCGAGCAGGCGCCGCCCAAGTGGCCCGAGTGCACGCGCGGCCCGCTGGGCGGAACGCTCGATCGCTCGGCCAGCGTCGACTATCGCCGCAACTGAGCGCGAAGGCCTGTTCGTCAGGGCCGCGCGATCTTGCGCATGAAGGCGAGCCGGATCGTCGGCGCGTGCTGGATCTGCTCGACCACCTCGTAGCCGTGGCGCAGGTAGAAGCGCACGTTGCCGACCATGATCATGTTGGTGGTGAGCTCGAAGCGCTCGACCTGCGGGTGCGCGTCCTCGATCGCCCGCAGCAGCCGCGCGCCCAGCCCGCGCCCCTGCGCCTCGGGCGCTACCACCAGCACGCGGATCAGGCAGGTGCCGCCGGCGACGATGCCGCGGATCGCCCCCAGAAGCCGATCGCCGTCGACCGCCTTCAGCACCGTGGCCATGCGGATGTGCTCGCGCAGGCCCTCGACCGTTTCCTGCAGCGGCGGGATGTCCCACGCCCGGCAGGCGCGCGCCTCGGGCTCGAACGCGATCTTCTGCATCGCAAGCAACGCCGGCGCATCGTCGAGCGCGGCGGGAACGATCGTCGACGTCTCGGGCAGCGTCATGGGGCCTGCAGTTTCGCGAGCAGGTCCAGCGTCGGGAAGCCGTCGGCCGGCAGGCCGAGGCTGCGTTGCCAGGCGCGCAAGGCCTGGCGGGTGGTCGGGCCCACCTGGCCGTCGGGCGCGCCGGCCGCGAAGCCGCGGTCGTTCAGCGCCGACTGCAGCGTCTTGACCTGGTCATGCGTCAGCGGCTGCTCGTCGCGCGGCCACGCGCCCTGCACGCCCGGGCCGCCGGCGATGCGCTGCGCCAGCAGGCTCACGGCCAGCGCGTAGCTGGTGGAGTTGTTGTAGCGCAGCAGCGTGCGGAAATTCGCGCCGACGAGGAAGGCCGGCCCGCGTGCGCCGGCCGGCTGGAAGATCGCGCCGTCGGGAAGCTCCGGCAGCGGCGTGCCGTCCAGCGTCTGCACGCCTTCGGCGGCCCATTGCGCGCTGGCCTGGCGGATCGCGTCGTCGGCGCGGCCGGCGTCGAAGCCGTCGGGCAGCTTCACCTCGGCGCCCCAGGCCTGGCCGGTCTGCCAGCCCGAATGCGCGAGGAAGTTGGCCGTCGACGCGGTGACGTCGGCCATGCTGCCCCAGATGTCGCGCTTGCCGTCGCCGTCGGCGTCGACCGCGAACGACAGGAACGCGGTCGGGATGAACTGCGTCTGCCCCATCGCGCCGGCCCACGAGCCGATCATGTGCGCGCGGTCGATGTCGCCGCTCTGCAGGATCTTCAGCGCCGCCATCAGCTGCTGCTTCGCCCACGCCTCGCGCCGGCCCTCGAAACCGAGCGTGGCGAGCGCGTCGATGGTCGGGATGTCGCCGAAGTTGGCGCCGTAGTCGCTCTCCATGCCCCAGATCGCCACGATGGTGGCTTGCGGCACGCCGTAGCGCGCCGTGGCGGCGTCGAGCTCCGCTTGCGTCTCGGCGAGCTTCTGCTGGCCGTGCTGCACGCGGCTCGGCGACACGATCAGGTCGACGTAGTCCCACACGGCGCGCGTGAACTCGGGCTGCGCGCGGTCGGAGCTCACCGCGCGCGGCACGTAGTGCGCGTCGTCAAACGCCAGATGCAGCGTCGCGTCGTCGACGCCCGCGGCCCGCGCGGAATCCTCGAAGTTCGCGACCCAGCGCGCGAAGCCTTGCTGCAGGGCCAGCTCGTCCATCGAGACGCCGGCCGCCCTGGCCGTGTCGGGCGTGATCGGCGGGGCCTGCGGCGCGGTCGACGGCGGGCTCGCGCAGGCGGTCAACGCCGCGGCGGCGAGCGTCGCCAGCGGTCGCCAGCGGCGCCGCGGTTGCGAAGGGACAAGGGCGTGCATGCGTGGATTCTCGCCTTCAGCGGGGATCGCCGTCTGATCGCGGCTCGACGGGGGAAGTTTCCTCGACATGGCAGGTGCCGCGCCGCATGCAGGCCGCGAGCGAACGCACGCGCTGGATCGCGCCGCTGCGATCGTCGAACTCGGCCACCATCAGGTCGAGCGCGCCGCGTTGCTCGTGCGACTCGACCGGCAGCCACGGCGCGCCGAGCGCGGCCCATCGCGCGTCCGGCAGCAGCATCTCGCCGGTGAGGAAGAGCTGGCGTCCGGCATCGCCATGCTCGAACGACTCGGCGACCGCACGGCCGCCGTCGCCGGAACGGCACAGGCCATGCGCCATCGTCTGGTCGAACACGACGAGGTCGCCCGCGGACAGCGGCACGCGCAGCCCCGCGTGCGGCATCACGAACTCGACGTCGCCGACATCGATCGCCAGGATCCAGAACAGGCTGCGCGACCAGTGGCGCGCGACGTCGTTGTGGAAGCCCGCGCCGCGCGACGCGAGCCAGTCGACGCGGGTGGCGACGCTGCGCTCGTAGTCGGCCGGGTCGTCGCCGAGCACGCGGGTGCCGCGCAGCGCGCGCGCGACCGCGCCGGCCAGGTCGGACACCTCGGACACGGCGGCCAGCGCGTCCCAGGTCGTGCCGGCGTAGTCGACCGCGAACGGTTCGTCGATGTCGACTCGCGCGTATCCCGCGCGCGCGAGACGCGCCCGCGCGGCCGCGTCGAGGAAACCGGTCGCCACCACGTGCACGCATCCGTACGGCGCGCGCGCGTCGAACGCGTGGCAGGCCTCGTCGCTGCGCACCGCCAAGGCGCGGAACGGCGCGGGCACGGTGTGCGCGTCGGCGGCGACGAGGCGATGAGCGGACGGCAAGGGCATGCCGCCATTGTCGGGGCAGCCGACGCCCGCCCCGTGGCGGCCGGCTTACTTGAGCTTGAGCTCCTGCAGCTCCATGCCGCCGTCGAGCTTGCGCATCGACTTGCGCTCGCCGCTGCTCGCATCGGCCTTGTGCGCGTCCTGCGCCATGAAGGCCTCGTACTTCTTCTGCACATCGAGCTGCTGGGCCGTGGTGAGGTAGTCCTTGCTCTCGATGGCCAGGATCAGGTCCGGCTCGCCGGCGCGCGCGTTGTTCACCGCGAACACGTGGTACGAGACGACGTAGCCCTCGCGGACGCCCAGCTCGTTGCCCTTCTTCCAGGTCTTGGCCAGGAAGTCCATGTAGTTCTCGAACTGGCCCGGCTCGACTTTGATGTTGCTGAAGGTCCACACCGTGCCCGGCGTGTAGCTCGAATCCTGGGCCGAGGCCGCGGTCCCGAATGCGAGCAGCGCGGCGGCCGCGGACAGCTTCAGTGCGTGGATCAGTTTCATGGAAACCCCCTCCGTCACCAAGAGACGCTGGTGACTGCGTTGGCGCGACGTGCGCCGGCAGCAACCCGTCCCTGGCCGTCCTGCGCTGCCGACAAGGCGGCGAGCCAGCTTGCGCTTGGAACCAGCCGTGCGACAGGGTGTTTCCCCTCGAATTTCGCGTTAGGCGGCTCGACGCCGGAACCGCAGGGTCGCCGGCAATGCCCAGGCGCGCGCCGCATGCGCGCTCGACGGCGTCCGCTGCGCTAAGCTCTCGACAGGAACGTTGGAGACCTCCCATGGACACCGTGTTGCACCTGAGGATCCGCGGCCTCTGCAAGGCGTCGGCTACCGCTGGGCCATGGCGCAGGCCGCGCAGCGGCTGGGCCTCACCGGCTGGGTGCGCAACCGGCACGACGGCTCGGTGGAAGCGATGGTCGCGGGATCGACGGAGTCGGTCGAGCAGCTCGTCGCCTGGGCGCGCCAGGGGCCGCCGTCGGCGATCGTCGACGGCGTCGACATGCAGCCCGGCGAAGGCGTCTTCGACTCGTTCGACCAACGCCCCAGCGCATGACCGCCCGCCGCCCCGCGCCACGATGGCCCGAAGTCGATCCGGATCGCTGCACCGGCTGCGGCCGCTGCGTCGCGGCCTGCGAGCCGCGCGTGCTCAGCCTGGAGACGCGGCCGGACTGGCGCAAGTCGGCCGTGCTGCACGCGCGCGACGACTGCACCGGCTGCAGCCTGTGCGCGCTACGCTGTCCGTTCGACGCGATCGCGATGCGGCGTCCCGCAGACGCCTGACGCGCCTCAGGCCGCGCGTCCCCGCGGCCTGGCCCACACCGCCCGCGCCTCGGCCAGCAGACTGTCGGTGATCAGCGGCGCGTTGAACGGGTGCTCGTCGTGGCGCGCGAGGCGGGCCAGCGACTGCGACCAGTCCGACAGCTTCGCCCACGCGGCCACCGGCGGCAGGCTGGCGGCCGGGAAGTAGCGCGGGGGCGCGCCGGCGGCCACGGCCATCGCGTCGTGGCACAGCTTCTGCAGCACCTCGCGCAGGCGCGGCACCGTGGCGCCGGCCGGCGGCTCCCACTTGCCGTCGGCGATGCGCTTCGGCAGCGCGACCCACGCGGCGGCGTCGAAGCCGTCGGCAGCGAGACGCCGCGCCGACAGCGGGTGGCCGCCCGCTGCCGCGAGCAGCACCGGCGCGTCGGCCGCGCCCTGCCCTTCGAGCCATGTCAACGCCTGCCCGGGCGTCGGGCCGGCGAACAGGATGCGCTGGCAGCGGCTGCGCAGCGTCGGCAGCAGGCGCTCGGCGTCCTCGGCGACGAGCAGCAGCCGCACGCCCTGCGGCGGCTCCTCCAGCGTCTTCAGCAGCGCGTTCGACGCCACCAGGTTCATCGCGTCGGCCGGGAACAGCAGCAGCACCTTCGCGCGGCCGCGCGACGAGCTCTTCTGCGTCCACGAGATCGCGTCGCGCACCGCCTCGATCCTGATTTCCTTGCTCGGCTTTTTCTTGGCCTTGCCCTCGCCGTCGCCCGCGTCGACCGTCTCGCTGCCGCCCACGCTCCAGCCGAGTTCGGCCTGCGTCAGCTCCGGCAGCAGCGCGCGGAAGTCGGGATGGCTGTTCGACGACAGCAGGTGGCAGGCGGTGCAGCGGCCGCACGGCGCGTCGGCGCCTTCGGTCTCGCACAGCCAGGTGCGCGCGACCCGCAGCGCCAGCTCGAACACGCCCGCGCCGGGATGGCCCTGCAGCAGCAGCGCGTGGCCGCGCTGTTTCGTGGCGATGTCGTGCGCGGGCGCAGCCAGCCAGGGCAGCGCGGCGTCGTCAGGCGCGGCGGTCATCGCTCGTCCGTTCGGTGAACCAGCCGCGCGACGCGAGCGCCGCGAGCGCGTCGGCGCGCACGGCCTCGCGCGTCTGCGCGGCGTCGATGCGCGCGAAACGCGCGGGCGTCGCCTGCGCGCGCTGCGCGTAGCCGTCGCGCACGCGGGCGAAGAAGGCCTCGTCCTCGCGCTCGAGGCGGTCGGCGCTGCGGACCGCGGCGCGGCGGCGCGCGGCCTCGGCGGGGTCGAGGTCGAACCACAGCGTCAGGTCGGGCTGGCGGCCTTGCTGAACCCAGGTCTCCAGCTGCGCCAGCACCGCGAGATCGAAGCCGCGGCCGGCGCCCTGGTAGGCGAACGTCGAATCGGTGAAGCGGTCGCACAGCACGACCGCGCCGCGCGCCAGCGCGGGCTCGATCACCGCGCGCAGGTGGTCGCGCCGCGCCGCGAACACGAGCAGCGCCTCGGTCAGCGGATCCATGGGCTCGTGCAGGAACAGCGCGCGCAGCTTCTCCGCCAGCGGCGTGCCGCCCGGCTCGCGCGCCAGCACGACGTCCGCCCCGCGCGCACGCGCCCACTCGGCCAGCGCCTCGATGTGCGAGGACTTGCCGGCGCCGTCGATGCCTTCGAAGGTGATGAAGCGGCCGGCCGAGCCGGCGGCGAGGGGGTCTCCGACCGTCATTTGTGCGGCCCGCGGATGTACTGGTTCACCGCCGCATTATGGGCGTTGAGCGTCTCGCTGAAGACGCTGGTGCCGTCGCCGCGCGAGACGAAGTACAGCGCCTTGGACGCATCGGGCCGCACCGCGGCGCGCAGCGCGTCGCGGCCCGGCAGCGCGATGGGCGTCGGCGGCAGGCCCTGGCGGGTGTACGAGTTGTAGGGCGTGTCGGTCTGCAGGTCGGCCTTGTGGATGTTGCCGTCGTAGGCCGCGCCCATGCCGTAGATCACCGTCGGGTCGGACTGCAACGGCATGCCGATGCGCAGCCGGTTCGCGAACACCGCCGCCACCTTGCCGCGGTCGGACGCCGCGCCCGTCTCCTTCTCGATGACCGAGGCCAGCGTCAGCGCCTCGTCGGCGCTCTTGAGCGGCGTGTCGGGCGCGCGCAGCACCCACGCGGCCTGCAGCTGGCGCTCGAGCGCGTCGTGCGCGCGCTTGAGCACGAGGATGTCCTTGACGCCCTTGCTGTAGACGTAGGTGTCCGGGAAGAAGCGGCCTTCGGCCTTCTCGTCGGGCGATCCGATGGCCGCCATCAGCTGGTCGTCGCTCAGGCCGGCGGTGGTCGCCTTGAGGCCGGGCGCGGCGGCGAGCGCGGCGCGCATCTGCCGGACCGTCCAGCCGTCGATGATGTGCACCGACTCCAGCTCCTCGTCGCCCACCACCATCTTGCGCAGCAGCGAGCGCGGCGTCGCCCCGGGCGCGACGAGGTAGCTGCCGGCGCGGATGCGCTTGGCCTGCCCCGACCAGCGGAACCATTGGTACATGAGCTCGGGCGGCTCGTCGACGCCCGCGTCGTGCCACAGGCGCACGATCTCGCGCACCGGGGTGCCGGGCTCGATCGAGACCTCGACCTCGTCGTGCGCCAGCTTGAGCGGATGCTGCAGCCACCACAGGGCCGCGCCGGCGGCCGCCGCGGCGAGCACCGCCAGCAACAGGAAAAGACGTTTGAACATGGACGCAGGGCCGCCCGGCGAGGAGGCCCTGTTGGCGATGGGAATGCGGGGTCGCCATGATAATCGGCGCATGACCCAGACCGACCTCGCCGCCTCCGATCTCGCGCTCGGCGCCCCCGTGGCCGTGCGCCTCGCCGACTGGGGCGTCATCCGCGCCAGGGGCGACGATGCCGCCGCCTTCCTCAACGGCCAATTGACGCAGGAAGCCGTCAAGCTCGACGTGGGCCAGGCCCGCCTCGCGGGCTACTGCTCGCCCAAGGGCCGGCTGCTCGCCAGCTTCGTGATGTGGCGCGCCGCGGCCGACGAGATCCTGCTTGCCTGCAGCGCCGACCTGCTCGCGCCCACGCTGAAGCGTCTCTCGATGTTCGTGCTGCGCGCCAGGTGCAAGCTCGCCGACGCGTCGGGCGAGATCGCGCTGTGGGGCGTCGCGCTGCCCGGCCTGCTGCACGACGACGCCGCGCATCCGGTTCCCGCCGCGGCCTACGCGACGTCGACGGTGACCGGCGGCACCGCGATCCGCCTTGCCGACGCGGCCGGTTCGACCCGCCTGCTGTGGGCCGCGCCGGCCGACGCGACGCCGCCGTGGGCAACGACGTCCAGCCCCGACGTGTGGAACTGGCTGGAGGTGCAGTCGGGCGTGCCGCGCATCGTCGCGCGCACGGTGGAGGCGTTCGTGCCGCAGATGGTCAACCTCGAGCTCGTGGGCGGCGTGAACTTCCAGAAGGGCTGCTATCCCGGCCAGGAGATCGTCGCGCGCAGCCAGTACCGCGGCACGCTCAAGCGCCGCATGGTGCTGGCCGAGGGCGCGGCCGGCGCCGCGGCCGGCGCGGAGGTGTTCGCGGCCGCCGACCCGGGCCAGCCCGCGGGCCAGGTCGTGCTGTCGGCCAGCCTGCCCCACCCCGAGGGCGGCGCGCGGCATGCGGCGCTGATCGAGGTCAAGCGCGCGTTGACCGCCGCCGGCGAACTGCACATCGGGGCGGCCGACGGCCCCGTCGTGCGCCTGCGCGAGCTGCCGTACGAGATTCCGGCCGACGCGCCGTGATAACGCACGCCAGTGCGCCGCGCAACGGGGTGAAGCCGTGACGTACCGCACGCCCGCGATGCTGGTCTGCGTCTACTACCGCGTGGCCGCCGGCGATTCGCGACGAGTCATTTCAGGTGTGCGTGAATTCCAGCGCACATTGCGGACTGGCGGCGGCGCGATCGAGGCGGAAGTGCTCTTACGATGCGACCTGCCCTCACAAGCTTCATCCGCCCCGCTGCCCGATGACCGCCCCGCGTCCCCTGTCACCTTCGAACCGCCCGCCGGCCGCGACGCCTCCGTCGACCCCGCGGCGGACGCGACCGTGATGGAGACCTACCGCCTCCCGCTGCCGGCTGCCGCCGGCCCCGAGGCGGGCGCCGTGGTGCGCGCGTTCCTGGACTCGCTGCAGGCGGCCTCGGCGCCGCACGCCAGCCTGCTGCGCGGCACCCGCCACGTCGAACTCTTTGCCCCATGTGTCTTGTAGCCCTCGCGATCGACGAGAACCGCCGTTTTCCCTTGGTGATCGCCACCAACCGCGACGAGTTCTTCGACCGCCCGGCCGCGCGCATGGGCTGGTGGACGCCGGCCGAAGGCGGCCCCGAGATCCTCGCCGGCCGTGACCTGCAGGCCGGTGGCACCTGGCTGGGCCTGACGGCCTCCGGCCGCCTCGCGCTCGTCACCAACGTGCGCCGCCCGCACGAGGCCGACCCGTCGGCGCCCAGCCGCGGCGGCATCGTGCCGCACTGGCTGCGCACCGAGATGCGCGCCGACCAGTTCTGGATGCAGACCTCGCTGTCCGGCTACGCGCCGTTCAACCTGATCGCCGCCGACTTCCGCCGCGGCGACTGCTACTGGGCCAGCAACGACCAAGCGATCCCGCGCCGCATCGAACGCGGCATCTTCGGCCTGTCCAATGCCGCGCTCGACACGCCGTGGCCCAAGGTGACCACGCTCAAGGAGCGGCTCGCCGAGGCGCTGAAGACCGCCGAATCGGTGGACTCGCTGTCCAGCCAGCTGTTCACCGCGCTCGCCGACCGCGAACTCGCGCCGGAGGATCAGCTGCCCAACACCGGCATCGGCCGCGAGCGCGAACGCCTGCTGAGCCCCGCGTTCATCCGCACGCCCGACGGCAGCTACGGCACTCGTTGCTCGACGGTCATCATCACCGAGAAGATCAAGCGCCAGCTCGTGACGCACGTGTTCGAACGCACCTTCACCGCGGGCCCCGGCCTCGCGCTGCTGCGCCGCACCGTGCTCAAGGACTGGCCGCCGCGCTACGCCGACCGCTCGCACCACCAGGTCGAGACGTCGGTGGTCGCCGAGACCGAGGTCGACGGCACGCACGTGCCGGCGATGGAGATGCCGCCGCCGGCGAAGAAGACGCGGGTGCGCAGCCTGCTCAAGCCGATCGCGCGCTGACTCGGCACGCGGAGCGCGACGGCTTCAATGGAAGCGCGTCGCCACCCCGATCGCGAACGCGCCATACAACGCCGACATCGCGAACAGCCGCTTCGCCGTCAACGCGTGGCGATGCAGCAGCACCAGCATCACGACGATCGCCGCCATCGTGATCGCCGCGCCCCACAGCAGCGCCGGGCTCAGCAGCCACGGCGTGAAGAACAGGCCCAGCGCGCTGGGCACCGTCGCCTGGATCATCATCGCGCCGCTGATGTTGCCCAGCGCCAGCGACGTCTTGCCCTGGCGCACCCAGATCACCGCGTTGAGGATCTCCGGCAGCTCGGTGGCGATCGGGCTCAGCAGCAGCGCGACCAGCTGCGGCGACAGCCCCAGCCACGGCCCGACCGTCTCCAGCTGGTGCACGAACAGCTGCGACGCGAAGAAGATCACCCCCAGCGCCCCGACCGTCTGCAGCACGGCCCAGGCCGTCGCCGGATGCTCGTCGTGCGGACGCAGCTTCAGCGCCTCGCGCTCCAGGCCTTCGCAGCTGTCGATCTCGAGCCCCTCGCTCCTGAGCTCGCGCCAGACGTACAGCGCATAGGCCGCCAGGAACAGCCAGCCCAACCCGGGCTTCCAGGCGAACGCGACCAGGCCGAGCCCGACCTTGAACACGAAGACGGCCAGGAACCAGCCCTGGTCGTGCGCCAGCCGCACGGTGCTGAACTCCTGCGCGATCTTCTTCTGGTGGCGCGAACGATCCAGCAGGAACATCGCGCCGACCACGGCATAGGCCAGCGTCGACAAGGCCAGCGGGCCGCCGAGGGCGGCACCGACGCCGATGTCCTTCTGCGCCCCGGTCTTGCCGAACACCACGGCCACCAGCGTGACCACGCTCTCCGGCAACGCCGTCCCGAACGCGGCCAGCACGGTGCCGACGGCGGTCTGCGACACGCCGAAGCGCTGCCCGACCCACTCGACGCCGTTGACGAAGAATCCGCAGGCGAGGTAGATGACGACGGCGGAGCCGAGCAGCAATGCGAACGTTAGGATCATCGCGACGCTCCCGGGCGCGTCGCGCGTGACGCGTGCTGGCGCGCGCCCCCGCGCGAGCGTTCGGGCGCGCAGGCGCGCGCGAAGGCCGGCGTCGACGACGGCACGGTGTTCGTGGGGTGTTTCAAGACGGGGATTTCCAGGGAGCCGGGATCACCAACCAATGACGCAACGTCCCTCCCGGCTCCGGGTCGGACGCTGCGCCAAAGGTCTTGCCAAGCCCGCGCTGCGGGCCGCGCCGACCATGCCGCGATGGGGCGGCAAGTGTGTTGATCGGAGCTCTTCGCGCTGGCGCGAAGGCGGCTACTCCCCT
>Ga0302314_10015945_pt1 | contig 12736 bp, 13 predicted proteins | sample III_Palsa_N2_3_FD_200533 | JGI IMG/M metagenome (GOLD analysis project Ga0302314, IMG submission 200533) | Peat permafrost microbial communities from Stordalen Mire near Abisko, Sweden - III_Palsa_N2_3 | ecosystem: Environmental > Terrestrial > Soil > Palsa > Peat permafrost | place: Sweden...
CCCGAATGCCCTTCGCGAAAGCATGTTTCGCGGCAGACCTGGATGTGTTGCCCCTGCCCGAACGGGTCGAAGTCCTGGCGCGCTCAGTCTGCGCCACCATCGCCTGATGCGGCCGTGGCCGCGTGTGCGCGATGGTCGTCTCGGCATGAATTGCGTGCACCAGAAGCGGCGCAAACGCGCTCACTACCAGCACAGCGACACCGCGCGCAGCTGCACGCAGTCTTTTGCTGACCTGCCGCTTGCTGACTTGCCGTTCGACGGGCTCCGTCTGCATCATCATCACAAGTTTTAAGGTGGCCGCGAAGCCGCCGAGCTCTCTTAGCCTATCTCCGCATCCCGGCCCGGGGTAGTAGCGAAGCGGGTTCGTGGCAGGGTGTGCAACCTGCGGCAACGCTACGTTGACTCTGCGCAAACCGGCTTTGGCGCGGTGACCTCCTCGCGCTACAGTAGAAGTCGGACTAGTTCGGTACACCCAGCACCAAGTCAAGCATCAACCTCAGGAGATTTGCACGATGTCTCGTCTTCGATCTGCCTCAACTGCCGCACTCGTTCTCTCCGCCGCCGCGCTCGCCTTCACCGCAGCGTTGTGGCAGCCGCACTCCGTGGCCGCGCAGGCAGATTCCACGCCGGACACCGTAGCCTTTTACACGCAGCGTGTTCAGCCGATCTTCCAGGCCAGCTGCTACAGCTGTCACGGCGGCATGAACCACCGCGGCGGCCTCAGCCTCGCCACAAAGGCCGGAATGCTGAAGGGCGGCCACGACGGTTCGGTGTTGGACATGAAGAACCCTGAGCAGTCCATGCTCATCAAGCTGATCCGCCACGAAGGACCGCACGACGATCCCATGCCGATGCCTCCACCACCCCGCAAGAAGATCTCCGACGCAGACATCGCGACGATAACCGCGTGGGTCAAGGCGGGCGCCATAATGCCCGACGCTGTACCGGTGAAATAGGCGCTAGTACGAGCGCGGATACATCCGCGACATGCGGTCGTGCCAGCCGAGCTTGTCCGAATCCAGCACCGCCCAGAGCAGTCCCAAACCCAATGGCCCTGCGGCCAGCAGCGTTGAGAACAGCCTGCGCCGGACCGCCTTACGCTTCGGGCTGTCTTCGTCGAAGGTGCAGAATGCAATGCGCATCGCCCGCATGCCAGGCGTGGCATCGTTCAGCGTGTAGAAGAGCAGACGATAGATCGCCGCAAACACCACAAGCGCGCCCACGGCTGATCCGGCCAACAACGGCAACGGTAAACCATGCATCGCTCCGCCGGAGATCTTCACCGCAACTGCAGCCGCCGCGCCAAAACCGGTCAACAGCAGCAGCGTATCCAACACAGTGCACATCAACCGCTGTGAAATCGGCGCGGCGTAGATCACCGGCTCCAGCCAATGATCGAAGTAGTTCGAGGCCGCCAGCTCCGGCGTCTGCGCAGCCGTGCCCGAGCTCAGCCGCAGGCTTTGCCACTCCGGTGCGTCCGGCTCTGGGGCGACCTCAGGCTCAACCGCAACTAACTCCGGCTCAACCTCGAAGATCCGCAGCTGCGGCGCAGGTGCGGCCTCTTCCATCAGCGGGCCCTCCGCCAGCCGCGGGCGCACCTTGCGCGAGGCTACAAGCTCTCGCGGAAACTCGATGATGTTCGCGTGGATTGGCAGTGTCTCCAACACCAGATTGTCGAACTCCGGCGCGCGGCGAAACTCAATCTCCTCATCGAGCTCGGCAATCTCTTCTGGCTCCGGCGCGAGCGTCTTGGCTGGCGCATAAAATGTCGACGCAGCCGGCACCAGCTTCTCGTGAAGACGCACTTCCAAGGTCGGCGGCGGCAAAGGCGCCAGCTCAACCTGCTCCTCCCGCACTCTCCGCGCGCGAGGCTCCCTGCTTACCCGCGGCTCAACAAGCGCCAGCGGCCCCGGCTCTACCGGCTGGGTCCACTGCGCAATCTCTTCCAGCAGCTGCCGCTGCGCCGCCGCTACAGCGACGGCATTGCGGGCCGCAACCTCAGCCTCGGCCTGTGCGCGCTCCAGCGCCCGCTGCGCCTCCACAGCAAGAAACTCGCGATAGCTCTGGCTCTCGCGATAACGCGCCGCAACGGCATCCCGCACGCGCTCCGCTGCCGGCTGAAGCGCCGCAGCGTCCAGCGCCGCAGCATCCTGCAGTGTCCGTGCCCGTACCGCTGCATCCACCGACGCCCGCCGGCTGCGATGCGCCGCCAGCCGCTCCGCCGCTACCTGCCGCAGTGCGCTGGTGCCGTCCGTTCCGGTGGCCAGAAACTCGCCGGTGGTCTCTTCGCGTTGCACCGCACCGCTCATTCGTACTTCCTTATCTATCTATCCAACTAAGGGTATCCAACTACAGGTCCATACCGTCTACTACTTCAGCAATCTCGAGCAGCGGCGAATCTTCAAGCTCACTTCGTCTAAGCTTTCATTAGTGGAAGGTCTCATCCAAGCCCTCGGCGTCCAACTCATCAGCATCCGCATGCGCCTCTTTCGCTCGCGCGGGCAACCGTACCCAACTCTCGTAAGACCTCTGCGCTCGACCGTACTTCTCATAACTACCATCGCCATGGCCGCAGCGCATCAACATCTGCATGCACAGGCGGTAACGAGCAAGGAACCCCCTCCCTCTCAACAGACCGCATCGGACCCCAACCAGCCTCAGCAGGACGATCTCGCCACCGTCCCGCACGCCGTCCTTCTGCCATCGATCAAGCCGCAGCGCGCCGTGCTCGAAAGCGATCTGCCGCAATCGCGCCACGACGATGTCTACTATGCCGCCGGCAACGTCACCCTCACGTACGAAGACCACCTCCTCCAAGCCGACTCCATCACCTACAACGACGACACCGGCGACGTCACCGCCGAAGGCCACGTCGAGCTCTCCGGCGGCGACAACGACGAGCACATCCATGCCTCCCACGCCACCTACAATCTCCACACCCAGACCGGCCGCTTCTACGACGTCACCGGCTCCGTCGGTCTCAGCCACGCCGCCTCTGCCCTGCCCGTAGCCTCCAACACCAACGCCGGCATCGCCACCACCGCCACCTCGCGCCAGCCCGCCTATCAGAACGGCAACCCGTTCCTCTTCGAAGGCAAGATCGTCGTCAAGACCGGCCCTGACGCCTACACCGTCTACAACGGCTCGGTCACATCCTGCCTGCTTCCCCATCCCGACTGGCAACTCTTCGCCCGCAAGATCAGCGTCGACAACGGCGAGGCCCATGCCGCCAACTCCACCTTTACGCTGCTCGGCCTGCCGCTGCTCTTCCTGCCCTACGTCACGCATCCGGTCGACGTCGAGCAGCGTCAGTCCGGCATCCTCATCCCTGCCTTCGGTTACTCCAGCGCCAGCAAAGGAACCGGTTCCAAAGGCCTCACCATCGGCGAGCAGGTCTATCTCACGCTTGGCCGCTCCGCCGACCTCACCGTCGGCTCACTCTATTACTCCCTGCGTGGCTACTCCGAAAACGCCACCTTCCGCTATCGCGGCCTGGGCACCGACTTCTTCAACGCCCACTTCACCGCCCTGCAGGACCGCGGCTTTGTCTCCACGGTCACCGGCCTTTATACCAACCAGGGCGGCGAAGACGTCGTCGCCAGCTTCCGCCGTGAGTTCACACCGCACATCCGCGCCGTTGCCGACGCCGAATACCTTAGCTCCTACATCTACCGCGAGGCCTTCACCGAAAACTTCAACCAGGCCGTCAGCACCGACATCACCAGCATCGCCTACCTTACCCACCAGTCCCAGGGCTTCTCACTCGACGGCCGCGCCGATCGCTACCAGGGTCTCAAGGTCGTCCCCACGACAACCACGCCCGGAGAAGAAGTAAAGATCTTCCACGTCCCCTCGCTCGACTTCTCCGGCGACGACCACCCCATCACCGGCACCCCTCTGCTCTGGAGCATCACCGCCTCCGCCTCCGGCCTCAAGCGCGTGCAGCCGGACTTCGCTACCTCCGGTATCACCGAGCGCATCGACCTCCGACCTGAAATTTCCCTCCCGCTGACCTTCGGTGGCTGGCACACGTTCTCCAGTCTCGCCCTCCGTGAGACTGCCTATTCCCGTTCTCGTAAGGCACCCTACGGCAACGGCGCCACGCCCATTGAGCTGTCCTCGCCGCTAAGCCGCAGCTCGGTCGAGATGAGCGTGGACATCCGCCCGCCCGTCCTCGAGCGCACCTTCAACGTCCCCGAAAAGTGGCAGGGCCTCTTCGGCGATCAGGTCCGCCACACCATCGAGCCCGAGATCGTCTACACCAACGTCCACGGCATCGACAACTTCCTCTCCATCCTCCGCTTTGACGACGTCGACCTCGCCAGCAACACCGACGAGCTAAAGTACGCGCTCACCCAGCACCTGTACTTCACGCCTCACGCGCACCCAGCTCCGAAGCCCAAACCCGGCTGCCCCACCACCCCGGCAACGCCCGAAGAGACCCCAGCCGACACCGCCGACGAGAGCCCAACCCTCGACGCCAACGGCATCGCCAACACCACCGCGAAGGCGCCCGATCAACCCCTGCGCACCCACCCACGCCACGCCGATCCCTGCGCCCGCCCAGCCGCAAAGCCGCCGCAGCGTGAATGGTTCAGCTGGCAACTCGCCCAGAAGCACTTCTTCGACCAGGTCTTCGGCGGCGCGGTCATCGACGACCGCCGCAACATCTTCGATACCACCCTGAACTTCTCCGGCATCGCCTTCCTCACCGAGCCCCGCAGCACCTCGCCCCTGCTATCAAAGATGCGCTTCCGCACCTCCAGCCACACCGACATCGAATGGGACTTCGACTACGACACCGGCGCCAAGAAATTCACCCGCAACAACACCTTCCTCGACGTCCACGAAGGCAAGTTCTTCGGCGGCTTCTCCTACGCCCGTCTCAACGCTCCCGGCCGCTTTTACACCGAAATCATCGACACCACCACCAACCAGGCCACCGGCCTCACCGCTTCGGCCATCTCCGACTTCTCTCAGATGCGCCTGCTCTTCGGCTACGGGACACCCTCGCAGCCCGGCTTCTCGGTCGCAACCTCCGCCGGCATCGACCTCAATCTCGGCAGCGCCCAGTACATCACCATTCAGTCCAGCTACAACTGGAACTGCTGCGGCATCTCCGTCGAGTACCGCAAATACGACCTCGGTACCGTCCGCGACGAAGGCGCCTACCGCTTCAACTTCACCCTCGCGAACATCGGCACCGCCGCCTCGGCTACGTCTTACTTCCTGAGATAATGAACTGTGCCGATCCTCCGCCGTCTTTCCCCGCTCTTACTCGCCGCAACCCTCACCGCTCTCGGCTGCCACGCCCAAGTCCCTGCGCCGGCCAACATCGTCCTCGGCAGCCCGCTTCCTCCCGCCATCAAGCACAAGGTCGAGGTCCTGCTTCGCCAGAAGGCCCAGCTACCTCCGGCCTCGACCATCGCTATCGGCCCAGCCACACCCTCCGACGTCGCCGGCTATAGCTCTGTCGCCGTAAGCTTCACCAGCCCCGAAGGCAAGACCTCAAACCCCGCGCTCTTCCTCATCTCCAACGACGGCAAGACCGTAGCCCAGTTCACCAAGTACGACATCTCCGCCGACCCCAAGGCGCTTATCTCCCCGGCTGGCCGTCCTACTCGTGGCGGCCCCACGTCCGCGCCGGTTCTCATCGTCGGCTTCGATGACCTCGAGTGCCCCTTCTGCGCCAAGCTCCACGAGAGCATCTTTCCCGCCATCACCCAGCGCTACGGCGATAAGGTCAGCATCGTCTACAAAGACCTTCCGCTGTCCGAGATCCACCCCTGGGCCATGCGCGCCGCCGTCGACGTGAACTGCCTCGCCGCCCAGTCCGGCACCGGTTATTGGACCCTCGTTGACTACATCCACGCCCACGCCTCCGACGTAGGCTCCGACCCTAACCCCAAGGCCGCCGCTGCCGACAAAGACAAGAACCCCGACGCCGCGCCCGACAAAACTTTAGACCGCGCCAACGCCCAGCTCGACAAGCTAACCCGCGATCAGGGCAAATTCCAAAAGGTCGACGCCGCCAAGCTCGACGCCTGCATCGCCAAGCAGGACACCACCGCCATCGAAACATCCCGCCAGCTCGCCACCAACCTCAACATCGACTCCACGCCGTCACTCTTCATCAACGGCGAAAAGGTCGATGGCGCGGTCCCCATCGAGTTCATCTTCAACGTGATCGACGACGCCCTGCGCGCCGTAAACGTAACACCGCCACCACCCTACGTCGTTCCCACTTCGCCGTCCGCCGATCCAGCCACCAAGCCTAGCCCCGGCAAGTAATCAACGAGGCGCCGCCGTCAGCTAGTATGTTCTGAGCATCCCTCAGGACTTCTATGCGCCGTTCCGCCCAGGTCATCGCGCCTCTACTAGCTTCAACCGCCGCCCTTCTCCTCACCGGCTGCGGCCCCGAGATGCAGCGTTGTGTCGACCAGCAGAACCACGTCGTCGATCCCTCATTCTGCAAGAACCTCCCGACTCCGCAGCCCGTGCAGCAGCAGCAAAGCGGCTCATCTTTCCCGTACGCTCCGCTGCTCTACCACTACTACTACGGCGGCTACGGAGGCTACGGCCTCGGCAGCACCGTCTCCGGCGGAAGCTACGTCCCAGCCGCCGGCCACAGCTACTCGCTCACCAGCGGCACCAGCCGCGGAGGCTTCGGCCACAGCTTCTTCTCAGGCGGCGGAGAAGGCGAATAATGCAGCGCCACACCCTCTCGCCACGTCCCAACTGGCAAAGCATCGTCGAGTCGCAAGGCCTCACCTTCCACACACCCGAAGCCCTGCCTCCCGACGCCCGTCCTTACTGGGACGAGTCCGCCTGCTACGAGTTCACCGCCACCGAAATCGACCAGCTCGAAGCCGCCGCCAACGAGCTCCAGACCATGTGCCTCGCCGCCGCGCAGAACGTCATCGACAACCAGCGCTACGCCGAGCTCGAAATCCCCGCCGAAGCCGTCCCACTCATCGAGTGGGCATGGAACGAAGAGCCGCCCGCCCTCTACGGCCGCTTCGACATGCTCTACAACGGCACCTACCCCCCCAAGCTCCTCGAGTACAACGCCGACACCCCGACCTCGCTCCTCGAAGCCGCCGTCATCCAGTGGTATTGGCTACAGGACATCTACAAAGATGCCGACCAGTTCAACTCCCTCCACGAAAAACTCATCGCAAAGTGGAAGGACGTCGACAGTTATCTCCAGAAGCCCATCTACTTCGCCAGCGCCGACAACCCCGAAGACCGCCTCACTGTCGCCTATCTCCGCGATACCGCCGAGCAAGCCGGCCTGCCCACCCGCCAGCTCCTCATGCAGGACATCGGCTGGAACGAACAGCGCCAGGCCTTCGTCGACACCGACCCCGCCGAAAACCAGATCCTCTCCATCTTCAAGCTCTACCCCTGGGAGACCATGCTCGAGGAGTCCTTCGCGACGCAAGCGTTGCGAACCTACAAAGACATGCGCTGGATCGAGCCCATCTGGAAGCTCCTGCTCTCCAACAAGGGCATCCTCCCCGTCCTCTGGGAGCTCTACCCCAATCACGAGCTCCTGCTCGAATCGCACTTCGTCACCGCCTCCAGCGGCTGGCAGCCCGCGCCCGGCTGGGTCCGCAAACCCATGCACTCCCGCGAAGGCGCAAACATCGTCATGACCCTGCCCGACGGAAGCCTCACGCAGACCGACGGCCCCTACACCAACCGCCTGCAAATCGACCAGCGCCTTGGGCCGACCACCAGCTTCCCCGACGCCCTCCACCCCGGCACCAGCCGCTATCCCGTGCTCGGCCTCTGGATGATCGACCAGGAGTGCTGCGGCATGGGCATCCGCGAAGACGCCACGCCCATCACCGGCAACCTCAGCAGCTTCGTCCCGCACTTCTTCCGCTAAGCTTCGAATATCAGTCCCGGGAGACCCGCAGCATGGATGTACACCCACCCCACGAGCCAATTCACACCAAGCGCGACTTCTTCCTCCACCTCTTCACCATCACCATTGGCCTGCTTATCGCGCTCTCGCTCGAAGGCCTGGTCGAATATGCCCACCATCGCCACCTCGTCCGCGAAGCCCGCGAGAACATTCGTCGCGAACTCGAGCTCAACCACGAAGCCTGCCAGAGCGACATTAAAATCGTTCAGAAGAACATCGATCAGCAGAAGGCCAACATCGACACCATCCATCGCTTCATGGCCGGCGGCAAGCACCTCCACGGCTCCGTCCGCAACGACTTCGACTTCGATTCCCTCAACGAGTCCGCTTGGCGCACGGCCCGCGAGACCGGCGCACTCAGCTACATGTCCTACGACGAGGTCCAGCGCTATTCCGATCTCTATATGCTCGCCGATCTTGTCAACGACTCCTCCATCGAAATCGCAAAGCAGGACTTCTCTGCCTCTGCTCCCTTCGCTATGGGCTACAACGTCGAAGATTTCCCGCAGGAAGAGTACATGCGTCTCCTCCACGACAACGCGAATATCGAGGTCCAGGTCAACGTCCTCAAGCAGCTCGTAAAGGAATACGATGATGCTGCCCTCATCGAACTCAAGCGATAGGGCGATTCGGCGCGCGCGCGACGCCACGTGCAGCGGATGCTACTCTGCTGAGGAAAGATCGCCCGGCCGCAGCTAGCGTTCCTTGCGATCGACCTTTCCGCTAAGGAGCGTCATGCGCCGGCCACCGCTTAGCTATCTCACGCTTCCTCTGCTGCTTTTGGTCGCCACCTGTTGCGCTCAGACAGCCCCTGCTCAACCCGCAACGCCCAGCAGCCCGGCAGCGCAGCTTCCGATCGGCGGTGTCGTTGACCTCACCCATCTCGCGTGGCGTGCGCGCTGCGGTGATGACCCTTCCTGGGCATCACCCACTCTCGACGACAGCCAATGGACCGTCATCGATCCGTCCAAGCCGCTTCCACCCGAAATTCCCTATCGCCCCGAAACCACCTGCTGGTATCGGCTCCAGGTGCAACTGAAGCCGGGCCTCGCCAACCTGGGCCTTATCACGTTTTACGGTGGCTCGGATTACGATCTCTTCGTCAATGGGGACCGGATCGACACCACCGGCGGCATGCCACCCGTCCGGCGCCGCATGACGCTCTCAATCTCCGAATGGGCCTTCTCCCCGAGCTCCAGAACATCAATCAAAACCTGCTCATCAGTTCGACCGCCTACCTGTGGGGAAATCTGCTCGGCGCCGTCGTCGGCCTCTTCGCCTTCGGCTTCTTTATCTTGAATCGCCAGCGCACTGAGTACCTCTGGCTGGCCCTCTACGGCTTCTCCTTTATCTTGGCGAGCCTACACGCTGAAACCTCTCTCTACATCGCTCAGCCTGCGCTTCAGTGGACCCTCCTCAACAGCTTTTTCAATAGCTTCATTCCGTTCGCGTTCATACAGTTCTTCGTTGCCTTTCTCGGCATTCGAGGCCGCGCCCTGGCGCTCATACGCTTTCTCCAGGTCCTCTTGTTCGTTCCTATTCCGCTGGCTCTATTCGCCATCCTCGGGCACCTCAGACTCGATATACCCTCAAAGTTCCTGGCGCTGGCGTTTCTTTCCGGGTCCTTGACGCTGTTCGTGCTCCTCTTTATCGAATACAGGCGTCGCAACCCCGAAGCAGCCATCTTGATCCTTCCGACCGCACTTGCGCTCGGCGTCTATAACGTGGGCACCGTGCTGCTCGCGCTCAGCATCCTGCACGTCAGCGCAGCCTCCCTACGCAAATATCTCTTCTTCAACTGGGGCTTTCTGCCTATTGCGTTCTACACCGTCACCCTGAGCTGCTTCTGGCTGGCCATGGGGCTCATCATGCTGCGGCGCACGCATCGCTCCAACCGGCAGCAGGCGCGGCTGGCCAGCGAGCTGGAAGCCGCACGCAGCGTTCAGCGGCTGCTGCTCGCGGAAGAGAACGCTCCTACCCCCGGCTTCGCCGTCGAGAGCGTGTACCTTCCCGCGGCGGAGGTTGGCGGCGACTTCTTCTTCACCAAGCCCCAGCCCGACGGCTCCCTCCTCGTAGTCGTAGGCGACGTCAGCGGCAAGGGCGTCCCCGCCGCCCTCGCCGTCAGCACCATCGTCGGCGCTTTGCGCGGCTGCGAGCTGCGCTCACCCGGCCCCGTCCTTACCTACCTCAACCGCGTGCTGCATCGCCACATCTCCGGCTTTGCGACCTGTTGCGCTCTGCATCTATCTCCGGTGGAAGATGGCCGCGGCGTCTGCACGATTGCCAACGCCGGCCACATCCCTCCCTACCTCAACGGTCGCGCTCTGGAGATGCCAGGCGACATCCCGCTCGCCATCCTTCCGGACTCCATCTACGACGAGACCACCGTACTCTTCGCCTCAGGTGACCGCATCACCATCGTCTCGGACGGCGTTCTAGAGGCGACAAACCCGCAGCACGAGCTCTTTGGCTTCGACCGCACCGAGGCCATCAGCAGCCGGCCGGCCATGCACATCGGCGAGACCGCCCGCGCCTTCGGCCATCAGGACGACATCACCGTTGTCAGCCTGGTCGTCGATGCATAGCGCCTTTACATCGGGCACATAATCTCGGCCAAACCGTTACAAGCTCATTAGGCTTCGCATACACTCCGTACATCCTCGCCACGAGGGAACCTGCGCGAACCTGAGCGCACCCGCAGGTCTTCGGAGCCGACCGCCATGTTCCTCCACCTCATCACGTTATGCATCGGCCTGCTCATAGCGGCCGGCCTGCAGCAGACCTACGAGTTCTTCCAGCGCCGTCGCCGCGACCGCGCTCTGCTGGCAGCCGAACGCGCACGCCAAGCCGAGTCCGTCAGCGAAGCCGCCGCGAAACAAGACCCTCCGCCAGCCATCCAACCCTGACCCTGCGATACGCTAACCAAGACTCTCGGGCCCCTGTAGAACCACTCCCGCAGCAGGAGCGCCCACCATGCTCGACGTCCACCCACCCCACGCACCCACCCACACCTGGCGCGACTTCTTCATCCACATCGCCACCATCTGCGTCGGTCTGCTCATCGCCATCGGCCTGGAGCAGACGGTGGAAGCAATCCACCATCATGAACAGCGCCTGCAGCTGGAAGAAGACCTCCGCAAGGATTCTAAGGTGAATGAGGTGTGGGCAGCGGATAGCCTTCACTACCTCGACCAGATGATTGACTGGGCATCCGAAGAGGCCCTCACTGTCGAACACGGCGGACCCGTCGGTCACCTCACATTGCGGCAATCGCCTCCAGGCGATGTCTCTAACCCGAATACCGGAGTCTGGATCGCCGCTAAAGGCAACGGACAGGTGAACCTGCTAACCGGCCCGAGGCAGAACTGGTTGAACGATTTGGACTGGCAAGAAACGAACGCTTTTGTGGGCGAAAACAGCGGGAGGAGTCATTTTATTGCCGCTGAGCTCGCCCTCGATCTCGCACTTCGCGGCCAGGTTACCTCCCCGGCCACGGGTGCGGAGCTGGACCTTTCGAACGTCGGTCCGGCGCAGCGCGCCAGGGTGCAGGAATGCCTCCAGAACCTCGCGGAGGCGGCTATCCACCTGCAGAGCGAGATCATCAGCTGGGACACCAGCAACAGGCTCACCTTCTCCTCCGCGGGCGAGCAACCGGACGATCTTGCAAGCGATAGGCTCTATGAAGAATTGCGAAAGCAAACGGCTTCCAAGTATCACGAACGCCATCTTGTTTTCACCCCCGAATAATGGAACGATCCATGCTCGACGTCCACCCGCCCGAACACCCCGCCCATACTTGGCGCGACTTCATCATTCACATCGCCACCATCGCCGTCGGCCTGCTCATCGCCATCGGCCTGGAGCAGACCGTCGAAGCCATCCACCGCGCCCACGAGCGTCGCGATCTCCGCGAATCGCTTCGCCGCGAGAGCGAACAAATTGTCTCGGACGCCGGAGCGTACCGAGCGGTCCGACATCGCCTATCTACGCCGATACACCGTCGTTCAGCAGCAGGTCTCCGATGCCGTTAGAGATCAGCACCCCCTTGCCCCTTTTCCGCCTGAGGTGCATCTGAATTTCGACCTGCCCGACGATCCCGTCTTCAGGGCGGCGTCGGCAAGTGGTCAACTCGCCCTGCTCACGCCGTCGGAGATCGCCGGCTACTCCGAGATCGACGGCATCCTCAAGGAGGTAGTGACCTACTACACGCAGCGAAGACAAGCGACCGAACAGATCGCGGCATTGTCGAAGAAGTCGCAGTTAGGTTTGACAGCCGGTGCTGTCCCGTTCTCGCGCGCAACGCCGGATCAGTTGGCTGCTCTCTACTCCGAACTGATAACCGTGGCGCAAACTGCCACCGATCTGCAACACATGACCCGCTACGCGCGCGGCGCGGAAGCTGCCATTCTGCGCGGCGACCTGGACATCCAGAAAATCCAGGCTGCCGAGGTCCAGGTCACCGACCTTCCATGATTGCCGTTTCATCGCTACGAAGAGGGTCGAGAGTCCCTCCGCCAGCTACACTGGACTTGCCGCGCCTCACGCGCCTGTTCGTTTCGCTTTTCGTTTCCAAGGAGCCGTAGTTGAAGATCGTTCTAGCCGAAAAAGTCTCGCCCGCCACCCTCGCCATCCTCCAAAAAGAGCCCGGTTGGAACTGCGTCACCGCCGACCAAGTCGCCACCCTCCCTGGCGGTTTGATAGAAGCGCTGGCCGACGCCGACGCTCTCATCGTCCGCTCCGCTGTGCAAGCCGACGCCACCCTCTTATCCCACGCACCCAAGCTCCGCATCATCGGCCGCGCCG
>Ga0302314_10015946_pt1 | contig 12735 bp, 15 predicted proteins | sample III_Palsa_N2_3_FD_200533 | JGI IMG/M metagenome (GOLD analysis project Ga0302314, IMG submission 200533) | Peat permafrost microbial communities from Stordalen Mire near Abisko, Sweden - III_Palsa_N2_3 | ecosystem: Environmental > Terrestrial > Soil > Palsa > Peat permafrost | place: Sweden...
CTGCGAATAAGCTGAGCGTGGCATTTTCGGTGGAGCATCGGCCGGGGACGCTGGTGGCGGCGTTGCAACGGCTGGCGGAGGCCGGCGTCGATCTGACCAAGATCGAGTCGCGGCCGGTTCCGGGCAGTCCGTGGGAGTATGTGTTTTATGTGGACTTCCGGTTCGATTCAGCAGAAAAGGCCGATGCCGCGCTGCTGGCGCTGGTTCGCGAGTGCAGGATGGTAAAGGAGTTGGGACGGTATGCTGCGGCATGAGTTGGGAGAATGATTACGGCGGATGGGGTGTAACCTTGTCTGCCATAATGAAAAGCTGTTAGACATATTCATTGTGAAAAAGCCCGGACGCGAGGCGGCGGGCAGGAGAGATGATGGCAAACGGAAGCTGTGATATTGGCCTGATCGGCCTGGCTGTTATGGGGCAGAACCTGGTGTTGAACATGAACGACCATGGCTACAAGGTCTGTGTGTTCAACCGGACGACGTCGAAGGTGGATGAGTTCCTGGCCGACGAGGCGAAGGGGACGCTGGTGGAAGGTGCGCACTCTATCGAGGAGCTGTGTTCGAAGCTGAAGTCGCCGCGGCGGGTGATGATCATGGTGAAGGCCGGCGATGTGGTGGATAAGACGATCGATTCGATCGTGCCGTTTTTGGAGAAGGGCGACATCATTATCGACGGCGGGAACTCGCTGTTTACGGATTCGAACCGGCGGACGAAGGACCTGGCGGCCAAGGGGCTGCACTATATCGGGACGGGAGTTTCGGGTGGGGAAGAGGGTGCGCGGTTTGGGCCGTCGATCATGCCGGGCGGCGATCCTGCGGCGTGGCCGGCGGTGAAGGATATCTTCCAGGCGATTGCGGCCAAAGTGGAAGATGGAACGCCGTGCTGCGACTGGGTGGGCGAAGGTGGCGCCGGACACTACGTGAAGATGGTGCATAACGGCATCGAGTATGGCGACATGCAGTTGATCGGCGAGGCGTATCAGCTATTGAAAGATGGGCTGGGGCTGACGGCGGACGAGTTCCAAAAGGTGTTTGAGGAGTGGAACAAGGGCGAGTTGGACAGCTTTTTGATCGAGATTACCGAGATCATCTTTGGCAAGAAAGACGACGATGGCGAGCCGATGATCGACAAGATCCTCGACACAGCCGGGCAGAAGGGCACGGGCAAGTGGACGGCGATCGATGCGCTGGATAATGGCATGCCGGTGACGCTGATCGGCGAAAGCGTGTTTGCCCGCTGCCTGAGCGCGCTGAAGGAGGAGCGCGTGTCGGCGTCTAAGGTGCTGGAAGGTCCGAATGCGCCGAAGATCTCTGCTGAGCACAAGGCGGAGTTCATTGAAGAGGTGCGACGGGCGCTTTATTGCTCGAAGATGATCAGCTATGCGCAGGGATATATGCTGCTGCGCGCGGCGGAGAAGGTGCAGGGCTGGAACCTTAATATGGGTGGCGTCGCGCTGATGTGGCGCGGCGGTTGCATCATCCGGTCGGCCTTTTTGGGCGACATCAAAAAGGCGTTCGATAAGGATCCGAAGCTGACCAACCTGCTGATGGACGACTTCTTCTCCAGCGCGCTGAACAAGTACCAGGCGAGCTGGCGGAAGGCGCTGATCCATGCGATCGAGCTGGGCGTTCCGACTCCGGCGTTCTCTACGGCGCTGGCGTTTTACGACGGGTATAGAACGGCCCGGTTGCCGGCAAACCTGCTACAGGCGCAGCGCGACTTCTTCGGCGCGCATACGTTTGAGCGCGTCGACAAGCCGCGGGGCGAGTTCTTTCATGTGAACTGGACGGGGCGTGGCGGCAGGGTTTCGTCGTCGACCTATAACGCCTGAGGCAGAAAGCAAACAGAAGAAAAGCTCGGCCAGAAAATGGCCGGGCTTTTCCGTGTTGGTTGGATTTCGAGCAGAACTGCCGCGCCGAGGTTAGAAGCGTATGTTATGGATATTCTTCGCCACATAGACGCCCACAAGGAGAACACTGACCAGTGCGGCTGCACTGCCGAGTCCATTGCAGAACGGCTGAATGAACGTTGCGCGACGCACGATGGTGTTGTGCTCTTCAACGAGAAGCTCGTCGGTGTTGTCACTGAGGAAGAGTTGGTCGGTTTCGTGATTGTTAAGGTGACCGCGGTAGACCATGAGAGCGGTGAAGGCGGTAAGAAGAAGCGCCCAGATGATAAACATGACATGAAAAAAGCTCATTGTGATTCCCCCAGTGGTGGATTCTGGGTCCGGGGTACCGGTGGATTCGCAAATGAAGATCCAAGGGGGTAACGGGGGCCCGACTACTTCTTCAACTCTACACTTTAAGTCGTATCACGACAAATATTCGAGGGATTTGCAAGAGATAAAAGCCGTGATAGCCCCTTATCTAGGGGCAGTAGATAAGATGCAGCACAAAAGAACAAGGCCGCCCCGGAGGACGGCCCCACTTGAAAGTGCTTGTCAAAACAGATATACCCACCAGGAGCAACGTCACAAGTTGCAGGAGGTTGGGGAAGGTTAGAGGCGGCCCATTGCGCTGGCGAGGTATACGCAGACCAGCAACACCGTGGCTAACACGGCGGCGCCACCGAAGCCTTTACAGAGCGGTTGAACGATATTGACGCGGCGCAGGATCTCGTTGTGCTCGTCCTCGCTGTTATGGCTGGCATTTTCGTTGAGAAAGAGCTGGTCGGTTTCGTGTTGCGTAAGGTGGCCGCGATAGACCATCAACAGGACGAAGCACGCAGTAAGAACGACCCATAGTGTGAAGGCGACATTGATTGCGTTCATGATTTTCCCCCAGAGTTTTGTGACGTCTGGTCCGGGATACCGGGCGGCTCCGCTTGGAACGGCTGCCGGAGGGTAGGCTGGGCCTTGGTCAAAAATCATACTCCTTAAGTGGTAAGCCGGGCAACCATTTTTCGTTGTCGTCTAATGCAGAATATGGTACGCAAAGGCGGAGATGCCGGCGATGGCTGTAAGTGCAAGAAGCAGAAGGGCGAGCAGGAACCAGGCCGCGCGCCGCTGGTCCCGGGGGGTGGGCTGGGTGATGCCGAATGTCTTAAAGAAGATGGAAGCCAGGGCTTCGAGCAGATGCATGAGTCGATGCTACAAGAGCAGGGGTTAGCGATGAGGGGAAGGCGGGTCGATGGCGGCAGAGACGACGGAATCCCTGGTGGCGCTGGAGCATCCAATCCGACAGTAGGGTGAGCCTTGCTACGGGTAAGGCTCGCGACTACACTTATAGTTGAAGTAAGTTTTGAAGGAGACTCCATTTATGGCAACCGCCGCTGTTACTCCCACTGTTGAAGTCGTCAACGCGCCCGCACCGTCGTCCCCCGTAGTGTTGACGCCTGCCGCGATTGTGAAGGTGAAGGAGATTATGGCGACGCAGGATCCGATTCCTGCCGGTCTGCGCATTGGCGTGGTCGGTGGCGGATGCTCAGGATTCCAGTATTCGATGTCGTTTGAGAATGCCGCTGGGATGATGGACAAGGTTGTCCGGTTCGAGGACCTGAAGGTATTTGTGGACGCGACCAGCGCGATGTATTTGAACGGCTGCACGGTTGATTATGTCGAGACGCTGGAGGCCGCCGGCTTCAAGTTTGAGAATCCGCAGGTGAAGTCGACTTGTGGGTGTGGGTCGAGCTTCAGCGTATAAGCGCTCGGTGTTGGTTAGAAATTGCAAGGGCGAGTCGTGATGGCTCGCCCTTGTTGTTTGTTGTGTGCGGCTGGGGGGTCAAGCTGGGAAGAGCGCGACGAGCTTGTCGAACACTTGGGTCCAGCCTGCGTCGTAGGCCGAGACCTTGTCTGCGGAGATCTTTTCATGGAGGATGGTGAGCTCGGTGCCACCATTGACGTCACGTAAGATGACGGTGACGAGCGACGGCTCGCCTTGGTTCCAGCTTGCCTTCATGGTGAATTGGAGGCGTTCGCCGGGAACGATCTCGGTGTAGACGCCGCGGACGGTGAAGGAGCGTGGCATGCCCGGCGGCCGCACGGCGTGGGGAAGTACCTCAATCGTGAGGCTGGTGGCGCCTCCCTCGCGCACATCCAGCTCGGCCGCGGTGCAGACAGCGTCGGCGGGCCCCCACCACTTCATGATGATCTCGGGTTGCGTCCAGGCGTCGTAGACGGCCTGGCGGTTGGCGCGGATGAGACGCGTCTGCTTGACGAACGGGACGGCCGAAGCCTGGGGCTGGGGCGAGGTAAGAGTGGTCGACATTTACGGCTCCTTTTCGAGGGGTGTTTCGAGGGTTGCCTGGAGGCGATCGAGACCGTTGCTCCAGAATTGGTTGTAGAAGGCCATCCACTGCTCTGCGGCCTCTAGTGGACGGGGATTGAGCGAGACCATGCGGGACTTGCCCTGGCGCTCGCGGCGGATGAGGGCGGCGCGCTCCAGCACGTCGAGATGCTTGCTGACCGCGGCCAACGACATGGCGTAAGGCGCGGCCAACTCGCCCACCGAAAGCCTGCTCTGGGAGATGGTGTGGAGCAGCGTACGGCGCGTGCGATCGGCCAGGGCGTGGAAGACGCGGTCGAGGTCTGAATTACTTTGTTCAACCATGTGGTTGAATATAGAGACACTTTCAATGTTTTGTCAACTATATGGTTGAATGAAGGAATTTTTGCTGGGCGCCTGTTGATATGTCTTTGAGGGGTGCGAAATGGGAGGGCTGCCGTCTAAGCTGGAAGAGACAGCTTTTCCCTCATGACCGAATTCATTATCAAGATCGCGGACGACCGTGGACGGGTGCAGGAGCAGACGCAGACCGCGGCCTCGGCGGAGGAGCTGCGGGCGCGGTTTACGCAGGCGGGGTACCTGGTTTACTCGGTAAAGGCGCGTTCTTCGCTGGGGAGTTCTACCAAGAAGAAGGTGAAGCTGGATGTGTTTTTGGTGTTCAACCAGCAGTTTCTGACGCTGATCCGGGCAGGTCTGCCGATCCTGAGCTCGATCGACCTGCTGGCCAAACGGCAGAAGGACCTGAGCTTTCGCGCCCAACTGGAAGATGTGACCGGGCGGATCAAGACGGGCGAGTCGATTTCGTCGGCATTTGAGGCGCAGGGGAGTTTTCCGTTGGTGTATACGACGACGCTGCTGGCGGGCGAACGGTCGGGCAACCTGGAGGAGGTGCTGCAGCGGTTTCTGGACTTTCAACGGGTGTCGCTGACGTTCCGCAAGAAGCTGAAGGCCAGCCTGATCTATCCGGTGTTTCTGATTGTGATGGTGATTGGGCTGTTCATCTTCCTGATTACGTTTGTGGTGCCGCGGTTTGCGCAGCTTTATGACCAGCTCGGGACCAAGCTGCCGGGGCTGACGCTGCTGCTGCTACAGATTGGGCAGGATACGCAGCACTATGGGCTGTATATTGCGCCGGTGATTGGGCTGGCGGTCTATCTTTTCGTCCGCTGGACGAAGACGGACGGCGGGGACGCGACGATCGACAAGATACGGGTGCGGCTGCCGGTGGTGGGCGGCGTATGGGTGAAGTACCAGGTAGGGCTGTTTTCGCGGACGCTGTCGACGCTGCTGACGGGCGGGTTACCGCTGGTGCCGAGTTTGGAGACGGCGGCGCGGTCGATCGATTCGCGGCAGATCGCGAAGGCAGTTTATACGTCGGTGGAGACGGTGCGCGAGGGCAAGGGGCTGGCGGTGAGTTTGCAGAACACGAAGGTGTTTCCGGAGCTATCGATTGAAATGATTGAGGTTGGCGAGAGCACGGACGCGCTGCCGCAGATGCTGAACTCGGTGGCGGAGTTCTTTGAGGAGGACGTGCAGACGTCGCTGGCGGCGATTATGAGCTTGATCGAGCCGATTATTTTGATCGTGATGGGCGTGGTGGTGGTGGTGATTCTGATTGCTCTTTATCTGCCGATCTTTAGCTTGAGCGGGAGTAGTTAGCGCTTTGAATAGTAACAAGCGGGTTAATCCCACGAATTTCAAGTGAGCGAGTCAAACATATTATGGCCACTATTCCCGTAGCAGTTCCTTACAGCAACGATGTCCTCTCCGAGGCGGAACGCGCGCAGCTGCTGGCGCGGCGGTATCATGCGGAGTTTGTCGACCTGAAGAACTTCAAGATCCAGCATGAGCTGTTCAAGAGCGTGCCGGTGGACATGATGTTCCGGTACAACTTCGTGCCGCTGGAGCAGAGCGAGGGCAGGCTGGCGATTGCGGTGAGCGATCCCTCGAAACTGATGGTGATCGATGAGATATCGGGCTTGCTGGGGACGCGGATTGTGACGCGTGTTGCGACGCTGAGCCAGATTACCGACCTGCTGAAGAAGACCGAGCAGTCGCAGCGGGTGCTGGATGAGGCCAGCGAGGGGCTGGCGTTCGATGTGCTCTCGAATGAGGAGAACGCGGACGAGAATATCTCGATTGAGAAGCTGACGGCGGACGACGATATTTCGCCGATCATCCGGTTGGTGGACACGACCATATTTACGGCTCTGGAGCGACGTGCGAGCGATATTCACCTGGAGACGTTCGACGACTGCCTGATGGTGAAGTACCGCATCGACGGCGTACTGCAGCAGGCGATGGCGCCGATCGCGCGGGAGCACCACCAGACGATTCTTTCGCGCATCAAGATCATGAGCGAACTGGATATCGCCGAGCGCCGGGTGCCGCAGGATGGACGCTTCCGGGTTCGGTATAAGGGGCGGCTGATCGATTTTCGCGTGAGCATCATGCCCACCGTGCATGGCGAAAATGCCGTACTGCGTGTGCTGGATAAAGAGTCGATGTCGGAGAAGTTTACGAAGCTGAGCCTGGATGTGGTGGGGTTTGCGGAGAAAGACTTGACGCGGTTTCGGCGGTACATCAAGGAGCCGTACGGGATGGTGCTGGTGACTGGGCCGACCGGCTCGGGTAAGACGACGACGCTGTATGCGGCCTTGAACGAGATCAAGAGCGAGGAAGACAAGATCATCACGATCGAGGACCCGGTCGAGTACCAGATTCGCGGGATTACGCAGATTCCGGTGAACGAGAAGAAGGGGCTGACGTTTGCGCGTGGGTTGCGTTCGATCCTGCGTCATGACCCTGACAAGATTCTGGTCGGCGAGATCCGCGATGCGGAGACGGCGCAGATTGCGATCAACTCGGCGCTGACGGGGCATCTGGTGTTCACGACGGTCCACGCGAATAACGTGGTCGACGTGCTGGGGCGGTTTTTGAATATGGGCGTGGAGCCTTACAACTTTGTGTCGGCGCTGAACTGCATCCTGGCGCAGCGGCTGGTGCGGCAGGTTTGCGAGTTCTGCGTGCGCGATGTTCACTACAACGACGCCGAGCTGGAAGAGAATGGCCTGGTTCCTTCGGAGTGGCGGGACGTGGTGTTCAAAGAGGGCACGGGCTGCATCGAGTGCGGAGGGACGGGGTACCGCGGGCGGTCGGCGATCCACGAGCTGCTGGAGCTGGACGACGAGATTCGCGAGATGCTGCTGGAGAAGCGGCCTGGCTCGGAGATTCGCAAGAAAGCGAAGGCGAAGGGGATGGCGTTTCTACGCGACTCGGCGTTGGAGCGCGTGCGGGACGGGATTACGACGCTGAAGGAGATCAATAAGGTCACGTTTATTGAGACCGGGCGGTAAGCGCGAGCATCTTTGGCAGCTTCGAACAAGAAGCAGATCCCTCGACTTCGCTCGGAATGATAATTGTTGAGGTGAGCGGCTAAACCCCCGTCGCTCACGAACGTCCAACCCTCCAGCGACACCAGTAAATTTGCGCCGCAAGGTATCCTAGATAGAGTTAGATGAACCTTCTTCCCAAAGCCTCCGGCACGCGTCCTCGCGTGGCCTGCGATATCTCGACACAGGGTGTGGTGGCGGCGCGTTCCGACGCGACCGGCAGTCCCCTGAGCGCGGTTGCGCGCGTGGAGCTGGCGGAGGGGGCGATCGTTCCCAGCCTGAAGCCGGGGAATATTGCGGACCGCGTGGCCGTGGCAGCAGCGGTGCGCAGTGCGCTGGAGAGCGTGGGAATGCGGGCGAACTCGCGCGATGCGGACATTACGCTGGTGCTACCTGACGCCGCCGTCCGGGTATTGCTGCTGGAGTTCGATGCGCTGCCTTCGCGGCTGACCGAGGCGCTGCCCATCATTCGATTCCGGCTGAAGAAGCTGCTGCCGTTCGACGCCGACGATGCGATGGTGACGTTCCAGGTGATGAGCACCAGCAAGACCATCGTGCGGGTGTTGGCGGTGGCGATTCCGCGCGATGTGCTGAGCGAGTATGAGACGGCCGCGCGGGAGGCCGGTTTCGAGCCTGGCGCCGTGATTCCGAGTACGCTGGCAGCGTTGGCGGCGGTGGAGGATGACAGCCCGGCGCTGCTGATCAATGCCAATGTGCTGGGCGTGACGGCAGCGATTGTGCGCAGCGGGATTCTGATGCTGCACCGCAGTGTCGACTTGCAGGTGCAGCCGACGGGGACTCCGGCGAACCTTCCGCCGGCGCTGTTCGATACGCCGCAACCGGTGCTGCCGGAGCTGGAGGAGTTTGCGAGGCTTCCGCTGGTGGATGTTCACGAGTCTGCCGGCGAGTGGTCGGCGCAGCAGGCGTTGCCGGAGCATGGGCGCAGTCCCTACGCGGACCGCGTGGAGAGCGAGATTGCGGTGCAGGATGAGGATGGCATCACCGGGTTGCCCGTGCCGTATGTGTACGCGAGCAATGGAAGCGGGGAATCTTATGGCGAGCACGCTGTGGCAGTTGCCGAGGCTGTCGCGACTGTTTCTTCAGCCGTGGCGCCGCATGAGGAGCCTTCGTTCAGCAATGAGCAGCCGTTTGCGCTGGGAGAAGAGATCGCGCAGGCGGTCAGCGTTGCGGTCGCCTACTTTGAGGATACGCTGGCTGCACTGCCTTCGCGGATATTGAGTGCGGGGCCGCTGGGAGCGGTGGCGCTGGGCCGAATTCTTGAGGACCATGGGCTGGCCCAGGCAGACGGCTTGCAGGTGCGCGAGGTGGTCGAGACGGGCGCGTTGCAGGCGGATGCGGTTACGGCATCTGTGCCGCGCGGGTGGTTGTCGGGCGTGGTGGGGGCGCTGCGAGGCTAGACTATGCGCATCTCAGTCAATCTCGCGAGCCGTCCCTTTGTCGAACTGCGGCCGTTCTTTGCGCGCCTGCGCATCATTATGGGGGTTCTGGCGGCGGTTGCGATCGGGGTCGCAATTGCGACGCACTCCATGCAGAAGAAGCTGGACAGCGCGCAGGCGCAGATGGACCAACTGAAGGCCAGGACTGTGGCCGCGCAGATGGAGAAGCAGCACAACGAATCGCGTATGCGCCAGCCTGCCAATGCGGCTGTGCTGGAGCGCTCGCACTTTTTGAATGCGCTGTTTCTGCGCAAGAGTTTTTCGTGGACTGCGGTGATGATGGACCTTGAGACCGTGCTGCCGAGCGGAGTGCAGGTGACCTCGATCGTGCCGCAGCCGACCGCAGAGGGCGATGTGACGATTCGGCTGCGGGTGTCCGGCGACCGCGACCGGGCGGTGCTGCTGGTACGCAACCTGGAGCGCTCGAAGCGCTTCCTGGTGCCGCAGATCAACAGCGAGAGTGCGCAGGCTAAGGAAGCCAATGGAGCGCCGGCCGCTGCTGGGGCAACGCCGGGCGTCGAGTTCGAGATTCTGGCCAACTACAATCCGCTGCCTGAGGGCGAGGCGTTCGACAAGACGAAGAGCTCGGAGAAGGACATTACCGCGGGTTCAAAGACAAAGACTCCGGCAGCTTCGGGCGCCAAGCATCAGGGCGCGAAGCCCGGGCCGCATGATGGCATCATTCTCAAGCCGTACGCGAAGCCAGCGGCTGTGCCCCGGCCCACAAGTGGAGGTGCACCGTGAGTACGACCGCGGTTGTTCCTCCTCCGAACAGTTCTTCCATCTCAGATCGGCTGCGCCACGTTCCGCGGTTGACGGCGCAGGCGCGCGCTCTGCTGACGGCGATGAACCTGCACTTCGCGGGAGTAGCCGCGCTGGCGGTGCTGGCTCTTTATCTGATTGGGCACCTCGTTTTCGTCGCGCAGGCGCTGAACTCACGCGATCAGGATGCGCTCGATCAGCAGAGCATCCAGTTGAAGGCGGCGGAGCTGGCGGCCAAGCCGCTGCGCGGGCTGGATACGAAGCTGGTCGAGTCGGGCAAGGCAGCGGACCAGTTCTATGCGAAGCGTCTGCCTTACGCATACTCGCAGGTGGCCGCCGAGTTGGGTGCGCTGACCAAGCGTGAGGGTGTGCGGATGCCGCGCTTGCAGTATTCGCCGAACCCAGTGCTATCAGGCGCGGATGCGCTCAACGAAGTTCAGATGGATGCGAGCATCTCGGGCGACTATAGGCCGGTGGTGCAGTTCATCAACGCGATTGAGCGCGACAAGATGTTCTTCGTCATCAAGGGAATTAACCTGAGCGGACAGCAGACCGGGCAGGTGAACCTGCGGCTTACGCTGACTACATACCTGCGTCAACCGAGCGCGGCTGAGATGAGCGCGGAGCTGGCGACTCCCGATGCCGACAGTGCGAAGAAAGATGCTGCGGGAGGCTCGCGATGAAGGCCGGCACTGAGAACCGGAGGAAGACGATCATCGCAGGCGCGGTGGCGAGCGCCGCGCTTATCTACTTCATCTACTTTGTGTACAACGCATTCTTCAGCGGGCCGAGTACGGCTGTGCCGGCACCTGCGCCGACGGTCGCAAGCACACCTGCCGCGACGAAGACGACGGCGGTTTCGAGCACCAACGGGAAGCAAAACGTGCAGGGCGCCAGTGTTGCGGGCGTTGCGGCGACGAAGCTGGCGACGACGTCGTCGAGCCTGGACCCGACGCTGGATGAGACGGCGATGCTGCGGACGGAGAGCCTGGTTTATACGGGCACGGGACGCAATATCTTCTCGCTGGTGTATACGCCGCCTGTGGTGATTCCTAAAGCTGTTGCGAGTGCGAGGCCTGCGCCGACTCCTCCGCCTGCGCCGCCTGTACCCACTGGACCTCCTCCTCCTCCGCCGATCAACCTGAAGTTTTTCGGTACAGTGAAGCGCGGCACCAGCAAGATGCAGGCCTTCCTGCTGCAGGGTGAGGACGTGTATCTTGCGGCTGAAGGCGATATCGTGGCGCGGAAGTACAAGATCGTGAGCATTTCCGCCAACACGATCCAGGTGACCGATTTGCAGAACAACAACACGCAGACGTTGCCGTTACAGATGAATTAAGTGCAGTGAAACATGAATAGCCAATGATGATGGAGCCACAACTCGAGCGCAGGGCTGAGCATGAGGCTGGCTATATGCTGCTGGCTGTCGTGGTGATGGTGGCGTTGGTTTTGATTGCGCTGGCGGTGGCCGCGCCGGTGATTGCGAAAGATCTGCGGCGGGACAAGGAGGTCGAGAGCGAGCACCGGGCGGAGCAATATGTACGCGCGATTCGGCTTTATTACGCGAAGACGAAGTCCTATCCGCCGTCGATGGAGGCGCTGGAGAAGACCAACAATATTCGCTTTCTGCGGCACCAATATGTCGATCCGCTGACCGGCAAAGCGGACTGGCGGATCATCCATCAGCCGCAGACGAAGACGCATATTCCGTTTGGGCAGGAGCTGAGTGGAATGGCTGCTGGCCTGGGGTCGGCTGCGGGGATTGCTTCGGGCGGGCAGAACGGGGCGGCTGGAACTTCGGGGACGACTGTCACTTCGACTAACTCGCTCAATTCGGGTTTTGGCGGGGCGCAGATCGGCGGTTCGGCGGGGACGAGCGGGTCTACCGGATCGACGGGAAGTTCGGGCAGCTCGGGTGGTGGAATGTTTGGCGACAGCACTGGTGGTGTGATCTATGGAGTTGGGCCGGCGAAGACCGGGGACTCGATCTTGAACCCGAACCAGCAGGAGACGTATGAGACTTGGGAGTTTTGGTATGACCCGCTGATCGAGCTGCTGTATGCGAAGGGGAACTTTACCGGCGGCGGCGGAATTGGGTCGCAGTCGGCGAGCAGCTTTGGGCAGAGTGCGACCGGTGGGCTGAATGGGGCTTCAGGTGCAACGGGTTCGACTGGAGCGACAGGGCCGAATGCTCCTGTGAACGCAAACCCGTTTCCGTAAGGAGGCAGGTTAGAGCTTGTTTCAAGAATCAAGTTCAGCTTGCGATAGTGCGTCCCTCCGGGGCTAAAGCCCCCTGCTTCCTCGACGCTTGTTGTCAGGGCTGAAGCCCTGACCTATCAAAACTCATTTATGAAACACGCTCTAGTGCTTGATGGCCCACATCGCCCAACTGGCGACGATGACTGCGCCAACCAGGCAGGCGAAGCAGAAGGCGCCGAAACGCAGCATCAACTTCGGCTCGGCGCGTTGAGTGATGCCGAAGACAACCGAGACGAAGAGCGAGCAGAGCAGAGCCGCGCTGAAGTGGGAGAGCATGTTCAGGAGGCCTTTCTGCCGTTGGCGAGGGAGTGGGCGTCGACTGCGGCGACGAGGTTGAGCAGGCCGCCGAGGATGAGGAACTTTGTGCCGTAGTCGCCGAGGGTGATGAGGACCGAGGAGGCTCCCCAGCCGAAGAAGCGTGCTAGAGCATAGAGCAGGCCGAGGCCGAGCTGGCCGGCGAATCCGAGGATGTCGAGGATGTCTCCGGTGTTGGGCGTGTAGATTTTGCCTTGCAAGCCGAGGCCGATGAGGTACATGCCGAGGACCGAGACGAAGATCAGCGCGGCGCGGATGTACTTGCCGAGCAGCAGGTGTCCTGCTCCGGGAATGAGCCATCCGGCGACGAGGACGAGAGCGGGG
>Ga0302314_10015947_pt1 | contig 12733 bp, 10 predicted proteins | sample III_Palsa_N2_3_FD_200533 | JGI IMG/M metagenome (GOLD analysis project Ga0302314, IMG submission 200533) | Peat permafrost microbial communities from Stordalen Mire near Abisko, Sweden - III_Palsa_N2_3 | ecosystem: Environmental > Terrestrial > Soil > Palsa > Peat permafrost | place: Sweden...
CGCGATGGTGCCGCCGACGTGCTCCCCGCCGACGCGGGGGTGATCCGGCGATCGACAGCACCTGGACCAGCTGGTTCGGGTGCTCCCCGCCGACGCGGGGGTGATCCGACCAGTTTGAGGCGGTCGACCCGGCCCCTCTCGTGCTCCCCGCCGACGCGGGGGTGATCCGTACGGCTCCAGGACTTTCGACCACATGAACTTGTGCTCCCCGCCGACGCGGGGGTGATCCGATCGACGGGTCGCCTCTGGCTACGGCGGTGAAGTGCTCCCCGCCGACGCGGGGGTGATCCGTCCGAGGACGTCGTGCGCAGGTGGGAGGAGGAGTGCTCCCCGCCGACGCGGGGGTGATCCGCTGAGGCGGTATGCCCAGGTGCCGGCGTATGCGTGCTCCCCGCCGACGCGGGGGTGATCCGCCCTGGTCCGACCCCGGATGGAAGCCCCGGACGTGCTCCCCGCCGACGCGGGGGTGATCCACACCGGCGGCATCCTCGGCACCACGGTGGTCAGTGCTCCCCGCCGACGCGGGGGTGATCCGATCATCGACTAACTGACCCGCACACAGCCTCGGTGCTCCCCGCCGACGCGGGGGTGATCCACGGGCCAGCAGGGGGAGGCCGGACTCGTTGACGTGCTCCCCGCCGACGCGGGGGTGATCCGTACCCGAACACGTACGCTTCCGGCCAGGCTGTGTGCTCCCCGCCGACGCGGGGGTGATCCGGTCCCGAACAGGGTGTTGGGGTCGACCAGGGCGTGCTCCCCGCCGACGCGGGGGTGATCCGATCAGTCTGGCGGAGAAGGGCAAGCGCCGAGCGTGCTCCCCGCCGACGCGGGGGTGATCCGCCGTCGTCAAGGCAGCGCGAACGCTCGCCGACGTGCTCCCCGCCGACGCGGGGGTGATCCGCCGCAGGCCTGGACCCGGGCCACGACGTTCGCGTGCTCCCCGCCGACGCGGGGGTGATCCGAACGCCCGGCGGGTGTGCGAGTGCCGACCTCCGTGCTCCCCGCCGACGCGGGGGTGATCCGGTCACTCTGCACACATTCGAGTCGGGGCTGCTGTGTTCCCCGCCGACGCGGGGGTGATCCGCGCCGGGCCGGTCCGCCGGACGCGGCGGACGAGTGCTCCCCGCCGGGAGTCCGATGTGTGAAGGAGTGCTCCCTGTCGGCCTGAACAGAGGCCCTGAGACGTCTAGGGTGAGTCGATGTACTAGTAAACTGGGGCTAGACTTTGGGCGTGACAGCGTCGATGAAGCGCCGGGACATGGTGCGCAAGCTGCGTGCAGCGGGCTGTAAGGATCAGGTCCCTGATGCTGGTCGCCACACCAAGTGGCTGTGTCCGTGTGAAATGCACACCTACCCCTTGCCTCGGCATGGGGAGATCTCGCCCGGAGTCGTGGCCGACGCGATCAAAAGGCTCCCGTGCCTGCCGAAGGGGTGGATTAAGTGAACAGGACCGTCTACGAGGCCATCGCTAAGCGTTGGAAGGGCGGGTGGGAACTGCACATTGCTGATATCGGCGTTACCCAGTCGCGAACCCTTACCGATGCGGAGGCCATGGTCCGCGACTATGTCGCGATGCTGTTGAGCGTTGCTGAAGACTCCTTCGACGTGCTGGTCACGCCCGAAATTGGGGCTGCTCTGGACGACGAAATCCGCAGTATTGATGATGCCGACACGGCAGCGCGAGAAGCGCAGGAACGGGCCGCAACCCTGCGGCGCGAGGTGGCGGCCAGCTTGAGGTCACTGGGGCTCTCGGGACGTGAGATCGCCATCGTTCTGAGAGTTTCCCCTCAACGGGTCTCGCAGTTGCTCCAGAGTCCGGCGGTGGGAATTCGGTCAGCAGACCTGTCGGTTGGTCGCACGGGAGTAGGACCGCGGGCGGTGCCCGCTCTCGTGGAGTCCGTTGATGAGTCGGCGTGGGGTAAGTGGCGGGGCCTGGATCCCGAGTTCGGGCCCTATCCTCTGGTTCGGCACCTACTCGATGCCGCGGCGATGGTTCTGTTCCTCTGGGATCACTACCTCTCGCAGAGCCAGCGTGCGTGCATTTCCCGGGATCTCGGGCTGGAGGACGAACCTGGTCGCGCGAGGTCGTTGACGGCGTTGTGCGCGGGACTTCACGACATCGGGAAGCTTTCCGGGTTCCAGTACTGTGATGCGGCGGCGGCCGCACTGCTGAGCGAATCGCTCGCGCGTGATCCGGGGCGGATCGGTACGGAGCGGCTGGGGCATGACGCCGCCGGCCTGCAGTCGGTGGCACCCGTGCTGCTGGCTCTCGGCTTCGAGGATGACACGGATGTGGTGAGGGGCTGGGTACGGCGGGTCGCGGAGATCGTGGGTGGTCACCATGGTCGGTTCCATGCCTATGCGCCTTTGCATGAGGGAAATCTGGATCTGTTCGGCGGTCCTGCTTGGCAACGGCAGCGTGCGGCACATGGTCGCGCCGTGTTCGACGTGCTGGGTGCCCCGCTCCCGCCCAAGGGGATGGGGGCACCCGCTGCAGTGCTGGTGACCGGGTTGGTGATCCTGGCGGACTGGCTGGTGAGTCAGGAGGACTACCTTCGCCGTCGGCAGCGTGGGTTCGACCCCTCGCTGGCGGAGCATTTCGCACAGTCGTGTGCTGATGCCGAGGGCCTGGTCCGCAGGGCTGGGCTGATGCCGGTGACGTTGGCCATCAAGGACTTTGCCGCGACCTACGGCATCAAGGGCCGGCCGAACCCGCTGCAGCGCTCGATCATCCAGGAGCTGCCCCGGGCGGTTGCGACGGGTGGTGGCAGGGGCGGCATCCTGCTGGTGACGGCGGCGCCGGGGGACGGGAAGACGGAGACTGCGTTGGTGGCGGAGCCGGTTCTGTCGGCGGCGTTCGGTACGCGGGGGTTCGTGTTTCTGCTGCCGACGATGGCGACGAGCGACCAGATGTACGGGCGCGTCTCTGGCGTGCTCAGCCGCCGGGAGGGCAATGACGCGGGTCTTACGTTGACGCACAGCATGGCCTGGCTCAACAGTGCTTATGGCGAAGGCGAATCGGACGGGCAGTCGCGTGTGCTGGTCGGCGACAGCGAGGAGGCCGGCGAGGGGGCAGCTCGTCGGGAGGCGGACATGCGTCCCGCACGCTGGCTGCGGGGGGCGAAGCGTCCCTTGCTGGCTCAGTGGGCGGTGGGCACGGTGGATCAGGCGCTGATGGCGGTGCTGCCGGTGCGGCACAACGCCTTGCGGTTGCTTGCGCTCAGCGGAAAGACGCTGGTTGTGGACGAGGCCCATGCCTACGACCCTTATATGCAGGTCCTTCTGGGACGGCTGCTGAACTGGCTGGGCTACTACGGGGTCCCGGTGGTGCTGCTGTCGGCCACGTTGCCCGCTTCGGTCAGCGACCGGTTGATCAAGGAATATTTGAAGGGTGCGGGGCACAAGTCGAGCGTGCTCAAGGGATGTTCCTTCCGCTCTCCCTATCCGGGATGGCTCTATGTCGATGCCGAGAGCGTGAAGTGCAGTGAGATTTCCGATGCGCGCCAGAAGGAGCAGGCCGCCGAGCGGCGCATGGAGTTGACGGTCCAGGTGGAGCCAGTGGGTGCCGGTGTCACTGACAGTGGCCGTGACCGTCTCGCGGTCATCGAGCGGCTGCTGGAGCCAGCGGTAACAGGCGATGGCGGGTGTGTGCTGGTGGTGTGCAACACCGTCGCCGAGGCACAGGAGACCTACACCTGGCTACGGGACCGCTTCGCCGGAGGCGAGGTGACCGATGAGGACCTGGTTCTTCTACATGCGCGCTTCCCCGGTGACATTCGCGAGGAGCGCACCAGAAGGGTCACGGCGGGCCTGGGCCGCAACGGGCCCAGGCCGCTGCGCCAGATCGTGGTGGCCACGCAGGTGGTGGAGCAGTCGTTGGACCTTGACGCTGACCTCGTGATCAGCGATCTGGCGCCGTTGGCCCTGCTGTTGCAGCGAGCGGGGCGGTCCTGGCGGCACGAGAACTGGTGGTCCCAGCACGGTTACCCTGGAGAGCGCGGACGCCCGGCTTGGGCCGCCTCAGCCCGACTGGTGGTGTTGGATCCGCTGACGGGCGGCGGTGGAGTACCTCGTCAGTGGGGCGAGGTGTATGCGGAGTTCCTCCTGACGGTGACCTCGCAGGTGCTGAAACGGCGGGGTACCGATCCGATCGTAATCCCCGACGATGTGCAGGCGTTGGTCGAGGAGGTGCATGGGGATCGGGCTGATCGGTTCGACTGGGACAACCCGGCGACTTCAGCCGCGTGGACGGCCTACTTCGGCCGGAATCTCGCGGACCGCAGCGTGGCGGACATTCTCGTGGTGCCCAGAGCCAGGAGCGTGTCCGGGCTCCACAAACTGCACCATCTCCAGGGCACTGAGAACGAGTGGGAGGCGGCGACCCGGCTGGGGGCTGATGCCGTGCGCCTGCTGTGTGCCTATGTTCACGATGACATGGACGGCTTGGTCACCTTGGATCCAGAAGGTGAGCGACCGCTGCCTGTGCCCGGAGCGGGCGGGCGGATGAGTCCGGCCGATGTGCGTGCGGTCATGGCCCGGACGATCCCGGTGAGCTCGGACTGGTTCCGCGGCGAGTTCGAGTCCCACCAGCCGCCGCGCGAGTGGCAAGAGCATCCGATGCTCGGCGATCTGCTGGTGCTGCGGCAGCCTGTTCGGGACGGTGAGTCTCAGGGTGTGGCGGTCGGGGGCAGGAGTCTTCGGCTGGATGCCGAACTGGGCCTGGTGCGTGAGTAATCCGGTTTTGCGGCCGTTGTCAGTGGGGCCTGCTTCACTGTCGGTTGGCACACGGTGACCGTGTGCCTTCCCTGGCGGAGCTGTGCCCTGCCCGGGGGACGGTTGAGGAGAAAAGGCGGGCGATGGGGATGGGCAAGGGCTTCGACCTGCGGGTCGAGCCGTGGATCCCGGTGCGGTTGTTAACCGGGGATCCAGCAAGGGTGGGGCTGCGGGACCTGTTCCTGCGGGCCCACGAGATCGGGGACTTGGAACTGCCGGTGCCGCCGGCTGCCTCGGGGCTGCTGCGGATCTTGGGGGCGATCACCGCCAGGATCGCCCCCAAGGAGGGGACGGGAACCCGGCTGGACGATGCCGACCTGGCGGAGGACATCGTCGGCTGGCTCGACCAACGTGACCGGGTCCTGTCCCAGGGCCGGTTCGACCCTGCGGCGGTACGCGCCTACTTCGACGGTGAGCGATTCGCCGGCCGGTTCGACTTGTTCGACGCGGAGCGGCCTTTCCTGCAGGATCCGCGGCTGCTCAAGGAGTGCGTCGATGCCAAGGGGGCGGCGAACCCGTCCGGGGTGAACAAGCTGGTCCTGGGCCGCCCCACGGGGGTCAACGGGGCTGTGCTGTTCGGCCACTTCACCGACACGGACCCGGTGCCGGTTCCCGCGGATGAGGCGGCCTGGCACCTGATCGCGCAGCTGTTCTACGGCCCCTCGGGGCAGTGCACGCCGCGCCGGATCGCCAGCGCCAAGCAGGGCAACGGCGACGCTGGTCCGCTGCGCAAGACCGTCTCCTTCCACCCCTGGGCGGGCGACCTGTTCACCAGCCTCGTCCTGGCCGTACCCGCACCCGACGACAGCAGCGACGCGGGCGAGCTGGATACCTGCCCCTGGGAGGAGGACCTCCCGGACCCGTTGGGACCGCCCGCCCCGTTGACCTGGCCTGGCGGCCTGCTCACCGGGCGGGCCCGCCACGCCGTCCTGCTGGTGCCGGACGCCGACAGCACACGGGTCGTCGACGCCTATGTCACCTGGTCCACCCACGAACCCGCCCAGCTGGCACGTGACCCGCACCTGGTGTTCGACCTGCGCCGCGACGGCACCGCGGCCGCCCGCGAGGCGGACGGGGCACGGGCACTGTGGCGCGACGTGGACGCGCTGCTCCTCAAGCAGGGCACCGACGGGACGGTACGCCCCCGGGCTCTGGACGACCTGCCGACCGGGTTGCGCGGACGGCTCCGGGTGCGTGCCTACGGCTTCGACCAGGACGGCCAGCAGCGCGACAGTGGCTGGTTCGAGGCGACCACTCCCGCGGTCCTGCAGTGGCAGGAGGAAGCCGACCCGCGCATGGCCCGCCACCTGGCCCGCTGCCACCAGGCCGCCGAGAAGGTCGGCGACCGCCTGGACTACGCCGCCCGCCTGGCCTGGAAACGGGCCACCGACCCCGGCAATGACCCCACCGCGAAAGTGAAGCTGGACCCGAAGAAACCGGGCCCCTGGGCGGCGCAGGCCGGCCTGCGGTACTGGCCCGGCGCCGAACGGCAGTTCTGGCAGCTGGCCGACCCGGCACTACTGGACACCGAGCCCGACCGGCCCTTCCTGGACGCTGCACTGGCGGCCCTGGACGCCGCGATCGGCCCGGCGACCCGCGCCGACATCAGGGTCGCCCGCGCCCGCAGCCACGCCCGCGCCACCCTGTTCGCCCTGCTGCCAACCGCACCAAGGGAAGCATCATGACCACAGAGCCCGCACCGCCCAAGGACACGACCGCGCCGCAGCCCAAGCAGCGAGCCTCCGACTCCTTCATCGCCTACGTCGCTGACTTGTGCGCGAACAAGCGGATCCAGGCCGAGCTGCGCACCGGCCTGGGACGTCCCGTGGAGCGCTGCAACTACCTGCACCGCCACCTGGTCAACCGCCTGCCGCAGCAGCTGCATCCCGATGCCAGGCGCGCACACTACGCGGTGGCCGCGTTGATCGCGGCCAGGCCGCGCGCCGCACGCGATGCCGACGCCCAAGCAGCGCGTGAGGAACCGCAGGGCCCGGCCGTCGAGCGGCGGGGCCGCCCGAACCTTGGAGCATCCCTTGCGCTGGCGGTCAACCAGCATGTGATCAAGCCCGATTCGGCCGAGGGTGACCTGCACTGGATGGTGCGGCAGAGCAGCGCGGCGATCCACCCGCGCCTGCCCGCACTGACCCGCCACCTGTTGACCGGCGGGGTCCCGGTGGACTGGGCGGTGCTGCTGGAGGACCTGACCTGGTGGGACCGCTACCGCGACCGGATCTCGACGCGCTGGCTGGAGAGCTACTTCCGGGTGCTGACGGTCGAGGACCGTCGCGCCGCACACAACGAGGAGAACAACTGATGTCCCTGTTCCTGGATTTGAGTGCCCTGCAGTCCGTGCCGGTGGCCAACTTGAACCGCGACGACCTGGGCTCGCCCAAGTCGGTGGTGTACGGCAACGCGCCGCGGATCCGGGTCTCCAGCCAGTCCTGGAAGCGCACGATCCGCCACGGGGTCGAGCACGACCTGGGGGAGAAGGCCGCCCGTACCCGCATGGTGCCGGTCAAGGTCAAGCAGGCATTGCAGGCCCTGGAATGGCCGGAGGACCTGGCGTCCCTGGCCGGGGCCCAGGTCGCGGCCAGCGCCGGCAAGAAGGGCATCGGCACCGAGAGGGCCGGGCACACCTCGGTCCTGCTGTTCCTGCCGCAGGACGGCATCGTCGAGCTGGCCCAGGTATGCACCGAGCACCGCGAGGCCCTGGAGCAGGCACTCGGGAAGAAGTCCCCGGGCCAGGTCCTGCCGCCGGACCGGGTCGAGGAGATCCTCAAGCGCCGCACCGCCTCCATCAGCCTGTTGGGACGCATGCTCGCAGAACTGCCCGGTGCCAATGTCGACGGCGCGGCCCAGGTCGCCCATGCCTTCACCACCCACACCGCCGAGCCGCAGCGCGACTACTTCACCGCTGTCGACGACTGGACCAAGGAAGCCGACGAGACTGGCAGCGGCCACCTGGACACTGCCGAGTTCAGCGCCGGTGTCTTCTACCGCTTCGCGACCGTCAACATCACCGACCTGCTGACCAACCTCGGCGGCGACCGCAAGGCAGCCCACACTGTCCTGGGATCCTTCGCCGACCACTTCCTGATGTCGCTGCCGCAGGCGAAGAAGAACAGCACCGCCCCCCATACCGTCCCCGACCTCGCCTACCTGGCCGTCCGCACCCAGCGGCCGCTGTCCTTGGCTGCCGCCTTTGAGACGCCCGCCGCAGCTGACCCGCGCCATGGGGGCTTCTCCAAGCCCTCACGCGAGGCCCTGGCCGCCTACGCGCACAACGTCAACCGCCTGACCGGCAACCGCAACCGCCCCTTCCACGGCCACACCAGCATCGCCCCCGACGAGGAACTGACCGGTCTGGGCACCGCCCACGACTCGTTCCCCGACCTGATCGACGCAGCCCTGGACGCCGCGCTGCCCCAGAACGAGGACCAGCGATGAACGGTCTGCTGCTGCGGTTGGCCGGCCCCTTGCAGTCCTGGGGCGAGCGCTCCGCGTTCACCCCCCAGCGCGACACCGCACCCTTCCCCACCCGCTCCGCCCTGATCGGTATGTTCGCCGCCGCCCAGGGCACCGCCCGCGAGGATACCCGCGCACTGGAGCAGTACACCGACCTCGAATTCACCGTCCGCGTGGACCGGCCCGGCCTGCCCCTGGTGGACTACCACACGGTTGGCGGCGGCCAGCCCAAAGACCAGACCGCGGCCACCAGCGGCGGCAGCCACAAGGGCGCCGCCGTCGTCACCCGCCGCCACTACCTCGCCGACGCCGTGTTCGTCGTCGCCATCACCGGATCCGACACCATCGTCGACCGCATCGCCACAGCACTCCACCAACCCCACTGGGCCCCCTACCTGGGCCGACGCTCCTGCATCCCCGACGAACCCCTCCTGCTGCGCACCCGCACCCCCGACCCGGTGGCAGAACTCCTCACCCGAACCCCCCTGAGCCCCACCACCCGCCACGACGAAACCCGCCAACGATCCGCCCAGGTGGACGAGACGGTCCCGGTGGCCTTCCTGTGGGAGCGCCATCCGGGCGACCTGCCCACCGACGCGGTGAGCGTGGCCATCAACGACATCCCGTCCAGCTTCGCCCAGCACCATCGCGCCCACACCAAGCGCCACCTGCATCGAACCATTCGCCACCTGCCGGCCTCGCTGCTGCCCGACCGCGACAACCCGCTGCATCAGCGGCTGATCGACTACGCCAAGGAGGAGCAGGGATGACCCCCACCGCCACCCTCGCCCGTATCCAGGTCAACCCGCTCTCCCGCGCTGTGCAGCGCGACCTGCGCGACGCCGCGCAGATGCACAAGACCCTCATGCGGATGCTGCCCGACGACCTCGGCGAGACCCCGCGCCGCGACACCGGACTGCTCTACCGCATCGAGGAGAACGACGACACCAGCACTCTCATGGTGCAGGCATCCACGCCGCTGGACCACACCCGCCTGCCCGCCGACTATGGCCGCACCACCCTCAAGGACCTCACCCCCATGTTCGGAGCCCTGCGCACCGGCACCAACCTGCGCTACCGGATCGTCTTGAACCCCGCCAAGCGCGAACGCCTGCCCTTGGAACACAGGAACCAGCGAGGCAAAGTCATCCCACTGACCGGTGCGGACGCCGACCAGTGGTGGAACCGACGCGCCACCGAAGCCGGACTCCACCTCACCACCGCGCTCCCCACCCCCGTCACCTTCGCGCGCCCGCGCGGCAAGGACACGCCCGCGATCCACCACAGCCTGCTGCGCTACGACGGCACCGCCACCGTCACCGATCCCGACGCACTGACCCGAGCAGTGCTGGCCGGCATCGGACGCGGCAAACCCTATGGAGCGGGACTGCTCAGCCTCGCCCCCGCGCACTGACCATGGCTGCTCCCAACAGAGGCGGCGACGCCCGCCGCCGCCTCGCCGCCCCCACCTTGGCCATGCTCCCGCGTGTCGCCGACTCCCTGTCCTTCCTCTACCTGGACATGGTCCGCATCGTCCAGGACGACACCGGAGTGTGCGCCCAGATCCAGGTAGACCAGGACCGCACCGACCTGGTCTACCTCCCTACCGCAGCCGTCTCCTGCCTGCTGCTGGGACCTGGAGTGTCCATCACCACCCCTGCCCTGGCCACCTTGGCCCGCCACGGCACCAGCGTGGTGTGCACCGGTGCCGGCGGCGTCCGCGCCTACGCCGGGATCCTGCCCGACTCCCTGACCACCCACTGGCTCGAACGCCAAGTCCAAGCCTGGTCCAACCCCGAACAGCGCCTGGAGGTGGCGGTACGGATGTACGGCATGCGCTTCGGCCCCGACCAGGTCCCCGAGGGCACCACCCTGGCCCAACTGCGCGGCATGGAAGGCCAGCGCATGAAAGCCCTCTACCGCATCCTGGCCCAGCAACACGGAATCGGCCGCTTCCGCCGCAACTACCAGCCCGACCAATGGGACCAGCAGGACCCCGTCAACCTCGCCCTGTCCGCCGCCAACACCTGCCTGTACGGCATCGTCCACGCCGCCCTGCTCGCCCTGGGCCTGTCACCCGCACTCGGCTTCGTCCACACCGGCACCCAACACGCCTTCGTCTACGACATCGCCGACCTCTACAAAGCCCAGACCACCCTGCCTGTCGCCTTCTCCCTGCACCAGTCCACCAACCCCGAACAGGACACCCGCCGCAAATTCCGCGAGGAGCTACGCCTCCTGCGCCTGCTGCCGCGCATCGTCCAGGACACCCAGGCCCTTCTCACCCCCGGCGCCGACTTCGACGACACGGACGAGTCCGAACGCCAGGACGTCGACATGGTCCACCTGTGGGACCCCAAAACCGGAGTCCTGCCCGCCGGCGTCAACTACGCCCCAGGTGGCGACTGACATGCCCTCCATGCTCGTCATCGCCACCACTGCGGTACCCGACCACCTACGAGGCGCACTCAGCCGCTGGACCACCGAAGTCGTCCCCGGCATCTTCGTCGGAACCGTCTCCGCCCGCGTCCGCGACCAACTCTGGGACGCCGTCACCCAGACCGTCGGCGACGGCGCTGCCCTCCTGGTCCACCCCGCCGCCACCGAACAGGGCTACACCATCCACACCGCAGGCACTCGCCGCCGCGTCCCCATCGACTTCGACGGCCTCACCCTCATGCGCATGACCGCAGCCCCACCCCCGCCGCAATCAGCAAAGGAAGAGCAAAGCCCCCGATAAACCGCAGGTCGCGAAGTGTGCTCCCCGCCGACGCGGGGGTGATCCGGTGCCCGTGGCCGCGCCGGTCCACACGATGGGGTGCTCCCCGCCGACGCGGGGGTGATCCTTCGTGTTCACCGTGGACGACCCGGTCAAGGGCGTGCTCCCCGCCGACGCGGGGGTGATCCGCAGGCCGTCGCCCAGGCCGAGGCAGCACATCCGTGCTCCCCGCCGACGCGGGGGTGATCCGCCGAGGCCGGGCGGCTGGACGGCGCTGGATTCGTGCTCCCCGCCGACGCGGGGGTGATCCGGACCCGGGCGACGAACTGCGGATGAAGTACACGTGCTCCCCGCCGACGCGGGGGTGATCCGTGACCCTCGTGCGGGTCGTGGTCGTCCTCGTCGTGCTCCCCGCCGACGCGGGGGTGATCCGCCTGGATGGGACTGGAGGGCAGCGTCATGACCGTGCTCCCCGCCGACGCGGGGGTGATCCGCTGTGCCGGATTCCGCTGCTGTTGCTGGACGAGTGCTCCCCGCCGACGCGGGGGTGATCCGACATGCATGCGTGGCTGACCACGCTGCTCCCCGTGCTCCCCGCCGACGCGGGGGTGATCCGCCACCTGCCTCGGCTGCGGCACCTCCGACTGGGTGCTCCCCGCCGACGCGGGGGTGATCCGTTGGTGCCCAGGGGCAGCAGCCGCTTGTTCCCGTGCTCCCCGCCGACGCGGGGGTGATCCGCGGACGCACTGGAGTCCGCGCACCGGGAGTTGGTGCTCCCCGCCGACGCGGGGGTGATCCGGCCCGATCCAGGGCGGTGTGAGGTGGCTGGGAGTGCTCCCCGCCGACGCGGGGGTGATCCGACCTGGACGTTGATGGTCTCCGGCTGGGCCGGGTGCTCCCCGCCGACGCGGGGGTGATCCGTGCATGAGCACGATGTCACCCCGGGTGATACCGTGCTCCCCGCCGACGCGGGGGTGATCCGCCGATCACGCCGCCGAAGGTGACATGAGCCAGGTGCTCCCCGCCGACGCGGGGGTGATCCGTTAGGGAGTTGAACGGCATGGCGACTGTTGTAGTGCTCCCCGCCGACGCGGGGGTGATCCGAGCCCGCCACCGATCTGACCAGGGTCAACACTGTGCTCCCCGCCGACGCGGGGGTGATCCGACCATGACCACTGACCAGAATCCGACCACTGAGTGCTCCCCGCCGACGCGGGGGTGATCCGACCGCGTACGCGCCCGGCGTGATGTAGCCGGTGTGCTCCCCGCCGACGCGGGGGTGATCCGACCCGTACCGATCTGCTCGACCTGGTGATGAAGTGCTCCCCGCCGACGCGGGGGTGATCCGAATGATCGTGGTCGTCCCCACCAGGGGGCGGCGTGCTCCCCGCCGACGCGGGGGTGATCCGGTCGACATCCTGGACGGCGGCACGGGCGGCACGTGCTCCCCGCCGACGCGGGGGTGATCCGCTGGGTCGCGTCGAAGCGGACATCCAGCTCAGGTGCTCCCCGCCGACGCGGGGGTGATCCGCGGCCGGGGGTCAGGTGTCCGACTGGCTCGGTGTGCTCCCCGCCGACGCGGGGGTGATCCGACGGCACTGCTCTGGTACATGCGTGCGGCCAGGTGCTCCCCGCCGACGCGGGGGTGATCCGTTAGGGAGTTGAACGGCATGGCGACTGTTGTAGTGCTCCCCGCCGACGCGGGGGTGATCCGTCGTCCAGCGGGCGCCGTTCCTCCCGGATGAAGTGCTCCCCGCCGACGCGGGGGATCCGCAG
>Ga0302314_10015948_pt1 | contig 12732 bp, 12 predicted proteins | sample III_Palsa_N2_3_FD_200533 | JGI IMG/M metagenome (GOLD analysis project Ga0302314, IMG submission 200533) | Peat permafrost microbial communities from Stordalen Mire near Abisko, Sweden - III_Palsa_N2_3 | ecosystem: Environmental > Terrestrial > Soil > Palsa > Peat permafrost | place: Sweden...
TAATCGGCTTCGGATCCTGGCTGCTCTACGGGCGCGGCGATCTCGCCTTCGTGTTCGGCGCGGCTATCCTGATCAACAATCTGATGGCCGGCCTCTCGGGCGTGCTGATCCCGATCGGTCTGCACAAGGCCAAGGTCGATCCTGCGGTGTCGTCGGCGGTGTTCGTGACGATGTGCACCGATTGCATGGGCTTCTTCAGCTTCTTGGGCCTGGCGACGCTGTTCCACCTGCATTGAACCCGGCGGCCGGATCGCCCATCTGGGGTGCGATGGCGGCACCGCTCAACATGACCAAGGTGGCCGTAGGCTGCGCCGAGATCGACACGCTGCGCGACAGGCTAGATTCGCGCGCGGCACATGGCGAGACGCACATCGTCACGCGCTTTCGCCCGAAGCGCGATGCCGAGCTGATCGGCGGATCGATCTTCTGGATCATCAAGCACCGGCTTGTCGCGCGGCAGGAGATATTGGGCTTTGCCGACGATCCCGACGGCAAGCGCTGCCGCGTGCTGCTGTCGGCCGAGCTGCGGCCGGTCCGTGCCCAGCCCAAGCGCGCGCATCAGGGCTGGCGCTATCTGGCGGGCAGCGATGCGCCGGCCGATCTCGGCGGCGAGGAATCGGACGGGATCGCCGCGCTGCCCGGTGCGATGGTCGCCGAACTGGCGGCGCTGGCGTTGATCTGAACGCCCGAAATCGAATCCGACCCGTCATTGCGAGCGAAGCGAAGCGATCCGGAGCGACGAATGTCGGCGCTGGATTGCTTCGTCGCTGTGCTCCCCGCGATGACGGAAGAAAGGCCTATTCCGTCGCCTTGTGATCGCAGTGCACGTCGCCCGATCCGCTCCGCGTGATCGCACAGGCGGCGGGGCCGACGATCGCGAGGTCGCCCGATCCGGCGAGGCTGCCCCTGGCGGCGCGTCGCACGCCGATCGTGAGGTTGCCCGATCCGACGAGATTGGTCTCGGCATCGTCGGCGAGCAGCTGGCTGCCCCTGAGATCGCCCGATCCGGTCAGCACCGCCTTGGCGCTGGCAACGCGGCCGGCGAGACTGAGCGTGCCCGATCCCGTCGAGGTCGCGTCGAGATGCGTCGCCTGGATGCCCGCGACGGAGAGGTTGCCCGATCCGGAGAGCGCCAGCATCAGCGTGTCGCCCTTGACGCGATCGACCGTCGTGTCGCCCGATCCGGTCACCGCCGCCTGATCGAGCGAGGGCATCGTCACATCGACGACGAGCTTGCCGTGGAAGCCCATCGGCCAGCCGCCCCAGCCACCGGGCAGCGGCTTGACCACCAGCACCTCCTCATGCTGCTCGACCGAAAGCCGGTCGATCGCCTCCTGCGGCCCGGTGGCACGCACCGATGACGACGGCCCGACATGGACGTGGACGTCGAACGGCCCGGCGATGCGCAGCCGCGAGACGTCGGTGACGCTGTAGGTCTTGGTCGCCGCATAGGCCGGCGCGCCGGCGGCGAAGGGCAGCAGGGCGAGCGCGAGCGCGATGGTGCGGGTCATTGGGGTCTCCGACGAGGGGGTTTCAGCCGCAGCGGATGCCGCCGAGGCCGCTCTTGTGGACGGTGCAGATCGGGTGGCCGTCGATGGTGATGTGGCCGACACCGGACATCGAGGCGTCGGCGGGGCCGTCGATGCGGGCATGGACATGGCCGGTGCCCGACATCGAGACGCGGCCGGATTTGGCCAGGAGCGCGCTCGCATCGATCGAGCCGACGCCCGAGGCGTCCGCCTCCAGCGTGCCCGTCCGGCCGGCGACGACGATCTCGCCCGCACCGCTCATCACCAGCACGGTCCGCGCGGCATCGATCGAGGCGACCTTGATCGAGCCGGCGCCGCCGACATTCGCGCCGAAGGCCGGCCCGCTGCCGTGATCGAGCGCGATCGATCCCGCGCCGCCGAGCGCGACGCTGGTGGTGCGCGGCATGGTGATGCTGATGTCGAGATGATGGCCGTTGTTGTGGACGGGCGGCCCCGGCGCCCAACCGAGCACCAGCACGCCCTCGCGAACGTCGGCGGTCAGGCGATCGACCAGTTTCGGGTCGCCATCGGCGTGGACCGAATAGCCGGAGCCCTGGTGGATGGTGACATTGGCGGCGGCGCGCAGATCGACCTGGGCGAAGTCGCGCGCCGGCCAGTCGCGCATGGCAGCGGGCGCAGCGGTGGCAAGCAGCGCCGTCAGCGCGGCGGCGGTCAGGGCAAGCGGGGCGCGCATCCAAACTCTCCTACTGTGTTGCGCGCATAATACAGCATGGGGAGAGACGTGCAAGATGGCGGAGCGAAGGATCCGCACGCGCGCCACGAGGCTCGTCCCTCGGTCCGGACGTGACCAGGATCGCGGCCCCACGAAAAAGGCGCGGCGACCCTTCGGCCGCCGCGCCCTGGCGCACCTTCGCAGGCGGGCGTTATTTCGCGTGCAGAACCGCATGCTCCCGCAGGATGTCGAGGATCTTCTCCTGCGCCTTGGGCTCGTCGGTCTGTTCCATCGCGGCGAGCTCGCGCGCGAGACGGCTGGTCGCCGCCTCGAATATCTGCCGCTCCGAATAGCTCTGCTCGGGCTGGTCGTCGGCACGGAACAGGTCGCGGACCACCTCGGCGATCGACACGAGGTCGCCCGAGTTGATCTTGGCTTCATATTCCTGCGCCCGGCGCGACCACATGGTGCGCTTGACCTTGGGCTTGCCCTTGAGCGTGGTCAGCGCCTCGTCGAGCGTCACCGACGAGGAGAGCTTGCGCATGCCGACCGATTCGGCCTTGTTGGTGGGCACGCGGAGCGTCATCCGCTCCTTCTCGAAACGCAGCACGTAGAGTTCGAGCTTGAGACCCGCAATCTCCTGGCTTTGCAGTTCGATCACGCGGCCCACGCCGTGCTTGGGATAGACGACATAGTCGCCGACGTCGAAGCTCAGCGCCTTCGCAGCCATAAGATACCTTTCCGGAAAGTCCGGCCATCGGGTCCCGCGCGGTCCACATAGGCTGTTACGCTACGTAGCCGCCGGCAATCCGCTGACCACCCACTAGAATGAGGGGGCGCACTTGCGATCACACAGGATCGCGAGCCGCCCCCGACAAGGCAGCTTGTAACATAGTTTTCGTCGGAAGGGTAGCGTCGTGGCGCGATTCGCCGAAAGTCGCTACGGTCTGGCCGGCCTCAATCCCCCTGGCCGGGATCGGCCGAGAAATATTTGTCGAACTTGCCCTCTTCGCCCTTATGCTCGTCGGCGTCGGCGGGGGCCTCGCGCTTGCGCGTGATGTTGGGCCAGCTCGCCGAGAAGCTGTTGTTGAGCTCCTGCCATTTTTCGAGCCCGCTTTCGGTATCGGGCAGGATCGCCTCGGCCGGGCATTCGGGCTCGCACACGCCGCAGTCGATGCACTCGTTCGGGTTGATGACGAGCATGTTCTCGCCCTCGTAGAAGCAATCGACCGGGCACACCTCGACGCAATCCATATACTTGCAGCGGATGCAGGCATCGGTGACGACGTAGGTCATGGCTCAGGTCTCTCTGGGGCGCGGAACGAGGCCCTGCTAGTCGCGGGCGGGGGGTGCGTCAACCGCAAGGGGACGGGCGGTCCGGCCCCAGGCTCGTCTTCCCGGATCGGTTCGGGAAGGCGCGGATGGATCATACGAGGTCGGTGTAGCAGCTCTGCGCCTCGGGGGCCGGGCCGCGCCGGCCGGGCAACGCCTCGACGCGCACCACGCGCACCTCGCCCGAGACGGGGAGGCCGAGCACCGAGCCGACGCGGACCTGGGCCGAGGATTTTCGGATGGCGCGGCCATCGAGCCGGATATGGCCTTCGCCCACGAGCGCCTGGGCGATGCTTCGCGTCCTGGCGAAGCGGGCGAAGCAGAGGAACTGGTCGATCCGGATCGTGCTGTCAGCCATGGGCACCTTGTTTCTGGGGTGGGGGGCTCTGGGGTGGAAGCAGGCGGGCGAGCGCGCCGAACGCATTGCCCGGGCGCGCACGCGGCGCATCGACGCGATCGGGGCGGCGGCCGCGCCACAGCCAGGCGGTGGCGAGGCCGCCGGCGTCGTCCCGCCCGACGTCGGCACGCTTGTGGAGCGCGAAGCCGAGCGTGCGCATCAGCCGCGCCACCGCATCGGGCTTGAGCCCGAGCGAGGTCGACAGCGAGGGATCGGGGACGAACGGGCGTTGCCCCTCCCGCGCATCGTGCGCCTGGCGCGCCAGTCGTTCGACGAGATCGACGCGAAGCAGCTGGTCGCCGAGTTCGCGGAAGCCGGCGCGCAGCGCGGCGGCGCGGAGCAGCGGATCGGGGCGGTCGAGCATCACCGCGCCGGGCTTGGGCAGCGGCGGCATCATATTGCCGTGGCGCGCGGCGAGCAGCGCGAGGCGCCAGCGCATCGGCTCGGGCTTGAGCAAGGTGGTGACGAACAGGTCGAGCGTGCCGATCTTGAGCCCGAGTTGCGTCGCCGCGCGGCGCTGGTCGCGCGAGAGGATGGGGAGCGACGCCGTCACCGTTTCGCGCGCGACGATCCCGCCCGCATCGGCGACGGGCGCGAGCAGCCCGCGCAGCACGGGCGCGGTCGCGGAGTCGCGCGCCGCGGCGGAGATCGCGGCGAGCGGCGCGAGGTGGCGCGCGATCGCCGTCTGCAGCCACGTCTCGCACCGCGCCGCGACCTTGGCGCGATCGTCGGCCGACAGCGGATCGAGCGTGCGATGGAGCGTCAGCCGCGGCTCGGTCAGCGACCGGCCCTTGCCGAGCCGCGCCACCACGTCGCCACGCCAGAAGATCGCGACCGGGCGGCCGATGTCGGTCGCCAGCGCGAAGGCGTCGTCGGTATCGGCGACGAGGGCGGCGGCCCGGCGCGCCAGTTCCACGCCCAGCCGGCGCTCGGCGGCCGCCATCAGCCGCTTCATGTCGGCGTGGCGCGCCGCGACGTCGGCGACGAAGCGGAAGCCGGTGAGATGCCCGATCGGCTCGTCGGCGACGCTCACCAGCCCGTCCGCGGCGATCGTCACCGGCAGCCGCTCGGCGCCGCGCTTGTCGAGATCGCGCAGCAGCACCGAGGTGCGCCGATCGACGAAGCGCTGCGTCAGCCGCTCGTGCAGCGCGTCGGAGAGCTTCTCCTCCAGTTCGCGCGTGCGCTCGGCCCAATGCCGCGGCTCGGCCAGCCAGTCGGCGCGGTGCGCGATATAGGCCCAGGTTCGCACCGCCGCGATCCGGCCGGCGATCGTCTCGACGTCGCCCTGCACGGTATCGAGCCGCTGCAGCTCGTCGGCGAACCAGGGCGCGGGGATGCGCCCGTCGCCCTCGCTCAGATGGCGGAAGATGCGGCCGACGAGGCGGCTGTGCTGCTCGGCGCCGGTCTTGCGGAAATCGGGCAGCCCGCAGGCGCCCCAAAAGCGGTTGGTCATGGCTTCACCGCGCGCGCGCGCGAAAATGTCGGGTTCGGCGGCGAGGCGCTTGAGCACAGCGAGGTCGATCGCCTCGGGCGCGGCGCGCAGGCCGGGCAGCGTCGGCTTGGCCTCGAGGCTGGCGATCAGCTGCTCGGCATTGCCGAAATCGGGGGTGCCGCAGCGCCAGTAGAGATGATCGAGCGGCGCGAAATGATGCCCCTCGACCTGCATCACCTCCTGCGGGTCGAGCGCTGCACCCGATTCCACCGAACCCAGGGTCCCGAACGTCCCGTCGCGCTGATGTCGTCCGGCACGACCGGCGATCTGCGCCATTTCGGGCACGGTCAGCCGCCGCGAGCGCTTGCCGTCGAATTTGCGCAGGCTGGCGAAGGCGACATGCGCAACATCCATGTTGAGCCCCATGCCGATCGCGTCGGTCGCGACGAGATAATCGACCTCGCCGGCCTGGTACATCTGCACCTGCGCGTTGCGCGTGCGTGGGCTGAGCGCCCCCATCACCACCGCCGCACCGCCGCGCAGCCGCCGCAGCATCTCGGCGACGGCATAGACCTCCTCCGCCGAGAAGGCGACGACCACCGAGCGCTTGGGCAGGCGCGAGAGCTTCTTGGGGCCGGCATAGCTGAGCGTCGAGAAGCGCGGGCGGCCGATGATCTCGGCATCGGGGACGAGCGCGCGCAGCATCGGCCGCAGCGTCTCGGAGCCGAGGATCAGCGTCTCCTCGCGGCCGCGTGCGCGCAGCAGCCGGTCGGTGAAGACATGCCCGCGCTCGGGATCGGCGCCGAGCTGCGCCTCGTCGAGCGCGACGAAGGCGAAGTCGCGGAGCCCTTGGTCGGCGCTCCCGGCCTGCCGGCCTTCGCGCGTCGGCATGCTCTCGGCGGTGCAGAGATAATAGCGCGCGTGCGGCGGCAGGATCTTCTCCTCGCCGGTCAGCAGCGCGACCTGCTCCTTGCCCTTGATCGCGACGACGCGGTCATAGACCTCGCGTGCGAGCAGGCGGAGCGGAAAGGCCATCAGGCCGGAGGAATGGGCGCACATCCGTTCGATGGCATAGTGGGTCTTGCCCGTGTTCGTGGGGCCCAGCACGGCGACGAGCCGATCCGTATGTACGGTGCGCATCTGTGCCGAAGGTGGGGTTTTGCGCATGCGAACGCAAGCGCGACGCGCGCGGGCGGGACTCGGTTCGTCGCGATTGCGGAATCGTTGGGCGCAGCCGAAACGAAGTCGGTTAGCTTGCCCTTAACCCCGTTGCGCCAAAGTCGCCCGGCGTCGTGCTTCGCGGCGCCGGGCCGCAAGGGCAGAGCAGGTGCACCAGCGCGACGATCCTGGCTTCGACACGGGCGGCGGCATCGGTGCGATCCCATGGCCGGCCGCGCTCGCGCGTGCCGAGCGGACGATCGTGCAGCGCCCGCGCTGGCGTCGGCGCCTCGATCCCGTCGTCGATCTCGGAGACCATATCGGCTCCGCGCGCTGGTGCCGCGGCGTCGTGACGCTGGGCGCGATGGTGGCGGCGCTCGTCCATGTCGCGCCCGGCTTCCGGCTCGCGCATCCCGCCGGTCGATCCCCGGAAATCGCCGATGCTGCGGCGCCGGCCCGGGATGCGGCGCCCCCGCGTCCGCAACCCGCTCCCGCGACGAACCTCGAGCCGCTCGATCCGACGCCGGCCGTCGACGACGGCGCCACGATCCGGCTGAGCGGCAGTGCCGGAGACAGTCTCTACACCGCATTGCGCAAAGCGGGGGCGGCGCCCTCGGTCGCCGCCGACTATATCCGTGCGGTCGCCCCGCGCGTCGATATCGGCGAGATCGATCCAGCCGACCGCTACGACATCATCGTCGCGCACATCCCCGGCGCGACCGGCGCGGCACGGGACGGGCGGCTGCTCTATGCCGGCATCGTCCACGACCGCCAGCCGCTGAGTCTGCTGCGCTGGACGCTCGACGGGCAGGAGCAATGGCTCGATGCCGCGGGCACGGGTGCCGCGACTGGCGGCTTCACCGTCCCCGTGGCGGACGCGCGGCTGTCGTCGGGCTTCGGGATGCGCTTCCATCCGATCCTCGGCTTCAGCCGCATGCATCAGGGCGTCGATCTCGCCGCACCGCTCGGCACGCCGATCGTCGCCGCGGCGGAGGGGATCGTGCGCTTCGCCGGCGATCATGGCGGCTACGGCAATTTCGTCCAGATCCAGAATGATGGCGGGATGGGCACCGGCTACGGCCATATGAGCGGCATCGTCGTGCGGCCCGGCCAGGTCGTGCGACAGGGCGAGCTGATCGGCTACGTCGGCTCGACCGGGCTTTCGACCGGGCCGCATTGCCATTTCGAAGTGTATCGCAACGGCGTCGCGGTCGATCCGCAGACCGCGCAATTCGCGGTCGCGCCGCAATTGGGCGGGGCGGCCCTGATGCGGTTCAGGGCGGTGCTGGCGAAGCTGGTGGCGATGCCGGTCTCCCTATCGTCGTCCCGGACTTGATCCGGGACCGATAGATACGGTGCGCGTATAGCGCAGGCGCGGCGCCGATCAGCGTCTTCAGGTCCGACTATCGAAGCCGCGCATATGGGTCCCGACTTCCGTCGGGACGACGGGAATGGGGGGCGGCTCTCACCGCCCCTGGCGCCGCCAGCGGTTGATGACGCGGTTGATCATCTCGGCCTCGCCGCCGCTGTTCTTCCACAGCACCGAGAACAGCGGATCGCCCGAGGCCGGCCGCTTGTTCTCCTCGAGATTGTCGAGCGCGATCCGCATCGGGATCGAGGCGCCCTCGCCGCACACCACGCATTCGCGGTTGCGCAGCGCCGGGATGGTTTCCATGAAGCCGCGCGCGCCCTCGGGCATCGCCGCCTTGACGTGCGCCTGGTCGCGCTCGTTGTTGAGCCGCATCGCGATGATCGTGCCGCATTGGGAAAGCACGCCCTCGGCGAGATCGGATGGCCGCTGGGTCACCAGCCCCAGCGACACGCCATATTTGCGGCCTTCCTTGGCGATGCGCTCCAGGATGCTGCGCACCGCCGAATTGGCGGTCATGCGGTCCGACGGGATGTAGCGATGCGCTTCCTCGCAGACGAGCAGGATCGGCCGCGTCGTCTCGTGACGGGACCAGATCGCATAATCGAACACGAGGCGGCTGAGCAGCGCGACCACCACCGAGGTGATCTCGGACGGCACGCCCGAGACGTCGATGATCGAGATCGGCTTGCCGTGCGTCGGCAGGCGGAAGATCCGCGCGATCGTCGCCGCCATCGTATCGGCGACGAGCATCCCCGAGAACATGAAGGAGTAGCGCGGATCGGCGCGGACCTCCTCGATCTTGGTCTTGAGCCGCATATGCGAGCCGGTGTCGCCCGCGCGATCCAGCTTGCCCATGTCCTGGACGATGAAATTGAGCAGGTCGGAAAGCAGATAGGGGATCGGGCTGTCGACGGTGAGCTTGGTCAGTCCCTCGGCGGATCGGCTCTTCTGGCGCGCGGCGAGCAGGCATTTGGCGAGCACGTCCATGTCGCGCTGGCGCTCGGCGCCTTCCGACGCGATCAGCACCTCGGCATGCTCCTGGAAGGTCAGCAGCCAATAGGGCAGCGCGAGATTCTCGACGTCGAACAGCTCGCCATAGCCCTCGAACGCGGCGGGATATTCGCCGTGCGGATCGATCATCACGATATGGCCCTGTGGCGCCAGATCGCAGATGCGATGGAGGATCAACGCGAGGCTGGTCGATTTGCCCGTGCCGGTCGATCCGACCAGCGCGAAATGGCGGCCGAGCAGCGCATCGATATAGAGCGCGCCGCGCACGTCGGTGGTCGGATAGACGGTGCCGATCTCGATATGGGCGCGATCCTCGGCGGCGAAGATCTGCAGCATGTCGGCGTGGCCGGCGGGATAGACGGTGCAGCCCGGCATCGGATAGCGCGTCACGCCGCGGCGGAAATCGAGCAGCTTGCCGGTGACCGCGCAATTGCGGCCCTCGCCGAGGAAATCGATCTCGGTGACGATCTGGTTGGCGCCGGCGTCGTCGAGGCGGAGCGAGCGGATGTTGGCGACCAGCCACAGGTCGCCCGACTGCATCTTGACCTGCGAACCGACCTCGCCGGCGCGCGCCACGCCGTCGCCGAGATCGGCCGAGTCATGGATCTGCTGGACGATCGCGCCGTCGAGCATGATCCGCGCGGTGCCGCCGCCGACCTCGATCACATGGCCGATCGCGATCAGCGGCGCGCGTGGTGGCTCCGTCGGCGGCGCGCCCGCGCCGTCCTCGGCAAATCCCCGCCACGCCAATCCTTCCACGCCCATACTCCCTGTCGTCGGGAGGACCCTAGGGCGAGACGGTAAACAAACGTTCAAACATGGTTCAGCCGCGGCGGAAGAGCTGGCCCGCGCCCCAGCCGATCGCGAGCGACAGCGCGACGGCGACCAGCCCGTAACTCACCGGCCAACGCTGCGCCGCGACCGAGACGAAGCGCTCGAACCCCGATTTGTCGATGCGCACCGCGCGCACCGCGCCCGCCACCACCTTGCCGTCCTGGATCAGGAAGGTCTCGGCGACATAGCGGCCGACCGGCACCCGCGCGGGCACGGCGATATGCGCGCGGTACAGCACGCCGTTGCTGATCTCGACGCCGTGCGCATCCTCGACATAGAGGCCGGTGCGGCGCTTGAGATCGACCAGCCCCTGCTCGAAGCGCTGCTGCTCCTCGGGCGGCGCGGCCGAGGCGGGCGAGAGCTGCAGCCCGTCCAGCCCGAGCTCGTAGATCGCCGCGGTATGCGCATCGACGAGCTGCGCCAGCGGCTTCGAGGTCGCGATCGCGTAGAAGGACGGGGCGGAGCGGAAGCGCGCGCTGTCGGCATTGACCCACATGCCCGCGACCTTCCGCTTCTCGCGCACCAGGATCGATTGTGTCGGCCCCTTCAGCACCACGGCTATGTCGGCGGGATGATCGGGCGCGCGGCCCTGCGGATAGAGGATCGCGCCGAACAGCAGCAGGTCCGCGCCGGTGAAGCTGTAGACGATCTGCACCTGGCGATCGGAGACGTCGGGCACCAGCACGGGCCTGGCTGCGCCGAGGCACAGCAGGAATGCCAGCGCCGCAAGCCTTCGCTTCATCCGGCCTCGACGCTGTAGAGGTCGCCAGGTCGCCAGGTCAGCCCCGCCGCCATGCGCAGCGCGACCGCCAGCACCAGTAAGGCGAGCAGCAGCCGCAGATATTCGGGCTTGAGCTTCATCGCGAAGCGGCTGCCGATCTGCGCGCCGATCGCCGATCCCACCAGCAGCAGGATGGCGAGCACGATATCGACCGCCTTGGTGGTGGTCGCGTGGATCATCGTCGTCGCCGCGGTGACGAACAGGATCTGGAACAGCGAGGTGCCGACCACCACGCCGGCCGCCATGCCCAGCAGATAGACCATCGCCGGCACCATCACGAAGCCGCCGCCGACGCCGAGGATCACGGTCAGCACACCCGTCATCGTGCCGAGCAGGAACGGCGCGAGCGGCGAGATGTAGAGCCCCGATCGATAGAAGCGCCAGCGGAAGGGCAGCATCGCGATCAGCCGGTTGTGGCGGCGCAGGCGTCGCCTGGGCTTCTCGCCGCGGCGCTGCGCGAGGATCGTGCCGATCGACTCGCGCGCCATCAGCGTCCCGATCCCGCCGAGCAGCACCACATAGGTGAGCGCGATCACCGTATCGATCTGGCCGAGCTTCTGCAGCAGCCTGAACAGCAGGGCGCCCAGCCCCGATCCGATTACGCCGCCCGCGACCATCACCCCGCCCATGCGGAAATCGACGCCGTTGCGGCGCATCTGCGCGAGTACGCCCGAAACGCTGGCGCCGGTGATCTGCGTCGCCGAGGAGGCGACCGCGACGGCGGGCGGGATGCCGTAGAAGATCAGCAGCGGCGTGGTGAGGAAGCCGCCGCCGACCCCGAACATCCCCGACAATATGCCGACGCCGCCGCCGAGCAGCACGATCACCAGCATGTTCACCGAAAGGCCGGCGATGGGCAGGTAGATGTGCATGGGGCAGGGCTAACGCATTGTGAGCGCGGGCGCTAGGAATGCGTGGCCCCGAGCCGGCATCCTTCGATACGCGCTTTCGGCGCGCTCGACGACCGATCGGGGCGAACGATTTCCACCGCGTCGGAGTCCGCGTCAAAAATCCGTCGCGATGGTCAGCGCGATGCCCGATCCCGGCTTGGCGTCGCCCACCAGCCGCTCGCGCCAGTCGAGCGCGACCGCCATGACATGGCCCGCGACCGGCGCGCGCAGCACCACCGAAGGCCCGGCATCGAGCCGCGCCGCGCCCGGTTGCGCCGCGCCCCAGACGCCGCCGCCGATCGCGAGCGAGCGACCGCTGCCCAGATCGATCGCGCGCGCGATCCGCGCCGCGCCGTCGGCATAGAGATCGCGGCTCCGGGCGCCGACCACGCCCGCCTCGCCATAGCCGTCGAGCCGCCAGCCGGGCGCGATCCTGACGTCGTCGACGCCGCCTGCCGCCCCCAGCGTCCAGGCGTTGCGGCCGCCCTTGTCGATCGCGATGCGGCGATCGAGCAGGAGGTGGACGGGAAGGGTGTCGATCGGCTTCCAGTCGAGGCCGATCGCCGCCTCGGTCTGGTGGATGCCGCCGATCGTCCGCGAGACGCGCGCGGCGACCGCCAGCCGCTCGGCCTTGTCGATCCGGTAGAGCTGGCGCGCGCCCGTCTGGCCGCCGCCGATCTGCCCCACCGGCGACAAGGCCGAGGCGCGCCCGCCGCCGCGCAGGAACGCCCAGGCCGATCCCGAGAAGCGCGACGGCCTCTTGGCGTCGCCGGTCGCCGCCTTGGCATCGACGATCCCGCTGCCCCGGCGATAGACGTGCATGTTGGCGGGGCCGTAGGCAGCAAGCATCAGCAATTGCGTCGCGGCATAGCGGTCGGCGAGCGTTGAGCGCAGCGGTTCGGTCGAGACCTGCCACAATGGCGCGGGCGCCGTGGCGGCGCGCGGCAGCACGGCCGGCCGCAAGGCATAAGCGAGCATCGGCGGCGCGGCGGCGACGGTGCGCCACGGCACGAAGGGGCGCCAGACCGCCCACGCCCGCCGGACGGTATGCGCCGGTCGTGCGTGGACGACCGGCGGCGGCGGCGGCGCCCAGCCGGCGATCGCGACGCCGCGCACGATCGTCCACGCCGCCGCGACCCCGATCAGGAAGCGCATCGGTGCGGCGCGCGCCAGCGAGGCGCTCACGCCGGCGCCGCCCCCGTCGGGAAGACATGCGCGGTCTTCTCCCAGCGCAGCCGGCCGTGGCGGACGAGCGCGACATACAGGCCGATCGCGCGCGTCGCCGCCATCATCGCCACGATATTGCCGATCAGCATGTGCAGC
>Ga0302314_10015951_pt1 | contig 12730 bp, 5 predicted proteins | sample III_Palsa_N2_3_FD_200533 | JGI IMG/M metagenome (GOLD analysis project Ga0302314, IMG submission 200533) | Peat permafrost microbial communities from Stordalen Mire near Abisko, Sweden - III_Palsa_N2_3 | ecosystem: Environmental > Terrestrial > Soil > Palsa > Peat permafrost | place: Sweden...
CGACACATCAAAACCGAACGGCGTCTTCTGCAACACCCGATCCGACGCCACCAGACCATAAACACCCTGCATCCACGCCAAACGATTCACCACACCCGCATGCGCAACCACCACACCCTTCGGACGCCCCGTCGAACCCGACGTGAAAATCACATACGCCGGATGCGACGACAACAGGGCTCCACGCCGCTCCCCATCCCCCAGATCCGCCACCCCCAGCTCGGCGACCGAAGCGGCGACGGTCGGGGCGTCCAGCGCCAGGACCGGAACGCCGGCGACGGTCTCGGCGCCGTCCACGCAGGCGAGCGTCGAGAGCAGCACGGTCGGCTGCGCCTCGGTCAGCACCTGGGCGATGCGGGTGGCCGGGTAGTCGGGATCGACCGGCAGGTAGGCGGCACCCGCCTTGAGTACCGCCAGCAGCGACACGACCAGTTCGACGGAGCGCTCCATCAGTACCGCCACCAGCGACTCCGGCCCCGCTCCCTGCGTCACCAGCAGCCGGGCCAGCCTGTTCGCCCGGGCGTTCAGCTGGCGGTAGGTCAGCTCGACGCCGTCGAGGACCACCGCCACCGCATCCGGCGTCCGCACCACCTGCGCCTCGAACAACTCCGGCAACGTCCCGGACGGCACCTCATGCGCCGTGTCGTTCCACTCACCGACGATCCGCGACCGCTCAGCACCGTCCAGTACGTCCAGCCGGGCGAGCGGCGTCTGCGGGGCCGACTCCAGGGCGGTGACCAAGCCGGCCAGGGTGTTCTGCAACAGCGCACAGACCTGCCGTGGGTCGACCGGTGTGGCGGTGTGGGCGGTCACGACGAAGCCCGCGCCGGTGTCGTCGACGGAGACGGTGAGCGGGTAGTAGCTGCGCTCTTCTGCGTGGAGCACCTCGGTGCCCGGGAGGCCGACGTCGGGGGTGACGCCGCCGCCGGGGGTGTGCCGGAAGTTGAGCAGCGAGGTGAACAGCGGCGTCTGCGGCGGCAGGCCGCCGGCCCGCTGGGCCAGGGCCAGCGGGGCGTGCTCGTGTGCCAGCAGACGGGTGAGCTGGCCCTGCATGTCCCGGACCGCGTCCAGCGCCCCGACTCCGGTGGTGCCGACCCGTACCGGGAGGGTGTTGATGAACAGGCCGAGGGCACGGTCCGCGCTGGCTCCGGCCTGCATCCGGCCGAACAGGACGGTGCCGAAGACCACGTCCTCACGGTTGGCGGTGGCGGCCACGACCCGTGCCCAGGCGGTGTGGAAGAGGGTGGCCGCGCTGACGCCGTGGCGGCGGGCCTGTGCCCGGACGCGCTCCGCCAGCCGGTCGTCGACCGAGAGCTTCGCCTCGGCGGGGGCCGAGCTTCCGGCGTGGATGTCGACCAGGCCGAAGGGGGCCGTCGGTTCGTCGATGCCGGCCAGCAGTTCGGCGAAGTACTTCTCGTCCTGCCCGTCCTGGGAGCGGCTCCGGGCCCGGGCCACGAAGTCGCGGAACGGGAGCGGTGCCGGCAGCTGGTCCGCGTCTCCGTTCAGCAGGGCGCGGATCTCGTCGAGCACGACCTCCATCGTGGTGTGGTCGCGGACCAGGTCGTGGAACTGGAGCAGTAGCAGAGCCAGGCCGGTCTCCGGCTCGATGGCCGTGCAGGCACGGACCAGCGGCGCCTGCTGGATGTCCATGGGGGTGTCGCAGTGCGCCTTCAGCGCGGCGACGGCGGCCGGGCCGGAGACGCCGGGTTCGAGGGCGAGCTCCCGCACCGGCAGCGGGGCGTGGCGCAGCACCACCTGGACGGGTTCGCGCAGCCCTTCCCACATCACGGCGGTGCGGAGCACGTCGTGGCGGTCGACCACGGTCTGCAGCGCGGTGAGGAAGGAGTGGAGCCGTTCCTCGGTGTCGAAGCCGAGTACGGCGGGGACGACGTAGGCTTCGCCGCCCTCGGCGCGCCGCATCAGGTGGTGGAAGAAGATGCCCTCCTGGAGCGGCGCCAGGGGATAGATGTCGGCGATTCCGGCGGCGCCGCCGGGGACTGCGGCGACGATCCGCTCGATCTCGGCCGGGGTGAGGTCGACCAGGGGCAGCAGGTCGGGGGTGAGCGCGGTCGCGTCGGCGGGGATGCGGTTGGGCGGGACCGGCGTCTCCCGGAGCCCGGCCGCGCCTGCCGCGCCAGTGTGCTCGGTGGGGTCGGTGAGTTCGGCGAGCTCGGCGACGGTCGGCGCGGCGAAGAGCATGCGGACGTCGATCGCCACGCTCTGGCTCCGGAGCCGTTCGACCAGGGCCATGGCCAGCAGCGAGTGACCGCCGAGTTCGAAGAAGGAGTCGTCGGCCCCGACCTCGGGCAGGCCGAGCACCTCGGCGAAGGCCGCGCAGAGCAGTTCCTCGTGAGCGGTGGCAGGGCGGCGGCCGGTGGCGGCGGCGAAGTCGGGGGCGGGCAGGGCACGGCGGTCGAGCTTTCCGCCGGCGGTCAGCGGGAGGGCCGACAGCACGACCACGGCGGCGGGCACCATGTGCGCGGGCAGGCGCTCGGCCAGCGCTGACCTGACGGCGGCGGGCAGTTCGTCGGTGTCGGTGGCGGCTCCCACGGCGGGGACGACGTAGCCGACCAGGCGTCCGCCGCCGGCGGACGGGGCCGCGCCGTCGCGCTGGGGCTCCGGCTGGACCAGGACGGCGGCCTGGGCGACGTCGGGCAGCGCCGCCAGGGCGGATTCGACCTCGCCCAGCTCGATCCGGTAGCCACGGATCTTGACCTGGTCGTCGGCGCGGCCCAGGAACTCGATCTCCCCGTCCCGGTTGCGGCGGACGACGTCGCCGGTGCGGTACATCCGGGTCCCGGCGCCGCCGAAGGGGTCGGCGACGAACCGGGCGGCGGTCAGGCCGGCTCGGTCGAGGTAGCCCCGGGCCAACTGGGCTCCGGCGACGTAGAGTTCGCCGACCGTGCCGACGGGGACCGGGCGCAGCGCCGGGTCCAGCACCCGGAGACCGGTGTTCCACATCGGTCGGCCGATCGGGACGATGCCGTCGCCGCCCTCGTCGGCGGCGACCGTCAGGTGGTCGGCACAGCCGACGGTGGTCTCGGTGGGTCCGGAGTGGTTCACCATCGGCACGTTCGGGTGGCGCCGCCGCCAGGTCTGCAGCTGGGCGGCGTTGAGTGCCTCGCCGCCGACCATCATCCGGCCGGTGGGGGCGCACTCGTCGGGCAGCGCGTCCAGCAGTGCGAGGTGGGACGGCGTGGCCTTGAGGAAGGTCAGCCGCTGGTCGCCGAGCAGCCGGGGCAGGTCCTCGTCCAGGGCCGCCAGGTACACCCGGCCGCCGTGGGTGAGCGCGCCGTAGAGCGCGGTCACCCCGGCGTCGAAGGAGACCGAGGCGTGCATCAGGGTGCTGCCGGCGACCTCGGGGTAGGCCTCGCCGACCCGGGTCAGGTAGTTGGTCAGGCCCTGGTGCGGGACGACCACGCCCTTGGGGCGTCCGGTGGAGCCGGAGGTGTAGATCACGTAGGCGGGGTGCTGCGGCAGCAGCGGCGCGGTGCGCTCCGTGTCCCGGAGGTCGGTGGCCGGTTCCAGCGCGAGCGCGGCCAGGGTCTCCGGGGCGTCCAGGAGCAGACTCGGCGGCAGTTCGCCCCCGGGTAGGTCGAGGGTCGCCTCCCGGCTGCCGAGGAGCAGTGCGGGCCGGGAGTCCTGCAGCAGGTGGCCGATCCGCTCGGCCGGATTGGCGAGGTCCACCGGCACATACGCGCCGCCGGCCTTCAGCACGCCGAGCAGGGCCACGATCAGGTCGACGGAGCGCGGCAGGGCGACGGCGACCAGCGACTCCGGGCCGATGCCGCGCCGGACCAGCAGGTGGGCCAGCCGGTTCGCCCGGGCGTCCAGCTCGGCGTAGCCGATTCCGGCCTCCGCCTCGGAGACCAGCGCGGTCGCGTCGGGGGTGCGTGCCACCTGGGCGGCGAACAGCTCCGGCAGGGTGCGGGCGGCGATCGGACGGACTGCGCCCTCGGCCTCGGCCAGGGCCCGGCGGCGCTCCTCCGGGGTGAGGAGGTCGATCCGGGCGACCGGACGACGGGGGTCGCGGTTCTCCGCGTCCGGCGAGGCCAGGGTCTCCAGCAGCCGGGCGAAGCGCCCGGCGTGGCCGGCGGTCGCGTCCTCGTCGTAGAGCGCCGGGTTGGCGTCGACGGCCAGGTGCAGGCCGGCCCCGTCCTGGCGGTCGTAGAGCGCGAAGGACAGGTCGTCGACGGAGCCGTTGGAGAGGTTGTGGTTGGTGCAGCGGTGGCCGGCGAAGCGCAGGTCGTAGTCGAAGGCCATCACATTGACCGTGGTTCCGAAGAGTCGGGCGCCACCGGTCCGGACGAGGTTCAGGTCGCGTTGCAGGTCCTCGTAGCGGTAGCGCTGGTGCCGCAGCGCCTGCCGCATGGTCGCACTGGTCTGCCGGGTCAGCTCCGCCAGGCCGGATTCCGGACGCACCGTCAGCCGGATCGGCAGGACGTTGGCGACCATGCCCGGGGTGGCGCGCAGGAGCCGGGTGGTGCGGGCGGTGACCGGCATGCCCAGGACGATGTCCTCGGCGCCGGTCAGCCCGTGGGTGTAGAGCGCGGTCGCGGCCATGACCAGGACCGGCAGGCTTGTCCCCAGCCGACGGGCGGCGGCACGGAGCCGCGCCGCGGCCTCGGCGTCCAGGTCGACCGTGCGGCGGAGGCAGTCGGCCGCGGGCGCGGCGGACCGGCCGGCCAGGCCGGTCGCCTCGGGCCGGTCGGCGAAGCGCTCGCCCCAGTAGCGGCGGTCCTCGGCGCACTGCTCGGAGGCGCGGTAGGCCGCGTCCGCCTCGACCAGGTTCCGGAAGGACGGCAATGGCCGGCCGGTGCTCCGGCCCTCGACCAGCGCGCTGTAGACCTCGGCGACCCGTGCGGCCACCAGCGAACCGCTGTAGCCGTCGATCGCGAGGTGGTGGGCGCGCTGGTAGTAGAAGAGCCGGTCGGGTCCGGCCGGGAGGAAGGCGACGGTGAAGAGCTGGTCCCGGTCCAGGTCCAGCGGACGGGCGAGGTCCGCGTCGGTCCAGGCGCGGACGGCCTGCCAGGGGTCGGGCTCAGCGCCGACGTCGACCAGGTGCACCGTCCAGTCGGGCAGCGGTCCGACGGTCTGCCGCACCTCGGCGCCGACCTGGTCGAAGCGCAGCCTGAGCGTCTCCGCCTCGGCGACCGACTGCCGCACCGCCTGCTCCAACAGCGTCAGGTCCACCGGCCCGTGGATCTCCAGGCATTCGGCGATCTGGTAGGCCGGGTTCGCGGGATCGAGCTGCTGTGCGAACCACATTCCGGACTGTCCGGCCGTCAGCGGCCAGGTGGCGGTGGCGGTCTGGGTGTCCGTCATCTTCGTGCTCCGGTTCGTCGACCCGTGGACGCGGCGGTTCGGCGGGGTCGACGGATCGACCCCGCCCGCTCACGGTCCGAGGGATACCTGCTGGGTTGCGATGCGACAGATCGAAGATCATGTCTTCGGGCCACGCTGCCCGAGGCAAAGCCATAGCCGAGGGCCCAGGGGTGAACGGAGCCCAAAGACTGCATAAACATGGGACAGCAGGGGGGAGTTCACTGAGTGACGCAGCCCTGACCGTCCGTCACCCGGGAGCGGGCGGGGCCGAGGTCAGCGGCCCTGCCACTGCGGGGGACGCTTCTCGACGAAGGCGCGCGGCCCCTCCAGTGCGTCCGCGCTGTGCATCCGCCGCTCCTCCCATCGGTAGCGGGTCCGGAACGCCTGCTCCAGCGGGGCGGTGGCGGCGGTCGCCACGGCCTCCTTGATCGCGCGCACCGCCAGCGGGGCGCAGCGCAGCACGTCCGCCACCCAGCCGTCGACGCAGGCGTCGAGTTCCTCGGCCGGAACGACCTCGTTGACCAGCCCGAGCTCGTAGGCGCGGGCCGCCGTCATCGGACGGCCGGTGATCAGATGGCCGAGAGCCACCCGGTGCGGCGCCTGGCGGGCCAGCCGGAACACCCCGCCGGCTCCGGCGATCAGGCCGAGCTTGGCCTCCGGCAGGGCGAAGGTGGCCGTGTCGGCGGCCACGATCACGTCGCAGGCGAGGGCCAGTTCGAAGCCGCCGCCGAAGGCGTGGCCGTTGACCCGGGCGATCACCGGCTTGGCCAGGTCGAAGCGCTCGGTCAGCCGGGGCCAGCCGGGCTTGCCCTCGCTGCCGAAGGTCGAGGGCGCGGCCGAGTCGGAGCGGTTCCGCGCGGCGAGCTCCTTGAGGTCCTGCCCGGCGGAGAAGGCCCGGTCGCCGGCGCCGGTGAGCACGGCGAGCCAGAGCTCGTCGTCGGCCTCGAAGTCGTCCCAGACCCGCCCGAGCTCCTCGTGCATCCGCAGGTCCATCGCATTGAGCGAAGCGGGCCGGTCGAGCGTCACCCGGGCGACGCGGCCGTCCTTCTCGTAGCGGACTGCGGTCAGGTCCTTCACCATGCTCTGTCCCTGCCTGTTCTGAGGGGGTCGGGCTCCGGTCAGGTGCGGGCGGCGGCGGAGGCCGTCGCGAAGCGGCCCACCTTGCCGATCACGTCCTGGCTGTACAGCCGGAGCGCCTGCTGGAGGGCGAACTCCGCCATGTAGTGCCGGAAGTGCTCGGGCGGCTCCTCGGCCAGGTTGAGCATCCGGCGGTTGGTGGTCACCGCCTGGCTGTCCAGGCGTTCCAGCGACTCCTCCACCGCGCCGTCCAGCCGGTCCGGTTCGACGACCTCGTCGAGCAGGAACCGGGCGTCGGGCTCGGTGGCGTGGATCCGACGGCCCCAGAGCACCGCCTGGCGGGAGATCCGCCCCCCGGCCAGCCGGCCGAGGCGGAGGTTCCCGGCGCCGGGGACGATGCCCTCCTGGGCGGCGGGCAGGCTGACGTAGGAGTCGGCGGCGGCCAGTACCCGGTCGAAGACCATGAGCAGCTGGGCGCCGCCGCCTATCGCGAAGGTGTCGACCGCGGCCACCCAGGGCTTCTCGATGACCGGCGTGTGCCAGGAGCCGGCGTGGTCCACCCGGACGCCCCGGAGCAGTTTGTTGATGTAGCCGAGTTCGCGGCGCAGCAGGAAGTCGACCAGCGAGATCTGCCCGGCGTGCAGGCTCTTGAGGTTGATCCCGGCACTGAAGACCCGTCGGCCCCGGTAGCGGGGATGGGTCATCACGCCGCCGCGCAGCACGCCCACGCCGACGGCCGGGTCGAGCAGGGCCAGGTCGACCGCCGTCTCCATGTCGTCGACCTGCTGGTTGTCCTCGGCGTTGAGGCTGTCCTCGCGGCACATCGTCAGATGGGCCGCGCTGCCCTGCCGCTCCAGCCGTACGGAGCGGAGCTCCAGCAGGCCGGTGCGGCGGAACTCCGGCAGGAGCCGCAGGGCCCGCTCGGTGGGCAGCGCCATCGCGTCGACCAGGTGCGGGCCGGAGACCGGCGAGCCCAGCATCTGCCGCAGGAAGAGACCCTGGTCGATCTCCAGGCCCTCCTTGTCGGCCTGGGGGCGGGACTGCTCCTCGGCCATCCGCTCGGCCGAGGGCACCAGCCCGGGGCAGGCGACGGCCGCACCGGCCACCAGTTCGGGCAGCCGCAGGTCGAGGGCCAGGCCGTCGGTCAGCTGCTGGTAGAGGTCCGGGCCGTGGAGTTTGAGGAAGCGGCTGCGGAGCGTCCGCGCCTCGTTCTGGGCCTCGACGGCGAGGGCCTGCTGAGCTGCCGAACGCGCGCTGGGCAGGGGCAGGGTGGCCAGCAGGGCGTCGGTCCGCTCGGCGGACTCGGCCACCGCCCGCGCGGCGGCAGTGGTGCTGGCGGCGGCGGTGGCGGTGGCGGTGGCGGTCACGAGGCGGCCCCGGCGTCGGTGCGGCGCAGCACGCGGTCGCAGGCGGCGAGGTGCCGGCCGAGGGCCTCCTCGAAGCTGGTGGTGGTGGCATCGAGCATCAACTGCCGACGGACCGCCAGACCGGGGCCGGCCGCCGCGAGCACGGCCGCCGCCTCGTCCGGCAGCTCCGAACCGGGGTCGTCGACGAGAAGGTCCAGCAGGTTCCACTGCAGCGCCTGCTCCGCCGGGACCGATGCGCCGAAGAGGACGGCGCGGCGGGTCGCCGCCACCCCGAGCTGGTTGGTCAGCCGGTAGAGCGCCATGCCGGGCCAGACTCCGCCCGGACCGGTCGGCGGCAGCAGCCGGCTGCCGGGCTCGGCGATCCGGAAGTCCGCGGTGAGCAGCGCCTCCAGCGCGACGCCGCCGCAGTCGCCGGTCACCACCGCGACGACCGGCAGGTTCAGCCGCTCCAGCCGACGCAGCGCGCGCTCCCACTTGTTGACCAGCGTGAGCGGCGGTACGCCGGCCCCGACGGCGGCGCCCCCGACGGCGGCGGAGGCCGCGGCGGCGGGGGCCCCGGTGAGCCGGAGCAGCACCGGGCCTCGGGCGGCGGCGTCCTCGGCCAGGTCGCACAGGCCGTTGACGGCGGCGACGGTCGCCGCGGACAGCGCCGCCGCGCCGTCGATCCCGACCAGCAGCGCGGGGGCCGCGGCGGTGATGGTGGTGGTCGTGCCGGAGTGGTTCATCGTGGGCTCGCCTTCTTGCTCGGGTCGGGCGGACTGCTCGGGTCGGGCGTTCACCAGCGGGCCAGGGCGGTCTCGATGGTGGATCCGGGGCCCATCGTCATCAGCACGCAGTAGTCGCCCGGTTCGGCGGCGCGTTCCTCCAGCAGCCGTCGGTAGGAGAAGAGGAACGAACCGCTCGAAAGGTTCCCGAAGTCCCGCAGAACGCTTGTGGTGTGGCGCACATCGTGGCGGGTCAATCCCAGATTGACGCCGACGGCGTCGATGACCTTCTTGCCGCCCGAGTGCACCAGCCAGTGGGCGATGTCGCTGCGCCGCAGCCCGGTCCCGGCCAGCAGCCGGTCGACCACGATCTCGGCGTGCGCGCCGACGACATAGGGCACGGCCGGGTCGAGGAAGAAGCTGAACCGGTCCTGCGCGCTGTCCCAGTCGTAGCGCATGGCTTCGAGGGCGTCGGTGATGATGTAGCTGGCGAAGCGCAGCAGCCGGGGGCCCTCGGCGCGGGGCAGCGGGAGGTCCGACTCCCCCGCCAGTACCGCCACGGCGGCGGCGCCGTCCCCGAACAGGCTGTTGACCACGGAGGTGCGCATCGTGCCGTCGAAGACGTAGGCGGCGGAGCAGGCCTCTGCGCACACCATCAGCGCGGGTTGGCCCGGATGCGCCCGGGCCCAGCCGGCCACGGCGTTGAGTGCGTTGAGTCCGGCGTTGCAGCCCATGCCGACCACGTCGAGGCGGCTGCTGTGCGGGTCGATGCCCAGCTCGCGGATGATCAGCGCGCTGAGGCCGGGGGTGAGGAAGCCGGTCGTGGTGACGCAGCAGAGGTAGCCGATGTCCGCGAGGTCGAGTCCGGTGCGCTTGAGGCACTCCTCGATCGCCCGCACGCCCATGTCGACGGCCTGGGCCTTGTGCTTGGCGAGCAGTTGGCCCTGGTCCTCCAGGGCGCGGGTGCCGTCCGGGCGCAGCGGCGGCAGGGTGAGGTGCCTGCGGTCGATCGCGCTGTTCAGGAAGATCGAGCGGATCCGCGGGTCCTCGACGCCGAAGGCGTCCAGGATGTCCTGCTGCGAGTAGGACTCGGCGGGGACCGCCGTGCCCACTCCGATGATCCGGGCGGCGTCCGCCTCCGGGGGCAGTCCGCGCCGCGCGGCGGCGTTCCGTGCCGGAGACGCGACCGCGGCGGGTGCGGTGGCAGGGGGCGGGAGGATCGCAGGGGTCGGGACGGCAGGGGTCGGGATGGTCGTCATCGGTACGTCCACCCCCAGCTCCTCGGCTTGCTCCGGACCAGCGGTGTGCAGTGCTCCATGGGCGCGTCGGCCCTCCTTACATGACGAAAGCTCAGAACCGGTGCATGGGAGATCGGTCGGTGGGGCGGACGGCAGGCGCAGCCGCCGGACTATTGCTCGCGGTGCGCGGCCGACTGCTCCCGGACGAAGTCCGCGAGCCGGTCCAGGCCGTCCTCGATCTCGTCCGTCAGCAGGTGGCTGAAGGAGAGCCGGATGACGTAGCGCGGCTGTCCGTCCGCGTAGAAGTGGTGCACCGGGGTCCACAGCACCCGGTGCCGGGCGGCGCTGAGCTCCAACAGCTCGTCCCCGGCCGGGAAGGGGACGGTCAGCAGCAGGAAGAAGCCGCCGGTGGGGCTGTTCCAGCTGACCCCGGGGAAGTCGGGGCCGCCGAACCGCTTCTCCAGCCCGGCCAGCACCTGCTCCAGGTTGGCCCGGTAGGTGGCGATCTCGCGGGAGTTGGCGTCCCGGAGGCTGTACCCGTGCTCCAGCAGCTTGCCGCCGATGACCGCCTGCGCGATCGGCGAGGTGTTCACCGTCAGCATGCTCTTGATCTTGGCCAGTTGGTCGGCGAGCAGGTCCTGCCCGGCAGTCGCGCCGGTCACGCGCTGGTCGGCGACCACGTAGCCGACCCGGGCCCCGGGCAGGCCGGTCTTGGCGAAGGAGCCGAGGTAGACGACCTGTCCGTCGGTGTCGAGCGACTTCATGGTCGGCGGCCCGGAGGGGTCGCCGAGCAGCCCGTACGGGTTGTCCTCCAGTACCAGGAAGCCCTCGTCGGCGGCGATCCGGAGCATCCGCTCCCTGACCTCCCGAGTGAGTCTGATCCCGCTCGGATTGGCGAAGTCGGGGATCACGTAGCAGGCGCGGGGGCGCAGCCCGGCGGCCTTCGCCTGCCGGACGACGGCCACCAGGTCGTCCAGGTCGACGCCCTCCGGCGACTCCCTGACCGGCAGCACCGGCAGGTCCACCAGCTGGGCGGCGCCATGGACCCCGACATAGCTCGGCGCCACCGCGAGCAGCACGTCCCGGTCGTCGGCGCGGAGCGCACGCAGCGTCAGGTACAGCGCCTCCTGGCAGCCGACCGTGACCACCACCGCCTCCGGGTCCACGACGATGCCCTCGTCCACCCTGAGGTGCTCCGCGATCAGCTCGTGGATGATCCCCTTGGTCCGCCCGTACTGCAGGATCGTGCGGCGCACCGCGGCCTCGTCGCCGTCCAGCCGCTCGCTCAGGTGGCGCCGGTAGGTCTCCAGGTAGCGGTGGACGTCATCGAGGTCGAAGTAGCCCTCGAACGGCCGGCCGGCCGCCAGCGACACGGCCCCGGGAAAGCGTTGCGCGACCTCGTTGAGGAAATTCATGGACTCGCTGACCGGCGCCGACAATGACGGGTGGAGACCCTCCTGTTCCAGGTCCATACCTGCCCCCTCCCCGACTCGTTCGTTTACCGTGCGTGTTCCCATGATTGCGGAAATAGACTCAGAATCCTTATGGGAAAACGCCGTTGCCGCAGCGCCCGACCATGATCCGGCCGTCGCCGGGAGCAGGCTAGCAGCAGGTTCGTCAGCCAAGTACACGCCGGAGGAAGGCAGTCACCGGCGTTGCGGAATTCGCCACCACTATGAATGGTGAATTCATCTCGCGTTCGCTTTTTCGCGGTCTCCCGTTCCTGGCCGGACACCAGCCTCCAAGCAGGCGACTCCCGTTCCGGGGCGCTTCGGCGGCATGCCGCCCCAGTACCAGCAGCTCCCAACCCGTCCGCCGCCGAGCCGGATTGACAGTGCATTCGTGGAAGTCAGCCGGTCGCCGCTCCCGCCGGACGGGACGCGCAGCAGCGGGATCCGATGTACCGACCACACCGAGAGCGAACCGGCCCCCATGCACGCTGATGCGCCCGACGCCGCCCACTACCGCCTCGTCTGCTCCGTCTGCGGACACCGGCAATCCGACGACGGGGTCACCCTCGGCTGCCCCGAGCCGCACGACCCCGGCCTGTGGAAGACCGACTACCGCACCGAGGCGCTCGCCCCCGACGACCGGGAGAGCGGCGTCTTCCGCTACCGCGACTGGCTCCCGGTGCGCCGCACACTGCCCGGCACCGGGCGGTCGACGGTCTACCGCAGCCGACGCCTCGCCGGCTTCCTGGGTCTGAGCGAACTCTGGATCGCCTTCAACGGCTACTGGCCGGAGCAGGGCGGCGATCTGACGACCGGTACGTTCAAGGAGCTCGAAGCCGCCACGGTGCTCGGCCGGCTCCCCGAGGACGCCGGCACGCTGGTGGTGACCTCGGCCGGGAACACCGCCGCCGCCTTCGCCGAGCTCTGCGCCCGGCAGCGGGTGCCGGTGGCGATCGTCGTACCGGCCGCCGCGCTGCCCCGGCTGCGGACCCTCGCCCCCGCCTCCGACCTGGTCCGCATCGTCGCGGTCGACGGCGCGGACTACGCCGACGCCATCGCCCTCGGCGACGCCTTGGCCCGGCTGCCCGGGTTCACCGCCGAGGGCGGAACCCGCAATGTCGGCCGCCGCGACGGCCTGGCCACCGTGCTGCTCTCCGCGGTGGAGGCGATGGGCGGGCTCCCGGCCTACTACGTCCAGGCCATCGGCAGCGGGGCCGGGGCCATCGCCGTCCACGAGGCCGCACTACGGATCAGCGCCGGCACCGCAGCTGATCAACAGCCCTCGGGACTACCGCAGCTGATCCTTGCCCAGAACTCCTGCTACGCACCGGTCCATCAGGCCTGGAACTCCGGGGTCCGGCCCTGGGAGCGCGACTCCGAGCGGGAGCAACAGGAGCAGCGGGAGTCCTGCGGGCGGGCCTTCGCACCGGAGCTGACCAATCGTCGGCCGCCCTACGACGTGGGCGGCGGCCTCTGCGAGGCGCTGACCCAGAGCGCCGGGCAGGTCCTCGTCGCCGACGCCGCGGCGGCCCGCGCGGCCATGGAGACCTTCCGCGAGCTGGAGGGGA
>Ga0302314_10015952_pt1 | contig 12730 bp, 8 predicted proteins | sample III_Palsa_N2_3_FD_200533 | JGI IMG/M metagenome (GOLD analysis project Ga0302314, IMG submission 200533) | Peat permafrost microbial communities from Stordalen Mire near Abisko, Sweden - III_Palsa_N2_3 | ecosystem: Environmental > Terrestrial > Soil > Palsa > Peat permafrost | place: Sweden...
TATGAGCAGATTCTGCGCTACAACACGCCGATCGAGCGCTCGTACTTCCGTGTCGACAGCTATGCCTTCAAGGGCCCGGCGATCTCGGATGGCAAGAAATACCAGAAGCTCGACATCACCAAGAACGCCACGCTCGATCAGAGCGTGACGGCCGGGTGGATCGCCGCCCTGCAGCAGCATTTTCTGGCTGCAGTGGTACCTCCGAGCGATACCCCATACCGTTTTACCCTGAAGACTCAGGGCAATGAATTCCTGCTCAGCGCCACCGGCCCGAGCCAGACCGTGCCGCCCGGCGCCAGCGCTGCGACCAAGGCAAATCTGTGGGTGGGGCCCAAGCTTCAGGCGCAGCTCGATCGGGTCGGACCCAAGCTCAGCCTCGTGACCGACTACGGCAAGCTCAGTGTGCTATCGACCCCGTTGTTCTGGCTGCTCGATTACGTGCACCGCGGCGTGGGCAACTGGGGCTTTACCATCATCATCGTGACGCTGCTGCTCAAGCTGCTGTTCTACCCGCTCTCGGAAGCCAGCGGCCGCTCGATGGCGAAGATGAAGGCGCTGGCGCCGCGCCTGAACGCTCTGCGCGAGACCTACAAGGACGATCGCGAGAAACTCAACCGCGGCATGATGGAGCTATACCAGCGCGAGAAGGTCAACCCGCTCGCCGGCTGCCTGCCCATGCTGATCCAGATCCCGGTATTTTTAGCCTTTTACTGGGTGCTGCGCGACAGCGTCGAGATTCGCCAGGCGCCGTTCATTTTCTGGATCAATGACCTGTCCTCGCGCGATCCTTATTTTGTGCTGCCGGCCATCATGGCGGCGGCCATGTTCGTGCAGTACAAGCTCAATCCCCAGGTCGGCGATCCGATGCAGCAGAAAGTGTTCATGTTCATGCCGCTGGCGATGTCGGTGACGTTTGCGTTCTTCCCGGCCGGGCTGGTGCTCTACTGGGTCACCAACACCATTCTGTCGATCCTGCAACAGTGGAACATCAACCGCCGTATCGAGGCCTTGAGCCGCTCGAAGCGGTGAGCGCCGCAGCGCGCGCGCCCGACACCATCGTCGCCGCCGCGACGCCGCCGGGACGCGGGGGCATCGCGATCGTAAGGCTGTCCGGCCCCAAGGTGCCGGCAATTGCTGCCGAGCTGTTGGGCGTGCTGCCGGCGCCAAGGTTCGCGACTCGCGCGAACTTTCGCAGCGCCGACGCAGACGCCGGTGCCATCGACAGCGGAATGGCGTTGTATTTTCCGGAGCCGCATTCCTATACCGGCGAACACGTGCTCGAGCTGCACGGTCACGGCGGCCCGGTGGTGGTCGAGGCACTGATCGCTCGCGCCCTGACGCTCGGCGCACGCCGTGCGCAGCCCGGGGAATTCACCCAGCGGGCGTATCTGAACGGCAAACTCGATCTGGCACAGTGCGAGGCCGTAGCAGATCTGATCGACGCTTCTTCCGAGGCCGCTGCCCGCGCCGCGCTGCGCTCCCTGGACGGCGACTTCTCGACCCGGGTGCGCTCACTCGGGGCATTGCTCACGGCGCTGCGGGTGCAGGTGGAGGCCGCGATTGACTTTGTGGATGAGGAGCTCGAGGTGTTGCCCGACCGGGTCCTGGGCGAGCCGCTGCAGGCCGCGCGGCAGCAGCTAGCGGCGCTGCTGGCTCTCAGCGCTCAGGGACGGCTGCTGACCGAGGGCATGACCATCGTGATTGCCGGGCCGCCCAACGCCGGCAAATCCACTTTGCTCAATCGCCTCGCCGGTCACGAGGCGGCCATCGTGACGCCGCTGCCGGGCACCACTCGCGATGTGCTGCGAGAGCGCATACAGCTCGACGGCATGCCACTGCACCTGCTCGACACGGCCGGTCTGCGTGCGCAGCCCGGCGATGTCATCGAAGCCGAAGGCATACGCCGCGCCGGCGCCGCCATGGCGGCCGCCGACCGGATCCTGTTCGTGATCGACGCCGCGGCCGATCCCGGCGCCAGTGCCTATGAGGCCGAGCGTCGGCGGCTGCCGCCCACGGTTCCGGTCACTCTGGTGTTCAACAAGATCGATCTGTGCGTGCGGGTAACCGGCGTGCCCGTCACGGCGTGCCCGGCCGATGTCGGCTCGGTGCGTGTATGCGCGCGCACTGGCGAAGGTCTGCAGGCGCTACGTGAGCACCTCAAGGCCACTATGGGGTTTACGCCCGGCCTTGAGGGCACGATCTCCGCGCGCGCGCGCCATCTGGAAGCGCTCGCGCTCTGCGCCAGCCATCTGCAAGCCGCGGCGATGCAACTGGCGCAGCCAGGCGCACGCGAGTTGCTGGCCGAGGAGTTGCGCCGCGCGCAGCTGGCGCTGGGCGAGATCCTTGGCAGCGAGAGTTCGGACGAACTGCTGGGCAGGATCTTCAGCTCGTTCTGCATCGGCAAGTGAGCGAATGCGGCCGCCCGAGGCCGCGCTGCGCGCGTCTTTTTTTGCGAAATCGAGTGTTATTACAAAAGTTATAACACCCGATTTGCAAAAAAAAGGACCCTCAGCACGCCGGCTAAGGACCCTCATTAAACCAATAGAGATACAATAGTGCGTTGCAGCATCAGATATCTGCGAGAAGCGGCACAATCCGCCGCCGGGGCCACTGCATTTGCTTGTGCCGGACACCGCTCGCACACTCGCGCCCATGCGTTTTTCCAAGACTTTCGATGTCATCGTCGTGGGCGGCGGTCATGCCGGGACCGAGGCGGCACTGGCTGCCGCGCGCATGGGTGCTCAGACGCTGCTGCTGACCCAGAACATTGAAACCCTGGGCGCGATGAGCTGCAACCCCGCCATCGGCGGCATCGGCAAGGGACACCTGGTGCGCGAAATCGATGCTCTGGGCGGAGCCATGGCGCATGCCGCCGACCTGGCTGGCATCCAGTTCCGGACCTTGAATGCCAGCAAGGGTCCGGCCGTGCGGGCCACGCGCGCGCAGGCCGACCGGCAGCTGTACAAGAAGGCGATTCGCGGCCTGCTCGAGCACCAGCCCGGCCTGTCGATTTTTCAGCAGGAGGTAGCCGGGCTGATCGTGCATGGCGGACGGATTCGGGGTGTAGCGACTATCACGGGCATCGAGTTCCAAGCGCCCAGCGTGGTGCTGACTGTGGGCACTTTTCTGGCCGGCCGGATACACGTGGGGCTCGAGCAGACTTCCGGCGGCCGCGCGGGCGATCCGCCGGCGCTCAAGCTCGCCGCACAGCTGCGCGAGATTGCGCCGCATAGCGGGCGGCTCAAGACCGGAACCCCGCCGCGCATCGATGGACGCACGATTGATTACGCCGGTCTGACGGTTCAACACAGCGATGCGCCGCTGCCGGTGTTTTCATTTCTGGGTCGTGCGCGCGAACACCCGCGGCAGTTGCCCTGTCATATCACGGCCACCAACGAGCGCACTCACGATATCATTCGCGCCGCCTTTGATCGCTCGCCCATGTTCACGGGCCGCATCGAAGGCGCTGGCCCGCGCTACTGTCCCTCGGTCGAGGACAAGGTGCATCGCTTCGCCGACAAGGGCTCGCACCAGATATTCATTGAACCCGAAGGGCTCGACACTCCGGAGATCTATCCCAACGGCATATCCACCAGTCTGCCGTTCGACGTGCAGTGCGAGTTCGTGCGCAGCATTCGCGGCTTCGAGCAGGCACACCTGACCCGGCCGGGCTACGCCATCGAATACGACTTCTTCGATCCGCGCGACCTCAAGGCCTCACTCGAGACCAAGACGGTCCCGGGCCTGTTCTTTGCCGGGCAGATCAATGGCACCACCGGCTACGAGGAGGCTGCGGCGCAGGGTTTGCTGGCCGGCATCAATGCCGCATTGTGCCAGCGCCTGACACCGCCCTGGATTCCGAAGCGCTCTGAAGGCTATATCGGCGTACTGGTCGATGACCTGGTCACCCGCGGTACGCTCGAGCCGTACCGCATGTTCACGAGCCGCGCCGAGCACCGGTTGCTGCTGCGCGAGGACAACGCCGATGCACGCCTGACGCCGCTCGGTCGCGAGCTCGGACTCATCGGCGATGAACGCTGGCGGCTGTTCGAGGACAAGCGCCGCGCCATCGATACCGAACTCGCGCGGCTCGAGCAGCATCGTTTCAAGCCCGGCCAGATACCGCCGGAGTGGGCGGCGCGGGTCCTGGGCACCGTTACGCCAGCGCGCGATGTGGGCGCGTTCGAATTGCTGCGCCGGCCCGAGGTCAGTTATGCCTCATTGCTCGAGCTCGTGGGCGAGGCGGGCGCCAGTGGCCCTGACGGCGCGCCGCTCGATGATCGACTGATGCCGCAGGTGCAGCGCGACCTCGAGGTCCGCGCCCGCTATAGCGGCTATATCGAGCGCGCGCAGCTTGAGATCGAGCGAACGCAGACCCACCAGGACACGCTGCTGCCCCCGGACCTCGACTACGCCGCGCTCGCCGGATTGTCCAACGAGGTACGGCAGACGCTGACTCAAATCCGCCCCGCCACGGTGGGCCAGGCGGCCCGGGTACCGGGCGTGACGCCGGCGGCGGTATCCATACTGCTGGTGCATCTGCGGCGGCACAACACCCGCGTGGCCTGATAGCATCGGCGGCAGGATCGACAGCAAGCCACGGAGAGGGTCTATGGAAACCGCAGCGCAGCTTTTGCGTCATAAGGGAGGGTCTATCCACAGCGTCGGTCCGGATGCGCCGGTGCTCGACGCCATACGGCTCATGGCCGAACACTCGGTCGGCGCGCTGCTGGTCATGGAGGGGCAACGACTGGTCGGCGTGGTATCCGAGCGCGATTACGCGCGCAAGGTCATTCTGCGCGGCTTCGCCTCGAGCGAGACGCCGGTGCGGCAGATCATGAGTTCGCCGGTCATGACGGTGCGCCCCGAACAGACGGTGCGCGAGTGCATGCAGCTCATGAGCGAAAAGCGCTTCCGGCATCTGCCGGTTCTCGATGGCGAGAAGGTCGTCGGCGTGCTGTCGATCGGCGACCTGGTGCGTTCCGTGCTGGCGGAGCAGCAGCAGACCATCGAGGAACTCGAGCGCTATATCCGCAGCTGAGCGGGCCTGCGCGGCTGCTGCGTCATTTGCGCCAGAAGGTCGGCGTCAGCAGCACCGCGAAGGTGATGATCTCTACGCGCCCGAGGAACATGCCGGCGATGCAGATCCAGCTCTGGAAGCCATCCAACGCGCTGTAGTTGCCCGAAGGGCCTACCAGATTGAGTCCCGGACCGGCGTTGTTGATGCAGGCCACGATCGCCGACATTGCGCTCATGAAATCCAATCCCGAGATCAGCAGGGCGAAGGTCAGGACGGTGATGGTCATGAAATAAAGGAAGATGAAGGCCAGCACTGAATAGACCACGCCATTGGGCACCGCCTGCCCGGCGATCTTGAGCGGCATGACCGCCTGCGGATGCACCAGCGTGAACATCTCGCGCAGCGACTGTTTGAACAATATCAGTGAGCGGAACATCTTGATGCCGCCGCCGGTGGAGCCGGTGCTGGCGCACAGGCAACTCAGGAACAGCATCCACAGCGGCGCAAATATCGGCCAGCTGCCGTAGTCGGTGCTGACGAAGCCGCTGTCGGTGGCCATCGAGATTACGTTGAACGCCGCATAACGCAGCGAAATGAAGTAGTCGCTGTAGACGTTCTTGATATCGAGGAAGGCGGCGATGGCGACGCAGCTGCCCAGGATCAGCAGCAGCATCCAGCGCGCCTCGGGGTCGCCGCGATAGACTTTGAAGTTGCCCTTGCGCACGGCGACGAAATGGGTCGCGAAGTTCATGGCTGCGATCAGCATGAAGATCATGAGCACGAACTCGATCATCGGCGAATGGAAATAGCCGATGTTGGCATCGTGGGTGGAAAAGCCGCCGAGTGCCAGGGTCGAGAACGCATGGCAGATGGCATCGAACATGGACATGCCGGCGGCCCAGAGCGACAGCGCGCAGGCGGCGGTCAGACCTGCGTAAACCGCGCCCAGGGTCTTGGCGGTTTCGGTGATGCGCGGCGCGAGCTTGGCGTTCTTGACGGTGCCGGGCGCGCCGGCGCGATACAACTGCATGCCGCCCACGCCCAGCAACGGCAGGATGGCCACCGCCAGCACGATGATGCCCATGCCGCCCAGCCAGCTCAGGCTGTGGCGCCACATGTTGATCGAATGCGGCAGATCGTCGATGCCGCTGAGCTGGGTCGCGCCCGTGGTCGACAGTCCCGACATCGATTCGAAATAGGCGCGCGTGAAGCTCAGGCCCGGCATATCGATCAGCAGCGGTATGCTCGCCACCGCCGCGATCGTGAGCCAGCTGACCGTGACCAGCAGATAGGCATCGCGCGGCTTGAGGTCGTAGCGATAGCGCCGCGTGATCATGCGCAGCGACACACCGCCGAGCACGCTGACCGCGGCGCCAATCACGAAGCCGCGCATGGGGGCGATCTCTCCGTATAGCAGCGCGGTCACGATCGGCAGCAGGAAATACAGTGCAAACCAGGTCAGCAGCGAGGCGAAGATGTTCAGTACGCCGAGCAGCGAGCGCATCGTGGCTTAGGCGTCGCTCTGGAACAGCCGCGAGACCGCATCGATATGGCGGCGGTCGGACAGGAAGACGATCACGTGATCCTCCGCTTCGATCGTGGTGTCGTGGTGCGCCATGATCACGCGCTCGCCGCGCACGATGGCGACGATGCTGGCTCCCGGCGGCAGCGTGAGCTGCTCGAGCTGGCGTCCGATCACGCGCGAGCGGCCCTGGGTGCCGTGCACTACGGCCTCGATGGCTTCGGCCGCGCCCCGCCGCAACGAGTGCACCCGCACCACATCGCCGCGGCGAACGTGCGCTAGCAGCGTGCCGATCGTAATCGTCTGCGGCGAGATCACGATATCGATGCTGTGATTTTCCATAAGCTGGCCGTAGGAGGGCCGGTTGATCAGCGCCATGACCCGCCGCGCGCCCAGCCGCTTGGCCAGCATGGCCGAGAGCACGTTGGCTTCCTCGGAGTTGGTCAGCGCCGCGAACACATCGGTGCTGTCGATATTCTCCTCGACCAGCAGTTCCTCGTCGGCGGCATCGCCGTTGAGCACGATGGTGTTCTCGAGAATTTCGGAGATGCGGCGCGCACGGCGCGGATCGCGCTCGATCAGCTTCACCTGATTGCTCTTCTCGAGCGTGCGCGCCAGTCGCAGCCCGATATTGCCGCCGCCGGCGATGACCAGCCGGCGCACCGGATCCTCGCTGCGGCGCAGTTCCGCCATGACGCGGCGTAGATCGTCGGAGGCGGCGACGAAGAATATTTCATCGTTCTCCTCGATGACGGTATCCCCGGCCGCCGGCACCAGCCGGTCGTTGCGATAGATGGCGGCGACCCGCGCTTCGGTGTCGGGCAGGTGTTCGCGCAGCGTGCGCAGCTCGCGTCCGACCAGCAGTCCGTCGCGGCGTGCGCGCAGCCCGACCAGCTGCACGCGCCCATCGGCGAAGTCGACCACCTGCAGCGCGCCCGGGTAGGACAGCAGCTTGGCGATGTATTCGGTGACCAGTTGCTCGGGGCTGATCCAGACATCGACCGCGAGCGCCCCTTCGGTGAACAGCTGCGCGCGCGCGGTGTATTCAGGCGCGCGGATGCGCGCGATCTTGGTCGGCGTGCGATACAGCGCATGAGCGATGCTGCAGGCGACGATGTTGATTTCATCGCTGTTGGTCAGCGCGACCAGGATATCGGTGTCGGCAATGCCGGCGTTCTCGAGTACCACCGGAAAGGCGCCGTTGCCGTGCACTGCGCGCACGTCCAGGCGGTCCTGCAGGTCGCGCAGCACGTCCTCGTTGGTGTCCACCACCGTGACTTCGTTGGCCGGCTCACGCGACAGGTGGTAGGCTGCCGTGCGCCCGACCTGACCGGCTCCAAGAATCAGGATTTTCATCAGCCCTTGCGCTCCGAAGATCCCTACATCACTTCAAGGTTTGCATATTGCAGCATGAGCCATTTGGATCCCTGCTGCTCGAAATTGACCTGCACCCGTGCGTGCGGCCCCTGGCCTTCGATGCTCAGCACCGTGCCTTCGCCGAACTTGCCGTGACGCACGCGCGTGCCCAGACGCATGCCGCCGCCGAGCACCTCGGACAATGGCGTCTGCCACAGTCCGTCGCCCTTGTGCGCGCGGCCGTTGTGCCCGAAATCGGCGGAAGGCTGCGCTAGCCGAATGCGCGGCCGCACTTCCTCGATCATGGCAGGCGGCAGCTCCTGGATGAAGCGCGAGGGCGCGTTGTGGCTGTCGACGCCGTGCAGGCGACGCTGCTCGGCGTAGGTGAAATACAGCTGTTTCATGGCCCGCGTCATGCCCACATAGCACAGCCGGCGCTCCTCCTCGAGTCCCTCGAGATCGTTGATCGAGCGCTGATGGGGAAACAGCCCATCCTCCATGCCGCTCAGGAACACCAGTGGAAACTCCAGACCCTTGGCGGTATGCAGCGTCATCATCTGCACGCAGTCATCGGACTTGGTGCCCTGGCCCTCGCCCGACTCGAGCACGGCGTGAGCCAGAAAGTTCTGCAGCGGCGGCTCATCGCCCTCTGGATCGAAGCCGCGGGCGGCACTGACCAGCTCGTTGAGGTTCTCGACCCGGGCCTCGCCGCGGTCGGCCTTGTCCTTCTGGTGATGCTCGATGAGCCCGCTGGACTGGATGACATAATCGACCTGCTCGTACAAGGACAGTCCGGCGATGTCGGCGCTCATGCGTTCGATCAACTTCTGAAATCCGAGCAGCGCGTTGGCCGCGCGACCGAGTGAGCCTTCCGAGGCGCTCGCGGCGGCGCGCCACAGCGAACTGCCGGCGCCGCGCGCGGCTTCGCGAATCGCATCGATGGTGCGCGCGCCGATGCCGCGTGGCGGCAGATTCACCACGCGCTCGAACGAGGCATCGTCGTCGTGATTGGCGATCAGCCGCAGGTATGCCAGTGCATCCTTGATTTCCGCGCGCTCGAAGAAACGCAGGCCGCCATAGACGCGGTAGGGCAGGCGCGCACTGATCAGCGCCTCCTCGAAGGTGCGCGACTGCGCGTTGGAGCGATACAGGATCGCGACCTCGCGCCGCAGGCCGCCGCGCTGGGTCCAATCGAGTATGCGCGTGATCACGAAGTCGGCCTCGTCGCGCTCGTTGTAGGCCGCGAACAGGCGCACCGGATCCCCGCGCGCGCCGCTGGTCCACAGGGTCTTGCCCAGCCGCCCCGAATTATTGGTAATCAGCGCGTTGGCGGCTTCGAGAATGGCGGCGGTCGAACGGTAGTTCTGTTCGAGCCGGCACAGCTGCGCCTGCGGGAAGTCGTCGCGGAACTTGTGCAGGTTTTCGACCTTGGCTCCGCGCCAGCGATAAATCGACTGATCGTCATCGCCAACCACGAAGGCTGCGCCCTCGGAACCCACCAGCAGCCGGATCCAGGCGTACTGAATGGCGTTGGTGTCCTGGAACTCATCGACCAGCACGTGGCGGAAGCGCGAGCGATAGTGGCGCAGCAGGTCCGCGTCATCGCGCCAGAGCTCGTAGGCGCGCAGCAGCAGTTCGGCGAAATCGATGACCCCTGAGCGCGCGCAGTTCTCCTCATATTGCGCGTACAGCTTGATCATCTGCGCTTCGGTGGCGTCGCTGGCGGTCTTGAGGTGCTGTGGCCGCCGGCCCTCGTCCTTGTGCTTGTTGATGAAGTACTGTACTTCGCGCGGTATCCAGCGATTCTCGTCGAGCTCCTGGGCCTTCAGCAGTTTCTTGATCAGCCGCAGCTGATCCTCGGAATCCAATATCTGAAATGTCTGTACCAGTCCGGCTTCGCGCCAATGCATGCGCAGCAGCCGGTGCGCGATGCCATGGAAAGTGCCCAGCCACAGTGCGCTGCCCGGAATACCGAGCAGCGTCTCGACCCGCCCGCGCATCTCGGCCGCCGCTTTGTTGGTGAAGGTCACGGCCAGCACGCCGTGCGGGGACACCCCTTGAGTTGTGATCAACCAGGCGATGCGGTGCGTCAGCACGCGTGTCTTGCCGCTGCCGGCGCCGGCCAGCACCAGGACCGGCCCCAGTGGGGCGGTCACGGCGGCGCGCTGTGCATCGTTCAGCGGATTGAGGATGGGTGAGAGGTCCATGAGGGCGCCGGATTCTACCGAAGCTCACCAGCGATTGCGCAGATCCCGCAGCGCCAGGAATACCGTGCGCGGGGTCGCGTCGGCGGCCATGCCCGAGCGCGACTGTCGCAGTCCGGCGATGATTTCGGCACTGTCCAACCGGAAGAAGGCGTTGACCTGCTTCTCTTCGCTCAAGCAGAGGATGGGCATGGCCGCCGCCGGCAGCCCGGTCACGCGTTGCGCTAGCTCGCGCGCCGCCTGATTCGAGGGCTCGCGATCGAGCGTGAAGGCGAGGTTTCGCAGCAAATACTCGTGCCCCGCAAACACACGCGTGGCCGCCGGCAGCCGCGAGAGGCAGTCGGCAAAGCTCTCGTACAGCAACTGCGGGTCGCCGCCGTGGATGCAATTGCCCACGCCGGCATTGAACAGGGTGTCGCCCGAGAACAGCGCCGGCGCCTGCGCACCGCTGGCTTCCGCATACAGACACATATGCGCCCGGGTATGACCGGGCGTATCCAGGCAGCGCAACTGCACCGAGCGGCCGATATGCACCAGATCGCCGCCATTCAGGCCGTGCGTGACACCGCCGATGCGCGCCGCGGCGTCGGCATGGGCCAGCACGCTCGCGCCGGTCTGGCGCACCAGCGGGGCATTACCGCCGGTGTGGTCACCGTGCTCATGGGTGTTGAAGATCTGGCGGATGGTCCAGCGCATTTCCTGCGCCCGGCGCAGGCAGGCCTGCCAGTTGAGCGGATCGATGGCCATGGCCTCGCCGGTCTCCTCGCAGGCGACCAGGTAGTGAAAATTGCGGCCTTCGTTGTCCGCAAAGATGCGCTCGATCAGCATGGAGCACTCCCGAAAAACTGTTGTGGCAAAAACTGCCGAGGCGAAAGCTACGTAATATTAGACGTATGCCTGGTTACGTCGTCGCAATCGTACTGTTCGCCGCGCTGCTGCACTCGCTCTGGAACGCCCTGCTCAAGAACAGCGGCGACAAGCGCCTGACCACTGTCATGATCACCAGCGCCGCGGGCGTCCTGGCGGCCGTCGCGCTGCCGTACCTACAGGCGCCGGCGCCGGCCAGCTGGCCGTTCCTGGCCGCCTCCAGCTGCACGCAGGTCATGTATTTCGCGCTGCTGGCGGCCGCCTATCGCAAGGGCGATATGAGCCACGCGTATCCGATCATGCGCGGCACAGCGCCGCTGATCGTCGCCAGTGTCAGCGCATCGCTGATCGGCGAGACGCTTTCCAACGGCGAATGGCTCGGCGTGGCATTGATCTGCCTGGGGGTGCTGGGTCTGGCGGTGCGCACCGGCGTCGTGGCCGTACATCACCGTGCCACCACGGCGCTGGCGCTCGCAAATGCATTCGTGATCGCCAGCTATACGCTGATCGATGGCTTGGGCGTCAGGCGCTCGCAGGCGCCAGCGGCTTATGCCATGTGGATCTACGTGCTGACCGGAAGCATGGTGCTGGCCTGGACGCTGCTGCGCCGGCCGGCAGAATTTCGCGACTACCTTCACGGCCGCGTGGGCCTGGGATTGGTCATGGGTGCGGGCACCATGAGCTCATATGGGCTGGCTCTCTGGGCCATGACTCTGGCGCCGGTGGCGCTGGTGGCGGCGCTGCGCGAGACCGCGATCGTATTTGCCACTGTGATATCGGTGCTGGTACTCAAGGAGCGCATCACACCGCAGCGGCTGCTGGCCACGGCGCTGATCGCCGCCGGCGCCATCACGCTGCGACTGGCCTAGTGCAGGCGCCAGCCCTGAGTCGTCGGCAGGTAGTGATCGAGCAGCAGCGCCAGGAACAGCCACATCAGATAGCTGATCGAGAAGCGGAACATGCGCATGGGCAGATCGTCGCGCCGGCCGAACTTGAGCGCGATGGCCTGCCAAAGAAAGCGCCCATTGAGCGCCAGTGCCGCGGCCAGATAGATCAGTCCGCTCATGCCGATCATGAACGGCAGCATGGTGACCACGCACAGGATCACGGTATAGAGCAGCACGTGCAGGCGCGTGAACTCGACCCCGTGTGTGACCGGCAGCATGGGAATGTCGGCGCGGGCGTAATCGTGCCGGCGCGCGATCGCGAGCGCCCAAAAGTGCGGCGGCGTCCAGGCAAAGATGATCAGGAACAGCAGCAGCGCCTGCGCGCTGACATGGTCGGTGACCGCGACCCAGCCCAGCACCGGCGGTGCAGCGCCGGCGGCGCCGCCGATCACGATGTTCTGCGGGGTCGCGCGCTTGAGCCAGACCGTGTAGACCACGGCGTACAGGATCAGCGACAGGAAGGTCAGCACGGCGGTCAGCATGTTCACGAACGCGACCAGTATGGTCATCGACGCCACGGCGAGTGCCAGCGCGAAACCCAGCGCCTGCATGTGACCCAAATGACCTGAAGGCAGCGGCCGATTGCGCGTTCGCGCCATGCGCGCATCGATACGGCGGTCGAGCACATGGTTGATGGCGGCGGCCGAGGCGGCGGCCAGCGCGATGCCGAGGTTGCCGAACACCAGCGCATCCAGCGGCGGCAGTCCCGGCGTCGACAGCAGCGTGCCGATAACCGCGGTCAGCACGATCAGGGCCACGACCCGCGGCTTGGTCAGCTCAAAGTAGTCGCGCCAGGTGGCCTGGAGGCGTACTG
>Ga0302314_10015953_pt1 | contig 12730 bp, 12 predicted proteins | sample III_Palsa_N2_3_FD_200533 | JGI IMG/M metagenome (GOLD analysis project Ga0302314, IMG submission 200533) | Peat permafrost microbial communities from Stordalen Mire near Abisko, Sweden - III_Palsa_N2_3 | ecosystem: Environmental > Terrestrial > Soil > Palsa > Peat permafrost | place: Sweden...
ATCTCCGCGCCGGGCGCGAAGCGGATGGACCAGGGGTGGATGCGTTCGCTGTTGGCGGGTGACGCGGGCCTTGCGGCCGCAGGTGTCCCCGCCGCCGGATGACTCTCCGGGCCGCCCACCAGGGCGCGCACGCGGCTCAGCAACTCATCGCATACTTGGGTGTCGGCGCCTCTCTCGCGCTCTTCCAGCAGGTCGCGAATCTGGTCCAGCGAGGCCAGGGTCAGATCGATCAGCTCAGAGCTGACTTCCAGACGCCCGTTGCGGACCTCGTCATACGCGTTTTCGAGATTGTGCGTAAACGCGGCCAGCTCTTCAAAGCCGAACATCGAGCCTGACCCCTTGATGGTGTGCAAGGCGCGGAAGACGCGGCCCACCAGCTCCGCGTCCGAACGGTCCGTATTCAGCTCCAGCAGCGCGGCTTCGAGGTCGACGAGAATCTCGCGGGCCTCTTCGCGGAAGCTCTGTTTGAACTGGTCGGCATTGGTTGCGTTGGACACGCCTGAACTCCGCGTACTCATCCGGCGTTGACCGGAGCTTGAAACCACGTAAAGCCCGCATCGGCGAGCTGGACCGAAAGCGTCGCCGGCAGGCCCCCGGCGAAGGCGAATTCCATGCCCGCCTGCTGGGCAGCCCTCTCGGCGGCCCACAACAGCTGCACTGCCGTCACGTCCAGGTAGGTAGCGGCATCAAGCGCAACCCGCACCGGCTTGCCGGCGTCAATGGCCCGCACCAGCAGCGTCTTCAACTCCGCTGCCGACGAGATGTCGATCGACCCATCGAGCGCCACCACACTCATCTCTTCCCGTTCATCGAGCTTGATTCCCATCCACAGCTCCGAGATCCGCAATCAACCCCAGCGAAGGGATCAGCCGAAACGCGCATCGGCATCGGTATGTCGAGTGCGGCAACAAATCCGGTCTCGACAAGCATTCCCGTTTGGTTGGCGCGGTGATTGTCGACTGCAAGGGAGCAATCGGGGGGCAAATGAGAGGGCAGGAGAGTTGGATTTTTCTCACGCGCGCAGAGTGCAATGGAAACGCGTTCCACGCCTTGGTGAGATCTACCGGCAGAGCGGATTGCAAACGGAGCGGATCGATTGCGCCGGACGCTTCAGACGCTGCGGCGGATGCGGTCCCGATGCATCGCCGGTGCGCACCGGTTCCTTCTGACGATGAAACGGACGGGGTCCCGCTGCTATGCCTGGATTCTTCACGGATCGCGCGCTGCTGCGTGAGATATTTCACAGCGTTGGTTAGGATTTGGATAACGAAGTTCCAACTCTGCTGCCTTTGGTCGCGGCTTTGATTCCGGTTTTGGCGCCGGCGGCGGGTTCGCGGTCTACGGGACGAAGGAAGGCGAGATCGTAGGCCAGCGGGCAACGAGTACATTCGGGACTTCTCCCGCAATGGGCCTTGCCGACGGCTACGACCAGGGCGTGCATCTCGTTGAACAGCTCGGCTTGGGCGGCCCCTGGATCGGCTTGAAATGCGTCGCGCGTGAGAACCACCAGCGACTCGTAGCCCAGCTTTCCAGCCGAAGGCGGGGTGAGCTCGTGGCGCGTGGCGATGCGGCGCAGGTACTCGTCGGCGACCGGGACGGGGTGATGGAGCGCGTAGAGCAGGATGGCGTCGGCAGTCTCCGGGCCAACGCCGGGCAGAGCGAGCAGACGCCGGCGCAGCGGCGCGGTGGGCGAGGCAGCGAGGGCGTCGAGCGAGCCGGAGAACTCTTCATCCAGCATGGCGACGAAGGCTTTGAGCGCGGGAGCTTTGCGCGTCTGGAAGCCGGAGGGACGGATGAGGAGTTGCAATTCGTGGAGGTCAAGTGCGCGCAGGCCGTCGATGTGGAGCGCATCGACAGCGTTGAGATTGGCGAGCGAGCGCTCCACGGATTTCCAGGAGGTGTTCTGGGTGAGATAGGCGCCGACGATGACTTCGAAGGGGGTGACAGCGGGCCACCAGTGCTGCGGGCCATACGCGTCGGCGAGCACATCGTGCATGCGGCGCAGCCGCTGGGCCGGCGTGGGCTCCGCTTTCACTCGACGGGCTCCTCGCCGCGCAAGGAATCTTGCTGCGGAGACTGCAACTGTTCTTTCCACTCCAGGATGCGCGCGCGGCCGGCCGCTGCTTCCGCCTGCGGGATGTGGCCGGCGTGCTGCAGAGCGATGGAGAGCGCGGTGTGCGCCAGCGGATCGTCGGGCGTAAGCACAGACAGAGCCATGGCCGCGGCGACCGACTGGTTCAGCTGCCCCGCATCGCGCAAGGCACGGATGAGGCCATGATGCGCTTCCACATGCGCAGGGTCGGCGGCGATGGCATCACGAAATGCCTGCGCGGCCTCCGCGGGCTGCGCCTTGGAGAGCAGTTCGACGCCACGCTGCGAGAGCGCGTCGGCATTGTGAGAGTCAGTCACGGCTGATCTCAGGATAAAGCACCACCTGCGGTGGGGCAGACGGCGCTGGCGCGCCACGAGGTCTGCGCTTTCCCAGGCCACCTGCGGTGGGGCAGACGGCGCTGGCGCGCCATGAGGTCTGCGCTTTCCCAGGCCACCTGCGGTGGGGCAGACGGCGCTGGCGCGCCACGAGGTCTGCGCTTTCCCAGGCCACCTGCGGTGGGGCAGACGGCGCTGGCGCGCCACGAGGTCTGCGCTTTCCCAGGCCACCTGCGGTGGGGCAGACGGCGCAGGCGCGCCATGAGGTCTGCGCTTTCCCAGGCCACCTGCGGTGGGGCAGACGGCGCTGGCGCGCCACGAGGTTTGTGTCTCACTTTGGTTCCAGGGTCATGAAGAGCGTGTTCAGCGATTCGGCGAAGGTGGGATGAGCAAAGATTCCATTCTGAAGCTGCTTGTAGGAGAGCTTGCCCATCATCGCGATCTCGATCATCGACATCAGCTCGCCGGCGTCGGCGCTGAGAATCGCAGCGCCGAGGATCTCTTCGCTGTCGGGATCGACGAGCGCTTTCATGAAGCCGCGCGTCTGGCCGGTTTCAAAGGCGCGCGCGACAGACGACATCTGAATTTTGGCCAGCTTGTAGGCACGGCCGGTGCGTCTGGCTTCATTCTCACTGAGGCCGATGCGGCCCAGCTGCGGGTCGATAAACACGCAGTAGGGAAGCGGGCGGCCGGTGGTGACGCGATGGCCGCCGTCCAGCAGATTGGCTTTGAGGATGCGGAAGTCGTCGTAGGAGATATGCGTGAAGGCGGGACCGCCGTTGACGTCGCCGACTGCATAGATGCCGGCCGCAGCGGTTTCGAGATTTTCGTTGACGGGAATGAAGCCGTGCTCATCGGCAGTGATGCCGGCGGCGGCAAGATTCAGTGCGGCTGTATTCGGCGAGCGGCCTGTTGCGTTCAGCAGGCGCGTGCCCTTCAGAACGCGCGCCGCGCCGGCGGCTTCGACCGTAAGTTCAATACCGGGTGCCGTGCTGGATGCTTCGCGGGCCTCAGTGTCGAGCAGTACCTCGATGCCGTCTTCGCGCAGAATCGCCGCGACGGCGTCGGCAACGTCCGCGTCCTCGTGCTGCAGCAGTTGCGGGCCTCTTTGAATGATGGTGACCTTCGAGCCGAAGCGGCGAAACATCTGCGCGAACTCGAGGCCCACGTAGCCGCCGCCGAGGACCAGCAGATGCTCCGGCAACTGCTCGAGCTCCATGATGGAGACGTTGTCGATCAGGTCGACTTTGTCGATGCCGTTGACGTGAGGCAGCGCCGGCGAAAGGCCGGTGTCGATGACGATGATGCCGGCAGAGAGTTCGCGGTCACCACCGTTGTTGAGCTGCACGCGGACGCTGCGCGGGCCGGTGAAGGAGGCCGTGCCGCGCAGCAGATCGATGCCGTTGTTGAAACGCTTCTCGCTGCTGCCGCGCGATGCGGCGACGATGCCGCGCTTGCGCTCGACGATGGCGCGCATGTTTGCCGTGACCGGGCCGGCATCAATGCCAAACTCGCCGGCGCGGCGGGCGAGTTGAGCGACCTCGGCCGAGGCGACCATGGTCTTGGTGGGCGTGCAGCCGAAGTTGATGCAGGTGCCGCCCACGGCGCCACGCTCCACCACGGCCACGCGTTTGCCGGCCGCATGGAAAGCGTCGGCGAGCGGGTTGCCGCATTGACCGGAACCGATCACGATCAGGTCGTAATGCGACGTGGTCCCACCGCTTCCTCGTCGCGCAATGGGTTCCGAACCACCATCTTCCACTGCGTGTCGACTTAGCTGATCGCGCTCGCGTTTGGTCATGGTCATCCCTTCCAGGGGTTGGATGCAGATGGGAAAGATATGTAGTCCATCTTTCCCTGGACATCGAGATTGCATTCGGCAATTCTCGCTTTGGATGGAGACCGAAATGGATTGGATCATCTGAACGCAAATGAGTTACATGACTGCTTTGCAAGGCATAGGTTGAGCGAAATGGTACCCTTGACCATTTAGCTATCGCCTAAAATGGTCAGTTTTTGTACACTAAGGATGATGCCCCGTACGATTGTGGCGATTCCAACACAGGAGAACAGAATGGCAGATACAGTGAAGAAGGCAAAAGCACCCGCAAAACCCCGCAAGACCGCGGCCAACAAAGAGATAGCTGCTCCGGTAACAAACGGCCACATGCCCTCTCGCGATGCGATTGAGAAGCTAGCGCAGAAGTACTGGGCACAGCGCGGCTATCAGGACGGATTCGCGGAGCAGGATTGGCTAAGGGCGGAGCGGGAGCTGATGCAGAAAGCTTCGTAGTCCAGCTCCATTGCAGTGACAATTTCATTGGCAATTATTGTCCTATAGTTTTTGTGACGATCGAGGGCCTATGAGCCCTCGCGCGAATGAGAACTGCCCAGCACCTTACACGCTCTCTTGGCTGGGCACTTTTTCGGCATGTGCGGCACCGCGCCAGAAGCGGCATGGCATCTCAGAACTCTGTATCCGGTGCCAAGGTTCGCTCCAACATATCGAGCAGCGGCGACTGGCTCTTGAGCATCTTCTCGCGCGCAACGGCGAGCGGGAACCATCCGCCTGCGTCCACTTCAGGAAACTCCATGCGCCTCCCCGAGTGCGGCGGCCACTCCATCTGCACCATGTTGCTCATGAGATCGGCCGGGTCGCAGTCGCCTTCAATGCACCACGCTGAAACAATCTTCCCGCCCGCCTGCTTCACCATGCCGAGCTCGTGCAAGCGGCCTTCGAGGTTGAAGCCGGTCTCTTCGCGGAACTCGCGCGCGGCCGCGGCTTCTGCGGTTTCCTCTGCCGTGTACTCGCCCTTGGGGATGGACCAGGCGCCGAGATCTTTCTTCGCCCAGAATGGTCCGCCGGGATGGACGAGAAATACTTCCAGGCGCCCGCTTCGTATTCGATACATCAGCACGCCGGCGCTGTGTTTGGGCATGTTTCGTTTCCAATGGCGCTCGAAGAAAAACAAAGATAGGGAGTTCGCTTTTCCACCTTAGTCGCAAAGAACGCGGCGAAGGTGGGGCACCCAGTGTTTGCGGCTGGAATGGTTCAAGCTGCAGATTTGCCTTCAAAATGGGCTTCAATCTCTTCCAACGTTTTACCCTTGGTCTCCGGCAGGAAGAAGGTGATGGTGATGAAGTAGACCACGGTGAACGCGGCGAAGAGGAAGAACATGGACGAGTAGCCGTACTTGGACACGAAGGGCAGAAAGATGCCGGCGAGGATGGTGGAGACAAGCTGGTTGATGACCAGCGTGATGCTCATGCCGTTGGAGCGGATGCGGGTGGGCATGAGCTCGGAGAGCGCCAGCCACACGCAGACGCCCGGGCCGATGGCATAGGACGCCATGAAGAGATAGAGCCCCAGTGCCACGAGCCAGCCGTGATGCGCGTCGGGCACCTGGCCGACGACGGCCTTCACGATCTTGAGCGGCGCGGTGCGCGCGGCATCGAGATCGGCGAAGGGGTTTTTGAAGAACGACTCGACCTTGTTGGCCGGTACGCAGCTGTCGCGGGTGATCTGGATGGGCGCGGCGGCAGCGTCGTCGGAGCGGACGAAGCTGGTGGCGGCGGTGTAGTCGCCGTAGGAGTAGATGATGGCTAGCGAGGCGCGGTCGCTGGCGATCTTCTGCCCTGCATCGCCGGCAGTCGCAAGCAGACGCGTTGCTTCGGCCTGGTCGAAATGCAACGTGAGCTGCTGGTCTGCGCCGACCATCGACTGTACCTGGCTGGCTGCGTCGACGCTGAATTTTTCGGTGCGCAGAAACAGGGTGCCCACGCCGACCAGCGAAAGGATGATGCCGCTGGTGCCGACGATGAACAGGAAGCGGCGGCCCTTGCGATCGACCAGCATCATGCCCACCATGGTCATGCTGAAATTGACCACAGTGAACAGCACGTAGCCCCAGTGGCTGGCGAGGTCCGACAAACCGCTCTGCAGCAGGATGCCGACGTTGTATCCGTTGATGGAGTTGATGCCGGTGGCGGTATTGCAGGCCAGGATGACCAGCGCCAGGAGAAAGGGAATTACATACTTTCGCTGCAGCAGCGACTCGCGGACCGGCTTGCCGGTGGGGCGCTTCTCTTCGGTCTGGCGGGCGGTCTCTTCCATCTCCCGCAGTTCCAGGCTGGCCTGCTCGGCGGAGCGGGAGCGCAGCAGCGCCGCATAGGCCTGCTCTTTTTTGCCGCGGCGAAAAAGCCAGCGCGGCGACTCGCTGACCATTAGGCTGCCGATCACAAACAGCAAACCAGGCGGGAGCGAGACCCAGAAAATGCGACGCCACGCCTGATCCTTGAAGGCAAACAGAGTTGCCGCGTCCGAAGCCAGCGCAACGGCCTGGACGCGGTAGCTGTAATAGATCCCGACCAGGGCAGCCGTCACCAGGCCCAGCGTGAGCAGCCACTGAAATACGCCCGTGCCTTTGCCGCGATTCGTGGCCGACAGGCATTCAGCAAGATAGAGCGGGACAACCACGCCGATGAGGCCGCCGCTTACGCCCTGCAGCAGACGGCCGAAGAACAGCGGGCCGTAGCCTTGGGACAGTGCGATCACGGGAATGCTCAGCACAAACGTGACACCGCTGAGAACCATGAGCGGCTTGCGGCCCATCCAGTCGGCCAGCATGCCGGCGAAGATGGTGGAGAACACAGTGCCCAGCAGAACGGCGGCCACGATCACGGAAAGCTGCGCGGCAGTGAGGTGCGAGGTCGCCTCAAGATATGGAAGCGCGCCGGCGATGATGCCCACGTCGATTCCGTAGAGCAGGCCGCCCAGGCCAGCGACCAGCAGCAGAAAGCGGGCGTAACGGCGTTTGGCGGATGAATCTGCGGACAGAGATGCGGCTGGGCTGGCAGTCATTTTTTTGTGGTCTACCTTTTCCGGGGCTGTTCGACTTGCGATCAGTATACCGTGATTGATTTGAGCCGAAACGATCAGGCTTTCTGAGGTTACGCAGGTTGGAGCCAGCTAATGTCCTGTCACCAAAGTCCATAACATAAAACCTCCTGTCATCCTGAGCGAAAAGGGCCCCAAACTCTGTTCAGTTTGGGGGTGGTGAGTCGAAGGATCTGCGTTTGTCCTTTGGTTATTTTCACAACGAATTTCAGAGACAGGACACTAGCGGGCGTGGCCTTCGCCGAGGAACTGGCGGACGCGGGTGGAGACGGCCAGCGCATCGCAGCTCATGATGAGGTGCGCGCAAGGGCCTTGCGAGATGTAAGCCGGAGCACCGGTGGCTGCGGCCCAATCGAGCGCGGGCTGGGGATTGACGAGGTGGTCCTGGGCACTGACGATGACCAGGAACTTTGGCGTAGCTGCGCGGGCGGTCTGGGCGAGCGTGCGGCTGCCGATCACGTCCTGGGTCATGATGGCGCGCAACTGCCACAGGCGGTCGTTGGCGTCGATCAGTTGTGGAGCTTCAGCGGTTGCGAAGAAGGCGTCGAGCTGGTCGCGCGGCGTGTTCTGGTTGCGGTACTCAGGCGTGGTGACAACCAGGTTGCCGAAGAGATTGGCCAGCTTGAGCGGCGGCTCGTCGGTGTAGGCGCCGTTCTTGTAGGCGGGATCGTCGACGATGGTCTCCACCATGATGTGCTTCACCTGCAGGTCATAGCTGGTGAGGCGCGGCGTGCCCAGGATGGGGACGGCGCGGTCGAAGAACTCGGGATGCAGGACGGCCCAGTCGAATGTCTGCTCGCCGCCCATGGAAAGGCCGGTGACAGCGTAAAGATGATGCAGGCCGAGCGTTTCAGTCATGACGCGGTACTCGGCTGCCACCATGTCGCGCATGTTGAAGTTCGGGAAGGCGGTCCCGCGCTGGGTTTTGCTGTTGGAGGGCGATGAAGACACGCCGTTGCCCAGCGCATCGATGGCGATTCCGAAGAAGCGCGTGGTGTCGATGATCTGGCTGGCGGCGTGGCCGTCGCCGAAAAGCGGGACCAGCTCGGCGCTGACGCCGTAGAGCCAGGTGGGCATGAGCACTGCGTTATCGCGTGCGGCGTTGAGCGTGCCGAAGGTGCGGTAGCCGATGCGGCAATCTTCGATGACCTGGCCGCTTTCAAGCTTGCACTGGCCGAGTTGCGCGAACTGCTGTTCGCCGTCGGCGGCGCGGGCTTGTTGACCTGAAAGAAGAGCCAGGACCGCGAGGAGCCCCACCAACGCATGGATCGCGCGGCCGGAGAGGCGCGCTGGGGAATCGGCGCGGTGCAGAGATGCACAGGATCGGATGTGTGCGGAGCGGCGGGTGTGAGTCGGCATTGAGCTGGGAACGGCGCTTCGGCGATTGATACGAATTGTACATGCCGGGAAGCTTGCGTGGCCGATGCGAATGATGGGAGGGCATTTGCGCGAAGGTTTCGGATCCGATTTCGGCGCACGGCCGATGAGTTGGAGAGCACAGGCGAAGATCGCGGGAATAGGTGCAGCGAGTCAGCGTCCGCGTGCGCGGATAGCACGTCAGCGTTTGCCTGTGTGAATTACCGGGTCAGCGTGGCAGCCGAGCCGAGCGCCTCCACCAGAGCACGGACGCTGCTTTCGCTGGCCAGGTGGCGCTCATACTCGCTGTCGCGGAAGTCGCCCATGGCCATATCCTGCTTGCGGAAGCGCATCGGGCTGGGATAAGCCTGTCGTGCGCTCGAATGGAACTCGACGGCGCCGGTTTCCGCGGCGATGGCGGCGACGTTGTCGGGCGTGATTCCGCCGCCGGGCATGACGGCGATGCGGCCTTGTGCGGCTTCCACCATACGGGCGATTTGGCGAATGCCCGCGGGCGCATTGGGCGCGCCTCCTGAAGTGAGGATGCGCGTAGCGCCGGCGGCAATCACGTCTTCGAGCGCCGATTTCAGGCTGGGAGTCATGTCGATGGCGCGGTGAAATGTAACCGGGAGCGGCGCCGCGATCTCCACCAGTTGCCGAGTGCGCACGACATCGACCAGGCCGTCTTCGTCCAGCAGGCCGAGGACAATGCCGTCAGCGCCCAGGGCCTGCGCGTGGCGAATCTCCTGCCGCATCACTTCGAACTCGAGATCCGTGTAGCGGAAGTCGCCGCCGCGAGGGCGAACCATAATAAACAGGCCGATGTCGATGCGGGCGCGGACAGTTGCGATCAGGCCCGCGCCGGGCGTAATGCCGCCTTCCAGCAGGTCGGAGCAGAGTTCGACTCGCTGGGCGCCGCCGCGCTGGGCCGCGATGGCAGACTCCACCGAGTCAATGCACACTTCAAGTTGCATCAGTTTCAGGTCCTATTTAAGGGTGTGAGATTCCCGTTGAACATCGTAGCATTCTGCACCAACGCCTGGCTTTCGGAATCGAGTGGGGTATCGAGTTCGACATGATGAGGCGCATCATGGGCCGTCGGTGATCTTGCGCCAGGCGCCGGAAGGAGTGGGAAGCTCGGGGCTGGAGAGATCGACCTTGGTGCGCGGCAGCACCACCAGGTCAACACGGCGATTCTCGGCGCGGCCCTCCGCTGTATTGTTGCTGGCGACGGGATGAAACTCCGCGTAGCCGGCGGCGGCGATGCGATCCGCCGGGATGGCTTTCATATCCACAAAAGTGCGGGCTATGCGGGTGGCGCGCGCCGTCGAAAGCTCCCAGTTGGAGTCGAACTCCGCGGTGTGGATGGGAATGTTGTCGGTGTGCCCTTCGACGCGCAGATCGTACGGGGTGCGGCCGATGGAGGCAGCGATTTTGCGTAGCGTGTCCAGCGTTGCCGGCTGCGGCGTGGCCGAGCCGGTGGTGAAGAAGCCCGCTTCACGCAGGCTGATGACGAGACCGTCGCGGCCCATGTGAATGGAGACGGTGTGCGTGGCCACCTGGTTGGAGAGCGTCTGCGCCAGCTCGCGATGAATGCGGTCAAGGTCGGCTTTGACCCGCGCCGGACCAAGTACTTCCTCGCCCATCACAATGTTCATGGGGATCACTGCCTTGTCCGAGCCGTCGGAGGAAGAGACTCCACCAGAAGGTCTGCGTGCCGCGTCGGGAAAGAGGCCGAGGGCGCGGAAAGCGGCGTCGATGGAACCGGAGATTTCGATCTGCTTTTTATCGGCTCGCGATGCGGCGTAGAGGACCACGAAGACCGCGAACAGAAGGGTGATGAAGTCGGCATAGGAGATCAACCACCGATCATGGCTGGGACGGCGGCGTTCGGGGTGTCGGCTCACGCGGCAACGCCCTTGGCTGTGTGATCGCTGCCGCCGTCATGGCTATAACCGGCCAGCTTGACCTCCAGCATGTGCGGATTCATCCCTTCGAGGATGGAGATGACGCCCTCCAGCATCATCTCGCGGTGCTGCTGGCCATCGCGGATGCGGATGCGCATCTTGCCGGCGAAGGGCAGGAAAAACAGATTGGCCAGGCCCACGCCGTAGATGGTGGCGACAAAGGAGACGGCGATGCCGCGGCCCACTTCCTGCATGTTGTCCAGATGCTGCATCACCTGAATCAGGCCCAGCACGGCGCCCAGGATGCCGATGGTCGGCGAGAATCCTCCCGCCGAATCGAAGACCATGGGAAGCTGTTCTTCGCGCTCCATGGCGGAGTCCAGGCTGACCCGCATGATCTTGCGCAACTCGGTGGGTTCGGTGCCGTCGACGGCCAGCGTGAGCGCCCGCTTCAGAAACGGATCCTGAATGGTGCCGAGGTCGGCATCGAGCGAAACAACGCCGTTGCGGCGGGCCTTGTTGGCGAACGAGAGCAGTTGCTGGATGACTTCGTCATTCTGTCTGCGCGGCGCGGCGAAGACATGCGCCAGATTACGGAACGCGGCCAGCACTGTGGTGAGCGGAAACTGGAGCAGGACCGCGCCCAGCGTGCCGCCTATGACGATCATGGCCGCCGTCGGTTGCAGGATCTGGCCAATATTGCCGCCTTCCATGATTAACCCGGCCAGTATGCCTGCGACCGCGAGGAGAACTCCGCCAATGCTCGATTTGTCCATATACAACTCCTTCGAAGCCGCGCGGGGCTCACCGTCTGGTGGCGCTGCAATGGGCATCTGTCTTATCGGCGGGGCAAGGGACCGCGCAAGGGCTGCGCCGCAGCCGGCTGGTCTGAGACGTCGAGACTGGTGATGGAGACAACGCGCTGCAGATCGTCATAGGCGGGCAGGCGGCGCGACACCAGTGCGAGCAGCCGCGCGCGGTAGGCCATCACCAACTCGGCGATCTCTTCGCAGGGCTCGCGCACGATGATCTTTTCTCCGTTGATGAGAGTCAGCATCGTATCTGGAGAAGACTCGATGGTCTTGATGAGATCGCAATTGAGCACAAAGGAAATGTTGTTGAGCCGTGTGAGTTGAATCATCGCCGTCAAACTCCTCTTGAGGGGTTATCGGCGCGGAGATGAAAAGGTTAAAGCATTAGAACGGAGAGACAGAATGTGTCCCCGGTGGGACAGTATTCGGGGGCGTATAAAGTTCGCGCACAGCGGGGCCGAAGAAGGGGCCAGATGCGACGGGTACCGAACCGGCAGCAGCAGCCCAGTGAATCAAAAGAAATGGGCGCACTCCAGGGGAAGAGCTCCGTAAATCAACGCATCCCGAAGGAGAACTCCCATGTCCCTGGGTGTCCTGAATAACCTGTCCGCGGTATACGCGGAGAACAATCTAAACAACACCAGCAACAGCCTGAGCACGGTGCTGCAGCAGTTGTCTTCCGGATCGAAGATCAACTCCGGCGCGGACGATGCGGCCGGCCTTTCGCTGGTGAACGGCCTGCAAGCCAACCAGCAGGCTTTGATGCAGTCGCAGACCAACGCAACAGAAGGTGTGGGACTGTTGCAGGTTGCCGACGGCGCCCTCTCGCAAGTGACAAGCCTGCTTAACCGGGCCGTGACGCTGGCTACCGAAGCCTCGAACGGCACCCTCAACTCGACCCAGGATCTGGCCGCAAACCAGGAGTACCAGTCGATTCTGTCGGAAGTCTCGAACATCGGTTCGACGACCACCTACAATCAGCAGCAGGTTTTCAACTCCAACACCAACATTTACACCGGTGATTCTTCGACGCAGGGCGCCTCGGTTGACGCACTGAATATTCGCTCGTTGTCGGCCTCAAACGTGGGCGACTCCAACGGAGCGATGTCCTACAGCAACGGATCCAACAACGTGTTCATCGATCTGTCCAACGGTGGCACCAATGCGTCGGTGACCGACAGCCTGGGAGCCGCGACGGCAACCACTACGGTTGCAGTCAGCTACCTGACCCAGGGCGCGAGCGGCGCGGCCGTAAGCGCAACCGCCAACATCAACGTAGGCGCAGGCACGGCCTATGCCAACACCACACAAGGCCTGATCAGCGCCATCAA
>Ga0302314_10015954_pt1 | contig 12730 bp, 12 predicted proteins | sample III_Palsa_N2_3_FD_200533 | JGI IMG/M metagenome (GOLD analysis project Ga0302314, IMG submission 200533) | Peat permafrost microbial communities from Stordalen Mire near Abisko, Sweden - III_Palsa_N2_3 | ecosystem: Environmental > Terrestrial > Soil > Palsa > Peat permafrost | place: Sweden...
CGCGGGCGTGCTGGGCGCCGCCGGGCTGAGCGCGCTCGCCATGCGGCTTGGCAAGCACCGCACCATGATGGTCGCCAGCACCTGTTATTCGCTGGGCCTCGTCGTCCTGACCGTCCTGCCAAAGGGTGTCTTCGGACCGGCGGCGGCCATCATGTTCGCCCTAGGCTTCATGGCCGCGGGCTTCCCGCTGCTCGATCGGGCCATGGTCGCGGACGTGGCGGACGCGGTGCGTCTGCAACAGGGCAAGCATCGCGTCGGCCTGCTCTATGCGATGATCACCTCGTCGCAGAAGATCGCCGGCGCCCTGAGCATCGGCCTGACCTTCGTGGTGCTGGGCGCGATCGGCTATCAATCGAAAGAAGGGGCCGTCAACACGCCGGCGGCGATCCACGGGCTGGAGTTGGTCTATTTGATCGGACCAGTGGTCTTCGTCATGCTCGGCGGCGCCTGCTTCATCGGTTACAAGCTCGACCACAAGAAGCACGCCGAGATCCGCGCCGCCCTCGACGCCCGCGACGGCCTGATCGAGGAGCCCATCGTTGACAGCCTCTCCGGCTCTCAAACCGAGCCTGGGGGCTTTCCCAAAACCGCCCCGGCGGAATAGGCGGCTTTAGGCCGCTCGTCCTCCGCGCGGGTTCATCACTTCCGGCGACCTAAGCGCGCATAAGGCTTTTGGGCTTGCGCGTTAGCGTTTGGCGGTTTCTCATTGTCGCGGAGCGCGCCCGTCAGAGGCGCCCCGCGTGCAAAGGGAGGACGTCATATGGCCCAAGGTTCGACAGCCGGCGTGGGTGCGCCAACCCCAGCCAGGACCTCGCTGCCGACCGTCTTCGCCTTCGGCTCCATGGGCGTGCCGTTGGCGGCCTCGGCCATTGTCACCGGCCTCTACCTTCAGCGGTTCTACGCGGGCCTGGGCCTCAGCCTGTTGGCGATCGCCTTTGCGATCCCGCTGGTGCGGTTGATCGACATCGTCTTCGACCCCCTGGTCAGCCTGGCGATGGACCGCACCAAGACGCCCATCGGCCGCTACCGGCCGTGGCTGCTGGTAGGCACGCCCTTCATCATGCTGGCGACCTGGAAGCTGCTCGTCCCAGCCGCTGGCGAGGTCTCGACCGGCTATCTGATCCTGTGGTCCCTGGTGGCGGCCGCCGGGTCGTCCATGGTCCTGCTCGGGCTCGCGGCCTGGACCGCCAAGCTCGCCGTCAGCTACGACGACCGTTCGCGGGTCTATGGCTGGACCACCGCCCTGGCGGTCATCGGCTCGGTCGGAATCCTGCTGCTGCCGATCTTCACCCATGGCAAGATCGTGCTCGGCAAGGCCTCGAGCATGCCGGCGATCGCCCTGATCCTGGTGATCGCCATTCCGATCGCCCTGGTCATCTGCACGGTCTTCACCCCGGAGCGACTCGGGCCGACGACCGTGCGGCCGAGCTTTTCGTTCAGCGACGTCTGGAAGGTGATTTCCCGGCCGGCCATGCTTCGACTGGTCCTGGCCGACCTCCTGCTCACCCTCGGGCCCGGGACGACCGCGCCGCTCTATGTCTTCTTTTTTCACGACGCCAAGGGGTTCAGCGTCGCCTATGTCGGCTTCCTGCTGGTCTTCTATATCGGCGCGGGCCTCTTCGGCGCGCCGATGTGGGGTCGGCTTTCGCAGCGGCTTGGCAAGCATCGGACGGTGCAGATCGCCTGCGTCGCCTACGCCATCTGCCAGACGATCCTGATGATCACGCCCAAGGGCCTGTTCCTGCCGACGGCCATCGGCATGTTCGCCGTCGGCTTTTGCGCCAGCGCCTTCCTGGTCCTGATCCGCGCCATGGTCGCCGACGTCACCGATGACGTCCGGCTGCAGTTGAAACAGGACTATACAAGCCTGATCTTTTCCATGGTCACGACCACGACCAAGATCGGCGCCACCATCACGGTGGCGATCGTCTATCCGATCCTTGTGGCGGTCGGGTACAACGCCAAGGAAGGCGCCGTGAACACACCCCACGCCATTTTCGGCCTGGAGATGTGCTACCTGTTCGCGCCGATCATCCTGGTCTGGTTCGGCGGGGCCATGTTCTTCGGCTACAAGCTGGACGCTGCGCGCCATGCCGAAATCCGGGCCGCGCTCGCCTCCCACGATGAGGCCGCGGCGCTTGAGAGCATGACCGGCCCCACCGCAGTGACGGAGGCCGCGCCGGCGGAATAGGCCCCAGCTAGAGCCTGACCATCGCGCCTATTCCGTTCGGGATGTCACCACGGTTTGGCGCGCTCGCGCGCGTTCGACGAAGCGGTCTCGGATCGTGCGGAAGAGCGCCGGCGGAAGGAACCCGTAGGCGACGGTATCCGACGCTTCGCCAGAAAGCGGGCGAAGATCTGGGCCGGGCCACACGAAGCTGTTGGTTTCGGTCAACATCACCCAGGACCGGCCCTCGTCTAGATTCAAGCGTGTCTTGATGGCCGTCGGCAGTTCGACCGCCTCAGAAGGCTCGGCTGGCGGGCTATGGGTGATTGGATGTGCGCGACAAGCCCCTCCAGCCGCGCGCTAGTCCTCGAAGACGATCGCCGGCGGGGGTTTCAGACTGGTGTGGTCGAGCGCGTCCAGCACGCCCTCGGCGATGGCCAGGAAGGCCTTGGCGGCTGGGCTGCCGCCACCCTCCACGACGAAGGGGCGGCCGTCGTCGCAGGCCTGGCGAAGCGCCAGCTCGATCGGGATCTCGCCGAGGAACGGCGCGCCCAGCGCCTCGGCCGTCGCCCTGGCCCCACCGCGCCCGAAGATCGGGATGGGCTCGCCGGTCGTGGGGTCGGGGAAATAGGCCATGTTCTCGACCACGCCGAGGATCGGCACGTGGGTCTTTTCGAACATGGCCACGCCCCGGCGCACGTCGATCAGCGCCACCTCCTGCGGGGTCGAGACCACCACCGCGCCGGATAGCGCCACGCGCTGGGCCAGGGTCAGCTGCACATCGCCGGTGCCCGGCGGCATGTCGATGACCAGCACATCCATGGGCGCATCCTCGCTGGCCCAGGCGACGTCGTTGAGCATCTGGTTCAGCGCCGAAGAGGCGATCGGCCCGCGCCAGATCATCGGGGCGCCCTCATCGACCAGAAAACCGATCGACATGATCTTCAGACCCCAGGCCTCGAGCGGCGCCAGCTTGCGGTCGGCGTTCAGTTCCGGATCGCCATCCAGCCCGGTCATGCGCGGGATCGAGGGGCCGTAGACGTCGGCGTCGAGCAGGCCGACGCGGCGGCCGAGCATGGCCATGCCGGCGGCGAGATTCAGCGCCACGGTCGACTTGCCGACCCCGCCCTTGGCGCTGGAGACGGCGACGACATGGCGCACATAAGCCGGTTTCAGCGCTCCGGCCGGCTTGGGCGGCGCCATCTGGGCCTGGGCCTGGGGCGAGAGGCGCGCGCCGCGCCGCACGCGGACGATGCCGGGGTCTGGCGGGCGCTCTTCCGGCGCGCCGGCGGATGGCCCGGCCGCGGCGGTCAGCACCACCTGCACCCTCGCCGCGCCGGAAACCTTGCGCAGCACCGCCTCCGCCTCGTCGCGGACGGCCGCGTAGAGGGCCGCGTCGCCCGCCGCGACCTCGATCATGAAGCCGGCGCGATCTGGCCCGACCACCAGGGCCTGAACCAGCCCGGCCGCCGCCAGGCCGCGCCCGGACTTAGGGTCGCGCACCTCGTCCAGGGCCGCCAGGACGGCCGCGCGGTCGGGGGTCGAAAGCTCAGCCATGCGGCGTCACGTCTTGCACAGTCATCGGAGGGGCTTCATATCCGGGTCCGCGCGCCGGTTTACAAGCCTTGGCGGGCGAGACGCCGGGCCGAGGCGCGGCGAGAAGACGAAAGAGATCACGCCAACCCATGCCCTGGAGCGACAATTCCGATACGGGCGTCAAGCCCGGCCAGAAGCCCGGCGGCAAGCCGGGTCCATGGGGCGCGCCGCCGTCGTCGCCAGGGCCGCGTGACGAAGACCAGGGCGAGGCGAACCGTCCGCGCGGCGATGGCCCGCGCCGCCCCGGTCCCCCGCCCTCTCCGCCCGACGATCTGGTGGCCCTGTGGCGGCGCCTGCGCAAACGCTTCGAGGACGAGTTCGGCGCCATGGGTCCGGGCCTCGGCCGTCGGCTGATCCCGGCGCTGATCGGGGCGGTCATCGGGTTCTGGATGCTGTCCGGCTTCTACGACGTTCAGGCCAATCAGGAGGGGGTGGTCACCACCTTCGGCGCCTATAGCCGCACGGCCGGCCCTGGCTGGCACTACCACCTGCCGGTCCCGATCGAAAACGTCGAACAGATCCCGGTCACCACCGTCAAGCAGACCAATATCGGCTCGCGCACCGGCGACCTGCCGAAAGAGAGCCTGATGCTGACCGGCGACGAGAACATCGTCGATGTGGCCTTCAGCGTGCAGTGGCGCGTCGACGACGCCCGCCGTTATCTGTTCGACATCAAGGATCAGGAAGACACCATCAAGGCGGTGGCCGAGAGCGCCATGCGCGAGGTGGTCGGCCGCTCGACCCTCACCGACGTCATCGCCACCGGCAAGGCCAAGGTGGAGGCGCAATCGGCGGCGCTGATGCAGAAGATCCTCGACCAGTATGGCGCCGGCGTCACCGTGGTTTCGGTGCAAATCGCCTCGGCCAATCCGCCGGCCGAGGTGGTGCCCGACTTCCAGGCCGTACAGAGCGCCGCCCAGGACGCGCAGTCGGCGATCAACCAGGCCACGGCCTATTCCAACAAGGTGGTCAACGAGGCCAAGGGCACGGCGGCGCAGAAGGAACGCGCGGCCGAGGGCTATCGCCAGCAGGTGATCGCCGAGGCGCAGGGCCAGACCGACGCCTTCAACGCCGTCTATGCTCAGTATCGCCGCGCCCCGGCGGTGACCCGCGAGCGACTGTATCTTGAGACCATGGAGCGGGTGCTGGGCAAGTCGGCCAAGGTGATCGTCGACGCCAAGGGCGCCACCGCCCCGATCATCCTGCCGCCGGACGTGTTCCGGCCGCGCACGCCCGACGCGACCCAAGCCGCGCCGACCCCGGACCAGAGTTCGCAGGCCGCTGCGCAACCGGCACAGCCGGCTCAGCCCGCGCAGCCGGGAGCCGGCCAATGAACCGCCGCTCCCTCATCGCCGCGGCCGTGGTGCTGATCGTCGCCGTCGCCCTGCTCGCCAGCACCCTCTTCACCGTCGACCAGCGCAAGCAGGCCATCGTGCTGCGCTTCGGCCGGCCGGTGCGGGTGATCAATGCGCTGGGCGAGAACAATCCCGGCCTGAAGGTGAAAGCGCCTTGGGAAAACGTCGTGTTCTTCGACAAGCAAAACCAGGGCCTGGACGCCGACACCGCTGAGATCATCGCCGCCGACCAGGAGCGGCTGTCGGTCGACGCCTTCCTGCGCTACCGCATCACCGAGCCAGTGGTTTACTATACAAGCCTCGGCGACGACGCGACGGCGCACGACCGGCTGGACCGACTGATCAGCGCCACCCTGCGCGAGGTGCTGGGCTCGGCCAATCACACCGACATCATCTCCGGCCGTCGGGCGCAATTGATGCAGCAGGCCACCGACGAGGTCGCGGCCCAGGCCAAGGCCGAGCGGCTGGGCATCCAGGTCATCGACCTGCGCATCAAGCATGCCGACCTGCCCGAGGCCAACGCCGAGGCGGTCTATCAGCGCATGAAGACCGAGCGCCAGCAGATGGCCGCCCAGATCCGGGCCGTGGGCGAGCAGAAGAAGCTCGAGATCATGGCCGAGGCCGACAAGGAGGCGACCATCACCATCGCTACCGCCGATGGCGACGCCGCCCGCATCCGCGGCGACGGCGATGCACAGCGGGCAGAGCTGTTCGCCAAGAGCTTCGGCCGCGACCCCAGCTTCGCCGCCTTCTACCGCGCCATGCAGGCCTATGACACGGCTCTCGGCCAGGGCGACACCACCTTCGTGCTGTCGCCGGACAGCGCGTTCCTTAGGTATCTGAAGACAGGTCCGGGGCGGTAGTTTCACCGCCTCGATTGGAGGGTCGGATGTACCACCAGGGTCAGCGCGAACTTCAGGACCGGTTCGACAGCCGCGCCCTGGCCGACCGGCTGGACGAAAAGCTGCGCCGCGAGCGGTTCAACGAGGCCGACGCCGCCTTTGTCGCCGAGAGCCCGTTCTTCTTCCTGGCCACCGCCGACGCGGACGGCAAGCCCGACTGTTCGTTCAAGGGCGGCCTGCCCGGCTTTGTACGCGTCGCCGCGCCGGACCTGCTGATCTTCCCAGACTACGACGGCAACGGCATGTTCCGCAGCCTGGGCAATATCCGGATCAATCCACAGGTCGGCATGCTGTTTATGCGCATCGGCGAAAAGCCGGGCCGATTGCGCATCAACGGTGTGGCCGAGGTGGTGTTCGAGGACGAGCGCCTCGAGGCCCTTCCCGGCGGCCAGATGCTGGTCAAAGTGACGCCCACCGACATCTTCCCCAACTGCCCGCGCTATATTCCGCACCTCGAATTGATCGAGCCTTCGGTCTTCTCGCCGAAGCTCGGCGAGGCGCCGGTCGAGCCGGCCTGGAAGACCATGCCGCTGTTCAGCGACGTGACGCCGCCTCGGCATCGGGCCGACTAAGCGCCGCCCGCACGTCGTGCAGGGTCTCGGCGATGGCGACGGTCTTTTCGCGCATCTCGTCGGTGGCCTCGAGCAGGTCCGGCACCATCACCGCCATCATGCCGGCGGCGTGGGCGGAGCGGATGCCGTTGTGGGAGTCCTCCAGCGCCAGGCAGTCGCGCGGCGCGACGCCCAGCGCCGCGGCGGCCTTCAGATAGGGTTCCGGGTGCGGTTTGCCGTGCTCGACGCTTTCGCTGGTGATCATCGTCGCGAACCGCGCCACCACTTCGGCCGGCAGATGCCGATCGACCGCGCGACGGCTGGACGAGGTGACCAGGGCCTTCGGCAGGCCGGTCTCGTCCAGCAGGGCCAGCAGTTCGGCCGCGCCGGGCTTCAGCGGCACGCCGATGTCGAACGCGGTCTCCAGCAGCCGGCGCACGTCGGCCGCATAGGCGGCGAGATCGAAGCCGGCGCCGAAATGCTCGACCAGGATACGGTCGCTATGGGCGCCGGTCGTGCCGACCATGGACATGAAGACCGGCAGCGGCAACTCGCGGTCGATGGCGGCGGCGGCGCTCATCAGGGCGTCGCGGACGGGCGCCTCGGTGTCGACCAGCAGGCCGTCCATGTCGAAGATCACGGCGCGGACCGGGCGGGGAAAGATCATGCGCGTCCGCTTAGCCGCGCCCGCCCCGTTCGCCGAATCAAGCTTTGCATCAATCGGTTACGAACCGGTCGGCCGAATAGCCCTGGAAGTAGAGCAAGGCGGTCAGGTCGGCATGATCGAGCCGGGCGTCGGCCTCGGCCGCCACCACCGGCTTGGCGCGATAGGCGACGCCGAGGCCCGCCGCGCGGATCATGTCCAGGTCGTTGGCCCCGTCGCCGACCGCCAGGGTGTCGATCATCTCTACGCCGGCGGCGGCGGCCTCGTCGATCAGCGCTTTCAGCTTGGCCTCACGGCCAAGGATGGGTTCGGCGACCAGGCCGGCCAGGGCGCCGTCCGCCTCGATTAGCCGGTTGGCGCGGTCGAAGTGGAATCCCACCGCCTCGGCCACCCGCCGCGTGAAAAAATCGAAGCCGCCGGAGACCAGAACGCAGCGCGCGCCATCGGAGGCCATGGTGCGCACCAGGGTCCGCGCGCCGGGATTGAGCCGGACCCGCTCCTCATAGGCGCGGGCGAGCTGGGTCAGGGGCAGGCCCTTCAGCATGGCGACGCGTTCGCGCAAGGCCGATTCGAAGTCCACCTCGCCGCGCATGGCCCGTTCGGTGATGGCGGCGACCTCGGTCTTCAGGCTCGCGAAGTCGGCCAGTTCGTCCAGGCACTCGCAGCCGATGATGGTCGAATCCATATCGGCGACCAGCAGCCGCTTGCGCCGATGCGCCAGCGGTTGGGCGCAGTGGTCGATCGGCGAATATTGCAGGGCGTTGGCGACCGCGTTGTGGATGACCTTGGCGTCGGCGTGCTCGACGATCATGTCGGCGGCGCCGTCGCCAAGGATGTCGGTCTCCTGGATGGTGCAACCCGATCCGGCCACCGCCTCGAGGGCGTGCGGCAGGTGGGTTTCCAGGATAGACAGATCCGGCGCGACGAGGGTGAGGACGACCTGCATGGAGGCCCGCATCTGGCTGATCGCCGGCCCCACCGCAAGCGGGAAGTCCGCCCTGGCGCTGCGGTTGGCGCGCGAGATCGGCGCCGAGATCGTCAATGCTGACGCCCTGCAGCTCTATCGCGACCTGAGAATTCTAAGCGCCCGGCCATCGGCGGAAGAGGAGGCGATGGCGTCGCACCACCTGTTCGGCGTCGCCGATGCGGCCGACGGCTGGTCTGTCGGGCTATGGCTGACCGCGGCGTCCGAAGCCCTGGCGGAAATCGCCGCGCGTGGGCGCCCGGCCATCATGGTCGGCGGTACAGGCCTCTATTTCCGCGCCCTGACGGTGGGGCTGGCCGATATCCCGCCCGTCCCGCGCGCCGCACGCGACGCGGCGGAACAGGCGTTCGATGCGGAGGGCGAGCCGACCTTTCGCGCGGCCTTGCGCGGGCTCGATCCGGCCGCCGAGGCGCGCATCTCGCCCGGCGACCGCCAGCGCCTGACCCGCGCCCTCGCCGTTGGCCGCGTCACCGGCCGGCCACTCAGCGCCTGGCAGGCCGAGACCAGACCGGCCGTCACCCCTGACGCCTGGCGCGCCGTGGTCTTGGAGCCGCCGCGCGAGGCCCTCTACGCCCGCATCGACGCTCGCCTGGTCGCCATGGCCGACAGCGGCGCGGTCGAGGAAGCCGCCGCCCTGATGGCGCGGGGCCTCGATCCGCGTCTGCCAGCGATGAAGGCGGTGGGTCTGCGCGAACTGGCCGCCCATGCCGCCGGCGAGACCAGCCTGGACGAGGCGATCGCCGCCGCCCAGCAGGCCAGCCGCCGCTACGCCAAGCGCCAGCTCACTTGGTTCCGCAACCAGACCCCCGACTGGCCGCGCATCGAGGCGGTCGAGTCGGGCGCGCAGCGGGAGCGTCTTGGGTCATTGGGGCGGTGAACTGGCCCGGAGTCACCGATCGTCAGGCCCGGCGTTTTCTCTGATTTCGAAATCGACGGCTTCGGCCTCGGGGGCGGTGAGCCGGCCGGCAGCGACGAAGGCGGTGCGCAGCGTCCTCGACAGGCCGGCGCTATAGCGCTGACCGATCGGCGGCAGGGCCGACGTCGGCAAGGTCGCCATCAGCAGTCCCGAACTGTGGTCTCGCGCTTCGACAAACAAGGTCATGGCGATCTCCCGGACAACGGGCCTAAGCCCATGTGCTGATCGGCATACGTTTGCGCCCGTCGTTTGGATGATCCTGCGCCGTTCTCGAAGGCGCGCCCTCGGCGGACGATGGCGCCGAGCCGCTCCGGCTAGGGCGTGTCCAGCTTGGCCTTCCAAGCGGCGGATTGGCGCTTGGCCTCAGTGAGTTGAGCCGGGCTGAGGTGGGCGACCATGGCGTCGCGGGCGAGAACGGTGTCGTCCAGGCCGCCGCCGGCTCGGGTCGCCTGGCCGGCCGCGGCGACATCCAGCCAGACATAGGCCTGCACATAGTCGCGTGGCGCGCCCTTACCGAGTGCATAGGCCGAGCCGATCTTGGCCTGGGCTCCGGTGTCGCCCTGCTCGGCCGCCTTGCGATACCACATGAGGGCATGGGCCGGATCGGCGGCCACGCCCTTCCCGTTCTCGTACATCCCGGCCAGAGTGTCCTCGGAGCTCATGTCGCCCTGGTCGGCCAACTTTCGGTACCAGAATGCGGCCTGAACAGGATCCGCGGTCACGTCCAGCCCCATGTCGTAGTGCATGGCCAGCGCCAACTGCGCGCCGACGTTCCCCGCATCGGCGGCCTGGCGATAGAGGGCGATGGCGCGGGCGCCGTCCTTCGCGACTCCGACACCCGTATCGTAGAAGGTCGCGAGCATCATCTGAGCCTGGACATTCCCCTGATCGGCCGCCTTGCTGGTCCAGGCGACGCCCTGGGCCGGATCCTTCTCCACACCGCTGCGGCCGATCATATACAGGCCGCCGATCAGCATCTGGTCGGCGGCGTCGCCCTGTTCGGCGGCTTGGCGGACGGCCGCGACGGCCGCCGCGCAGTCCTCCCGCGGGAGGCTTTCATCCAATAGGCAGAGCGAGGCCAGCATTTCGCGCGCCTGGGCGTCGCCGTGATCGATGGCTTTGCGGGTCCAAAAGAGCGCCTTGGGAGTGTCCCGATCGACGCCCTTGCCGGAAAAATACATCGTTCCGAGCCGCTGTTCGGCCACTGGGTCGCCCTGGTCGGCCAGAGGCTTGAGTAGCGCAAGCGCCGTCGCATAGTCGTGACGGTCGAGCGCGGCCTTGCTGTCTTCCAACGGCCCCGCCTGGGCGGGCGCCGAGAGGCCGAGCGCCAAGATCGCCGCCAGCGTGGCCGCCAAGTTCCATTTCATGGTTTCGCCCCAACCGCCGAAAAGCCCAGCGGCTATCCTACGCGGCTAGGGTTCATGGGCCGTTATCGGCGCAACCTTAGTGTGCAGTGTTCCAGGCGGCGACCATCCGCTTGGCCTTGGCCAGTTCGGCGGGCTTGAGCCGCTCACCGACGGATTTGAGCGCCAGCGCGTCGGCGTCGCGGTTCTCGTCGTCCCTCATCGCCGAGGCCAGTGCGATGGTAAGCCACATATAGGCTTGGATGTCGTCGCGGGGCACACCCTTGCCGAGCGCATAGGCGGTCCCGACTTTGCGTTGCGCGTCGGAATAATTCTGCTGGGCGGCCTTCAAATACCAGGCGACCGCCTGGGCCTCGTCGGCGGGAACGCCGCGGCCGCTCTCATAGGCTTCGGCCATTTCGATCTGAGCCGGCGTGTCACCCTGCTCGGCCGCTTTGCAGTTCCAGAAGGCCGCCTGAACATCGTCCCGCGGCACGCCGATCCCCGCTTCGTAGCGGCTAGCCAACATGGACTCGGCGAGCAAGTCGCCCCGCTCGGCCGCCCTTTGATACCAGGCGATGGACTGGGCCGGGTCCTTGGGAAGGCCGAACATGCCGCTCTCATACAATTTGGCGAGCGCATCCTCGGATTCCAGGTCGCCCTGGGCGGCGCCGGTCTGCAACAGCGGCCCGATCTGATCGCAGACCTTCGGCGGGATTGAGCTAAATTCGGTGACGGCGCAGACCAGCATGAGCAAGCCGCGGGCTTCCCTGTTCCCCTGCACAGCGGCCTTAGCGTACCAGCCGGCGGCCTCAGTGTCGTCTTTCGGTACGCCTTCGCCGTGCTCGTAAAGACCGCCGAGTTTCAGTTGCGCCCAGGCGTCGCCGTGCTGGGCCATCGGCAGGAGGATTTCCGGGCGCAGCGGGGCGCTGGCGTCCTGAGCGACCGCGGCGACGGGCAGCGCCATGACCAAGGCGACCGCCATCGCGGCCAATCGGATCGGCGTCTTCATGGTCGCGGCCCCGGCAAACCCCTTGAGGACTCCAAGCTATGCCTTCGGGCTCAACGTTTTGTTGACGCGCAAGGTTGAACGGCGCCCGCGATCAACCGCCGGTGAGCTGGAAGGAGTCCAGGAAGGTGTTCACCTCGGGGTCCTGCGGCCCGAGTGACGACTGGGCGCTGATCTCGTAGAGACGTTTGTGCGAGATGAAGATGCGCACCCGCTGGGTCTCCTGGCCCTGTCTGTCGATCAGCACGTCGCGCCCGGTCACCGCGCCGGTGGCGACATAGGTCTGCGAGGTCAGCGTCCCGCCCTTGGCCAGGAATTGCGGGAACTGGCTCAGAATCTCGTCGTCGCTCTTGCCCGAGGCCGAACCGTCGGCGACCGAGACCAGGAAATCGCGGCCGGCTGCGTTGGACTCCACCTTGATCCCGCCAGCGGGGCCGCCGGTGGCGGTGGCCGGCTGCTGCGTCACCGTGGGCGCCGATCGCAGCGAGATTGAGAAGTTCCAGGCCGGATAGGCGTAGACCTTCAGCGGTGGAACCGAGCAGGCCGCCAAGGCCAGCAGCAAGGCCCCGAGCCCCATCGATGTGATGATGCGCATTTGACTCTCCCCCGTCCGATTAAAGGCTAGGTCGAGGCGTGGCGCGAGGCCAGCCCTTAACCCCGGCTTGACCCTTTCCGGTGAGCATGGCATCTGAACGACCTGTTCTCGGAGCTGCAACCCGTGCGCCACACCCTGATCGTACTTAGAAGGCGACCGCTCTCCGCGTGACCTAGTCACGCCGGAACACGGTCGCGCGTCCGAAGGCCCTCCCGAGGGCCTTTTTCTTTGCCCGAAATCCTCACCTCAGACGTCCCAGAGCAAGCCAATGTCAGACATCCAGCAAAGCCCCCAGAGCCAGACCGAAGCCGATACGGTCGAGACCCTTTCCGGCGCCGAGATCGTCGTGCGCTGCCTTGTCGATCAGGGCGTCGATGTGCTGTTCGGCTATCCGGGCGGGGCGGTGCTGCCGATCTATGACGCCCTCTTCCACGAGCCGAGGCTGCGCCACGTCCTGGTGCGCCACGAACAGGGCGCGACCCATGCGGCCGAGGGCTATGCGCGCTCGACCGGCAAGCCGGGCGTCGTCCTGGTCACCTCCGGGCCCGGCGCGACCAACACCATCACCGGCATTGTCGATGCGCTGATGGACTCCATCCCGATGGTGGTCCTGACCGGCCAGGTCCCGACCCACCTGATCGGCTCCG
>Ga0302314_10015955_pt1 | contig 12729 bp, 9 predicted proteins | sample III_Palsa_N2_3_FD_200533 | JGI IMG/M metagenome (GOLD analysis project Ga0302314, IMG submission 200533) | Peat permafrost microbial communities from Stordalen Mire near Abisko, Sweden - III_Palsa_N2_3 | ecosystem: Environmental > Terrestrial > Soil > Palsa > Peat permafrost | place: Sweden...
CCGGGTGGCGCTTGAAATCCTCGTTCAGGACCTTGATGGCCACGTAGGGTTCGCGTCCCCGGTTTTCGATCTCCCGCCGATCGAGTGCTTTGTAGACGACACCCATGCCACCGGCGCCCAGCTCCTCCACGAGCTCGAAGCGCTCCCTGAGAACCATACCGACCTTAACCTCCGCCTCCGGCTCGCCCAGCTTCTCAACCGTATCCCAGGCCGCGGCCGGTCCCGTGCTTCTGCCCTGAGAAGGGGCTTTGGTCCGGGCTTTGGTGGGATCCTCATTGGCGGCCGAATCTGGTTCGGGCAACGCTTGCGCTTCCTCTACGGGTTCGCGCCCGGCCAACGCCTGCATGTCCGAGATGACCGCGGCTTCCAGCTCGGCACTGATCAGGTGCCGACGACGAAGCGCCGCCGCCATGGCGACGTAGCCGGGGATCGAGTCCGGTTGGTTGTCGATGGCCGCGCGTATAGCGCCGCGCAATTCCTGCTCGGCGAGCTCGCCCGATGCGTAGGCTTCAAAGGCGTCCCTGATTTCCGCCATGCCCATTTTTCTGTTATCCCTGTATCGCCCGGGTCCTGTTCCTCGTATTCAGACGCTCGCTGTTGCCACGCGCACGCCGGCGCGATGGGTTACACCCATTTCGCTGCGTAAGTGGATCAAAAGGATGGCGTTCGTGGCGAGGCTGAAATGCAACAGGATCGAGGGATCTTAGCGCATTGGATGGCGCCTACAATCCCGTAGCGGCGCCAGTCACCAAAGAAATTGCCCGATCGAAGAAAGCGCATGCAGAGCAGGGGCTAAGATGCTGAAATTACGCGAACCGGAGAGGAGTCGTCTGTCCATGCGCATCGCCGTTACATTATGGTCACTGTCTTTTGCGGGCGTCGCACAGGCCTCCGATCTCTACCTGGCCTGCAATTTCAGCGACGGATTGCACGCGAATGTCGCCATTGTCACGAGCGCAGATGGGCGCGCCTTCCACGAAGGTTCCATGACCTTCGTGGATGGTCAAAAGGATACCTTCGGCGGCCTGGGTAGCATCTCGGAGACTCCCACTTCATTCCGGATCGAGTACACCATCGGTAGCCTTCACATCCTCACGACCATCTGGTCGCAGTCCTGGCAGCTGCTCGAGCTCACCAATCGTTCCGGCGCCGAGACCTACCGCAGCGCTCAATGCGCGCCGATCGACCCCTGGCTTAGCTGATCAAACGCGCCGGCGCCTGGCCTCATCTCCTCCTCTATAGCTCGGCTTCCGAAACGATGCCGTCAGGATCGGGACACAAACCATTCGCAATCGCAACCATCGGTCGGGGCAATCCGGCAGCCCCGCGGCGCTTGAGCGTATAATCCTGTGAAAATAGTGCCTTACAGTGCAATACGTGAAATCCATGGTGCGCCCCGTACCGCAGACAGTGATACCCGCCGGGTCGTCGAGCTTCCTGGCAGGAGGCGGCGAGATGGGTGCCCTTATGCGGGCGCACGATTGGCGCTCCACCTCCCTTGGACCCCCCGAGAGCTGGCCGCAGCCACTTCGCACCGTCATTCGGCTGCTGCTCAACACCGGTCATCCCATGTACATCTGGTGGGGGCCCGAACTGCTGTGTTTCTACAACGATGCCTACCGCCTATCGATCGGTCCGGAACGACATCCCAGTTCGCTGGGGCAGCCGGCGCGCACCGTCTGGGCCGAGATTTGGCATGTCATAGGACCGCAGGTCGAGCAGGTCATGACAGGCAGGGGCGCTACCTGGCACGAAAATCAGCTGATCCCCATCTCCCGACACGGGCGGCTCGAGGAGGTCTACTGGACTTACAGTTACGGCCCCATCGACGATGAGACCGCGATACCCTTCGGAGTCGGTGGGGTGCTGGTCGTTTGCACCGAGACGACCCAGCAGGTGCTCTCCGAGCAGCGACTCCGGTCGGCCGAGGCGCGCTGGCGTGCACTGTTCGACCAGGCGCCCAGTTTCATGTGCGTCCTCACGGGCCCCGATCACCACTTTCAGTACGCCAATCCCCGCTATCACGAGCTGATCGGCCAGCGCGACATCATGGGCCGGGCCGTGATCGATGCGCTGCCGGAGGTGGCTAGCCAGGGATTCATCGCGCTGCTCGACCAGGTCTATGCAACAGGCGAGACGTACAGCGCCACGGCGGCCCCGGTGATGCTACCCAGAGGGCTGGACGGTGGTCCCCTCGAGCAGCGCTACGTGGACTTCGTCTATCAGCCTGTCCGCGACGCCGCCGGAGTAGTGACGGGCATTCTCGTCGAGGGATCCGACGTCACCGATCGTGTCCTCACCAGCACGGCCCTGGCCGATAGCGAAGCGCGATTTCGGGCGCTGGCCGAAACGCTGCGCGAAAGCGACCGGCGCAAGGATGAGTTCCTGGCGATTCTCGCCCATGAGCTGCGCAATCCGCTGGCGCCGGTGCGCAACGCGGCGCGGGTCCTGCGTGCGCAAACAGCCGACGCCACCATGCGCGAGTGGGCCACCACCGTGATTGACCGGCAGATCCAGGCCATGTCCGGGCTGCTCGATGATCTGCTCGATGTATCGCGAATCACTCGCGGTCAGATCACTTTGAACAAGCAACGAACCCCGCTCTCATCGGTCGTGGATGCCAGCCTTGAAGTCAGCCGGCCCCTCATCGAGGCACGCAAACATACGTTGGCGATCTCGTTGCCGCGTGAGCCAATTGAGCTGGATATCGACCCCTTGAGATTGTCGCAGGTGCTGTCGAACCTGCTGACGAATGCGGCCAAGTACATGGATGTCGGCGGGCGTATCGAGGTGCGGGCGCGGGTGCAGGATCGAGAAGTGTGCATCACCGTCAGGGACCATGGCATCGGCCTCGAGCCGGAATCGCTGACGGCCATCTTTGAGATGTTCTCGCAGGTGAAGACGGCGCTCGATCGGTCCGAAGGCGGCCTGGGGATCGGCCTGGCACTGGTACGAGGCCTGGTCGCGCTGCATGGCGGCCGGATCGAAGCTTCGAGCGAAGGGCTGGGACGGGGCAGCGAATTTCGCGTGTGGTTGCCGATGCCCGCTATCCCAGCGGCCGAAGCGCATGCCATCAGCGCGCCGGCACCTCAAAATGCCACGACTCCGCGTCGCATCCTGGTGGTGGACGACAATCGGGATGCAGCCGAGAGCCTCGGCTTTTTGCTGGAGCATTCAGGGCACGCGGTGCGGCTCGCGCATGATGGCCAGGAGGCTCTGCTGGCAGCCCAGGACTTCCAGCCGGAGATAGCTTTTCTCGATATCGGGCTGCCGAAGCTGGACGGTTACGAGCTCGCCCAGGCCATTCGCCGTGAGACCTGGGGTGAGCACATGGTGCTATTCGCACTCACCGGCTGGGGCCATGAAACCGACCGGCTGCGCGCCCGGGCGGCCGGCTTTAACGGTCATCTGACCAAGCCCATCGACCCGGACAGCATCGATACCCTGGTAACGGAGAAGCTGGACCCTCGCGCCTGGCGCGACTAGGCACCCCGCACCGTGTCTCTGGAGCGATACCCGATTCCCCAAGTTGCATCGCCCTGCACCCGTGTGTGCTGTCTCGATGACCAGGATGTATGCATCGGCTGCGGACGCACGCTGAGCGAGATCTGTGAATGGTCGGTGTCAACCGATGAGCGGCGCCGGGAAATTGCTGAAATGGCCAAGGCGCGGCGTGCAGTACGGTGACGCAATTGCCCAGAGTTCCCGCCGCCAAGTCTGTTGGATCTTTGTTTGAAACTGTGAAGGCAGCACACCGCAGTATTCGGAGTGGTCCTACAGCGGAAAACGTGCCTCGCAACCCCGGTCCCGTGCACATCGGCCCTATAGTGATCGGCATAAGCGCCGACCGGCGCCGCACGAGACGGATAGCCAATGCCTATGCAAGAAAGAGTGTGGCAGCGATGGGTTGACAGGTCATCACCGTGGCGCTGAATGGCCGTCGCGCGCTCATCGTTGGCGCGCTTTTCCTGGCGGCCAGCTTTTCGCCAGGTTTGCGGGCCCAGACCCCTTCGCCGCTGCAGGAGTGGCAGTACTCGGGCGGCATCATTCTGGCGAGGCTCTTTGATCCCAATCTGCCTACCTACCGGACCATCGTCGGGCTGGCAGCCGACTACCAGCCGGCCTACGACGGCTCGCGCGCTTACCGCGTCGAGGGCGGTCCGGTCATCAACGCCTACTATAAGGACGCAGCCTTCATCAGCACTGGCGATGGCATCGGCTACAACTTTCTGCGCGGCGATCACTACCAGATCGGTGCCTCGGTGACCTATGACCTGGGGCGCAAGATGAGTCTGGATTACGTCAATCTGCACGGCATGGGCAACATCCCCGCCGCACCGGTGGGAAAGCTTTTTGCCACCTGGGTGCTCTCGAAGAAACTGCCGCTGATCCTGCGCGTCGCTGCCCGACAGTTCATCGGTGGCACGCAGGGTGCCATTGGCGATGTCTCGATTTACTCGCCGCTGCCCGGGAGCTCGCAGCGATTCGTGATGTTCGCCGGCCCGAGCATTACGCTGGCGACACGCCACTATATGCAGGTGCTGTACGGTGTCACGCCAGAACAATCCGCAGCGTCCGGCCACCCGGAGTTTCTCGCCACACACAACGGGATGGCCGCCGCCGGCGTCGGTTTCAGCGCCACGAAATTCATCGGCCAGCACTGGCTGATGAACCTGGATGCAGCCCTCGATCAGATCCGCGGCACCCCGGCCCACAGCCCTCTGGTGGAGAAGAGGACCCAGCACGTGGCGGTGCTTTCCATGGATTATCAATTCTGATTGACACGACGGCTCATCGGCACAGGGTGGCCGGATTGATCGAGAAAATGCCTGTCGTGAGCAGCGCGTGTTCAGCCTCGCTCACGAGCTCCACGCGGTTGCGTCCCTTCTTCTTGGCACCATAGAGCGCCTGATCCGCCAGCTGCAGCGCACCACGGGCACTGCGCTCGCGCGTGGGCTCGATCAAGGCAAGTCCTACGCTGATCGTCATAGCGGCGTTGGTTCTCGAATCCAGGTGCTCGATCTTCAACTCACGTACCGCCCGGCAGATATGCTCTGCAACATCCTGCGCCTGCGCGGCATCGATGTCGTAGAGAATCGCGCCAAATTCTTCACCGCCATAGCGGGCCAGTACATCCAGGGGACGGCGCGCGAAGCTCTGAAGGCTCTGGGCAACCTGGCGCAGCGCCTGATCACCGGCCAAATGCCCGTAGCGGTCGTTGTAAGCTTTGAAATGATCGATATCGATCAGCAGGATCGCCATGGTCTTGTGATCGCGCTGCGCCTGCAGCCAAAGTCGTTTGAGATTCTCATCGAAGACGCGCCGGTTGCTGGCGCCAGTCAGCGAGTCCTGGTGAGCGAGCTGCGCCAGCAGGTTGCCCTCGAGAAATCCCCGGCGTGAGCGCCGCTCGAGTTGCCGTGCGGCGATCGCGCACATTACCGCGCCGGTGAGCAGGAACGCTGCCGAGCGCGCGATGAAGGACAGCGGCAGGCCATAAAACAGGGCAGCCGCGACAAATGATGCGATCGTCACGGCACCGGTCAGGGTTGCGGTGTGCACTCGCAGCCCGAGAAAGAAGAAGGGGCTCATGAGCATGCCGGATAGCAGCATCAGTGACTCAATTCTGCCGGCAGCGGCCGCCTCGACGATGTGAACCGTCAGAATCATGCTGCGGATCGGGACAATGATCTGTGCCCAAGGCAGATACAGGCGCGTGAATCCGGGGCTCCAGGCGATCCATGCCAATGCGCACGAACCCGTAACCACCAGGGCGAAGTGGCTCGGGACCACATGGCCCCATGAATGCGCAAGCAGCTGCTCGAGGCCGTACAGGGTCAGCAGCAGTATTGCGGCCACGGAGGCTATGCGAATCAATAGTCGGTCATGCACCAGCTGGTTGCGCAGGTACTCCGCTTCCAGCTCCGCAGAGAAACGCGTATTCGGTCCGTCGGGTCGCAGTTCGGCCGCGTAGGCCGAATGCGGCAGGTGAGTGGAATTGGGTCCGGCCTTCTGGAGCATGAAGGCAGCATAGGTGCGTTTTCGAACATCCGATGTGATCGGGCCCAAGATTATGTGTCGCCGGTGTCCCGCGCCCGAATGCTTCCGCAAGCGTCTGATCTCGCCTCTGACAGGGCCAAAATAGACTCTATAAATATTAATGATATCAGATAGATAAGAGAATAATAAGACGTATATTATTGGCACGGGCAGCGGCCTGCAGCGGTGTGCACGCCGAACGAGAAAAGGGCGGGGAACCAACTCCCCGCCCCGGGTAAGCCGCACATCACTGGCTGATGGCGCCACTCGCATTCAGCGATGAGCCGACCGTTGCCGATGCACTGCTCTGGCCATGCGAGGCATCCACAGAACCGGCGATTGACCCGTTAGCTGCGCCGGCAGCGCCCTGGGCCGCGCCGGTTGCTGACGTTGCAGTTCCCTGCGCGGCGTTCTTCGACGCGCTGGCTGTTCCCTGCGCAGTACCGGTCACTTGGTTCTTAGCGGACTGCGTGACCTCGTGGGACTTCGGTGCGGTACTGAGAGTCGAGGCCCCGCCGGCCATGCCGTTGAAATTGCCGTTCAGTCCGCCGCGGTTGATGCCGCCACCGAGACCGCCGGACAAACCGCCCGACAACGCGCCACCACCCAAAGGTCCCGCCTGGCCCAGGGAACTCAGGCCCAGGATCGCCACCACCGTAGCGGCCGCGCAAAGCTGTGTCGTTTTCATGTGCTACTCCAGTCATGGCCGCAGCGTATTGCGACCTTCCTGGATAGAACGAACCGGGAAGGCGGTTTCTTCCGCCGTTGATCGATCAATTATTGCCGTGCCGAATCTCCGCTGGCGCATGCATTATGTCCGGCGGAACACGCAGATCCTCGGCGATGATCCCGAAGCCGTAACTCGAATTTCTACCGCTGCTTCCCAGGTGCGTGGCGGTGGCCGCCAGCGATGCCACGGCAGCCTGGGCCTTGGTTCGGTCGGGTTCATTCAGCTTGACTGCCAGCAGTCCGGACACCAGCGGTGCTGCAAAGGAAGTCCCGCGTACGATGACGTATCCGTCCGGCAGGCTGGCCGCGGCCATCTCGGCGCCGGGCGCTGCGAAGGCAAGCTGCGCAGTCCGCCCGGCTTCCGCCAGCAGGCGCCGATGCGCATCGATGGCGGTTACGCTGACCACGTCCGGATACGCTGCCGGATACAGTGGTGGCGCGGCGGGCCCATCATTTCCCACGGCTGCCACGATCAGGTGTCCGCGTGCAATCATCTGCCTGACCAATTCGCGCAGCACGAGGTTGTCCGGCCCGACCAGGCTGATATTGATGACCGCCACGCGTGAAGCACTCAGCCATGCCAGCGCTTGGGCGATGGCATCGAGCGAGCCCCCCGTGGGCTGGTCGCAATAGACATCGGCAGCGTACAGGGTGGCCCCGGGTGCGGCTCCCCGAAACGGCAACTGTTCCCCTATCAGCAGCGAGGCCACCGCAGTGCCATGCGCGCTCGGTACCAGATGACCATCGCAACCCCATGGGACGATGGCGCCGCCGCGGAATGCGGGGTGCTGGATCTGTACGCCGCCATCGATGAGCCCGACGCGAACCTCCGGCTGTGAAGCACTGCGCTCACCGGCGGCAGTGGCTGATACCGCGTCCTGATCGGCGCCGGACGCGCTGGCGAAGTAGAGATGATCGAAGTCGATGCTGGCGGCGGCATCGAGCCGCCGCGCCATCTGCAAGGCGCGTCGTGTCGAGGTACCTGCGGGACAGCGCAGAACATCGACGCGGGCGTCGAGGCTCTCCAACCCCACTTCGCTGATGAGCGTGAAGCCCGCGGCAGTGAGCTGCGCCAGAGCATCGTCCGAGAGCCCCACAGCCACCAGCAGGCTTCGCAATATCGGCTCGCCGTGAGGATCCGCTTCGATGAGATCACGATGGCGACGAATGAGATCGTTGGCGATCGCCTGGCGCAGGTTCCGGGCCGCGTCCGAGTCGACAGAGTTCAGGTTCTGCGACAGGCTGTTGCTCAGAGGCGCGGTGTTGACCGACGGCAGCCGCAAGGACGGCAGCGCGATTTGAGGCATCGCTGGCGAGGCCAGGCACAGGGCGCCAAGCGCTGCCAGTGCAATCAGGGTCGCGGGTGTCATCGGGCATTGCCTTCCTCAACGATGCTAGCATTCGATTAAACGAACGGGCGGTACCGTTTCACGCTCGACAAAGAGTTATTTTTTGTGGAAGAAATGCCTCGTCCCAAGCGTTTAACCAGCAGGACATGAGCGATTCCCATGAGCAGCTGCAGGGCAGGATCATCGAGCTGCTGCCGAGACTTCGCCGCTTTGCCAGGACCTTGACCAGAAATGCGCACGATGCCGATGACCTGCTGCAATTGGCGCTCGAGCGCGCCCTCACGCATCTGCAACAGTGGCAATCAGGTACGCGGCTGGACAGTTGGCTGTATGGCATTCTCAAAAACGCCTGGATTGATGAATTGCGCTCGCGCGGGCGTCGCGAACAGCTCTTTTCCGATCCCGCGCAGGCAGAGAGCGTGGTCGATCGGACAGCCGATGCGAGTGGCACACTCGCGATCCAACAGGCGCTCGGACAATTGCCCGATGAGCAGCGGCTGGCGGTGGCGCTGGTGCTCATCGAAGGCTTGCCCTACAAGGAGGCTGCGCAGGTCATGGGCGTCCCGATAGGAACACTGACCAGTCGTCTCGCGCGAGGCCGTGAAGTGCTGCAGCAGCTGCTGCAGCCAGAGGAGACGCCGTGAACATTTCCGACGAGCAGCTTGACGCGTATGTGGATGGCGAACTCCCCGAAGCCCAGCGGGCCTTGATCGCTCAAGCAATTGCCCGAAGTGCTGACCTGGCGCAGCGCGTCGCCAGGCAGCAGGCATTGCGCGAGCGTTTGCACGGGGCGTTCGAGGCCGTGCTGCAGGAGCCGGTACCCGAACGGTTCATAGGGTTGGTAAAGGGGGCGACATTCGAGATGGTTACGCCCGTTGCGGATCTCACCGCGGCTCGCGGCAAGCGAAGGCTTGCACCCGGCTGGTTTGCGATCGCCGCCAGCATCCTGGTAGGGTCGATCGCGGGTCTTCTGGCAGCGCGATGGAATTCCGGCGCTGACCTCACCACGTTCAAGGATGGCAAACTGATCGCGCACGGCGCGCTGGCAGCGGCACTCGATCAACAGCTCGCCAGCGCAATTCCGCCCAATGCCAGCGTGCACGTTGGCCTGAGTTTCAAAGCCAAGAGTGGCCGATATTGCCGCACCTTCGATATCGCCGGGACCGAAGGGGCGGCTGGCCTGGCCTGCTACGATCAGCAGCACTGGGGAGTCCTGACCCTGATTGGAAGCCCTGCGAAGCAGGGCGCCGGATCCGGCTACCGAATGGCAGGCTCGGATATGCCGCCGCTACTCTTGCAATCGGTCAGTGACAATATCAGCGGCGAGCCCCTGGACGCGCAGGCTGAAATGCGCGCACGTAGTGCCGGCTGGCATTAGAGAGGGGAGAAGCGGGCGCATGGGTCATCGCAGCGGGTTGTGGGTCGGGGCTGTGGCAGCGTGGCTGGCCGGGTGCGTTCGCGCGCCGCCGGTCATCGACAATGCGGCGCTCTCGGGCGAGCGCGATGGCGCAAACTGGCCAGCCTATGGCCGCACCTTCAGCGAGGGCCATTTTAGTCCGCTGACGCAGATTACCGAGCTGAACGTCACGCGATTGGGACTGGCGTGGGCGCTTGATCTGGACGTGAGCAATTCCGTCACCGCACCGCTGGCTGTCAACGGCGTGATTTACCTCGGCGCCGGCCACGGGGTCATCCACGCCGTTGATGCCAGGAGCGGCAGGTTGCTCTGGCGATATGACGCCCACGCACCGGAGGCGGCTGGCCAGAAGCTGCGCGTGGCCTGGGGCATTCGTGGACTCGCATTCTGGAAGAATCGGGTTTATGCCGGTACCACAGATGGACGCCTGATTGCATTGAATGCGGCCGACGGCACCCTTGCCTGGAGCACCCAGACTGTCGATCCAAAGGACGGAGCGGTGATCAGCGGCGCGCCGCGCGCCTTCAACGGCAAGATTGTCATCGGCTTCGGCGGCGCGGATTTCTCGCCACTGCGCGGATACGTGACGGCTTATGACGCGGAGACCGGCCGGAAGATCTGGCGCTTCTATACCGTGCCGGGCGCTCCGGGTACCAGCGACCACGCCGCCTCAGATGATGTCATGGCCCTGGCGCGCGAGACGTGGACCGGCCAGTGGTGGCAATACGGCGGCGGCGGCACGGTCTGGAATGCCATGACCTACGACCCGGAATTCAACCGGCTGTATATCGGCACCGGCAATGGTTCGCCGATGAACTGGAACATCCGCAGTCCGCAAGGCGGCGACAATCTTTTCGTCGCCTCCGTGGTGGCACTCGATGCCGATACCGGCCGGTACGTGTGGCATTACCAAACCACGCCGGGCGATGCCTGGGACTACGATTCAGCGACCGACATGACGCTGGCGACGGTGAACATCGACGGCCGGCCACGCAAGGTTCTGCTGCACGCGGCGAAGAACGGCTTCTTCTATGTCATCGATCGGCAAGACGGCAAACTGATCTCGGCGGAGAAGCTGGGCACCGTGACCTGGGCGGATCATGTGGATCTTGCGACCGGCAGGCCGGTGCTGATGCCCGGTGCCAAATACGAACAGAACGGTATCGTGCTCTGGCCAAGTTTCCTCGCCGTACACCACTGGCCACCGCAGTCCTACAGTCCGCTGACCGGCTATGTTTACGTGCCGACGCTGGAAATGCCCGGCGAGTTCAGCAACGCGGGCGTCGATATCAGGCATTGGAATCCGCAGGCCCAGACCCCCGAGTTCACGGGCTTCGCAGTGGGCAGTGGCGATATCCCGGCGGATGCCGGGCATAGCGTGCTGAAGGCCTGGGATCCTATCGCCAGACGCATCGTGTGGCAGGTGGAGACCGCCGGAGTGTCGAATGGCGGGACACTGGCGACTGCGGGCGGCCTGGTCTTCCAGGGTCTCGCCGATGGCTACCTGCATGCGTACTCGGCCCAGAACGGCAAGGATCTCTGGTCATTCTTCGCCGGCGTCGCCGTGACCGGCGTGCCCATCGTCTACAGCGTCGATGGCCGCGAGTATCTGAGCATCACCGCAGGTCCTCTGGGTGGCACTACCGGGGCCTACGGGGCCATCTCGGCGCGCTGGGGCTGGGATCCGCGCGTGCATCCGCGGCGATTGCTGACCTTCGCGCTGGATGCTGATGCCAGGTTGCCGCCCACCGCGCCGCGCAGGCAGGCGGTGCCTCTCGATGCGCCGGAATTTCACGTGGACAGCGCCAGCGCCAAACTCGGCGAGTACGAGTACGTTCATTGCACGCTGTGCCATGGCATGGCGGCGGTGGCAGGCGGTATCGCGCCTGATCTGCGCGCGTCCCCGGTGCCGCTGTCAGCGGATGAATTTGCGCACGTGGTACGTGACGGTGCGCTGCAGGCGCGCGGCATGCCGCGATTTGCCGAGATGAGCGATGAACAGCTCGAGGCGCTGCGCCACTATCTGCGGCAGAAGGCGCGCGCTGATCTTCTCATGCAGCGGCAGGTCGCTCCCTGAGATTTGGCCGGGAGGCTGGCAGTTTCAAGGCGTGATCGCGCCTTTGATCAAGTCCGCCACCTCGCCGCCCCGGCCGGAAAGCACACCTTTCGCCGAATACATCGCCATGCCCATCACCTGGCTGACGGCGATCTTCGGTGGCATCACCAGCTCATAGCGATCAGTCACCACATCCAGCAACGCGGGACCAGGGGTGGCCAGCCACGCCTGAACGGCGGCATCCAGTTCTTCGGGTTCCTGCACTCGCCGTCCCCACATTCCGATCGCCTCGGCCACGCGACTGAAGTCCGGATTGACGAGGTTGGTATAGGCATCCAGCAGGCCCTCAACCTTTTGTTCCAACTCAACGAAGCTCAGCGAGGAGTTGTTGAACACGGCAACCTTGATCGGCAACTTCTCCTGCACCGTGGTCAGCAGATCCCCCATCAGCATGGCCAAGCCACCATCGCCGGACATCGAGATCACTTGCCGTTTTGGAAAGGCCGCCTGTGCGCCCAGAGCCTGGGGCATTGCATTCGCCATGGTGCCGTGGCTGAGACTGATCACCGTGCGGTTGCGGCCGGTCGATGCGATATGGCGCAGGCACCAGACCATGGGAGAGCCGCCGTCGGCGGTAAAGACCGCATCCGGACGAGCATGCCTGGAGATCAGCTCGGTCAGATATTGCGGATGGATGGTCCCGGTCTTGCCCACGACGGCGCGCTTGTCCTCCTTACCGGTAGCCTCGGTGGCATGCTTGAGCGCCTCGTCCAGGAAGCGGCGATCGCTGCGCGCCTTCACCAGGGGCAGAAGCGCATCGAGGGTGGAAGAGACATCACCGACGGCTGCAATATCCACCGGGTGACGGCGGCCGAGGTGCGTGCCGTCGATGTCGATCTGAATGAGGGTCGCCTTGTCCGGATAGAACTGCCGCCAGGCGAAGTCGCAGCCCAGCAGCAGCAGGGTGTCGCAACCCATGAGGGCATGATAGCCACCGTCGCTACCGAAGATGCCTGTCATCCCGACGTCATAGGGATTGTCGTGTTCCAGGAAATCCTTGGCGCGGGAAGTGCGCGCCACAGGCGCCTGCAGCCGTTCGGCGAGCGCCACCACCTGGTCATGGGCGCGCTCACAGCCCGAGC
>Ga0302314_10015956_pt1 | contig 12729 bp, 11 predicted proteins | sample III_Palsa_N2_3_FD_200533 | JGI IMG/M metagenome (GOLD analysis project Ga0302314, IMG submission 200533) | Peat permafrost microbial communities from Stordalen Mire near Abisko, Sweden - III_Palsa_N2_3 | ecosystem: Environmental > Terrestrial > Soil > Palsa > Peat permafrost | place: Sweden...
GGCCGCCTGGGGGTGGAGGAGTTCCAGGCCGCCGCCGACCATCTGGCCAATGCCTGGCGGGTCCCGCTGGTGCGGGTCGAGCAGCAGCGGCCCGGCGTGGTCCGGATCAGGGCCTTGCTGCGGGACCCGCTCACCCAGCCCACCACCTTCACCGAACAGGCCGCAGGGGAAGGTGATCCGTTGCTGTGGGTGCCCGGGATCGACGCGGACGGGCAGCCCGTGACGCTCCGTTCCTCCGGCGTCTCGGGGGTTGTGGTGGCGGGCCTCGCTGGGTACGGCAAGACCTCCCTGCTCAACGCCCGGTTCTGCGCCCTCGCGCCGTCGCCGGCGGTGCAGTTCGTGCTGATCGACGGCAAGGGCGGTCCGGACTATGACGAGTTGTTCGCCCGTGCCTGGCTGCACGCCAAGGACGACCTGGAGCAGGTCTCCGACATCTTGGCCACCGTCCACCGGCTGATGACGCAGCGCCAGAAGGCGATCCGCCGGGCGCTGGGGGTCAAGAACATGTGGCACCTGGGCCCGTCCGCCACCTGGCCGCTGGTCGTGGTGGTGGTCGATGAGGCGCACACCTTCTTCAACGAGTCCAAGGGCGGCAACGCGCAGTCCAAACGCCGCGACGCTCTGGCGCGGGAGATCGTGCGCCTGGTGGAGGAGCTGGTCCGCAAGGGCCGCAACGTCGGCATCCAAGTCGTCCTGGCCACGCAGAAGGCGACCGGGGACGCGATCCCCACCAAGATCCGCGACAATTGCCAGGTCGCGATCTCGTTCGCCCAGCGCACCTCCGAGGCGGCCACCGCCGCGCTGGGCTCGGACATCTCCGAGCACCCGCACGCGCACCCGCGCCGACTGCAGGACGCCGCCTACATCGGCGTGGCCTCGATGGTCGCCGAGGGCCGCCCCGGCTTCACCCTGGTCCGCACCCCCTATGTGCCCGACCAGGACGCCGAACGCATCGCCGCTGCCACCGCCCACCTGGTCACCAACCCGCTGGCACTGCTGGCCGGCCACACCACGGCGGCCTGAGACCGCCACCTGTTTCCCGGTCGGCGCGGACCCTCCCACGCCAGGTCCCTACCCCGCCCATGCCCACAACCTGCCCGAAGGAGAGGACCGCCCGATGAAGAGCCTGCTCCATGTCGGCCTGATGGTCGGCGCCGAATCCGCGATCGAACCGGTCGCCACCAGCCTGCTCGGTCCGCGCCTGCGGATCGGCGACGACACCAACCAGATCGACATCACCCTGCCGCTCGGCCCCGCCGACGCAGAAAGGTTCCTGCGCCGCCTGTCGGACGCCGCCCTTCACCTGGGGCGGCAGATCACCGAGAGCGGCACTGGACCGACCACGCCATCGAGATGACGCGCCCGGCAGCGGCGGCGGCATATTCCGCCAAGAAGTCAACCGCCGCCGTCTGCCGGGCCTGTCCCTCCGCCTCACATGCAACGAGAGAGACACCACCAGGATGACATTCCCCAGCCCCACCGATCCCCGGATCACCCCCGTACCCGCCTCCATGACCGACCTCGCCCGCGTGCTCGCCGGCCACGACCTGACCCGCTCCACGTGTACCCGCCCGATCCGGCTCACCGGCTCGCGCACCCTGGTCCACCGGGCGACCGGCGAGATCGTGCACGACTTCCACTCCGCCCACCAGCCGACCGGGATGATCACCGTGCCGTGCGGCAACCGTCGCCATACCGTGTGCCCGGCCTGCTCGACGCTCTACAAGTATGACGCCTACCACCTGATCGCCGCCGGCCTGCGCGGCGGCAAGAACACCACCCCGACCGTCGCCGCCCACCCCAAGCTCTTCGTCACCTTGACAGCGCCCTCCTTCGGCCCGGTCCACCTGGGCCCGGCCAAGAACGGCACTCCCCGCCCCTGCGGCCCGCGCCACACCGGACCCCACTGCCATACCTGGCACGCAGTCGGCGACCCGTTGATCGGCACCCCGCTGGATCCGGGCACCTACGACTACACCGGGCACGTGCTGTTCAACGCGCACGCCGGGGCACTGTGGTCGCGCTTCACCACCGAGACCCGCCGCACGCTCGCCGATCTGGCGGGCATCGAACGGCGCGCCCTGCGCACCGTGGCGACGGTTGCCTTCGCGAAGGTCGCCGAGTACCAGACGCGCGGCGTCGTCCACTTCCACGCGGTGATCCGCCTGGACGGCGCCAACGGCCCGGGGTCCATAGCGCCCGCACGGATGACGACCGCGCTCCTTACCCGCTCGGTGCGAACTGCTGCCAGTCGAACGAGAGTTACGATGTCGCGCTCTGGTGCCGCGCCCTTCCGGGACCTGCGTTGGGGGCGGCAGCTCGACATCCGCACGATCGGCTCCTCCGTTGACGACGGCACCGCCTTGTCGGACGCGGTGGTTGCCCGCTACGTGGCCAAGTACGCCACCAAGGGCACCGAAGCCTCCGGCATCGCGGACCTACGCCCACTGTCCTGCCGGACCTGCGGCGGACAGGGCCTGCTGGTCAAGCCCACCGAACCGGGGGAGGCGCAGCGGCCCTGCCCCGACTGCCACGGCCTCGGACGTTCCACCACCTGGGCCGCACTCGGCCTGAGTGACCATGCGCTGACGCTGGTGCGGACCTGCTGGAAGCTCGGCGGGCGCGAGGAACTGGCGGGCCTGCGCTTGCGGCGATGGGCACACACCTTCGGATTCCGCGGCCACTTCGCCACCAAGTCACGCTCCTACTCCACCACCTTCGGCGCTCTGCGCGACGAGCGAGCCGCCTACACGGCCGCCCAGCGCGACGAAGCCCTCGGGCTTCCTTCGAGCGGGGACCTCGTGGTGGTCAACGACTGGCACTACGCCGGACGCGGCCCGTTGCCCGACACCCCCACCCCGGCGCCACCAGACGAAGTCTCCCAGGGATCGGCGGTCGTATCGACCGGGGGTGCGCGATGACCATGCCCCCTGACCTGCTCACCGTCCCGGACGTGATGGAGCGCATGCAGGTGTCCCGGCACACCGTGTACCAGCTGATCCGCTCCCGTCAGCTCACCTCGGTGACCATCGGCCGCTCCCGGCGCATCCCCGCCTCCGCGCTCGCTGCCTACCTGTCCGCGCTCATCGGCGGGGGTGCCTGATGGCCAAGCAGAGATCCAACGGCGAGGGCACCGTCTACCAGCGCAAGGACGGACGCTGGGAGGCCGCCGGCTATGTCCTGGCCGCCGACGGCACCTCCCGGCGCACCCGCGTCTACGGGGCCACCCGCAAAGAGGCGATGGACAAGCTCATCGAGAAGATCGCCGACTCGAACAAGGGCATGCCCGTCGCCGCCGACGCCACCACCACCGTCGCCGACTACCTGACCGGATGGCTGGAGACCGTCGCTGCCCACAAGCTGCGAACGACCACCTACGCCACCTACTCCCACTACTTGAAGTCCTTCATCATCCCCGGCATCGGCGGCAAGAGAATCGCCGCGCTCACCCCCAAGGACGTGCGCATCTGGCTGCACCAGGTCCGCACCGCCTGCCAGTGCTGCACCCAGGGCTGGGACGCCGCCCGCGACCCGAACGCCCCACGCGGCAGGGCCCGGCCGCGCTGCTGCGCGATCGGCCACTGCTGCGAGAAACGCGTGGCCCCGGCCACCTTGCAGTACCTGCGCGGCATCCTGTCCTCCGCCCTGGCCCACGCGGTCCGCGAGGACGAACTGCCCCGCAACGTCGCCACCTCCGTCCGCCTGGGCGACACCCGACCCCAACCCTTCGAACCCCTCACCGGCTCCGAGGCCCGACGGCTCCTGAACACCGGCCGGGGCACCCAACTGGGCGTGCTGGTCGAACTCGCCCTGCGCACCGGGCTGCGCAAGGGCGAAGCCCTCGGTCTGCGCTGGTCAGACCTCGACCTGGACCAGGGGGTCATGAGTATCCGTCAGACCCTGCAACGCAGCCCCACCGGCGAGTTCGCGTTCTACCTGCCGAAGACCGAGTCCTCCAAGCGCCGCATCGCACTGCCGGGCGAGTGCGTCACCTCCCTTCGGACCCACCGGGTGCGCCAGCGGGCAGAGCGCGACGCTCTGGGCGACGGCCGGCCGGGGAATGACCTGGTGTTCACCAACACCTGCGGCAACCCGCTGGACGGCCCCAGCATCAGCCGCGCCTTCCACCGGCTGTGCGACCGGGCCGGAATCCGCAGAGTCCGCTTCCACGACCTCAGACACACCTGCGCAACCCTGTTGCTGGAGCAGGGCGTCGACCTGGTCACGATCAAGGATTTGCTCGGACACTCCCAGATCCACATCACCGCCGACGTATACGCCCACGTCCGCCCCCGCCTGCAACGCAACGCGATCGAGGCCATGGGCAACGCCCTCAACGGCAACGACGATGAAGACGGAGACGACCAGCCGCCAGTCCCCGCACTGGCCTGACTGGTTGAGCAGAGCCCCACCGATGGCCTTCCGAGCCATTGGTGGGGCTCAGTCCTGTTCCTCGCCAACCGGCGGCGCGACGACCGCCCACACGATCTTCCCGATGCCACCCGTGCGCGGGCAGCAGCCCCACCGCGCAGCCAGGCACTCGACCAGCCACAGCCCCCTCCCGCCCTCGTCGCCTTCGGACGCCTGCTGCACCACCGGCCGCCCGTTGCCCGGGTCGTGCACCTCGATCCGCAACTCCTGGACGGACAGATCGAAGCGCACCCACACCAGCCGCCCCGGCAGACGGGCGTGCGCCACAGCGTTGGTTACCAGCTCACTCACCACCAGCTCGCCCGCCGGAGCAAACCGCTCATCGCCGGAGGCGGACAGGAACTCCCGCAGCGCCCGACGAGCCCGCCCCGGAGACCTCCTGGTACACGGCAGCCAGCAACTGCCCGATACCACGTGGGCATCCGCAGGCTCCGGAATCCGCTCGTCCGGCTGGACATCAACACTTCGGGTCCGCACGGCCCACCCCTCAACTACGCTGGGTTGCTGGCTGAAATCACTCGGTTCGACCGTACGGACCTGGTGACGCCGCTGGCAGTGACCGTCCGTACCAGTAGCAGCAGTTCCCGAACCCCCAGGGGATGCCGTGATGGCAGCAGACCCGCGCGGAACCCTGACCCCCGGTCAGCGTTCCCCCTCGCCGCACCGCGGCGGGCTGGTCTCCGGCTACGTCCTGCGCCTGATCCGCGAACACCTGACCCTGAACCGCGACACCCTCGCCGAGCACTTCCACGTCTCCTCGGACACCCTCGCCGGCTGGGAGACCGGACGCCGCCCGCTCACCGCCATCCCGGTTGGCCAGATGCTGCTGCACCGCCACTGCCTCCTGCACCTCGGCGCAGCACCCCCACTGCTCGCCGCTCTGGACCGGGCGCTGGAAGCCGACGTCCTCCTCGCCAGCGTCCTGGACCCAGATCCCGATCCGGCCAGCAGCCCGCTGGGGGCCTGGGTCATGCAACGCGACCTCATGGACCTCCTCGCCTGGCCCCTGACCGGCCGCGCCCCACAGCCATTCCAGGCCGCTGCTGCGGTTCAGCGTCCCCGGCGCGGACCCGTACCCGCCGGACCGGAACTGACCCACGACGAACGCGGCCACTTCTTCGCGCAGATGCGCCGCACTGCCGAACACGCCCAGGCACCCGAGCAGTTCCTGCTCCGCCGACAGGCCCTCTACCTGTGCGGCTACGACCCCGCCCCGGACGCCTCTGCCTGGCTCGACCAGCAGCATCACTCCTCGGAAGGCTGGCTGCACGGCTGGCTCACTGCCCGCTCCCTGGCCTCGGTGGCCGCCCGGCACGGCGACATCGAACGGCTGGGGCACTTCATCGAACGCACCCTGGTCGATGACGACTCCGGTGAGGCCGCGAACCTCAACTACTGGGCCTACTGGGTCGGCGAGACCCGCACCCTGCAGCTCACCGACGACTTCATCGCCGAACCCGTCCCCGGCACCTGGGCCGGACACCAGCTCCTGGGACACCTCCTGGACCGGCTCACCCCCGGCTACGGCTACCTGGACCTGTACATCCACACCCTCTGGGCGCTGATCGCCGCCCGCCCCGGCCTGCTCGGCGATCCGGCCAGCAGTACCGCGCTGCTGCGCAAGCGGCTGGAGATCCTGTTGGATGGAGCCCAGGTCTCGGCACGATCCCGCCGGGAACTCGACGCGATCCGATACGCGGTCCGCCTGGCAACCGGCTGACCGCCTCAGGGAAGGCAGTACATGGCCGACGACGACCTGACCGCGGTGGCCCACTTCCTCTTCGAGGCCGGCACCCTCAAGCAGGCCCGACGCACCGGTTGGTGGATGGCCGGGGTGCGCGACCCCGAAAGCGTCGCCGAACACTCCTGGCGCACCTCTCTGATCGCCTCCGTCATCGCCCAGCTCGAAGGTGCCGACCCGGCCAAAGCCGCCCTCCTCGCCGTCTGGCACGACTCCCAGGAATCGCGCACCGGGGACGTCAACTACCTCGGCCGCAAGTACTCCGGCCAAGCCGACCCCCGCGCCGTCACCGCCGACCAGACCCTCGGCATGCCCGAACCTCTGGCCGTAGCCATCCGCGCCGTCGTTGCCGAGTACGAAGACAAGACATCAACCGAAGCGTCCTGCGCCCGCGATGCCGACAAGCTCGAATGCCTCCTCCAGGGCATCGAGTACCGCGCCCAGGGCCACACCAACGCCCAACGATGGATCGACAACAGCCGCGCCCGCCTCACCACCAAAACCGGCATCGCCCTCGCCGACGCCCTCCTCGCCACCGACACCCTCGACTGGCTCCGCACCGCCCTCGGCGAGACCCCCACCGACCAGTAAACCGCTCGCGTCAGCCCGCGTTGCCGTCACCGTTGCCGTCACACGCACCCCTCTGACCCACCATCACCACCAACCCCATGAGAAACCCCAGGTAGAACGCATGCACCTCCGCCGCAGAGACCGTCCACCGCCCTAAAAGCCCCACACGTACTATGTACTGGCTGGCACCACGCCGGTCCTCGTCCATAACACCAGTGGATGCGGTCCGGATAATCAAACCTTCTCGACGCGTTCTGAAGCGAAGGCGGCAGCATATGCCCGAGCTGGACTTCCCTCGGATGCAGTTCCGGATTCGGTATGGACAGTCGGCGACGACGTGACTCAGCGCGGGATGCCTGGATATAGGTTCGACTCAAGTCCTGGTGGACATGGGATCTACGAACAGTTCGAGACCGAGGATGGTTCGCGTCTGATCGCCGAGCACACCAATGATCCCAATGCTCCATTCTCCCATTTCCATGCGGGTCAGCCGAAGGTCGACCCATCTCGTGAAGGTGTCAACTTTGGCTGGGATACGAGCTCAGAGTTTGAGCGATATTCCCCGGTCGGAGGCGCGCATCACATGTACTACGAATCGGACGAGTGAGTTCCGTGGATCTTGAAGCGCGCAGGTTGCGGCTGGAGTCGGCCGGTCTTGTCGTCCTAGATGAGGCATGGTCTGGAGCGGGCCCGGCGCCTATGAGGGCGTGGCGTCCAATTATCAGTGGGGGGGCCACGCCCGCTGCTAGGGTCCGCATTCTAGAAGCGAATAGGCATCTTTCTGAGGTGCAGGACCAGTGGGAAGGGATTGCCGAAGGGCTGGGGCTCTTCGGAGATAAGGACGAATTCCTCATCAGCGTGGCCGGGGTAGGTGCCGCGAATGCCCCTTGGGCCTACGTCCGGCGCGCCGGCCCCCTGAGTCTGGCTCAGCGAATTGGGTCCGTGGAAGGGGGGCCGGAATTTGTGGCCATGTCCCTCAGCGGTCACGTTGTTTGCGGAGTAACAACTGAGGAATACGAAGTCTGGATTGTGACGGAATCGATCGAGTAGCGGAAGTCGCAGAGGCCCCACCGGTATTTCCGGTGGGGCCTCTGGCGTGTCTGACGGCAGTAGTTGACGGCAACGTCAGCGGACGGGTGCTGCACAAAGTGGTGGTTCGTCGCCGTCGTCGGGTCGGGCGATGGGCTCGCTGGGGTTGCGGAGGGCGTTGCCGAGGAGGTTGATGGCGTCGCGTTGGAGGCGCAGTCGGACGTGTAATGGTGCAGTCGGGTATTGGAACTGTCCGAATGGGTGGGGTGTCATTGGCGGATGGTCTTGGTGACCGAGGCCAGGAACGGGGCCAGGTGGGGGCTGAAGTCCGGCCGGGGTGGCTCGGGGCAGCCGGGGAGTTCCTCGATGTGCGGTAGGAGTCGTCGGAGTGCGTCGACGGTCTTTCGTTGGTGGAACGGGTTCTCCGGGTCTGAGGGGAGCACGCTGATCGGCATCCTGAGCGTCGCCAGTTCTTCGTCGGTGACGCCTCGTAGGGTCTGACCGTCCAGCAGGGTGCGAATGTCCTGTTCGGAGGCACCGAGGCCGGTCAGTCTGATGCGGGTTCGGGAGTCTACTGCGGGGTCTGCCGCAGTAGCGGGCCATGCCAGCAGTAGTCTTTCGATCCGGTCGGGGAAGGCCAGTGCGAGGCGAACGGCCACTGAGCACCCGTTTGATCCAGCCACTACGGACACGGATTGGCCGGGCAGGACGGGGGCGAGGTGTTCGACCTCGGCGTCCCAACTCGACGGGTGCTGGAGGCGGTTCGGTGCCAGCACCGCGAAGCCGACGTGTTCGAGACCGGCTGCGATTCCCGGTGCGGCCCAGAACCGGTCGGCGTCCATGCCGTCTTCCCAGAGGCCACCGTGGATCAGGAGGACTGCAGGGTGGTCGGTGCGGTGGCGGGGTGTCATCGGTTTTCCCGTCCTGGGGTGCGTTGGCTGATGTCGGCTGCGTAGGTGGCCCAGTCGCCGGCGGAGAGACGTTGCCAGGTGACGGCGACGTCGGTGTGGATGCCCAGGGTTCGGGCGAGGACCGCTGCGGGGATCTCGGTTGCGAGTTGGAAGAGCGCGGTGCTGCGGGCCTGGTTGGGGCGGATCCCGAGCCGGTTCAGCCGTTGCGTCAGCTGGCTGGTGCTGATCGGGCGTCCGGGCTGGCCGCCGGGGAAGAGCCAGGGGGATGGCGTCAGGGCGCCGATGGTCGCGTGGCCCTTGCGGTTCGCGGCGACGGCGCGGGCCAGCGCGGAGACGGGTTCGGGCAGGTGAATGGGCGCACTGCCGAGGCGCAGTTGTACTTCTGCGGCATCGACGACGATGTCCTGGAGGGCCAGTCGGCTGATCTTGGCCGGTCCTTGGGCGTAGAGGAGGATGAGCAGGCCGGCGAGGCGGTCCTCGGGTTTGAGGTCCTCATCGTGCAGGAGTTGGCGTGCGAGGTCCCAGCGGTGCTGGTCGTCCAGGGGCTGGGTGGGGCCGTTCCAGCGGTGGGCGGGCAAGTGGAGGGTGGTGAGGTTGTTGGCGCGGGCCCAGCGGATGAAGTGCCCGGTGGTGCGGCGGTAGGTCGCATGGGGGTCGGTGAGCCAGTGGTCGAGGTCGGCCTGTCGGCAGGTGTCCAGGACGAGGTCGTGGGCGTTGAGCCACTGTAGGAAGGCGATGGCGGCGTGGGTGCGCTGGCGGACGGAGCCGAACTGCTGCGGGGTGACGGGTCGGCCGTTGTTCCTGGCGCGCACGCGCCTGACTAGGTGCCAGGTCGTGTAGCGGTGGAGGAGTCTGCGCTGGTCGGGGTCCTGCTGGGATGCCATGAGGCTGGTGAGGAACCGCTCGATTCGGATCATCTGCTCGTCGCGTTCGGGCAGCGCGCCGACGCTGACGAGTACTTGGCGCAGGTGGGCGAGGGGTTGGTTGTCGGGGAGTTCGTCGAGGGCCTGGTGGGTGAGCGGTCGCCGTCCGGCGGCGAGGTCGGCCAGGATCGGGGCGACGGAGGGTTTGTCCAGCCATCGCCGTGCGGTGATGGGGTTGTCGGCGGTGGCGATGTTGTGCCGGAGGGCTGCGAGACCGGGGTGGAGCGCCTCGGTCGCAGGCCCCAGGAGCTCGTTCAGGCGCTGGTTGATCAGGCAGCGGCCGCATTGGCCCGGATGCGGATAGTCGGGATCGGTGCAGGTGGGGCAGGTGTGCCAGACCTCGGGAGCAGTGCACTGGACGCAGAGGGGTTCAGAGCGGGTCCCGGAGGCGACTATCGCGCGGCGGCCGCAGGACGAGCATGGTGCTGTGCGCTGCTGACAGGCCGGGCACCAGGGGCGGCCGGTGGTGCGGGAGGTGCCGCAGGGCCCGGTCTCGCCGCAGATACTGCAGGTTGATATGGGTAGGGCGGGACAGCTGGGGCAGATCGGCCCGTCGGGCGTGCGAGTGTTCACCAGGCGTCGGCGGCCGCAGTTGATACAGGGTTCGAGGTTCGCCGGGTCGGTGATCAGGCAGTTCGGGCACAATGGCCGGCCCTGCTCGTCGCGTGTGGCCGGCTCGCGCCGGGCTCCGCAGCGTGAGCACTGCGTGATGCGTGAGTGCGCGATGCAGGTGCGGCAGACCCGCTGTCCGTCGAGCGGCTTGTTGATGCGCACGGGCCGGTGACAGCCGGGACAGGAGGGCCGCAGGACCCCTGCGATCTCGGCGTCGATGAGATGGTCGACCAGTCGCAGGATCGCGGGGAAGGGCGCGAGGTGGGCATTGCCGGTCAGCAAGGTGGGGTCGGCTTCCAGGGCCCAGGCCATCTTCTGCTGGTCCGCGGGCCGCCGGGCCGTCCTGCCGACTGCCTCGGCGACGATGTCCAGGCCGGCGCGGGGGTCCAGTTCGGTGATCACGGTGTGGATGACGGCCAGCGGGTTCCGTCCGTCGGTGTCGTGGCACTTCACGCAGCGGGGCTTGCCAGCCCGGTCCCGGGTGGAGACGCGGCGGGTGTTTCCGCAGGCGGCGCAGGGTTCCGGCTGCGGCCCGCAGGCCGAGCAGTACCAGTCCTGGCCACGACGCTGGAGAGTCCGCATCTGCTTGCCGCACTCGGCGCAACACGGGGGCGAGACTGTCGAGGCTCCGGCTTCGCAGAGGGTTATGAGCAGGTCGCCGACGCCCCTGGGCGCGGGGGAACGACCGTCGGTCAGCACGCCGGGACGACCGGCCAGATGCGACGCGAGGCGGCGTGACTTCGCACGGCCGCCCGCGACACCGACGACCAAGGCCTGGATCTGATCACGCTCCAGTTGGCCTTCGACGGCGGCGATCAGATCCACCATCAGCCCGACCGGGTCAGCCACCGCCCGGCCGGGGTGCTCTGGTGCGGTCACGGCCGTTCGATGCCGCGAACGCGGGCCCGCTTGGGCCGCAGGTCACCGACTCCGGCCTCGGCGCCGACGGCCCTCTTGGTCCGTGACGCGGTCGCTGCGGCCCCGGCGGCGGCCGTCGGCTGAATGAGGTCGTCCATCGTGCAGTCAAGGATGTCGAGCAGAGCCATGAGGATCTTCAGGCTCAGCCGCTCGGGGCGGTCGACGACGAGCCGGTAGACCTGGCTTGAGGACAAGGTGATGCCGCGTTCCTCCAGCAGCGGGATGAGATCGGTGGTGGAGAACAGTCCGCGGTCGGCCATGGTCTTGCGCAGGTGCCATTGGTAGTCGAGCTTGGCGGCCATCAGCGGTCCTTGTCTGCGGGAGGGCCCGGGGCGAGCGCGGGAGCAAGTGCCTTGTGGAGCATGGTGTTCATGAAGTCGTCGCTGACGTGGGTGTAGATGGCGGTCGAGCTGTCATTCTCGTGACCGACTTGCTGCTGGATGAACCGCCGGTCAACCCCGTCCTCCGTGAGGTGGGTGACGTAGGCATGGCGAGCGCAGTGGACGACCAGCGCCTTCGGAAGCTTCAGCGCGTCGCGGTAGGCGACGAACCTGGCGTTGATCTCCGCCGGCTTGATCCGGCCACCGCGCTCGGTCACCCACAGCGCGGGATGGTCCTCGCAGCCGAACCGCGGCCGAACGTTCTCCACGTAGTCGGCCACCGCCTCCACCGCCCAGTCCATCACCGACAGCACGTTGCGGCGCCGGGGCGGCTGGCCCCTCTTCGCCTTGCCGAAGCGCACGTTGAGCGTTCCGTACCGGCCGAACTGCGGAGCCGAGGCGTTGCGGCCGAAGTCCACCAGGTCGAGCTTGGCCGCTTCGGTGCGGCGCAGGCCCCACCCGTAGATGACCTTGAATAGCGTGGCGTCCCGGTAGGCGGCCAGTGCTCCCTTGCGCTTCGAGCGCACCGCCCTGTCGACCTGGTCGTCGGCGTAGTCGAGGAACCGCTGGATCTCCTCGCGGGTGAACGGTCTCGCCTCGGGGCTGCCCTCGTAGTCGTTGAGGTGGGCGATGGTGTTCCACTCGTGGCAGATCGCCACCGGGTGGGTGCCGAAGGCGTCCTGGCAGGCCACCGCCCAGCCGTAGCGGCCGTCGGTCAGGAACTCGCTGAACAGCCGCAGACTGCCCTGGTAGCTGCGGATCGTGGACGGCGCGAGGTGCTTCTCGCTGGTCAGCCACAGCGACCACTCGTCCACATGCCCCGGCGCCCAGGCCCACGGGTACTCGTTGGTGTACTCCAGGAACCGGCGCACAAGCCGTTCCCGAGGAGCAACCGTGTCCTCGCGGAGCCCACGGGCAACCTGCTGAGCCCGCCAACCCCGCAGCATGGCCTCGACCATGGCGTCCTGCGGACGTAGTTGGACCACTCCGGAGACCAGCTCCAGATGAGCCGCTCCGGCAAGGTCGACCTGCCGCTGTAGACCCACTTCGCCCTCCCCTTCAGAGGGCAAATCTTGCATCAGAAGGGATCTGATCTCCAAACTGCCAGCTCAAGCCGCCAAGCTGAAGAAGGATGACACTCTCATCCGACACTGCTCTGACCTCATGACCTGCGGCTTCTCGCCCGTCTGATGCAATTCCCGAGGGTTGGCGTA
>Ga0302314_10015957_pt1 | contig 12729 bp, 5 predicted proteins | sample III_Palsa_N2_3_FD_200533 | JGI IMG/M metagenome (GOLD analysis project Ga0302314, IMG submission 200533) | Peat permafrost microbial communities from Stordalen Mire near Abisko, Sweden - III_Palsa_N2_3 | ecosystem: Environmental > Terrestrial > Soil > Palsa > Peat permafrost | place: Sweden...
CGCGCCCGGCCGGCTCCCGCCGATCGGCTTCGACGCGGGCCGGGCGGAGGGGCCCGGCGCAGCCCGGCCAGGGGCCGCAGGCGCAGCCGACGCGGGCGAGGCACCCGCTGAGCCGGACGGGGGGTCCGGCGCAGCCGACGACGATGCCAGCCTGGGCTGGGTGGCGGCGGGCGGCACGCCCCCCGCCGGGCCCGGGTCCGGCGGGGACGCGGACGACGCTGCCGGGGCGGGACCCTCCTGGGACGGCTTCTGGGACAGCGACTCGTGGGACAGCGACTCCAGTGACAGCGGCGACTCCAGTGACAGCGACGCGCGGGACAGCGGCTCCCGGGCCGGCGCGCGGGAACCGCTGCGGGCGGGCCCGCCGGCGGCGCGGTCGGCCGGAGCCGAGTTCGACCTGTCGGCTCCGCGACGGCAGTTCATCGTCGCGGCCGGCGTCAGCGTCGCGGCCGCCGCGATCGGCGAGTTCGCCGGGCGGAACCTGGCCACGCGCAAGAACGTGTCGACGGCCCTGCAGACGCTGAAATTCCCCCGCCCGGCCGTTCCCGCGCCGCCGCTGCCCGGCGGCGTGAACCTGCCGGTGCCGGGCATCTCGTCCTTCATCACGCCGAACAGCCAGTTCTACCGCGTCGACACCGCGATCGTCTTGCCGCAAGTGGACCCGTCGAACTGGACGCTCCGCATCCACGGGATGGTGGCCCGCGAGGTCACCGTCACCTTCGACCAGCTGCTGCACCGGCCGCTGATCGAGGACTACATCACGCTGACCTGCGTGTCCGACCCGGTCGGGGGCCCGTACATCGGCAACGCGAAGTGGCTCGGCGCGTCCCTCGCCTCGCTCCTCCGGGCCGCCAGGCCGCTGAGCGGCGCCAACCAGCTGCTGGCCACGTCCGCCGACGGGTTCACCACGGGCACGCCGCTGAACGTGGTCCTCGACGGCCGGGACGCGCTGGTCGCGGTGGCCATGAACGGCGCCGCGCTGCCGGTCGAGCACGGGTTCCCGGCCCGGCTCGTGGTGCCCGGCCTCTACGGGTACGTCTCGGCCTGCAAGTGGGTGGTCGACCTCGAGGTGACGACGTTCGCCGCGGCGCAGGGCTACTGGATACCGCAAGGCTGGGCGCAGCAGGGCCCGATCAAGACCGAGTCCCGCATCGACGTGCCCTCCGACGGGACGTCGCTGCAAGCGGGCCAGGTCGCCGTCGCCGGGGTGGCATGGGCCCAGCACAAGGGCATCGAGGCGGTCGAGGTCCGGGTCGACAGCGGCCCGTGGCACGAGGCCACCCTGGCCGCCGTCCCGGACATCGACACCTGGCGGCAGTGGGTCTGGCAGTGGCCCGCGACCGCGGGCACGCACCTGATCGAGGCGCGCGCCACCGACAAGACGGGCTACACCCAGACGTCGATGGCGGAGAACGTCGCCCCCAACGGCGCCAGCGGGTACCCGTCCACCCAGGTCACCGTCTCCTGAGGGAAGGCGGTGGCGGACGGAGGGTGCTCCCTGACGGGAGGCGGCCGCGGCAGCGGACTGTGGATGATCACAAGAGTCGAGGCGGAAAATTAGGCTCTGACCCTGTACGCTGAGGGGGTTGACCGAGAGGTGCTGCGACGGGCCGGGCCCGCCACGCTCGGTCCCGCGCGTCGGCCGTGACCAAGGGCACCTTCCGCGGTAAGGGAAGGTGGCAGGGATGCGCGAACTGATCGAACTCCTCGACCAGCGAGTCGCGGTGCTGGACGGCGCCTGGGGCACAATGCTGCAGGGCGAGAAGCTGTCCGCGGCCGACTACCACGTCGAGGGCCATGATCGCGATACCGTCGGCGACCCGGACCTGCTGAACCTGACCCGTCCGGACGTGATCCTCGACATTCACCGCCAGTACCTCGCGGCGGGCGCCGACATCACCACCACCAACACCTTCACCGCTACCAGCTTCGGCCAGTCCGACTACGGTCTCGAGCACCGAGTGTACGAGATGAACCTGCGCGGCGCCCGGCTCGCCCGCCAGGCGGCCGACGAGGCAGACGGGCCGCGCTACGTCGCCGGCTCGGTGGGCCCGCTCAACGTCACCCTCTCGCTGTCCCCCCGGGTAGAGGACGCCGCCTACCGCGCCGTCACCTTCGACCAGGTCCGGGCTTCCTACGCCGAGCAGATCGCGGCGCTGCGCGAGGGCGGCGTCGACCTGGTGATGATCGAGACGATCTTCGACACGCTCAACGCCAAGGCCGCGATCGCGGCGGCCAGGGATGTGGCCCCCGAGCTTCCGCTGTGGCTGTCGGCCACGATTACCGACCTCAGCGGCCGCACGCTGTCGGGGCAGACGATCGAGGCGTTCTGGAACTCCGTCGCCCACGCCAACCCGCTGATCGTGGGGGTCAACTGCTCGCTGGGCGGCAGGGAGATCCGGCCGCACGTCGCCGACCTGGCCCGGATCGCCGGCACCTACACCGCCTGCCACCCGAACGCGGGTCTGCCCAACGCGTTCGGCGGATACGACGAGGAGCCCGCGGACACCGCGCACTACCTGCGCCAGTTCGCCGCCGAGGGCCTGGTCAACGTGGCCGGGGGCTGCTGCGGCACGACTCCCGCGCACATCGCCGCGATCGCCGCGGCGGTCCGCGGCGCCAACCGCACCGTGGCCCGGAGCAGGGCCGGCGCCACCCGGCTGTCCGGGCTCGAGGCGTTCGAGATCACCCCGGACACCGGCTTCGTGATGATCGGGGAGCGGACCAACGTCACCGGGTCGGCCAAGTTCCGGCGGCTCATCGAGGCCGATGACTACACCGCCGCGGTGAACGTCGCCCTGGACCAGGTGCGCAACGGCGCGAACCTGCTCGACGTGAACATGGACGCGGACCTGCTCGAAAGCGAGCAGGCGATCACCACGTTCCTGAACCTGCTCGCCACCGAGCCCGAGGCCGCCCGCATCCCGGTGATGGTCGACAGTTCCCGGTGGACCGTGCTCGAGGCCGGCCTGAAGTGCGTGCAGGGCAAGGGCGTGGTCAACTCGATCAGCCTGAAGGAAGGCGAGGAGGTCTTCCTCGACCACGCCGCCAAGATCAGCAGCTACGGTGCCGCCGCCGTGGTCATGGCCTTCGACGAGCGGGGTCAGGCCGATACCGTCCAGCGCAAGGTGGACATCTGCGGCCGCGCCTACGACCTGCTGACGCAGCGGGCCGGCTTCGCGCCGGAGGACATCATCTTCGACCCGAACGTCCTGGCCGTGGCCACCGGGATCGCCGAGCACAACGGGTACGCCAAGGCCTTCATCGAGGCGCTGCCGCTGATCAAGAAGCGCTGCCCCGGCGTCCGTACCAGCGGCGGAATCTCTAACCTGTCGTTCGCCTTCCGCGGCAACGAGGCGGTGCGCCGGGCCATGCACGCCTCGTTCCTCTACCACGCGATCCGGGCCGGACTCGACATGGGCATCGTCAACGCCGGCCAGCTCGACGTCTACGAAGACATTCAGCCGGAGCTCAAGGAACTCGTCGAGGACGTCCTGTTCGACCGGCGGGAGGACTCCACCGACCGCCTCGTCGCCTACGCCGAGCGGGTGAAGTCGGTCGGCGCCAAGAAATCGGAAGCCGACTTCACCTGGCGCGAAGTGCCCGTGGGCAAGCGACTGGAGTACGCGCTGGTGCACGGCATCGCCGACTACGTCGAAGACGACACCGAGGAGGCGCGGCAGCTGGCCGCGCGCCCGCTCGACGTCATCGAGGGTCCGCTGATGGACGGCATGAAGATCGTGGGCGACCTGTTCGGCGCGGGCAAGATGTTTCTGCCCCAGGTGGTGAAGTCCGCCCGGGTCATGAAGCGCGCGGTGAAGTACCTGGAGCCCTACATGGAGGCGGAGAAGGAGAAGAACGAGGCGAAGGGCGAGGTCCAGCGGGGCAACGGCAAGGTGGTGCTGGCCACCGTCAAGGGCGACGTGCACGACATCGGCAAGAACATCGTCGGGGTCGTCCTCGGCTGCAACAACTACGAGGTCATCGACCTCGGCGTGATGGTTCCGGCGGCGAAGATCCTGGACACCGCACTGGAGGAGAAGGCCGACATTATCGGCCTGTCCGGTCTCATCACCCCGTCGCTGGACGAGATGGTAAACGTCGCCACCGAGATGGAGCGGCGCGGGCTGACCTACCCGCTGCTGATCGGCGGGGCCACCACCTCCCGCCAGCACACCGCGGTACGCATCGCCCCCGCCTACAGCAAGTCGACGCTGCACGTACTCGACGCCTCCCGCGTCGTCGGCGTCGTGCAGAAGCTGCTCGACCCCGACCGGATCGCCGAGCTCGACGAAACCAACCGCATCGACCAGCAGCGGCTCCGCGAGCAGCACGAGTCCCGCCGCAGCCAGCCGATGCTGTCGATCGAGGCCGCCCGCCGCAACCGCGAGCAGGTGGCCTTCGATAACCTGCCGGTCCCCGCTTTCCTCGGCATCCGCCCGGTCTCCCCGTCCCTGGCCGAGCTTCGCCCGATGATCGACTGGACGTTCTTCTTCCTCGCCTGGGAACTGAAGGGCAAGTACCCGGCGATCCTGGAGAACCCCACCGCCCGCGAGCTGTTCGACGACGCCAACACCCTGCTGGACGAGATCATCGCCGGGGAACTGCTCACGGCGCGCGGCGGCTACGGGTTCTGGCCCGCGCACGCCGAGGCCGACGACATCGTGGTCGAGCCGGACGGAGGGGCGGCCGTGCGGGTGCCCATGCTCCGGCAGCAGACGGCCAAGCCGGAGGGGCGTCCCAACCGCTGCCTGGCCGACTACGTGGCCCCGTCCGGGGATCACGCCGGCGGGTTCGCGGTGGCGATCCACGGCGCGGACGCGGTCGCGAAGCGGCACCAGGACGACGGCGACGACTACAAATCGATCATGGTCAAGGCCCTGGCGGACCGGCTGGCCGAGGCGTTCGCCGAGCACACGCACCTGCGGGCGCGCCGCGACTGGTACGAACCCGACGGCGAGGTCGCGATCGAGGAACTGCACGCGGAGCGCTTCCGCGGCATCCGGCCGGCCTTCGGGTATCCGGCGTCGCCCGACCACACCCTCAAGCACGAGCTGTTCGCTCTGCTCGGGGCGGCTGACTTCGGCCTGGGCCTGACCGAGTCGTTCGCGATGACACCCGCGTCGAGCGTCAGCGGGATGCTGTTCGCCAACCCGGCGTCCCGCTACTTCACCGTCGGCCGCATCAGCCGCGACCAGGTAGCGGATTACGCCCGCCGCCGCGGCATGGACCGCCCGGAGGCGGAGCGCTGGCTGCGCCCGAACCTCGCCTACGACCCGGATTAGCCCCGGCGGGCAGTCCCCCGCGTGACCGCCCGGGCGCAGTTGCGGCGTAGCCGACGGTGCCCCGCATTCACTGGGGTCAGCGGGGGGCGGCCACCAGGCATCTCAGGCGAGCGCGACCGAGATCGGGGTGAAGAGCCGCTCGGGGGTGCCCCGCGGTCCGGGGTCACCGTGGGCCATGACGACCGTGCGCCCCACTGGTTCGAGGCCGCGGGCCAGGGCCCAGCCGGGCAGCTCGGGGCGGTCGGGGTCCAGGTCCAGGCGGACCGGCGTGGCCGCGGGCGCGGCCAGGGCCGCCACCAGGCGGCGGGCCGCCTCGCCGTCCGGCGCCACCAGCGGCCCGATCACGGTGCAGGCGACGTCGCCCCGCCACGCGGCCGCATAACCGGCGATGCCAGTGCCGGGGATGCCAGTGCCGGCTTCGAGGACAACGATCCGGTCGGCGAAGTCCGGCAGGCGCTCCAGGATGCGCCCGCGGTCGGCGCCGAACGCCGCGCGGTCGGCGGCCAGGATCGCGGGCAGGTCGGCTCCGGTCGCCGACCGGATGCCGCGAGACGAGCCGCGGCCGACGCGGGAAAGCGGGCGGTCGCGGAAGCGGCCGACGAACGAGACGTTCCGGCGCACCGCCGTGAAGCCCAGCTTCTCGTACAGGGGCCGGCCCAGATCGGTGGCGAACAGCGTGACGGTGGTGTCGTCCCCGGCCGCCCGCAGCAGGTGCTCCATGAGCGTCCGGCCGAGCCCGCGCCGCTCGTAGCGCGCCGCGACGAGCATCATGCCGACGGCCGCGAGGCCGGTTCCCCACCTGGTCAGCACCACCGCCCCGGCGAGTCCGCGGCCGTCGGGCGCGTCGACGCCGAACACTTCGGACGCGGCGAGCAGCAGCGACCACTTGGCCCGCTCGGGCGACCAGCCGCGGTCGACCGACAGCGCGACGCAGCGCCGCAGGTCGTCCGGTCCGAGCACGCGGACGGCCGGGAAGACGCCGGCCGCGGGGACGGGCGGAAGGGGAACGCCGTGCTCATCGACTGACATGATCACCGAGGGTACGACGGGGGCCGGCGGGACGCCAGCGGTTAACGGCCGAGTTCGGCCAGGCCCGTCAGCAGACGGTCCACGTCGGACGCGTCGTTGTAGTGCACCAGGCCCGCGCGGACGCCGCCGTCCGGCTCGAGGCCGAGTGCGGTGCACAGCTCGTAGGCGTAGTTGTCGCCGTCCCAGACGTTGACGCCGCGGGCGGCCAGGTGCCCGGCCACCGCGCGCGGGGTCAGGCCGGCGACGCTGAAGAAGGCGGTCGGCGCGCGCCGGGCCGCCTTCCCGTACAGGGTCACGCGGTCGAGTTCGGCCAGGCCGCCGAGCAGCCGGGCGAACAGCTCCGCCTCGTGGGCCTCGACGGCCGCCATCGACGCGAGGACCCTCATCCGGCGGGACGCGGCGGCCGGGACCGGGGTGGCGGCGAGGCCGGGGCCGGGGATGGTGGTGGGGGCGGGAGGGGCCGCCAGGCCGGCCAGGTGGTCTACCGCGGCCGTCAGGCCGGCCAGGTCGGCGAACGGCAGCGTGCCGCGCTCGAACCGCCAGGGCACCGCGTTCGAGGACGGCGCCAGCTTGTCCGGCCAGACCGTCTCGAGCAGCTCCGGGGCGGCGACGGCGGCGGCCACGTGCGGCCCCGACCACTTATAGGCACTGGTCGTGTAGAAGTCGGCGCCCAGCGCGGCCACGTCCACCGGCAGGTGCGGGGTGGCGTGGACCCCGTCCACGTAGCAGAGCGCGCCCATCGCGTGCGCGCGGGAGGAGATCGCCGCCACGTCGGGCCGTGTCCCGATCGCGTTGCTGGCGGCGGTGACCGCGACGAGGCGGGTCCGCGGGCCGACCAGCTCGGCGTACTGAGCGGCGGGCAGCTCCCCCGTCACCAGGTCGACCTCGGCCCACTTGACCGTGACCCCGGCCCGGCCGGCCGCCTGGATCCACGGGCGCACGTTCGAGTCGTGGTCGAGCCGGGACACCACGATGTCGTCGCCCGCGGTCCACGCCCGGGACAGGGCTTCCGAGATCCGGTAGGCCAGCGCGGTGGCACTCGGGCCGAAGACCACGCCCTCGGGCGCGGCGCCGACTAGGTCCGCGACGGCGGCGCGGGCCGCGGCCACGATCGCGTCGGAGCGGCCGCTGGCCGCGAACGCGCCGCCGAGGTTGCCGATGCCCGCCCGGTACGCGGCCGCGATGGCCTCGATCACCGCGACGGGGACCTGCGTTCCCGCCGCGCCGTCCAGGTAGGCGTCGCCGTCGGCGAGCGCCGGGTAGAGGCCGCGCACGGCGGCGACGTCGAACGATCCGGCACCGGGCCCGTCAACTCCGTTGTCAGCAGTCAACTCCCGGTATTCCTCCTGTCGGCCGCCCGGTAGTCCGGAGCGGCCCGCGATGCGGCAGATCGGGCAATAGCATACGGAAAAAACCAGGTGACAGCTAACAGGCCCGGAATTAGGCTGCGCATGGTGTCCAGAAGCCCGGTCGCTGCCCTCTGGCGGCTGCGCCCGTACCTGCGGCCCTACCGCCGTCAGCTGGCCGGCATGATCGCCGCGGCAGTTCTCGTGGAGGCCGCCGACATCACCATCCCGCTGCTGGCCAAGGTGGTGATCGACGACGCCATCACCCGCCACGAGCGCGGTCTCCTGCTGCCCATCGGCCTGCTGGCGGTCGGCCTCGGGGCGGCGTCGGCGGCGCTCGGCCTCATCCGCCGCTGGGTGCAGGGCAACGCCGTCGCCGACATGGAGAAAACGCTCCGCGACGACATGTACGCCCACCTGCAGCGGCTCGACCCGGCGTTCCACGACGAGTGGCAGTCGGGACAGCTGCTGTCCCGTGCGACGACCGACCTCGGCTCCATCCGGCGGTTCGCGGGCTTCGGCGTGGTGTTCCTGTTCATCTCCGTCATGACCTTCACCGCGGTGACCTGCCTGCTCATCACGCTGAACTGGTGGCTGGGGCTGATCACGGGCGCCATGTTCGTCCCCGTGCTGGTCTTCTGCACGGTGTTCGAGCGGCGCTACAAGGTGCTGGCCCGGCGCGCGCAGGACCAGGACGGCGACCTGACCACGCTGGTCGAGGAGGCCTCCACCGGGGTGCGGGTGCTCAAGGCGCTCGGCCGCGGGCCCGAGGCCTCCGCGGTTCACCTGGCCCAGGCGGCCAGGCTGGGCGAGACGCGGGTCGGGATGGCGCGCCTGCTCGGCTCGTTCTGGTCGGTGCTCGACCTGGTGCCGAACGCCGTCATCGCCCTCGCGGTAGTCCTGGGCGCGATCGCGGTCAGCCACCACGGCCTGACCATCGGCGGGCTCGTCGCCTTCATCACCCTCGCGCTGCAGCTGGTCTGGCCGGTCGAAGCCCTCGGTTACGTGCTCGCCTCCGGCGAGGAGGCCGCCACCGCCGCCCAGCGGGTGCTCGAGATCTTCGACACCCAGCCCGCGATCACCAGTAATCCCCGGCCGGGCGGCGCTGACCGCCAGGCCGATCCGGAACGGGAGCGCGGCTCCGGGCTGGCCGACCCGGTCGCGCCGGGGGCGGAGCAGGCCCACGTTCTGATCGATCATGTGTCATTCGCCTATCCCGGCGGCGCCCAGCCGGTGCTGCGCGACGTGAACCTGGCCGTGGCGCGGGGGGAGACGCTGGTGATCACCGGGGCCACCGGGTCGGGCAAGACGACGCTGCTGCACCTGGTGCCGCGGCTCGCCGACGTGACCGGGGGGCGGGTGCTGCTGCGCGGCACCGACGTGCGGGACATCCCGCTGCCGAGGCTGCGCGCCGCGGTCGGCTGCGCGTTCGAGGAGGCGACGCTGTTCTCGGCCAGCGTGCGGGAGAACGTCACGTTCGGCGCGGCCGACGCCACCGAGGAAGAGATCGAAGCGGCCCTGTCGGCCGCGCAGGCGCGGTTCGCCTACGACCTGCCCTGGGGCCTGGACACCCGGATCGGCGAGCAGGGCATGGCGCTGTCCGGCGGGCAGCGGCAGCGGGTCGCGCTCGCCCGGGCGATCCTGCTGCGGCCCGAGGTGCTGGTCCTCGACGACCCGCTGTCCGCCCTCGACGTGCAGACCGAGGAGCGGGTCACCGAGGCGCTGCACGCCGTCCTGGCCGGGGTGACGGCACTGGTCGTCGCGCACCGGCCGTCCACCGTCGCGCTCGCCGACCGGGTCGCGCTGCTCGACGGCGGGATGATCGCCGCCGTGGGCACCCACCGGGAGCTGATGGCCCGCGAACCGGTCTACGCGGACCTCATGTCGATGCGGGAGGCGGCCAGGTGAACACCGAAACGGGAACCGTGCCCGCGCCGCGCGACGGGGCGGATCACGCGGCCGCCCGGGCGGACCCGCCGTCGTGGCGCGGTGTCGCGGCGGAAAGCGTCGAGGAGGTCTCGGCGCCGCTCGAGGCGCTGCTGCGAAAACGGAGCCGCCGGCTGCTGGCCGACCTGCTGCGGCCGCACCGGCGGGCCGTCGCGCTGACCGCGGCCGCGATCATCGTCGCGTCGCTCGCCTCGCTGGCCGGACCGTGGCTGATCGGCATCGCGATCGACAACGGCATCCCGCCGCTGATCAAGGGCGCGGACCCGGCGCCGCTGCTGCGGATCGCCGGGGTCTTCGCCCTGACCGTCCTGGTGCAGGCCGGTGCCACCAGGACGTTCGTCACCGCCACGGGCCGGTTCGGCCAGGCCGTGGTCCTCGAACTGCGCCGCCGGCTGTTCGCCCACCTGCTGGCGCTGCCGGTGTCCTTCCACGAGTCGTATACCTCCGGGCGGGTGATCTCCCGGCAGACCTCGGACGTCGAGGCGATCTCCGACCTGTTCGACGAGGGCCTGGACGGGCTGATCACCGCGGTGCTGTCCTGCGTCCTGGTCGGCACCGGCATGCTGCTGCTCGACTGGCCGCTGGGACTGGTGGTGCTGTCCGGTTTCATCCCGCTCACCTGGCTGTCGGTCTGGTTCCGGCGGCGCTCGGCCGTGGCCTACCGGTGGATCAGGGAAGCCAACGCCCTGGTCATCTTGCACTTCGTCGAGACGTTCGGCGGCCTGCGGGCCGTGCAGGCGTTCCGGCGGGAACAGCGGAACGAGGAGATCTTCGACGCGCTGTCGGCCGACTACGCCCGCGCCACCAAGCGGTCCTCCCAGATCAACGCGATCTTCGCGCCCGGCATCGCGATGGTCGGGAACGTGATCACCGGCGTCGTGCTCTGCTACGGCGGGCTGCGGGTGCTCGACGGCGACATGCAGATCGGCGTGCTCGCGTCGTTCCTGCTCTACCTGCAGCGCTTCTTCGACCCGCTGCAGGACGTCTCCCAGTTCTACAACACCTTCCAGAGCGCCGCCTCGGCGCTGGAGAAGATCTCCGGCGTCCTGGAGGAAGAGCCGTCGGTGGCCGAGCCCGCGGTCCCGGTCACCCTGCCGGCCACGGTGAGCGGGCGGCGGATCCAGTTCGCCGGCGTCCGCTTCGGCTACCGCGAGGCCGTGGTGCTGCCCGGTCTCGAGCTGGACATACCGGCCGGGCAGACCGTCGCCCTGGTGGGCGAGACCGGCGCGGGCAAGACCACGGTCGCCCGGCTGCTGGCCCGGTTCTACGACCCGGACGCGGGCCAGGTGCTGCTCGACGGCACCGACCTGCGCTCGCTGACCGACGCGGAACTGCGCCGGGAGATCGTGCTGATCACGCAGGAGTCGTTCCTGTTCGAGGGAACGGTCGCGGAGAACATCAGGCTGGGCCGGCCGTCGGCGTCGGACGCCGAGGTGCAGGCCGCGGCCCGGGCGATCGGGGCCCACACGTTCATCGCCGCGCTGCCCGACGGGTACGCGACGAAGGTCGGCAAGCGGGGCGGGAAGCTGTCGGCCGGCCAGCGGCAGCTGCTCTCCTTCTGCCGGGCGTTCATCGCGGCGCCCTCGGTCCTGGTGCTGGACGAGGCCACCGCGCTGCTCGACATCCCGTCGGAGCGCCTCGTCCAGTCCGCGCTGCGTACCGTGCTCGCCGGACGGACGGCGCTGATCATCGCCCACCGGCTGTCCACGGTGGCGATCGCCGACCGGGTGCTCGTGCTGCGCGCGGGCCAGGTGACCGAGGACGGCTCCCCCGCCGAGCTGACCGGCGGGACCGGCGAGTACGCCGACCTGCACGCCCGCTGGGCGGCCAGCCTCGCCTGAGCGCGTCCCGCGGTCACCACCGGGCGCGCGGCCCCGCCGCTGTGCTCCGGTGACCGCGGATCGTCAGATCTTGGGCGGGCACTCGATGTGCAGCAGCTTCAGCCCGCCGATGAGCAGGTCCTGCACCGCCTTGGTGATCAGCAGCCGGAACTCGTTCGCGCCGCCCTCGTGCAGGACGGGGGCCGCCGCGTAGTAGGAGTTGTAGATCCCGGCGACATCGAGCAGGTGCCGTACCAGCAGAGCGGGGTTGTCCTCGTCGGCCGCCCGCGCCACCTTCTCCGGCAGCTCGAGCAGCCGCAGGATCAGCTGGGACTCCTGATCGCTGACGTCGAAGGCGGCGATGTCGGCCGCGTGCGGCAGTGGCCGGTTGTACCGGCGCAGGATGGCCCGCGCCCGGCACGCCGCATAGACGACGTAGGGTCCGCCGGACTTCTCGAAGGCGGCGATGACCGGCGCGAGTTCTCCGCGCGCGATGCTCACCGTGCCCTTCATGTCGCTCTTCAGGTCATTGAAGATCACCGAGCCCACCGCGAGCTGCTGCGCGGCCTCTTCGACCTCTTCCTTGGTCATGCCGCCGTTCGCCCCGGTCTTCACCCGGTAGTACTCGACGGACTCGGCCAGCAGCTCGTTCACTCCGGCCACGCTGTCCCGGCTGGACAGCTTCTTCCCGGTCGCCGCGTCGACGTAGAAGCCGAAGTAGGTGTGCTTGAGCCGGACCTCGTCCGGCGTGAGCAGGCCCAGCACCTCAGCCGCCTGGAACAGCCGGGCGAAGTGCACCCGCTGCTCCTGGCCGACCACGTAGTTGATGTCGGTCGGGTCGAAGATCTCCCGGCGCACCGCGATCGCCCCGATGTCGCGCGTCGCGTAGATGCTGCGCCCGTCCGACCGCAGCGCGACCAGCCGCTCGCCGTCCGGCAGCGGGACCACCAGCGCGCCGAGATCCTTGGTGAGCGCGACCGTCGCGGCGTCGCGCGCCTCGGGTGTCATCTCGCCGGCCGCCGCGGCGCGGTCCAGGTCCGCGATCTGGGCGTCGGCCATCTCCCGGGTGAGTTCGTAGGCGCGCCCCTGGGCGACCGCCTGCTCGAGCACCCGCAGCCCCGCGGCCAGGTAGAAGCTCTCCCCGATCGTGAAGTCGACCTTGATGTCGAGGGCGGAGTAGAACGACTGGAAGTCGTCCAGGCTCCACTGGACCATCTGGTCCCACAGGCTGACCTCGTCCGGGTCCCCTTGCTCGAGCCCGGCGAAGCGTGCCTCCGAGGCGTCCCGGTACTCCTCGGAGGC
>Ga0302314_10015958_pt1 | contig 12728 bp, 18 predicted proteins | sample III_Palsa_N2_3_FD_200533 | JGI IMG/M metagenome (GOLD analysis project Ga0302314, IMG submission 200533) | Peat permafrost microbial communities from Stordalen Mire near Abisko, Sweden - III_Palsa_N2_3 | ecosystem: Environmental > Terrestrial > Soil > Palsa > Peat permafrost | place: Sweden...
GGCGCCGAACGTCCGTGAAACCCGTGGCCCTCGGGGAGAGGGGTCTGGCGTGGCGCCTGTTCCACCTCTCCCAATGGGAAAGGGAGGGACCATGGCGGAGCCAGGGGAGGTGAGAGCGGTTACGCCGCCTCGAAACTAGCGCGCCGCCGGGGAAGGGCGAATGTCTCCCGGACGTTCGAATTTGTGGCGGGCGATCCGGCCGAGGCGGTCGACGATTCCAGGCAGGGCGGCGACGTTGGCCATCATGAACTCCAAGCCCCGCGCCCGCGCCTCGTCATTGGCGGTGGCCGGCGAGAGGAAGGAGTCGAGCACGCCGTCCAGGGGCATGGAGATGCGCACCATCAGGGTATGGATATCCACCCGCAAGGAAGGCTCGCGAAGATGCAGCAGCGATTCGCGGTTGCGCTCGTAGATGTCGATCTCGCGACGGGCCGATTGCAGGATGCGCCGCGTGACCGGGCCGTACGGATCGCCGACGCCGCGGGCGGCGTGGGCGCTGTCGAGCAGGACGAGCAGCGAAGAGATCACCTCCCCGAACAGCATCGCGGCGGCGCGCTCGCGCTCGCGGCGATGCATGGCGGCCTCGAACTGATTGGCCAGCACGCCGCTCAGCGTCGCCAGCAGCGCGCCCACCACCACCGCCAGCAGCGTGTCGCCGTGGGCGCTGAAATCGAGCCTGTCGAACCGCACCCGCTCTCCCGTCCCCTTTCGTGTTCTAGGCGGCACCCTAGCGGAATGCCCCCGGCGACACCACGTCCCGTGCCTCAGGGGGCGCACGAGGCGCAAGGAGCCACACCGTGTCCAGGCAAGAGCCGGATCTTCACGCCATTCGCGCAAGCGTCTCGGCGGTCGGCAAATTCTCCGACGGATGGCTGCGCATCGGACCGCTTCGCCTCGGCGCGGACGCGGCGCTGAGCTGGATTCCCGTGGTCGGTGAGTTCTACAGCGGCGCGGCGGCGGTTTTCATTCTCGCCCAGGGCGCTCGCGCCCGCGTGCCGCTCGGCACCCTCCTGGCCGCGGGCGCCCTCATGGGCGGGCGCACGCTGATCACCGCGCTGCCCTTCGCCGGGCCGCCCATCGCCGACATGCTGGCTCTGCACGGGGTCAGCGCGCGAATGATCGTGCGGGCGATCGACCAGCGGCTGGCGGCGCGCGGCGATATCAGCCCCAGCGGCCGGCCGTGGGGCTGGCGTGGCAACGCAGCCGCTGTCTGAGGCGACGGCTTACTTCTTCTTGCTGCCGGCGGGGTTCTTGCCCTGGGTGACCACGAACGGCGAGGCAGCGGCGGTGGGCGAGGATTTGGCCTGCTTGGGCTTGCGGATTTCCTTCGCGCCGCGCTTGTTCTGATCCTTGTTGGCCATCAGAAGTAGCCGGTTTCGCCTTCGACCCGCACCTGCACCACCCGGCCCTGACCGGCGGCGGCGCGGGCGAGTTTCGTGGCTGAAGCCACCACCTCGGCCTTGTCTCTGGCGCGGTTGGAGAACCGGCCTTCGTGCTCGACGGCCCACGCGCCGTCGTGTTTGACTATCTTGAATATCAGGGCTGCCATCGGAATCGCTCCACGGCCGCGGAATAGACGGCCTCGTCGGCACTATGCGCCCGTCAGGCGGATTCCCCAAGGTTTTCCAACTCCGGCGCCGCGAACAGGCTCGGCCGTCGCGCGCGCAGCGCCAGCACGAGCGTGAGCAACTTGCTGTCGGTGATGGCCGCCGCGTCGGCCGCGGCCGCGAGTTCGGAGAGGGCCGCCTCGACGACCAGAATGCCTTCGTGCTCGTGCGCGACCCCGCCGCCCGGCCCCGTGCGGTCGCCCGCCGCGTAGGGCGCCAGGAACAGCGATACCTGCTCGGCCGAGATGCCCGGGCTCGGCCACACCCGGCCCACCAGTTCCAGCTCGCCCAGCCGCAGGCCGAGTTCCTCGTGCGCCTCGCGACGAACGGCCGCGGCCGCGTCAACGTCACTGGCGTCGATGATTCCTGCGCAGGCCTCGTCCAGGAAGAGCTCGCCGCACCGGTCGAAGGCCGTGACCCGAAACAGGCGCACCAGCAGCGCCGTGCGCCGCGCGGGATCGTAGGGCAGCACAGCCACGGCGTCGCCGTGCCACTCCTTCTCGCGCCAAACCTCCGCTCCGTCCTTCAGGCGTACACGCAGCCGCTCGACCTTCAGGAAGCCCGCCCAGACCGTCTGCCGTTCGAGGATTTCAGGTCGCATCGTGGCCTCCGGCCGGCGCTCGCGCCCCGCGGAGTGGGACGAAAGGCCGGCGCGTCTGCTAGCAAGGCGTGCGCCCGAACCCAAGTGCGTATCGAGCCGAGGAGGATGCGCAGATGATGGCTCTCGCGATGCTGGCCCTGGCCGCGGCTTCCGTGACCGCGCCCGCCCCCGCCGCGCAGGCCACCGCGCTCCCCGAACCGATCGCGCTGGGTTCGTCGGGCCGAATGCAGTGCTTCTCGCCCGACCGCGCGACCAAGACTTGCGCGGCTCTTGCGGGCTACACAGCGGGCGCCGATGGCGCGATCGCGCGGACGGAAACCGTGCTGCTCTCCAGGCGCGCCACGCTCACCATGGTGACGGTTTCGCCGGTGACGATCCGCGACGGCCGCCTGTGCGCGACCCTGCACGGCCATGACATCGAGATGGCCGGGTTCGCGCTCGACGGCGCCCCGGTCGACGAGGCGAAGCAGGCCGCCTTGCGCAAGTCGGTGCTCGCCTCCTTCCAGGACATCGTCGATCACGAGATCTGCACGCGCTTCGCGCCGGACGGCAGCGCCTTCGACGCCCAGATCACCATGGACGGCCTTCCCAAGCCCGGGCTCGATCAGACGGTCATCTGGGTCTCGGCGGCGGACGGCTACAAGGTGGCGCCAAGGAGCGTCCCATAGCCGCCCTGGCGAGCCTGCCGGGGCCATTGACGCTGCTGCTGCTGTTCATCGTGGCGGTGTGGGCGGGCGCGCAGAACGCGCTGGCGGGCGGCGGGTCGTTCATCACCCTGCCCGCCCTGATCCTGAGCGGCCTGGACGCCCGCGCGGCCAACATCGCTTCGACCATCGCGCTGTTTCCGGGCCAGGTGACGACCGGGCTGGTGGGCCGCAAGCTCGCCGGCGGGGCCGCGGGCCTGAGCTTTACCGCGCTGGTGCTGATCAGCATCGGCGGCGGCGCCATCGGCGCGGGCCTGCTGCTGCTGACGCCGTCCAGCTTCTTCGCCCGCCTCGTCCCCTGGCTGGTCCTCTTCGCCACGGGCCTGTTCGCCTACGGCAGCGTCTCCCGTCGCCGCCGGCGCCAGGCGGACCGCCGCATCGACCCGCGCGTCGCCGCGATCCTGCAATTTCTGATCGCCATCTATGGCGGTTACTTCGGCGGCGGGATCGGATTTTTGATGCTGGCCGCCCTCACCGCGGCCGGCGTCGCGTTGAGGACGGCCGGCGCCACCAAGAACCTGCTGGCGGCCGTGATGAACGCCGGCGCCGTCGCCATCTTCCTGTTCACGCCGGCGATTCCCTGGGCGAAGGTCGGCGTGGTGTGCGCCGGCGCCATCGTTGGCGGCTACCTGGGCGCGCAGCTGCTCAAGCGCGTCGACGAACGCCTCATCGAGGGCGCGGTGGTGATCATCGGCCTGTGCCTCACCGTCGGCCTGTTCCTGCGCGGGTCGCCATGAACCGGATCCCGCTCGTCGAGGGGCGCCGCGCCTTCGGCCATGATCCCGCCGCCTACGATGCGGCGAGGCCCGACTATCCGGAGCCCCTGTACGCCCGTCTGGTCGAGCGCGGCTGCCTTCGCCGAGGCGTCGCGGTGTTCGAGGTCGGCGCCGGCACGGGGCTGGCCACGCGGCGGCTGCTCGCCCTGGGGGCGGCGAGGCTGCACGCCATCGAACCGGATCCGCGGCTGGCCGACTACCTGCTGGGCGCGCTCGGTGATCCGGCCCTGAGCGTGGACCAGGCGTCGTTCGAGGAGGCCGATCTGCCGCCGGGCGCGTTCGATCTCGGGGTGGCCGCGACCTCCTTCCACTGGCTGGAACAAGGCGCCGCGCTCGCCAAGGCGCGCGCGGCCCTCAAGCCGGGCGGTTGGTGGGCGATGTGGTGGAACTCCTTCGGCGGCGACCGAGAGACTGACGCCTTCCAGGCGGCGACGGACCACCTGTTCACCGAGACGCCGGACAGTCCCTCCCACGGCGAGGGCGGCGGTCCGCCGTTCGCGCTGGACCAGGAGCGGCGGCTGGACGATCTGGGCGCCGCCGGCTTCGAGGCGGCCAACGTGGACCTGTGGCGCTGGTCGAGCGAGTACGACACTGCCCGGCTGGTGGCTCTCTACGCCACCTTCTCGCCCATCCAGGCGCTTGCGGCCCCGCGACGCCGTGCCTTCCTCGAAGCGTTGGCCGCCATCGCCGATCGCGAGTTCGGCGGCCGGGTCGAACGGCCCTCGACGACGATCCTGTACACGGCGCGAACGCCCCGTTCGGTCGACGCCGACCCAGGCGGCCGGGTCACGGGCCCGCGGTCTTGAACATCAGGGTGATGCGCAGCTGCGTGCAGGTTCGCGAGACGCCGCGCGCGACGTGGGGGATGACGCCCGGAAACGCCGCCAGCCGATTGGGCCGCGGATAGATGGCGGCGATGATCTCATCGCCCGCCTGATTGAACAGCAGCGTCTCTCCGGCGTCGTTCGGCCGCCAGCTCAGATGCGGATAATAGATCGCGGTGAAGTGCGTCGGTATGTTGGAATCGACGTGCAGGCCGCCCTCGGCGCCCGCGGGGTAGCCGTTGGCGTAGCAGCGCGTCAGCTCGTGGCCTGGCAGAACCGACGCCTTGATCCGGCTCCAGACCTCGCCGATCAGCGGCGCATTGGCCCGCAGTTCAGCTTCGATCTGCGCCGGATCGCGCTCTTCGAGACCGGTTTTCACATAGCCGGCGAAGTGCTTGTACCAGTAGCGGCTGGCCTCCGGGGCCGCATCGGAAAAGGCGCCGAACGCCCAGCCGGGCGCCTTGAGCAGCGCCAGCACGCGCTCCTGCACGTCCCTGGGAAGAAAGCGGTCATGGACTTGCAGGCCAGTCGCGGGAGGGTGAGCCTTCGCGAGAGGCGTTGAACCCGAGGGACTTGACTGCGCCATCATCCCGCGTCCCGAACGCACCCACTCGAGCGGGCGCCAAGTACGTCTCTTTCGCGTCGGCGGCGGTGAAGTCAACGGCTTCGCGCGGCCGCGGCCCGGCCCTGCGAAGGGTGAACGGCAGCCATCCTGGCCGTTCAGAACAAATTCATAAGCGCTGCCGTACTGGACCGGATCGAGAGAGGATTTCTCTCCTGGCAATGGAGGACTGATATGAAATTGGCGCCGTTTTTGGCGTCCGCCGCGCTCGTGCTGAGTGCGCCGGCGCTCTCCCTGGCCCAACCCTACGACCATCCGGGCGGCGGGCGTGACCAGGGTCCGATGCGTCACCCCGGGTGGGACAGGTCCAACCCCAACTGGTGGCGCGGCCGTCCGGAGTTCCGCGACTACGCCGGCTGGCGGGAGGGCTTCTGGTACGCTCCGGGCCGCGGCTATTTCCGCGTCGACCCCGCCTGGTACGCATACAACTGGGACGTCGGCGTCGTCGTGCCGTTCGCCCTGCGCTCGTACTATGTGGCTGATCCCTACGTGTACGGCCTGCCGCCGGCGGAGGTGGGCTTCCGCTACATCTACCTGCGCAACCACGTCGCGCTGATCAACATGCGCTCGGGCCGCATCGTGCGGATGGTGCGCGGCGTCTACTGACCGGCGCCCGGCGGGGGTGGCGCTACGCGCCGCCTCCGCTAGGGCCCGATGCCTTCGGACGGAATAGATCCGGAGACTGAATCAGGCCCTACACTTTTGAATCTAGAGCAGGATTCAGATTTTAGACGGTTTCGTCCAGAATCATACTGATCTAGGATTTCGGGGTGAACATCCCCCAGTCGCTTCTGGCGTTCAGCGCCGCCGCCGCCCTGCTCACCATCACGCCGGGGCTGGATACCGCCATGGTGCTGCGCGCCGCGACCCTGGAGGGACCGCGGCGCGGGATGCTGGCGGCGCTGGGCGTCGCCCTGGGGTGCCTCATCTGGGGCTCGGCCGTGTCCCTGGGCCTGGGCGCCCTGCTCGAGGCCTCGCATCTGGCCTACACCATCCTCAAGTGGGTCGGCGCCGCCTATCTCGCCTGGGTCGGCGCACGCCTTCTGCTTTGGCCGCGTTCGCGCCTCGCCGATGCATCCGGCGGCGCGCCCGGCCGCAACGGCGGCGATCCGTTTCGCCGGGGCCTGCTCACCAATCTGCTCAATCCCAAGGTGGGCGTGTTCTACGTGACCTTCCTGCCGCAGTTCATCCCCGCGCATGTGAACGTCGCCGCCTGGTCGTTCCTGCTCGCCTGCATCCATGTGGTGATGGGTCCCATCTGGTTCGCCATCCTGATCGCCGCGCTGGCGCCGCTCAGCCGGTTCCTCACCCGGCCCAGGGTGGTGCAGACGCTGGACCGGGTCACCGGCTGTGTGTTCCTCGCCTTCGGCGTCAGGCTTGCGCTGGCGGAGAGGTCCTAGGCGGCGGCTAGAGGATAAACCGCGACAGATCAGCGTTCTTGGCGAGATCCCCCACCAGGCGCTTCACATCGTCCGCGTCGATGGTCACGGTGTCGCCGGAGCGGTCGGCGGCGGTGAAGCTGATGTCTTCCACCACCTTCTCGAGCACCGTCTGCAGCCGCCGGGCGCCGATGTTCTCCACCGCGCCGTTCACGGTGTGGGCGGCGTCCGCGATCGCGTCGAGCGCCTCGTCGGTGAAGCGCAGGGTAACGCCTTCCGTCGCCAGCAGGGCCTGGTGCTGGCGGATCAGGTTGGCCTCCGGCTCGGTGAGGATGCGGCGCAGGTCGTCGCGGCTCAGCGCCTTGAGCTCGACCCGGATCGGCAGGCGGCCCTGAAGCTCGGGCAGCAGGTCCGAAGGCTTGGCCACGTGGAAGGCGCCCGAGGCGATGAACAGGATGTGGTCGGTCTTCACCGGCCCGTATTTGGTCGAGACGGTGGTGCCCTCGATCAGCGGCAGCAGGTCGCGCTGAACGCCCTCGCGCGAAATGTCGGCCCCGACCCGTTCGGCGCGGGAAGCGACCTTGTCGATCTCGTCGATGAACACGATGCCGGCGTTCTGGGCCAAGTCCAGCGCCTCGGCAGTGAGGGCGTCGTCGTCCAGCAGCTTGTCGCTCTCCTCGGCGGTCAGCGGCGCCCAGGCGCCGGCGACCGTGGTCTTGTGCGCCTTGCGCCGGCCGCCGAACGCCTTGCCCATGATCTCGGAGAGGTTGAGCATGCTCATCGACGCGCCCGGCTGGCCGGGAAGCTCGAACCCCTGCAGCGGCGAGGCAGTGTCCGGCAGGTTGAGCTCGACCTCCTTGTCGTTCAGTTCGCCGGCGCGCAGTTTCTTGCGGAAGCTCTCGCGCGTGGCGGCCTGGGCGTTGGCGCCCACCAAGGCGTCGAGGATGCGCTCCTCGGCCGCAGCCTCGGCGCGCGCCTCCACCGCGCCGCGCCGGCGGTCGCGGACCATGGACAGGGCGTTCTCCACCAGGTCGCGCACGATCTGATCGACGTCGCGGCCGACATAGCCGACCTCGGTGAACTTGGTGGCCTCGACCTTCAGGAACGGAGATTGGGCCAGCCGCGCCAGGCGCCGGGCGATCTCGGTCTTGCCCACGCCGGTGGGGCCGATCATCAGGATGTTCTTGGGCGTCACCTCGTCGATCAGGTCGGCGGCGAGGCGCCGCCGGCGCCAGCGGTTGCGCAGGGCCACGGCCACGGCGCGCTTGGCCTCCTGGTGGCCGACGACGAACCGGTCGAGTTCGGAAACGATTTCGCGGGGGGAGAATTCGGTCATGCGACCTCAGACCGCCTCCACCGTGAGCTCGGTGTTGGTGTAGACGCAGATGTCCGCGGCGATGCCCATCGCCCGCCGGGCGATGTCCTCGGCGGTGAGGTCGTAGTCGATGAGCGCGCGGGCCGCGGCCAGGGCGTAGGCCCCGCCCGAACCGATCGCGGCCACGCCGTGCTCGGGCTCCAGCACGTCGCCGACGCCGGAGAGGGTGAAGATGGCGGTGGCGTCGGCGGCGATCAGCATGGCCTCGAGGCGGCGCAGATAGCGGTCCGTGCGCCAGTCCTTGGCCAGGTCGACGCAGGAGCGCGCCAGCTGATGCGGATATTGCTCCAGCTTCGCCTCCAGCCGCTCGATCAGGGTGAAGGCGTCAGCCGTGGCCCCGGCGAAACCGGCGACCACCAGGCCTCCGGCCAGACGGCGAACCTTGCGGGCGTTGCCCTTGACGATGGTCTGGCCCATGGAGACCTGGCCGTCGCCGGCGATCACCGTCGATCCAGCCTTGCGGACGGCCAGGATGGTGGTGCCGTGCCAATCGGGAAGGCTTCGGGTTTGGGGCATCCGCGCGCATGTGGCCGTGCGCCTTGGCAGGATCAAGGCGTTTGAGTTTTTCCGACGCGGAAGTCGACCGCTACGCGCGCCACCTGGTGCTGCGCGAGATCGGCGGCCCAGGTCAGCAGGCGCTCAAGGCGGCCAAGGTGCTGATCGTCGGCGCCGGCGGCCTCGGCGCGCCCGCGGCCCTGTATCTGGCCGCCGCCGGCGTCGGCCGGCTGGGCCTGATCGATCCCGACACCGTGGCGCTCTCCAACCTGCAGCGGCAGGTGCTCTACGGCGTCGACGATATCGGGGCGCTCAAGGTGGAGGCGGCGGCGCGCCGACTGGCGGCGCTGAACCCGCACGTTTCGATCGAGCCGGCGGCGGCGAAGCTGGAGCGGGAGAACGCGTCCGCGCTGCTCGCTGGCTGGGACCTGGTGCTCGACGGAACCGACGATTTCGCCACGCGTCTGGCGGTCAACGCCGCGTGCGTCGCCTCTGGCGCGCCCCTGGTGAGCGGCGCCATCGGGCGCTGGACCGGCCAGGTGGGCGTGTTCGCCGGCCGACCGTGCTACCGTTGCCTGGTGCCGGAGATCCCGCCCGACGCGGAGACCTGCGCCGCCGTCGGCGTGGTCGGCGCCCTGGCCGGAGTCATCGGCTCGATGATGGCGCTGGAAGCGATCAAGCTCATCGCCCACGCCGGCGAGGCGCTGGCGGGCCGGCTGCTCATCTACGACGCGCTCGCCGGCGAGGCGCGGACGGTGCGCATCGGCGCCGATCCGGATTGCCCGGTGTGCGGCGCAGGACCTCAGAGCATCGAGGGAATCACCCGGTCCGGCGGATTGTGACCGTCCATCCAGGTGCGGATGTTGATGATCACCTTCTCACCCATGTCGATGCGGCCCTCGATGGTGGCCGAGCTCATGTGCGGCAGCAGCACGACATTGGCGAGCTTCAGCAGCTTGGGATTCACGGCCGGCTCGTGCTCGTAGACATCGAGCCCCGCCCCCGCCAGCTCGCCACGCTGCAGCATGCCGGCGAGCGCCGCCTCATCGATGATCTCGCCGCGCGCGGTGTTGATCACCAGAACGTGCGGCTGCAGCAGCTTGAGGCGCCGCGCGGACAGGAGATGGTAGGTGGCCGGCGTGTGCGGGCAGTTGACGCTGACCACGTCCATCCGCGCCAGCATCTGGTCGAGGCTCTCCCAGTAGGTGGCTTCCAGCTCATCGGCGATGCGCGGGCTGACCGGCTTGCGGTTGTGGTAGTGGATGGCCAGCCCGAAGGCGCGGGCGCGCTTGGCCAGCGCCTGGCCGATGCGGCCCATGCCCACGATCCCCAGCCGCTTGCCCCACAGCCGCCGGCCGAGCATCCAGGTCGGACTCCAGCCGTGGAATTCGCCGGCCTGGACGATGTTGGCCCCCTCCACCACCCGGCGTGCGGCGGTCAGCACCAGGCCCATGGTCAGATCCGCGGTATCCTCGGTGAGCACGCCCGGCGTGTTGGTGACGATGATGCCCCGCTCGTGGGCGGCGGCGACGTCGATATGGTCCACGCCGACGCCGAAATTGGCGATCAGTTTGAGGCGGTCGCCGGCGCGGCCGATGAGATCGTGGTCGATCCGGTCGGTGATCGTGCATGCCAGCACGTCCGCCCGCGCCATCGCCTGCGCCAGCGCCTCGGCGCTCATCGGCGCATCGTCGAGGTTGAGTTCGGTGTCGAACAGCTCGCGCATACGCGTCTCCACCGCATCGGGGAGCTTGCGCGTGACGACGACTTTCGGCTTGCGAGCGGCCATGACGAGTCTGACAAAGGGTCGCCTGGGCCGGCGACGAGGAAGTGGCGGTCTCTAACAGAACGGAAATTGTCGGCCAAGCAAGCGGGATGCGTCGGTTGCGCCTGAAGCGAACGGTCATGGCCCTCCTCGCCGTCCTCGGCGCGGCGGCCTGCGATCACCATGCGAGCGAGGGAGTCGACTGTCCGGAGGCCGCTCGCGCCAAGACAGTGTCCGGTTTTTGCGTGCCGCGCTGGGTCAGCCTCAAGCGTGGCGAGGTGCTGGGGCGCAAGGGTCCGGGGAAGGACTATCCGGCGATCTGGGTCTACAAGGTGCAGGGATTGCCCGTGCAGGTCGTGGGCGAGACCGAGGACTGGCGACGGATCTGCGATCCCAACGGCGGCGCGGCGTGGGTGCATCGGTCGATGGTCGATGGCCGGCGCACGATCATGTCGCTGTCGGCGACGCCCGCGCCGATGCGCCGCGCACCCAGAGCGGATGCGCCGATTGTCGGCCTGCTCAACGCCCGCGCCCTGGCGGCCCTGGGCGCCTGCCGCGCGGATTGGTGCAAGGTGAAGGCGGGCGGCGTCTCCGGCTGGCTCCCAGCGGACCAGGTCTGGGGTCTGAACGGAACGCCGCAATGCCGTTGAGGCGAGCCGCCGCCGCGTGCTAGGCACGCGCGATGGACGCCACGACACTGACGAAATTCGACCTGAACGAACTTTTGGCCTGCGGACGCGGGGAATTGTTCGGCCCGGGCAACGCCCAGCTTCCCGCCCCACCGATGCTGATGTTCGATCGCATCACCCACATCGCCGCCTCGGGCGGGGCCTTCGGCAAGGGCCAGATGGTCGCCGAGCTCGATGTCCGGCGCGACCTGTGGTTCTTCGACTGCCACTTCATCGGCGATCCGGTGATGCCGGGGTGCCTGGGCCTGGACGCCATGTGGCAGCTGGTGGGCTTCTTCCTCGGCTGGTCCGGCGCGCCGGGGCGGGGAAGGGCGCTGGGCGTCGGCGAGGTGAAGTTCGCCGGCCAGGTGACCCCCAAGGTCAGCAAGATCGTCTATCGCATCGACTTCAAGCGCGTGATCATGAGAAAGCTCGTGCTCGGCGTCGCCGACGGGGTGATGGAAGCCGATGGCAAACCCATCTATGAGGCCAAGGACCTGAAGGTCGGCCTGTTCAGCGCGGCCGACCTGGCCTGACGGCCCGGGACGGGCCTTAGGGAACGTATCGCATGCGGCGGGTAGCCGTCACGGGGATGGGAATTGTGTCGCCGATCGGCGCCGACCTAGCGTCGGTGACCGCGGCGTTGCGCGAGGCGCGCTCAGGCGTCACCGCGGCCCCGGAATATGCCGAGCTCGGCTTCCGCTGCCGGGTGCACGCGTCGCCGGCCATCGACTGGGAGGCGCTCGTCGATCGGCGCGCCGCGCGCTTCCTGGCGGCTGGCACGGGCTACGCCCACATCGCCATGGAACAGGCCATCGCCGACTCCGGCCTCACCGAGGCCGAGGTCTCCCATGAACGGACGGGTCTGGTCGTGGGCGCCGGGGGCCCCTCGACCCGGGTGATCGTGGACGCCGCGGCCACGGCCAAAACCAAGGGCGTCAAGCGGATCGGTCCGTTCGCCGTGCCCAAGGCCATGTGCTCGGGGCCCTCGGCGACGCTGGCCACCTGGTTCAAGATCCGCGGGATCAACTATTCGATCGCCTCGGCCTGCGCCACGTCCACCCACTGTATCGGCGCGGGCTACGAGCAGATCCTGATGGGTAAGCAGGATGTGGTGTTCGCCGGAGGGTGCGAAGAGCTCGACTGGACGCTGTCGTGCCTGTTCGACGCCATGGGGGCCATGTCTTCGGGCTTCAACGATACGCCGGAGCGCGCCAGCCGGCCCTACGACATCGATCGCGACGGCTTCGTCATCGCCGGTGGGGCCGGCATGGTGGTTCTGGAAGACCTGGAGCGCGCCCGCGCGCGCGGCGCGACCATCCACGCCGAGATCGTCGGCTATGCCGCCAATTCCGATGGGCACGACATGGTCGCCCCCTCCGGTGAAGGCGCCGCGCGCTGCATGCGCCTGGCGATGGCCGGGGCCGGCAACCGCAAGGTCGACTACCTCAACCCGCACGGCACCGGCACGCCCATTGGCGACCTCAGGGAGATGGGCGCGGTGCGGGAGGTGTTCGGCGATGCGGCGCCGCTGATCTCGTCCACCAAGGCCCTCACCGGCCACAGCCTGGGCGCGGCGGGCGCGCAGGAGGCGATCTACAGCGTCCTGATGATGCAGTCCGGCTTCGCCGCCGAAAGCGCCCACATCGACACTCTCGATCCGGCCTTCGAGGACCTGCCGATCCTGCGCCAACGTGTCGAGCGGCCGCTGGAGACGGTGATGTCCAACAGCTTCGGCTTCGGCGGCACCAACGGCTGCCTCGTCCTCAGCCGCGGCGATCTGTGAGGTAGAGTTCTCTCTTTCCGCAAACATGAGCGCATGATGGGGGCGGATAGGCCGCACTCCGCTGGAGCCCCCTACCCGCCCTTCGGGCGTACTCCCCCCACCGGGGGGAGAGAGCGTTCGTTGGCG
>Ga0302314_10015961_pt1 | contig 12726 bp, 11 predicted proteins | sample III_Palsa_N2_3_FD_200533 | JGI IMG/M metagenome (GOLD analysis project Ga0302314, IMG submission 200533) | Peat permafrost microbial communities from Stordalen Mire near Abisko, Sweden - III_Palsa_N2_3 | ecosystem: Environmental > Terrestrial > Soil > Palsa > Peat permafrost | place: Sweden...
TGCCGGGTTCACAGCCCGTCTGCGCTTGCTATTCGTATAACAGCGGGGACCAAACTCATCGGCACGAACCGGCGCCTGTGCGGGGCGGCCATTGTCGTTCATCATTCCGAGATGGGGAGAGCTTCGTTCGTCGTCCGGATCGCCGCAGGGATCGTCGTGGGCGCCGCGTACATCGCTGCTTGCGGCCATTCGTCCACGTCGCACGGAGGTCCGTCCGACGCGGGAGGCAGCTCCAGCTCCGGGAGCGGAAGCTCCGGGGACTCGGGCTCCGGCGACGGCTCGTCGGACAGCAGCTCGGGATTGGGCGGCGGGCCTCCGCCAGTCCCCTGTCCCGAGGGGCGCTCGGGCGCGGCGATCGCCTACGACTCGACGCGCAACGTGACCGTCCTGTTCGGTGGCTGCCCGAGCTCCACCAACTGCAACTCGGGTCCCTGGCTCAACGACACCTGGGAATGGAACGGCACGACTTGGACGAACGTCACCCCGGCGGGCATCAGCCCCTCGCCGCGCGCGAGCAGCGCGATGGCCTTCGACGCGGCTCACGGCGTCACGGTCCTCTTTGGCGGCGGGATCGATATCAACCAGATCGACTACAACGAGACCTGGGAATGGAACGGCACGGTTTGGACACTCGCCCTTGCTGGCGACGCCCAGAGCGCTGGCGACGCCCAGAGCGCTCCGCCCGCTCGTAACGGCGCAGGCCTCGTGTGGGACGCGTCGAAGAACGCGATCGTGCTCTTCGGCGGAAACGTTGATGGTTCGGATCAGCTCTCGGACACCTGGGAGTGGGACGGCACGACGTGGACGAATCTCACCTCGGGCATGAGCCCACCGGCCCGGGCGTATTTCCCGATGATCTACGACGCACAGTCGTCCTCGATCGTCTTGTGGGGCGGCTGCTCCGACAGCGGATGCGGCTCGAACCTCGCCGACACTTGGACGTGGGACGGCACGTGGTCCGCCACGACCGGGGCCGGCCCCTCCGCGGGCGCCTGCATGAACTGCATGGCGTACCACGCGGCGACGGACCAAGGGATCCTCTTCGGGGCCCCGCCGACGGGATCGACGTGGGCCTGGGCGAGCGGCGCGTGGACGAACCTCACGCCGTCCGCGTCCGCCGTGACGCCGCCCGGCCCCGGCGCGATGGCCTACGACTCGGCGCGCAAGCGCACCGTCTTCGTCGGCAGTGCCGAGACGTGGGAGTGGGACGGCACCTCGTGGTCGAACGTCACGCCCGTCTGCGCGGACGGCGGCGTCGGTACGACCAACAGCTCGAGCAGCAGCTCGGGGGGCGCCTCGACCAGCAGCTCGGGAGGAGCCTCGACCAGCAGCTCGGGAGGAGCCTCGACCAGCTCGGGCAGCTCGGGAGCCGGCTCCGGCGCCAATGACGCCGCCGCGACGGACGACGGCTCCTAGCACGACGCCGGGACCATTGACGCGACCCGAGGTGCTAGCGGTTCGGCCTGCTGACCCGCAGGATGCGGGGGCGGTAGGACGCCAACGACGAGGCGAGTTGGCGATCTGTGGCAGGTCTGTATGCCGGCCGGCTGCCGACTCGGCGACCATGCCGATGATGAAGCCGACGGCGGTGAGGGCGATCGCCGCGACGGCGACTTGCCTTCTTTAGCCATGCCGCCAGGGTGGCAGAAGTGGTTTCGCCCGCTCGTAGCGCTTCGACCAAGCATCCTGCCATCGCGCCAAGGCGGAGCGGGCCAGGGCGAGCCAAGCGACCAGCGGCGACGCCTTCGTGAACGATGCCGCCTCTCGGGGGCTTCTCGGGGGTAGTTCCGCCCGCGGCAACGCAGTTTCCAGCGTCGCCAGGCGCCCTTCGAGCTCGGCGAGCATACCGCGAAGAACAACCAAGCTCTCCCTTGTGGTCTTGACCAGCGCACGGATCTCCGAGGGCGCCTGGGGAGGTTCGGCGGCCGCCGTGTCGAGCGCGGGCCGCGCGGCATCGATCACGGCCTCCTGCGCGGGCTTTACCTCCGGCGTCGCAGCATCGAGCGCTGGCGAAGGAGGCGAAGCCGTGACGATCGCATGCGCGGCCAGAGAAGGGGCAACGGGAAGACTGGGAAGAGGGGGCGGCGTCGAGCCATGCGCGGAACCCGGAAGAGGAGGCGGCGTCGACGGGCGACGCACCAGCGGGGGCGGAGGTGTCGAGGATCGTGCGAGCGCCGGCGGCGGCGAGCTCCGCGTCGCCGGCACAGAGATCGACGGACGCAGAGATACTGGCGCCGTCGGCGCCGCGGTCGCTGTGCGCCGCGGGCCGGACGACGGGACGGCCGAAGAGCGCGGTGAATCCGATACTGCGCGTGACCGAGCGCTCTGAGTCGCGCCGGCGCGGGTGGGGGTGGGCTGAGACTTCATGGGCTCGCTCATGGCGGTCCTCCGGTAGTGGTTCCTGCAACGGCGTAGGCACGAATAGGTCCAGCTGGGGCCACCCCCAGCGCCCGACTGGCAGCCCCATGCGTGGCAGCGGAGCGTCTGCGCCCATCTCGTGGCGTGGGCATCGTCGGCTCAGCGCCGATCCCAGACGATGGGCTGAAAGCGACATCGAGCGGGACTGCGCCGATGCGAATGACGCGAGCTGGGAGAAGCGCTCCGAGTCCAAGGCGTCCTCGCGCGACGTCCGGGGGCGTGCGTCACGTCCACGCCGGCGGGTCGATGCCGAGGGGGCCTGCGGTGCGCGTCCATCGCGGCTCGAAGCCTTCGATGGCGCCGGGGCATTTCACGCGACGGACCGGGCCGAATGTCGTCTCGGCCGCCTCGCGCCAGCGGTCGACGTCCGCCTCGCCGAGATCGCGTCCGCGGACTTCGCCATCGTCACCCATGTCCATCAGCAGCTTTGCGACGCGAGCCAGCGACAGCCGGAACGTGCACGCTTTGCGCTCGACGAGCCGCCGGGCGAGGCCACGGCATGCCGCGGCGGCCATGAGATAGCCGGCGCCGTGATCGAGCGCCTGCGCGGGCAGAGGATGGGGCGGGTCCACGCCCGCGGCCACTCGGCCGCGATCGGCGATCCCGTTGCTCATCTGCACGAGGCTGTCGAACCCGCGCCGGGTCGCCCACGGGCCGGCGAAACCGTAGGCGTCGAGACCGATGTCGACGAGAGATCGATTGACGCTGCGACGGCGCTCCTCGCCCAGGCCCAGCCGGTCGAGCGCGTCGCTGCGATAGCCGTGCACCAGCACGTGGGCCGAGGCGAGGAGCGCCTCGAAGGCATGACGGTCCGCATCCTCCCTCAGATCGAGGAAGGCGCGGCGCTTGCCGACCGTCATCTCCGGCAGCAGGGCGGGCACCTCCTCGAAGCCGCTCGGATCGACGCGCAGGACGTCCGCGCCGTAGGCCGCAAGAAACCGCGTGCAGACCGGTCCGGCCATGACGCGCGTCAGGTCGAGCACACGGACCCCTTCCAGCGGCGCGTGGCACGGAGCGCCCAGGTCGAGAGCCTCGGCGGGCCTCGAGCTCGTTTCGAAGAGAGGCGCGCCGGCAACGATGGCTCCCTGCGGATGCGCCGCCCACTCGGCCGCCGTGCGCAACCGCGCCGCGCAACCGCCTGCCGCGACGACGGCCTCCTCGAGGTCTTCACCCTTCCAGGCCCTCGAGGCCTCGCTCACCGCATCGCGCGACGCCGCCACGCCGAGCACGCGCAGCACGGCGTCGCGATGCGAGGCGTAGTTCGTATGAAGGCGGATCCATCCGTCCGCGGTGCGGTAGTCGCCCGCGATCGGATCCCACACGGGGACGGGCGTCCAACCCGATGCCTCGAGGTAGCGTTCGCTCCGGAACGCCACGGCGGCGTGCGTCCGATCCACGTGCACCGGCCGGGCCGGTTGTCCCGTGCGGCAGGCCCAGAGCGCCGACACCGACGCCGTCGCCGACGCGACCGTCGCGGCGGCAAGGGCGCCCACGTCGTAGACCGACGGGAGCAAGCGCAACGGCCCCGAGAACGCGACCCGCGGGGGAGGCCCAGCGCCCGGCAGCGCGGAACCGATTTGCTCGAAGAGGCGAACGTCGGCGTCGTCCATGCCCACGATTCTGGGTCGGTCGACGCCTTCGTCAACGTTGATTAGTGTCCACGTTGATGACGCGCAATGGGTTTACGGCCAAACAGGTCGCGACGCGCCTCGGCGTAAAGATCGAGACCGTCTACGCGTACGTCAGCCGAGGCGTGCTGAAACGCACGATCGCCGAAGACGGCAGGACGAGCCGCTTCGATGCCGGGGACGTCGAGCGTCTCGCCCGCCACGGACGCCCGCGTACCGACGGAGCGCGGGTCGGTACGGTGGACGTGTCCCTCGCCACGTCCATCACCGAGATCCACGGCGACCGCTTGCTCTTTCGCGGTCACGACGCGGTCGAACTCGCGCGCACGGGGCCGTTCGAGGACGTGGCCGAGCTTTTGTGGAACGGGTCGAAGGCGGAGAGGCCGGCGTGGTCCGCACCGCCGCAGGGCCTTCGTGTGGCCCATGCCGCGACTCGGCCCTTGCCTTCGACGACCCCGCCCACCGAACGCCTGGCTGTGGGGGCCGCCGCCCTCGCCTGCACCCAGCCCCTGCGCGGCGACCTGCGCCCTGCAGCCGTCGTCGCGCACGCGCGGGCGCTCATCGCGACGTTCGTCGAGATTCTGCCGTGGACCGCGGCCGCGCCCCGGCACGAGGCTCCGCAGGCCACCCTGGCCGGGCGCCTATGGCCACGGCTCTCGCCGCTCCCGACCAACGCCGAGCGCGTTGCGATCCTCGACGCGGCCCTCGTCCTGCTCTCGATCACGAACTCGCGACGTCGACGCTCGCCGCGCGAGTTGCGGCCTCCGCGCGGGCTGATCCGTTCTGCGTCGTTCTCGCGGGCCTCGGGGCGGTGGCGGGCAAACTGCACGGCAAAGCCGCGCGGGCCGTCCACGAGCTGCTCGTGCACGCCGCCGCGTCGTCGCCGGAGATCGCACTGGCACGAGCACTCGACCGTGGCGGGGCCACCTCGGGGTTCGGTCACCCCGTCTACCGTGGGATCGACCCGCGCGCGGCCCACCTCCTGGACCGGCTCGCGCCCGCCCTCAAGCGCGACGATCGGCGACGGCTGGACGACGTGATGCGCCTCGCGTCGGGCGGAGCCCCGGTGGCGCCGAACGTCGACTTCGCGCTCGGTGCCCTGGCGTTTGCGATGCAGATGCCGATCGGGTCCACGGAGGCCATCTTCGCCGTGGCGCGAACCGCGGGGTGGATCGCCCACGCGCTCGAGGAGTACGGCGAGGCCCCGCTGCGCTTTCGCGCCCGCGCCGTGTACGTCGGTCTCGGAGCGCGCGCGCCATGACGTCGTTCCGTCACACCCAGGCGATCGTGAACGCCGCCATCGAGGACGTCCGGGGTGGTGACACGTCGCGCACGTAGACCCTTCGCGCCAAGAGCTCCAGCGTACTCTCGAACATCCCGGCCCACCCGAGCCGCACGTAGCTGAAGCGAGCGATGGGCACGCCGTGGATCTCGACCCGCGCGTCCTTCGGCCCGTCCCTGTAGACCGCGCAGGCGCCGCCGTCGACGAGGCGCGCCAGGAAGGAGGGCAACCGAGGCAGAACGCTCCAGAGCGTGACGCCGCTGCCGAGGGTACGAACGAGCGTCACGAAGTACGAGTTCTGCACGCTCTGGGAGACACGGCGCCCGTTCTCGCGCGCCTGCTCCGCCGAGAGATTCAGGCGCTCGATGGCCGCGTAGTGGGCGATGCCGAGATCCATGGGGAGCCACACTCCCGTCACGAGGTCGCGAATGGCGGCGTGGTGCCCCGAAGGGAGCTGCGCGAAGTAGGCCTCGGCGAGGCCCAGGGCGCGCAGGGTGCCGAGCGACGAGATGAGGGTCGTGCTCCGGATCGCCGTGGCTCGCGGAACCCGTTCGGCGGGGAACGGCAGGGCGAGAATGGTCTCCCGGGCGGGCATTTGGACGCTGTAGGCGGTCTTTTTGGAGGGGGCGACGGCCCATCCCCGTGGCCGAGATCGTGGCCCGCGGGGCTCGCGGGATCAACGGTCCAGCTAGCCAGCGGGAAGATGCCGCTTGTCGTTCTGCGTCCGTTCAGTTACGAGAGTGCCGCGCGGTGGAGCAGCCTGGTAGCTCGTCGGGCTCATAACCCGAAGGTCGTAGGTTCAAATCCTGCCCGCGCAACTAATCATTCCGCGTAGTTACGCGATCGCCCCTCGGGCTCTCTGGCCGCCGTTGACGCCAGGTTGACGTGAGAATTTTCGGGCGCGCCGTTCTGCGCGTCCGTTGACGCCACGTTGCCGTGGCGTGCGTTCTCGTGCGGTGCTCGTGCTGGTCTGAGCGCCTCGACGAGCCGGCGTTGCGGGCCGGATCCGAGGTGCGCGTACTGATGCGTGCTCTGCTCGGACCGGTGGCCAAGCTGGGCCTGCACCGCCTTGACGGACTCGCCTCCCGTCACCGCCTGGCTCGCTACCGAGTGCCGCCCCACCTTGTGGTGGCTGAGCACGCGGAGACCGAGCTTCTGCTGCACGAGCCGGAGCGGCCGGACGTGGCTGTCGATGTAGCGCGGGAACGTGTCGGTCTTCGAGAAAAGATACTCGGGACCGCCGTACCCCGCGCCGACGTGCCAATCCACGGCGGCCAAAACGTCCGCCGTGAGGTCGAGCACGTACGCCTCGTCGTTCTTGCGCGGGGCGAGCCGGGCATCCCGGGTCTTCGTCCCGCGCTGCACCGCTCGATCGACCACGAGCTGCGGCGGCTCGCGGCGGATCTGACGATGCCCGATCGCGTACACCTCCCCCGTGCGCAGCCCGAGCCGCGTCGTGAGGTAGTAGAAGAGGTACCACTGCGGCTCGAGGCGAAAGAGGCCCTCGAGCAGTTGGTCCCGCTCCTGCCGGGTGTACCAGTCCACGTGCTTGGTCGGCACCGACTCCATGGGGACGTAGGGCACGCCCCGGAGCCGGCCGCGCTTCCAGAGAAAGCGAAGCGTGGCGCGGACAAGAATAAGGTGCTGGTTGATCGACTTCGGGCCGAGGTGCGCGGGAAGCGAACGCTTGAAGGTATCGAGTGCCGAGGTGTCGACCTGCTCTACATAGAGATGGCCGAGCTTGGGCTCGATCCGCTTCCAGACATGCTCGTAAGCATCCCTGGCGCGGTCCTTCATACGTGTCGCCGCCATGTACTGCGCGTACCCCTCGCGGAAGAGTACCTTGCGTGCGCCCGAGATGAGATCTTCGCGCGCGCGTTTCTCCGCGAGTACGGCTTCGGCGCGGGTCACAAAGCCCCCTTGCCGTTGCCGTCCGAAGCCCGAGATCGTGAAGTCGTATTGCCATGAGAGAGACAATTTTCTAACTGCCATGCGCGTTCCTTTCCGCGCGGAACGAGCGCATCGCAGCATCAGGGTCGGTCAAAAAGAGGTCTAGCATGTCGCGTCGGAACCGACGGACGCGCGGCTTGCCGTACACGGGGATCTGGCCGGCACAGACGAGGTTGCGGAGATACGAGACAGACCAGCGGCAGTAGGCGGCGGCCTCGGGGTACGTGAGCCAGCGCGACGTGGCGTCCCTGGCCACGGGTAGCTCGCGCTGGTCGTTGACCGCGCCCGCTCGGGTCTTGCGCGTCCTGCCCGGGCGCCCGCGGTGGAGACCCGGGCCGCGCAAGCCGACGGCCGCGTCGGTGCTCCCTGTCGCAACGCCTGTGGACCGGGCGTCGAGTCCCGCTCCTGCCGTGGACGGAGGCGCGATTTCCTTCCTGTTGCTAGCGAGCTCCGCTGGCTTCACGGGATCGAGCCCCGCGGCGGCTGCCTTTGTGAGAGCCGACGCGCGGGTCACGGGGCGCCCTCATCGCCGTGGGCGAACGGCTTATCCGCGGACGCGAGGCTGTAGCCGGATGCCACGCACGGCCCGCCGAACGCCACCACGGCGGCGGGCGGGGTCGTCACGTGGTGGAGCTCCACCGGCTTTTCCGCGAGCTTGCGGGCGATCTCCTCGCTCGCCTCGGCCACCGTCTCGGAGAGCACGCGCTGCACCTGCGCAGCCTCCCCGTCGATGGAGCGCGAGGTTTGCTCGGCCAGCTGCGCCGAGGACTGCCGAAAGAACGCGTCGTAGTGCTCGAGCGGCATCACGATGCTCCAGAAAGCGTCGTTGTCGTGCAGGCCCAGGGCGTCGCCCACCCTATAGAGCCGCGCACGCTCCTTTTCGGACGACTGATGGCCGACCGCCTTCGCGAACGCCTCCTCGACGCTCACGGAATGTCCTCGGCGAACACCTTCCCAATCGATCCCTCGATGTTCACGAGACGACCCCGGCAAGCACCTTGCGCACCTCCCCGCGCCACCGCCCGAGCTCCGCTCGGTTGCCGATCGGAAGGGACTTGGCCGCCCCGCTGATGGACAACCGGTTCACGTAGATGCCATCGGCGACGCGATCGGCGAGGTCCGGCAGCGTGATCGACTTGCCCCCTCGGCTCTCCACCGACTCGCGCATTTTTGATCCATTGTAGAGCTCGAACTTCTTCTCGTCGCCGAAGTAGCCGTTGCGCACGACGTGCACCTCGGCGCGCGGGATGGCCGACATGAATTGCTTCAGCAGGCCCACGCTGTCGCGCTGGCGGTTGATCACCCAGAGGGCCACGAGCCTGCTGCCAAGCTCCTGCAGGCTGCCGTCGAGCGTCTGCCCGTACTTCTTCACGGCGAGGTTGTTGCGGGCCGCGGTGTTCACCACGACGAGCTTGTCTCGGCTCTTGTCGCAGACGTTGACGAAGTGGATCCATCCGTCGGCTTCGTCCAGGTCAATGAGCTCCGTCTCGGTCTGCTCTCGGTACGCCTTCCACACGTCGGGGTTCGATGTGTCGCACTCGACGAGCACCGCCTTCGCGCCACCCTCGAGCAAATAGTCGAGCGTCGCCAGCGTCATCATCGACTTGCCCACACCGCCTTTGCTGCCACCGATCCAGTAAATGCGTCCCGAACCGTTTTCTGCGTTCATCCGGTGTGCTCCTTTGCTCGTCTGTCGTCTCTTCGAACCTTTGCCACAACCTTCAATCCATCCAATCGCCGCCTCCTGGGCGGCCCTCGCTTCGCCCTCTGAGGGCCTTCCCCCGCGTCAGATGTCGTCCGTGTCCTCCTCGGGGACAAACGCTGACCGCCTCGAGAGCGCATCGTTGCCGAGAGCGTGGGTCGCCTTCGCGTCTCCCACAGGGAGGCGGGTTGACGCCCCTGCAGCGGGTGCCGCCGCATCCTCCCTGGGGCCTCTCGTGGCCGCTCCGGCTGCCCTTGCAGCGCCTCCACGCGTGCCCTCACCGGACCCGCGGGCAGGTCGCTTGTCAGCATCGTGGCTGCCCCTGCGCCCGCGGCGGGCTTTGCCCCCGCGTGCCTTCGCACGCTGCAGGTAGCTCTTGAGCGTCACCACGTTGATGGCGATGCCGTTCTCCGAGAGCAGGCTCGCGATGGCCCCCCAATCGTATCCCTTCGACTGCATCTGCTGAATGTCAGAAACGAGGGCCTGGATCGCCTGAACCTTCGTAATCGCCTTCGTCGTGCAGTCGGGCGCCATTTGGATCGCCCTTCGCACTTGCTCGATCGCTGTCGTCGGGACCTTCTTCGTAGGCTCCGTCACGGTCTCACCTCCGCAAGGGCGTCTCTCGAACCGGCATTGCTTGATTGACATTCGCGCCTTCGATGGTCAACGTGATTTCTCGACCCGGAGTCGAAGACGGAGGGCAAGATAAAGAGGGTGTGTCAATTGTTTGGAAGTTGGTAATTCGATTCACTATTTGTTGTGACAAAAAATTGACGATTGTGCCTTTCATTTGGAAGCACTGGATAGGACGGCGGAAAACCTGTGACAGAAATCGCTCTCGACGACGAACTCCCTATTTTTAGGCCGCGGATGGGTGTCGGCGGCTCGCGGCCGTCGCCCGACGGGGCGCGCTCGTTCCGCAATGCGATCTTGGCGCGCCTACGCGGAGGGGCCCGGCGCGGCGCCCGTAGCCCCGCACCCGTTCATCCGCTTCAGGCGCGCGCGCGCCGCGTTGTCGTCAAGGCGCACCTGCTGCGCATGGGGCCGACCGCCGCCAAGGCGGCCGCCTTGCACATCCGCTACATCGAGCGCGATGGCGTCGAGAAGGACGGCTCGAAGGGCATGCTGTACGACGCGCAGGGCACGGTTCGCGCGCGGGTCTTCGAGCAGCCGCGTCCCGGCGAGCAGCACCAGTTTCGTTTTATTGTCTCGCCGGAGGACGGTTCGGAGCTCGACCTCACCATCTACGTGCGGCGTCTGATGGCGACGCTCGAGCGGGACATCGGGCGCAAAGTGGAGTGGGCGGCGGTCAACCACTTCGACACCAGCCATCCCCACGCACACATCGTCGTCCGCGGCATCGACCGCGATGGCCGCGAGCTGCGGATTGATCGGGGCTACATCTCGGGCGGCATGCGCTGGCGTGCCCAGGAGCTGGCGACCGAGGAACTCGGGCAGCGACCCGAGATCGACGTTCGGCGCGCGCAGGAGCGCGAGGTCACCCAGCAGCGGTTTACGACGCTCGACAGGCAGCTCGAGCGCCGCGGGCCCGACCACTTCGTGGAGGTTCGCACGCGGGCACCGAGTGGGCGCATCGACGAGTCCTTGCTCATCGCACGCCTCGAACATCTCGAGGGGCTCCGGCTCGCCGAGCGCGTCTCGAGAACGTCGTGGAAGCTTGTCGAAGGTTGGCAGAAGCGGCTCCGGGATCACGGTTCGCGCGGCGACATCCTGCAGCAGATCCACGCGGCCGTGCGCGGCGACCCCTCACGCTACGACGCGGTTCGGCCAGGAGAGGCGCTGCCGCCCGAGCCGGGAGTGGCGGCGGCGGTCGTCACGGGCCGGGTGGCCGGCAAGGGTCTGTCCGATGAGCTCAAGGGCACGTTCTACGCGGTGGTCGAGACGCCCGCGGGGCGCGCGTACCACGTCCCTCTCGACGCGCGCAGCGGGCAGACGGTGGGCGTGGGCGACCTCGTGTCGCTCGCAACGCCGCCCGAGTCGCCCGTGCGTCCCGCGGACAGGCAGATAGCCGAGGCCGCCCGCGCCCGCGGCGGCGTCTTCGCGATCGATGCCTCCGGGGCCAGCGACGCGCAGGGGCTCGCGCGGCGTGCACGCGACCTTGAACGAGCGGGGCTCGTGGCCGCCGAGGGCCCAGCGTGCTGGAAGGTGCCGCCCGATCTCCTCGACCGGCTCGCCGAGCGGGCACAGGGCGCGCCGCCTCGCTACCGGCTCATCGTTCGCAAGGAGCCCCTGTCACTCAAGGAGCAGGTCGTCCATCAGGGACCGGTATGGCTCGATCGCGTCGAGACGAAGACGCTGGCCCACTGGGGGCTGGGCGCCGACGTGCAGCAAGCCGTCGTAGCGCGCAGCGAGGCACTGCGTCGCCTCGGCATCGGGCCGGACGATCCGGACCGGACAGCGAAGCTTCGCGAGCTGGAGCGCCGGACGCTCGGAGCCGAGATCGCCGCACGCTCGGGTCTGACCTTCCTCGCCCGCGTACCGGAAGGTTTCCGGGGGCGCATCCAGCCGGCCGAACGGGCCGGCCCACCGGGCGCCTACGCCGTGGTATCGGACGGGGAGCGCTTCGTCGTTCTGCGATCGACCCCCGCGCTGCGCGCCTTGCAGGGTCAGTCCGTTGCGGTCGCGCGTGATGCCAAGGGTCGGCTCGTCGTCCGCCCCGGTCCCGACCACGACATCGGCCGCTGAGCGCGTTCCCCTCGCGCTCTGGGCGAGGCCGGGCTGCCGCGTCGTCTCCAGCGTCTCCCTCTTCCTTCTCCCCGTGGAGCGCGTTCGTCTCGGCTCGTTCGCGCGGGCCCCCTTTGTCGCGCCTCGAGACGCGGGGCGCCCCGAGGGGGTGCCCGGCTTCTGTTATGCGGCGGGCTCCGTTATGCGGATGGGGGATCGGTGATCGCGGCGCGCTTCGGGATCGCGGGCGACCGGGGCTCCGCATAATCCCGCCCGCGGGGGCAAGATCCCTCCTCAACCTGAGGAGGTGATCCATGTTCGACCGCTTCATCCGCAACAAGTCAGTGCTCGATCGACTGCGCGCCAGCCCTCTCGTCGCCCAACTCGACGGGTTCGCGGCAGCCATGGTCGCGACCGCGTACTGCCGCGACACCGGTTACCGCTACCTAGATGCCGCAGGGCACCTCGGCCAGTGGTGCAAGCGTCGAGGCATCGGCTTGCAGGCCACCGATGGACGCGTCGTGGTGAAGTTCATTGCACACCTTGACACGTGTTCTTGCCCTGGCGAGTGGCGCCAACAGCGCCGGGATGCAGCTGCTGGCGCGCGATGCTTCCTGGAGTACCTCCGCGCTCGCCGCATCGTCGATTGCGCCGACGATGGCGACCTGCCGGACGTCGTGCGCGAGTTCTGCGCCTGGATGCGATCGTATCGTGGGGTCACGGCCGCTACGCTCCGCATCTATGCGCCGATGATCGCCGAATTCGTACTCTCCCAGAAGACGGCCCCCGCGCAGTACGGCGCCAGCATGGTTCGCGCGTTTGTGATCCGGCGCGCTCGGGGCGTAGGCAGCGATCGCGCGCGTTGTGTCACGACGGCAATGAGGATGTTCATCACGTTTCTCGCCTCGACCGGACGCTGCCACCCCACGCTGGTTGGTGCGGTACCGGCGTTCACATCATGGCGTCTCGCGAAGCTCCCGCGGTACATGACGCCCGCCGAGATCGAGAAGATCATCGGCTCCTTCGACACGACGACACCGCTCGGGGCGCGCAACCAGGCG
>Ga0302314_10015962_pt1 | contig 12726 bp, 10 predicted proteins | sample III_Palsa_N2_3_FD_200533 | JGI IMG/M metagenome (GOLD analysis project Ga0302314, IMG submission 200533) | Peat permafrost microbial communities from Stordalen Mire near Abisko, Sweden - III_Palsa_N2_3 | ecosystem: Environmental > Terrestrial > Soil > Palsa > Peat permafrost | place: Sweden...
TCCGTAAGGCCAAGGCGCAGGTGTCAACTCCAAGACGGGTAGGTGCTTGAATGGCTCGACTTAATCTGGTGGCGGCGAACAAAGAAGCAAGGGCGCCTCGCGTCCGCGCGACTGCGAGGCCCGTTCCGGTCATCGTTACTCCCAGTAACGACGACCAAAAGGATCACTTCATCACGAAGAATGGCCTGTCCTATGCGGGCAGCCATGTCATCATCGACCTTTGGGAAGCCAAGGGCCTGGATGACCGTGAGCGTATCGAAACCGCGCTGATCGACGCGGTGAATGAGGCGGGCGCGACGCTCCTGCACATTCATTTGCACAAGTTCGAAGACGGCGGCGGCATCTCCGGCGTGGCGGTGTTGGCGGAAAGCCATATCAGCGTCCACACTTGGCCGGAGAAGGGCTTCGCGGCCTTCGACGTGTTCATGTGCGGTGACGCGGAACCCCGCAAGGCGCTGGAAGTGTTCAAGCGCGCCTTCGAACCGGGCCGCGTTGTGGTCGGCGAACACAAGCGCGGCGTCGTCTAGGTCACTTTCGCGTTCAAGAAATCGGGGCCGGAGCGGCAACGCTCCGGCCCTTTTTCTTTGGCGATGTTACCCTTGGTGAATTTCGCGCTATCGACGGTAGGCTTCCAATATTTTCCGCGCGTGTCGAATAAGGGATGGGCACCCTTTGGCCGTCACAAGCTTCCGACCTTGGGTTAAATCCGCCTCTGTGCGTTTCTTCAGCACGAAATCGGCCTTCCGTCCGTTCCCCTCATGGTGAGTGCTGTCCTGTTCATCCAAGGACGACCAAAGCTGATGAAACGCCGCATCGCCCGCAGCCTTCGTCTTTTCATCGGAAATCCATCCAGAAATCACGATGTGGCATTCGTCCATGACATCAGCAGAAACAATGACATCGTCATATGTGGACAGGGGGTCAGCCTGAGCGGCGACCGCTATAAGGCCGGACAGGGTCAAGACTGCTGCAAATGCCTTCATTTCTTTGGTGCGCCCTTTGGCGTGGCTTTCACCATCTTCCCAAGCTTCACTGAATCCCACTCCTGATCTCCGTCCAGGCGGAGACGATCTTCTCCTTGTCCTTGAGACGGCGCTGGAAAATGCCGCTTTTCAGGAAGGTCTCCAGGTCGCGCTGGATGCCGAGGTTCTGGAACACGGCATCTGGCACCCTGGCCATGGCGCCGGTGTTGGCCGGCTCGTCGCCGATATGCTCGATGGTGTAGATCGCTGCTTCATCCGAAAGCGACGAATCGATCAGCGCCAGCGCCTTGGCCTCGTTCGACGGGTCCTTGTGCATCACCAGGCCACAGACATAGGTGAAGACGCCACCGGGCGGACCCAGATAAGCGACCGGCTTGTGCTCGCGGTTCAGCGCCGCAAAGGTGGTGCGCCAGCTCATCGCCGCCACCAGTTCTCCGCTCGCCAGCCCTTGCGCCAGCGCGGTGTCGTCGGATGACACAAAGCGCAGCTGCGGGACCAGGGCGCGCAATTTGGCCTGTACCTTGGCCCAGTCCGCGTCCGACATCGCGTAGGCGTTCACCCCGGCCATGCGGGCGATGAAGGGCACGGTGTCATCCACCCCATCCATCACCGACACCCGGCCTTTGTATTTGGGGTCGAACAGGATGTCCCAGCTTTGCGACCTGGCATATTCCGGCGCCAGGTCGGTGCGGATGGTCAGCGAGGTGTTGCCCCAGTAATGTGGCACAAACCACACTTTGCCGGGCCCGGCGCCAATGCCGGGCAGGTTGCGCAAGGTGGGCGAGATCTTGTTCCAGTTCTTGAGCTTTGTGGTGTCGATCGGCTGGAGCAGGCCCGCTTCCTTCCAGCGCGGAAATTCGTAATAGCAGGGCCCCATCACATCCGGCTTGAACCCGGCGCGCATCTTGGAGAAGGCCTCGTCCTCGTCGGCGAAAATGGTGACGGCGGGTTTCTCGCCAGTGGCTTTCTCATAGCCGGCCAGGAAAGGCGGCTCCATATAATCCTGCCACTGAAACAGGGTGACGGGGCCGTTCGCCGCCGGTGTGCGCAACAGGAAAAAGCCGCCGGCCGCCAGCAGAAGGGCTGCTGTCAATCCGCCAACGATCCAGCTTGTCTTCATGTTTTTCCAGATACCGTCGTGGTGGAGAGATGGATTCCCGCTTGCGCGGGAATGACAGCATAACTGGTTTTAGAGCGCGTTCTGCATCCAGCTGGGCTGCGGCGGTTCGCCCATGCCCAAGGTCAAGTTCAGGCCGGCGGTGGTTTGCCGCCCGGTTTCGCCCTGGGTGTAGGACACCGCCGACTGGCGGACGCCCAGCGCCAGGTCCACGCCGGGCGCCGGCGTATAGTGCAGATCGAGCCCCGCCAAGAGGCCGTCGCTGGAATAGCGATCCGTCACCCAGCCGGCATAGGCGCTGAACCACACGCCCTCCCAGAGTGTGTTGGAGAGGTTCAAGGTCACCGCATGGTTCTCGATGGAGCGGATGCCCAGCGGCACAAAGGGCGTGGGCGCCGTGCCGGTGAAACTGGTGTTGTCGGTGCGATAGTCGCCATGGCCGTCATAGGCGATGCCCGCCAGAAGCCCGTCCCAAATATTGGTCTGCCAGCGCAGGTTTGCGTCCCAGCCGGCGGTGCGCGCGACATCGGCATTGCCGTGCACGCCATAGCGGTCGTAGTGACCGCTGGCGCCGCCCCACAACCCGTACCAGAGCTGGCCCGCCACGCCCAGAATGGCGCTGTCGGTATCGGCGCGGTTGTTCACCGCAGTCGGCGTGTCCAGATCGGCGGCGTGATAATCCACTTTCAGATAGCCGAAGCCGGTGGGCGTGCCGGAATAAAGCGTGGCGCGGCCGCCGGTTACATTGTTGCCTTCCGAAGCTTCCAGCCTGAGTTCGCTGTCACGCCCCAGCTCAAAGGCGAAGCCGCCCGTGCCGGTGACCAGGTCGGTCGCGGTGTTGGCGATGCCGCCGCCGGCCAGGCGCACATTCTTGCCGGTGACATTGGTGTATTGAGCGTCGCCCACCAGCGCGATGCCCGGCAGGAAGGTGATCTTGCCGGAAAGATCGGCGGTCACCATCCGGTCGCCGCCGTGATACCAGTTCCATTCATTCGACAGGCCGATGCCGCTGTCGGCCCGCATGGCGGCGCGGTTATAGGCTGCCAGCCACATGGGATCGGCGCGGCGCACCGCCAGTTCCTGGGCTTCGTAATTCCGCAAGCCGGCATAGTCGGCGTAATTGTGAAAGCCGGCCGCGATGGCCGCGGGCGGGACTGCGTCCGGCGGCGGCCAAAGCTGCTGCTGCACGCCGCCATAGGCGGGTCCGCGCATCGGCGGCGGCGGAGGCATGTTCTGTGCCATCACTGGCGGTGGACCGCCGCGCGGCACGATGCGCAGCGAAAAGCCGTCGGGCTCGGGGCGGGTCAGGAAGGTGACCGGGCGCGTGCTGCGGATGATGCCATTGTCGAAATTGGCATAGGCCATCGAGACCCATTGCGGCACATCGGCGGGCAGATGGTCGAACATCGCGCCATCTACCGGCTGCTGGAAATCCAACGACAGCGCATTCTGGTTGTCGTCGGCATGGACAGAGCGCAGCGGCACGCCATGGAAGCGGATTTCCAGGCCATTGGGGTCGTTGCTGATGACCTGATAGCCGCCGCCCTGGGCCAGCGCCGCCACAGGCGTCATGAGGCCTGCGAACATCATCGCCAGCGCTGCCAGACCCCGCACCACCACTTTCCCCTTTTGGGGGCGAGATTGGTTAACCTTGGTTAACAAGTAGTTAACACTCATAATCGGGGCAGCCTCAGTTCCATGGTGGCGCCGCGGCCGGTCTCGCCGGCCAGCCGCATCGCCCCGCCCATGCGCCGCGCCAGCTCCATGGCGATGGCGACGCCCAGCCCTGCGCCGGTCACCGTGCCCGCCCGGTCGAAACGTTCAAAGGGTTTGCCCAGGCGCCGGGCTTCGTGCGGCGAAAAACCTGCGCCGCTGTCGCTGAGGGTCAGCACGCCCGCGCCTTCCTCGAAACGGACATCGGCGCGCACGATGCCGCCTTCTGCCGTGTAGGTGAGGGCATTGGCCAGAAGATTGGAGAGGATGCGGCGCAGTGCGCTGGGATCGGCGCGTACCTGGCCCGGTTCGCCGAAGGTCAGCGACAGGGAGATACGGCGGGAAAAGGCGCAACCCTGGTGTTCCTCCACCACGGCGCCGACAGCGTCGGCCAGTTCGACCGCTTCCTCTTTCAGGGGATAGCGGCCGGCCTCGACATTGGCGAATTCCAGTATGTCGCCGATCTTGGCGTGCAGGTTCTTGCCGGCCTCGGCGATGTCGTGGGCGTATTCGCTGTATTTGGGATGGCCCGCCGGTCCGAACAGGCCGTCGGCGATGATCTCGGAAAAGCCGATCACCGCGTTCAGGGGCGTGCGCAGTTCATGGCTCATATGGGCGATGAATTCCGATTTGGAGCGCAAGGCCTCCATCGCGCCGCGCTCCGCATTGGCCAGCCGCACCATCAGCCGGGCTTCGATCGGCCGGGTGGATTTGAGCGCACGGATGGCGCGCGCGGCTTTGGCCTGGCGCTCGAAGCTGCCCACGAACAGCGCCGCCAGCCAGCCGCCTGCCAGCGCCGGGCCCAGGATGACGAACAGATAGAGCGGCAAGGCGGCGGCCCAGTTTTCCAGCGTGGCCTTTTCATCGACCGCCGTCTGGACGGTTGCCGGCCAGCCCGGCACGGGCGCCCCTGTCTGGCCGGCCGGCATCAGCACTGCCCGCTCCGAGCCCGCGAGCAGGCTTTTGGGGTCGAACAGTACCGCGACGGTGTGGCTGCCGTCACGGAAGGCGAGGCCGCCGGGAAAGACGGTGCGCGCAGCCGTCAAGGCGGGCTGCGCCATCGGCCGGGCGGCGGTGGCGTCCAGCCGGGCCGTTTGCGTTCCGCCCGCATCCCACACCGCGATGTCGCGGATGGCGGGCTCGGCGCGGGAGAGATCGGCACTGCGATATTCTTCGGGGCCGGCAGCGAACACCGCGCCCATCCGGGCATAGCGATCCAAACTCGCAGCCGTGGCGCGGGCCAGATCGGCGGCGCGCGCCCGTTCGAAATGCCGCGCCTGGTCCAGCGCATGGTTCTTGTCCAGGCGCATCTCCAGAAGAGCGGTGGCGGCGAAGCTGCCGCAGATCAGGATAATGCAAAGGGGAACGGTGACACGGATGTCACGCCCGAAGCGGCGGACAAAAACCCATTGGGCGGCGGCGGCGTACATGCCGTCCAGCCAAACTCCCCACCAGCTTGATGGGCGTGCGGTCGCCTCGGCCATGATTCCCACCGCGCGCTGATTCGCGCACAGCTAGTATGGGAGTGAGCGGGGGCAATAACAAAACCTCCTGTGGAGGTTTTGTCCCCGCGAACGCCCGCGTAGCGGGCCGAGGATATAAGCGGGCTACCGAATCAGTTGAGGACTCAGGACAACATTTTGCCAGTGACTTCGAACAGATTGGGTGAGATGCCGGAAAGGCCGTGGATGGCGGTCAGTTCGGCCCGCATCAGCCCCTGACGGCCGGCGTCATAGCGGCGCCAGCTTTCAAAGGCGCCTGCCATGCGCGCAGCCACTTGCGGGTTCATCGGGTCCAGGATGCGGATCACTTCGCCCACCAGCCGGTAGCCCGAACCGTCCTCATTGTGGAAGCGCAGGTGATTGACGCTGAAGGCGCCGATCAGGGCGCGCACCCGGTTGGGGTTCTTGATGTCGAAGGCGGGGTGTTTCATCAGTTCGCGCACCGAGGTGACGGTCTCGGGCAGAGGCGAGCCGGCCTGCAGGCTCATCCATTTGTCCAGCACCAGGGGGTCGTTCTTGAAGCGATCATAGAAATGGGTGAAGGCGGCGTCGCGCAGGGGCGATTCCATCCGCGTCAGCGCGGCCAGCCCTGCGATCATGTCGGTCATATTGTCGGCGCTGCGATAATGGGCGTCGGCGAGCCCTGCGGCGGCTTCGTCGTCGGCCGCCGTCAGATAGCGCAAACAGGCATTGCGCAGGGCGCGCTTGCCGGCTTCTTTCGCGTCCGGGCTGAAATCGCCGGTCTCGCGCATGTTCTCGTAAAGCTGGGCCAGCCGGTCGCGATGCGCCAGTGCAATGGCGCGCACCAGGGCGACGCGGGCGGTGTGGATGCCGACGGGGTCCACCGGCGTTTTGCGGGCCGCCAATTCGCTTTCGGTCGGCGGCATCAGCATCTGGGCGGCGAAGGCGGGGTCTTCCACGGCGCGGGCCAGCACATCGCCGATGGCGGCGATATAGTCGGAGTTGGCGTCGCTGCGCGCCTCGCCCGCCACTTCCAGCATGATCTCGGCGGCCAGGATCTGGCCGGATTCCCAGCGGCTGAAGGCGTCGCTGTCCTTGCCCATCAGGGTGGCGCGGTCATGCCGGGTGTGGAGGGTGCGGAAAATCGCGGGTGCGGAGAAATCGCGGCCCAGCGACAGCAGCGGTTCTTCCGCGACATTCACGAAAGTGAAGCGATGGAAATTCTCCGTCAGCTCCAGCACCCGGGTCTCGGGTCCGGCATGGTTCTCGCCATCCAGGGTCAGCGGCAGGGCGGCACCCTTCTGGCCCATCAGCCCGATGCGCACGGGAATGTGCATGGGCTTTTTCTCCGGCTGGCCGGGCGTCGGCGCAAGCGACTGTGTCAGGTCCAGGGTGTAGGTCCTGGCTTTGGCATCATAGGCGCCGCGCGCCTCGATCACCGGGGTGCCCGACTGGCGGTACCAGAGGCGGAACTGGGTGAGATCGCGGCCGCAAGCGTCCTCAAAGCAGCGCACCCAGTCTTCCACCGTGGCGGCCTCACCGTCATGGCGGTCGAAATAAAGATCGGTCGCCTTGCGATAGCCCTCATCGCCAACAAGCGTCTTGAGCATGCCGATCACCTGCGAGCCCTTGTCGTAGATGGTGGCAGTGTAGAAATTGTTGATCTCGATATAGCTCTGCGGCTGCACCGGATGGGCCAGGGGCCCGGCATCCTCCACAAACTGGCGGGCGCGGAGCGCGCGCACATCCTGGATGCGCTGCACGCCGCGCGAACGCATGTCGCCGGAGAACTGCTGGTCGCGGAAGACGGTGAGGCCTTCCTTCAAGGATAGCTGGAACCAGTCGCGGCAGGTAACCCGGTCGCCGGTCCAATTGTGGAAATATTCATGCGCCACGACGCTTTCGATGCGGGCATAATCATCGTCGGTGGCGGTTTCCGGCGAAGCCAGCAGCACCTTGTCGTTGAAGATGTTGAGGCCCTTGTTTTCCATCGCCCCCATGTTGAAGGCCGACACCGCCACGATCATGAAAATGTCGAGGTCATATTCGCGGCCGTAAGCCTCCTCGTCCCACTTCATCGAGCGCTTGAGCGAATCCATGGCGTAGAACGCGCGGGGCTCGTTGCCATGCTCGACATAGATGTCCAGCGCGACCTTGCGCCCGCTCATGGTGGTGAAGCTGTCGTGGATAGAGCCAAGGTCGCCCGCCACCAGCGCGAACAGATAGGACGGCTTGGGGAACGGATCGTGCCACACCGCATAATGGCGCCGGCCGGCAAGTTCGCCCGATTCGATGCGGTTGCCGTTGGACAGCAGCACCGGATACTGCTCCCGGTCGGCTTCGATCCGCACGGTGAAGACCGAGAGATTGTCGGGCCGGTCGAGGAAATAGGTGATGCGGCGGAAGCCTTCCGGCTCGCACTGGGTGCAGAACATGCCGTTGGAGAGGAACAGGCCCTCCAGCGCGGTATTGGCGGCGGGATTGATCTCGCTGGCAATCTCAAGTGTCAGCTTGTCCGGCGGGTTGGGCAAAGTGAGGCCCTTGTCGTCGCAAAGATACTCGCCCGGCGAAAGCGCGCGACCGTCGAGGGTGACCGAAAGCAGCTTCTGACTCTCACCCGCCAGCATCAGCGGACCGGAGCCCGATTGCCGCGCGATCTCCAGCCGGGACGTCACCCGCGTCGCTTCGGGGTCCAGCGCGAAGTCCAGATGCACGGTGCGTATCCGGAATTCCGGCGCCCGATAGTCGGCAAGATGGATGGCGCGGGGCTCGTCGGTTCGCATGGCGATCCTGGCTGTCAGGGGGGCGCACCGGATATAGCGATTCACTCCATTGCTGTCATGCCGCGCGATCTGCGACGCCATACCCGGACGGAGCGTCCGATCACAGGGCCAAGCATTTGAAATCAATGGATTAACACTGATTTAAGGCTTCCCGGCGATCTTGGGCGGTGAGATTTCTGCAAAAAGGCGCAGGCCCATGAGCCTTGATGAGCGTGGCGGGCGTTTTTCCCCCCGTGCGAAAGAGCTGGGCGTCTTCCTGGTCTTCGGCGGCGTGGCCGCGCTCGCCAATCTGCTGGTGGGCTGGCAGCTTTACGGCACCGGACTTTTCCCAACGCTTCCCTATTGGTGCGCGACGGCCATCGCGGCGTCTTGCGGCCTGCTGGTCAATTTCGGTCTGAACTATGCCTTCAATTTCAAATTCCGCGATCGCTCGGCCTTCCAGCAATTCTCGACCTTCTGCGTCGTCTCCCTGGTCGGTGTGGCCCTCACCAGCGCGTTGTCGGGCAGCATCCTGTCGCTGCTGACGTCCTGGGCCGGGCCGCGGTTTGACCTGGGCGGTGTGAAAATCAGATCGGACCTGGCCGCGCATGTCTGTGCCGTCGGCCTGACGGTTCTTTATTCCTTCCCCGCGCACAAATGCATGTCCTTCAATATCGGCATCCGCGCCCAGGCGCGTCAGCTCTACGCGCAGTTTTCGGAAAGATCATGACCGGTCCCAACACCTCCGTCGTCTGCATCGGGGCGGGGCCGGCCGGCCTCACCGCCGCCTATCTGCTGGCCAAGCAGGGCGCCCAAGTGACGGTGCTGGAGCAGGATCCCACCTATGTCGGCGGCATCTCGCGCACCGCGACCTACAAGGGCTTTTCCTTCGACATCGGCGGCCATCGCTTCTTCTCCAAATCGGCGCAAGTGAATGCGCTGTGGACCGAGTTGCTGGAGAAGGATTTTCTCGACCGGCCGCGCAAGTCGCGCATCTATTACCGTGGCCAGCTGTTCGACTATCCGTTGCGCGCCTTTGATGCGCTCTCCAAGCTGGGCGTCTTCGAGGCGGCGCGCTGTGTGCTGTCCTATCTGAAGGTCAAGCTCAGCCCGGCGGGCGAAGAAAAGACCTTCGAGCAATGGGTGACCAAGCGCTTCGGCACCCGGCTGTTCCGGATATTCTTCAAGACCTATACCGAGAAGGTGTGGGGCATGAAATGCTCGGAAATCTCCGCCGACTGGGCCGCCCAGCGGATCAAGGGCTTTTCCCTGATCACGGCAATCTGGCACGCACTGCTGCCGAAAGCCGCCGCCGGGTCGGGCGACAAGGTCATCAAGACCCTGATCAACAGCTTCCGCTATCCCCGGCGCGGGCCGGGCATGTTGTGGGAAGAAGCCGCAAGACGGATCGGCGCAATGGGCGGCCAGGTGCTGATGGGCCGGCGCGTGTCCGGGCTCAGTCATGACGGCGCGGGCTGGACGGTTGTCACCCGCGCGGCCGACGGCACTGAGCAGCGCATCCCTTGCGGCCATGTCATTTCCAGCATGCCGATGCGCGAACTCGTGACGGCGCTGGGGACCGACACGCGCAGCGATCTTTCGCATGCGGCCCAGAATCTGCGCTACCGCGATTTCCTCACCGTGGCGCTGGTGGTGAAGGACCGCAATGTCTTCGACGACAACTGGATCTATATCCATGAGCCAGGGGTCAAGGTCGGCCGGATCCAGAACTACAAGTCCTGGTCGCCGGAAATGGTCCCGGATGCGAGCCTGAATTGTTACGGCCTGGAATATTTCTGCTTTGAGGGCGATGGCGTGTGGTCGGCCAGCGATGCCGAACTGATCAAGCTGGCCAGCGACGAGTTGGTGAGCCTGAAGCTGGCCGAGCGCGCCGACATTGTCGATGGAACGGTGGTGCGCCAGCCCAAGGCCTATCCGGTCTATGACGAGGGCTATCAGGCGCGGGTCGAAACCATCCGCCAGGAACTGGAAACGCGCTATCCAAGCCTGCATCTGGTGGGCCGCAACGGCATGCACAAATACAACAATCAGGACCATGCCATGATGACGGCGATGCTGACCGTCGAGAACATCCGGCTGGGCCGCCGCGCCTTTGACGTCTGGCGGGTCAACCAGGATGCGGAATATCACGAGGAAGGCGAGGCCGGCACGAGCGACATACTCTCCGAGGATATGTCCCGCCTGCTCGGCAGCGCGGAGCGTCTCGTTCCGCGCCGGATATGACCTGATATGATGCCGGATCACTCGAACAGTGATTCCCGATAGTCTGTCGAACCGATAGCGGCAACGTGAACACCGACACCCCGCAGCCCATCCTGCCGCCGCAGGCACCCGGCGCCGGCAATACGGACCCGGACCATGCCCTGCGCACGGCCGGCTTGCTGTGTGCGGTGGCAGTCTTGTGGCTGACGACCAGGCCCTATTTCGGCACGGTGTTCGATGCGCGCTTCTACATGGTGGAAGCGCTCAAGGCCCTTGATCCGGCCCGGTATGCCGGTGACCTCTATTTCAAGTTCGGCTCGCAGGGCAATTTCTCGCTCTTCACCAAACTGTATCTGCCGCTGCTGCGGATGTTTGGTGTCGGCACATCTGCCGCCATCCTGGCGATTGCCGGCCAGTTGTTGTGGCTTTTCGGGCTGTTCCGGCTGACCCGCGCCCTGGTGGGCGGCCGCGCCATGTGGCTGTCGATCGCCGTGGTGATCGGCATGCTGAACATATATGCCGGCGGCTTCGGCTATGGCGAAGGTTACACGACGGCGCGGCCGTTCGCCGAAGCGCTGGTTATGCTGGGACTTGCCGCGCTGTTCTCGCGGCCGCTTTGGACGGTCGTTCTGCTGGCTCTGGCTGCGGCCCTTCATCCCTTGATGGCGCTGCCGGGCATCGCTGTCGCCTTGGTCTATCTGGCGCTGGGGCGCCCGATCTGGTGGGCGGTGATGGGGGCCGGCGCTGCGTCGGCAGCTGCGCTGGGTCTGGCGGGCGTTGCACCTTTCTCCAATCTGTTCCGCACCATCGATCCGGAATGGTTCGCCGTCATAAACATCCGTTCCTCGCATTGCCTGCTCAGCAACTGGGCGGCGCAGGATTTCGCGCAGGTGTTCGGGGTGGTAGCCTGGGCGGTCGCAGCGCTGGTCACGGCCGGCCCGGACCATCGCCGTTTTCTGACCGCAGCGCTTCTGGTGGGTGTCGGTGGGCTGGTCTCTGCATATCTGGGCGGCGACATCGCCCACAACGTGCTGTTGCTGGAGATCCAGTCCTGGCGGTCCATGTGGATTTTGCAACTGGTCTCGCGCATCTACATCCCGCTGGTCTTCGCAGCAGTCCTTGCCAAAACCAGCCTGGACAAGTCCCGCTGGTCCACCCTGTTGGCCATGGGCCTTGTGTTGGCTTCGTCGGTGACGTGGCTGATACGGTATCCCAACGCGGCGGAATTCACGCTTGTCTCCTTGGCGCTGGTGGCGGCTGCGCTGGCGGTGATGGCAGTGCAGCTGCTGGGGCACGAAAAATACCGGCGCATTGTTCTGGTTTCAGCTCTCGCCGGTTTTGCGCTGGTCCCCGTCGCCTTGTCACGATGGGATATGCGTTCGCCCTGGATCCGATATCTGGAATCGCCCGAGCCGCCGCCGAGGGATCTCGGCGCACTTCTGCCTGCCACGGCGTCGGTCTATTGGGAAAGCGGCCTTGAGATGCTCTGGCTGCGGCTCAAGCGGGCCAGCTATTTCTCCTGTGACCAAAGCACAGGCGTACTGTTCTATCGCAACACCGCCATGGCCTATAAGCATCGCGCCGCCAGTTTCTGGCCGTTGCGCACCGGCGATTTCAGCCAGCTGGACACCTGCGCCAGCCTGGACACCCGCCCCGGTCCGCAGCGCAATCGCACAGGTCTGCGGAATCTTTGCGTGCGGGAGCCGGAGCTTGATTATCTGGTGCTGGCCGCTCCGCTGGACGGCGTGACGCCCAGGATATGGAAATCGCCGGTCCGCTTCCAGGACATGCAAAGTTCAAACGGCAAGTTCTTTGCGCGCGTTACCGATCGCTTCTATATCTATTCCTGTTCGCAGGTTCGTTGAGGTCAGTTCGTTCGCTTGACGTCGGTCAGCAGGTCCTGGGCGCGGTGCGCCAGCTCGGCCAGCTCATTGGGCATATCCTCGCCCGACTTGCGCGCCCATTCCACCAAAGCGCCGGCGAAGCCCGCAAGCTGCGGCGCGCTGGCGATCAGCCGCGCCTGTTCTTCAACCTTGGCGGGGTCCAGGTCATATTCCGCACCGGGCACGCGCCAGCCGCCCCATTCCGCATCTCCGGTGATCACCACCGGATAGGTACCGGGCACCGGATGGCGGGCGCAATCTTCCGCCGGCTGCCACTTGTTGCGGGCCCGCACCACGCGCCAGCTATGGGTATCGGCCCGGCTGTTATCGCTCAGCGGTTCTTCGCTCAGCAGTTCCTCGGCGGCGAATTCCCGGCCCAGGCCCACATCGTAATGAATGCGGATGGGCTCATCGATGCCCTTGGCCCAATGCGGCACCACGCGCTCGATCAACGCCCAGGTGCCGACCGGCTTCACATACACACGCTGGTTCTTGTGGTATTGCGCCTTCGCCATGGGCCGCGACTTTCCGAAACACCCGCCAAGCGTAGGGAAGCGCTGTTAAGTCCCGGTTAAGGCCATA
>Ga0302314_10015963_pt1 | contig 12726 bp, 8 predicted proteins | sample III_Palsa_N2_3_FD_200533 | JGI IMG/M metagenome (GOLD analysis project Ga0302314, IMG submission 200533) | Peat permafrost microbial communities from Stordalen Mire near Abisko, Sweden - III_Palsa_N2_3 | ecosystem: Environmental > Terrestrial > Soil > Palsa > Peat permafrost | place: Sweden...
CCGGCACCAGCCTGCTGAACACCGTCGGCCCGGCCTGGCTGGCGCGGCGCAAGCTCATCGCTCCCTACTTCACGCGGGCGCATCTGCTGACGCAGGTGCCGCTGATGACCAGCCTGGCCGAGCGCCATCTCGCCCGCTGGGCAGCACCGGATGCGAGCATCGCCATCGACGCCTCCGCCGCCGTGATGGAGGTGACCTGCGCCATCGCCAGCCAGGTGCTCTTCGGGGTGGCGGTCGAGGACCCGGCGCTGGCCCGGGCGATGGAGGGCATCCTCGCCCATCATTGGCGCCGCCTGCGCGATCCCCTGCAGCTGGCCCACCGCCTGCCGACGCGCAGCCACCGGGCCTTCGTGGCCGGCAACCGGGTCGTCGCCGACATCGTCGCCGGCCTCGGCGAAGCTAGCGGCACCGGCACGCTGCTGGGAGCGCTGCGGACCGCCGGCGCCACCAGCGCCAGCGCCGTGGCCGGTCTGACGGTGGAGGATGAGCTCATCACCCTGCTCATCGCCGGCCATGAGACCACCGCCAACGCCCTGGGCTGGGCCCTGCACCTCCTGGCGGAGCACCCGCAGGAGCAGCAGCGGCTGCGCGCCGAGGCCTGCGCCGCCAGCCCGCAGGCCCTGGCGCAGGTCGCGCTGCCGTGTGCGGTGCGCATCTTTCAGGAGGGGATGCGGCTGTATCCCCCGATCTGGCTGATCGAGCGCCAGGCGCTGCAGGCGACCGAGGTCGGCGGCTTCACCATCGCCGCGGGCGGCCGGTTGATCATCTCGCCCTGGGTCATCCACCGTTCGCAACGCTTCTGGGACCGCCCCCACGAGTTCCTGCCGGAGCGCTTCCGGCGCGCGCCCGCCAAGCACACCTTCCTGCCCTTCGGGCTCGGCCCGCACGCCTGCGTCGGCGCCAACCTGGCGATGATCGAAGGTCCGCTGCTGCTGGCCTTGATCGCACGGCGGTGGCGCTGGCGCGGGCAGCCCCGGACCACGGTGGCGCCCCGCCCCGGGCTGACCTTGCGCATGCAGCGTCCGCTGCGGCTGCTGATGGAGGCGGCCTGAGTACGGTCGTCATCCATGAGCGTCCGGATTTCCGGACCGATCCCGGGCTCGACGCCCCGGCAGCCCTGGTGCTGGCCGCGCAGCTGGTGGACGCCCAGGTGGTGCTGCCCGGACGGGCGCAGGTGAGCCTGTGGTGGCGCCACGTCCCGCCGCTGGCGCCCGAGCGTCTCGGGGTCATCGGCCATTTCCGCGCGGCGCCCGAGGCGGATGCGGACGATGTCCGGCAGGTATTGGAATCCGCGTGCGCGCACCTGCGGAAGTGCGGGTGCACACTGGCGCTGGGACCCATGGACGGCAACACTTGGCGCTCCTACCGCTTCGTGACCTGGTCCGGCGCGCAGCCGCGCTTCGCGCTCGAGCCGGCGCAGCCCGAGGCCTGGCCGCAGTGGTGGGAGGCGGCCGGATTCGCCCCGCATGAGGAGTACTACTCGGCCCTGGTCGAGGGCCTCGCTGCGGAGGATCCCCGGCTGGCGGAGACCTGGCAGCGCCTGCGCAGCCTCGGGGTGGTCATCCGCGACATCGATCTCGGCGCCTTCGCGCAGGAGCTGGAGCACATCTTCGCCATCTCGGAAGTCGCCTTCCGGGAGAATGTCCTGTACACGCCCCTGCCGCGCGACGCCTTCGCCGGCATGTACCAGGGCGCGGCGGCGCTGATCAGACCCGGGCTCTGCCTGCTGGCGCTGCACCAGGACCAGCCGGTCGGCTTCGTCTTCGCCATCCCCGACCTCGAGCAGGCGCGTCGCGGCGAGGCGGTCGATACCCTGGTGGTCAAGACCCTCGCCAAGCTGCCGGGGCGCGCCTACGCCGGTCTGGGCAAGATCCTGCTCGAACGCTGCCAGCGCTCGGCCCATGCGCTGGGCTTGACGCGTGCGATCCATGCGCTGATGCATCAGAAGAACCCCTCGCGCAACCTCGGCGGGCTGGCCCGCGAGATCCGCCGCTATACCCTCTTCGCAAAGCGCCTGGAATGAACCTGGTCGAGCTGCTGCTGGCGCAGGCGCGCAGCCATCCGCTGCAGCCGGCAATCATCCACGGCCCGCGGACCATGACCTTCGGCCAGCTCGACGAGGACTCGGCCCGTGCCGCGGCGATGTTCCGCCAGGCCGGCCTGGCCGTGGGCGATGCGGTGCTGGTGTTCATCCCGATGGGGGTCGAGCTCTATGTGGCGCTGGCGGCGCTGTGGCGCGTCGGGCTGGTGGCGCTGGTGGTCGATCCCTCGGCCGGCCCGGGGCATCTGGCGCGCAGTGTGGCGCGCCTGCCGCCCAAAGCCTTCATCGGCACCGCCATGGCCCAGCTGCTGCGGCTTAGGCACGCCGCACTGCGGCGCATCCCGCTGGCGTGGTCGACCGGCGTCCCGTGGGGCTGCCGGCGCTGGTCGCGCTGGCGCGCCCAGCCGCCGGACCAGCGGGTGGAGGCGCTTGCGGATGCGCATCCGGCGCTGGTGACTTTCACCTCCGGGTCCACCGGGGAACCCAAGGGCGCGGTACGCAGCCACGGCTTCCTCCGCGCTCAGCACGCCACCGTCGCCGCCAGCCTCGACCACCAGGTGGGGGCGCTGGACCTGGCGACGTTGCCGATCTTCGCCCTCGCCAACCTCGCCTCCGGCCAGACCGTGCTCATTCCCGACGCTGACGTCCGCCATCCCGGTCGGGTCGTCGCCGGACCGGTGCTGGCGCAGCTCGCGCGCCATCGCCCGCGCAGCGCGGTCGCCTCGCCCGCCTTCTTCACCCGCCTGGTCGAGGCCTGCGAACGCGGCGAGGGCAGCCTGGGCGCCCTGCAGGCCATCTACACAGGGGGAGCCCCGGTCTTCCCGCAGCTGCTGTCGCGTCTGCAGGCGCTGGCGCCGCAGGCCCGGGTGGTGGCGGTCTACGGCTCGACCGAGGCCGAGCCGATCGCCGAGATCGCCTACCGCGACATGGCGCCCGAGGACCTCGCGGCCCAGCGCGGCGGCAAGGGCCTGCTCGCCGGGGTCCTGGTCCCCGGCATCGCCTTGGCGATCCTGCCCGACCGCTGGGGCACGCCGCTGACGGCGATGGACGAACCCGCCTTCCAACAGGCCCGGCTGCCTGCTGGCGCCGCCGGCGAGATCACCGTCGCCGGCAGCCATGTGCTCGGCGGCTACCTCGGCGGCCAGGGCGACGCCGAGACCAAGTTCCAGGTGGGCGCGCGCATCTGGCACCGCACCGGGGATGCCGGGTATCTGGATGGGCGCGGGCGCTTGTGGCTGCTGGGACGCTGCGGCGCGCGCATCCATGACGCGCGTGGCACGCTGCATCCCTTCACCGTCGAGACCGCGGCCTTGACCGTGGCCGGGGTCCGCCGCGCCGCGCTGATCGGACTGGAGGGCCAACGCATCCTGGCCTTCGAGCTGGAGGCCACGGCCGAGACCTCGGCCACCAGCGCGGCGCTGCGCCAGGCGGTGGCCTGGGCCGGTATCGACACCTGCGTGTCGATGCCCATCCCGCTGGATCGCCGCCACAACGCCAAGGTCGACTATCCGGCCCTGGCCACCGCCCTCAGGACCAGGATCCCCCATGGCCAATGACCACCATTCGCTGCGCGCTCTGGCCGAGGAGCTCAGCCGCGGCCGCACCATCGAGGCCTTGAATCAGCGCCTGGCGCCCAAGCCGGGCGGCCGGCGCGAGAACCTCGGCGGCGGCCTGACCTCCCCGGAGGCGGTGGCGCGGCGCTGGGCGGCCATCGGGCGCGCGCCCGGCGCGCTAGCCGATGCCCATGATCCCGCGGTCTACGCCGCCAACTGCGAGCAGTACATCGGCACCGTCAAGCTGCCAGTGGGCCTGGCCGGCCCGCTGCGGGTCAACGGCCTGCACGCCCAGGGCGACTACTGGCTGCCCCTGGCCACCCACGAAGCGGCGCTGGTGGCCAGCTACCACCGTGGCGCGCAGCTGCTCACCGAGGCCGGCGGCTGCACCGCGCTGTTGCTGGCCGAAGGCGTCACCCGCTCGCCCGGCTTCGCCTTCGCCACCGTCGCCGAGGCCGGGCGCTTCCTGCTGTGGGTTTTGCAGGAGCAGGAGCGCTTCATCGCCATCGCCGCCGCCACCACCCGGCATGGCAAGCTCGAGAACCTGCGCGTCACGGTCGAGGGCAACCATGTCTACCTGCTCTTTGACTTCTCCACCGGCGACGCCGCCGGACAGAACATGGTGACCATAGCCACCCAGGCGGTGTGCGACGACCTGATCGCGCGCTCGCCGGTGAAGCCGGCCTACTGGTTCATCGAGGCCAATGCCTCGGGCGACAAGAAGGCCTCGGCGCAATCCTTCGCCAGCGTGCGCGGCAAGAAGGTCTCGGCCGAGGTGCTGCTCGGCGCCGAGCTGCTGACGCGCCGGCTGCACACCACCGCCCGCGCCATGGTCGACTACTGGCGCATGTCGGCCATCGGCGGGGTGCTCACCGGCACCATCGGCGTGCAGGGGCACTGCGCCAACGGCCTGGCGGCGCTGTTTATCGCCTGCGGGCAGGATGCGGCCTGCGTCTCCGAGGCCGCAGTCGGGGTCACGCGCTTCGAGGAGCGCGCCGATGGCGCGCTCTACGCGGCGGTGACGCTGCCGAACCTCATCGTCGGCACCGTCGGCGGCGGCACCGGGCTGCCCAGCCAGCACGCCTGCCTTGAGCTCATGGGGCTGGCCGGCACCGGCCATGCCCGGGCCTTCGCCGAGGTCTGCACCGCGGCGGCGCTGGCGGGCGAGCTGTCGATCGCCGGCGCCCTGGCCAGCGGGGAATTCACCCGCGCCCACCAGCGCCTCGCACGCGAGCGGCTGCCGGGCCGCAGCCACGCCCCCGTCCCAGCCCCGCCGCCACCCCCGGCTGCTCCGACCGAGGCGCATGGCGAGCCCTGATCCCACCGGCGTGCGGCGCTGGGACATCTACCAGCGCGAGCGCTTCCCCCTGGCCGCCCATGGTCCGCTGATCCTGGCCTTCAGCTTCTGCGCCGTGTCCTTCTCGGCCCACCTGCGGCATGGCGGCTGGCCCCGCCCCGGCGCCGCGGCGGTGGCCTTCGTCTCGAGCCTGGTGTTCTTCCTGCAGCTGCGCATCGCCGATGAGTTCAAGGACCGCGAGGAGGATGCCCGCTACCGCCCCTACCGCCCGGTACCGCGCGGACTGGTGCACCTGCGCGAGCTGGGCGTGCTCTTCGCCCTGGGTGGGCTGCTGCAGCTGGCCCTGGCGCTGTGGTGGTCGCCGCCCCAGGTGCTGGTCCTGCTCATCGCCTGGACCTATCTGGCGCTGATGTCGGTGGAGTTCGGCGTACGCACCTGGCTCAAGCGCCATCCCATCACCTACCTGTGGTCGCACATGCTGATCATGCCGCTGGTGGATTTCTATGCGACCGCCTGCGACTGGGTGCCGGCGCACAGCCCGCCGCCGTCGGGCTTGTGGTGGTTCCTCGCCGCCAGCTTCGCCAATGGCCTGGTGATCGAGCTCGGGCGCAAGATCCGCAGTCCGGCCGATGAGGAGCCGGGGGTTGAGACCTATTCGGTGCTGTGGGGGCCGCAGGCGGCGGCGCGAACCTGGGCGCTGCTGGTGGTGGCCACGGCGGTCCTCGGCACCCTCGCGGCCAGCCGGGCGCACGCCGCCGTGCCGGTCGGGGTGGCCCTGGGCCTGGGGGCTGCGCTCTGCCTGGCGCTCGGCCAGCGCTTCCGTGCCCGGCTCGCCCCGCGCGGCGGCCGCCGGCTCGAACTGGGCGCTGGGCTCTGGACGCTGCTTCTCTACGGTTCCCTCGGTCTGATCCCTCCGCTTTGGGAGCACTGGCATGGCTAGTCCCTGGATCCTGCAGGACGACGCGGACGCGGATGCGCGCGACTTCGGCGGCAAGGCCGGGGCTCTGCGCGCACTCGGGCGGCACGGCCTGCCGATCCCGGCGTGGTTCGCGATCAGTCCGCAGGCTTGGCATGGCAGCCGTGCTGACGGCGTGGCGGAGCGCGCCGTGGAAGCGGACGCCGCCATGGGCGAGGCGTGGATCCGCGCCGCCACCGCCCTCGGCGGAGCGGACGGGCTCCTGGCGGTGCGCTCCTCGGCCAGCGACGAGGATGGCGGCAGCCACAGCTTCGCCGGGCAGCTCGACTCCTTCCTGGCGGTGCGCCCGCAGCAGGTGCCCGCCCTGGTGGCGGCGGTCTGGCGTTCGGCCTTCAGCGAGCGCATCCTCGCCTACCGCGCCAGCCGCGGCCTGGGGCCACCGGTGCCGCCGGCGGTTGTGGTCCAGCGCCTGGTGGCGGCCGATGCCGCCGGCGTCGCCTTCTCCGCCGATCCGGTCTCCGGACGCTGGGGTGTGGCCGTGGTCGCCGCGGTGGTCGGGCTCGGGACGCGTCTGGTCGGGGGCGACGGCGCCGCCGACAGCTGGCGCGTCGACCGCAGCGGCATGATCAGCGAGCGGGTCATCGCCGAGAAGACGCACGCCCATCAGCCGCAGCCCACCACCGCCGGATCCGCTGCCGCCGATGCTGCCGGTCCAGCCACTACCGCCGGCGCTGCCGATGCGCTGCGGGCCGAGGGCGTGATCGAGGTCAGTGTGGCTGATCCGCGCGCGCCCGCGCTGTCGGATGAGCAGGTGCTCGCGGTGGCGCAGCTGGCGCGCCGCTGCGCGGTCGCCCAGGGCCGGCCGCAGGACATCGAATGGGCTTACCACCAGGGCCAGCTGTTCCTGCTGCAGTCGCGCCCGATCACCACCCTCGACGCTCTCGCCGATCCCGATGGGCGCGCGGCGCTGTGGGACAACAGCAACATCGCCGAAAGCTACGGCGGCGTCACCACGCCCCTGACCTACAGCTTCGCGCGCCGGGCCTACGAGGAGGTCTACCGGCAGTTCTGCCGCCTGATGGGCGTGCGCCAGGCGACGCTGGACGCCCATGCCGAGACCTTCCGGGCGATGATCGGCTGCGTGCGCGGCCGGGTGTACTACGACCTTTTGAACTGGTATCGGGTGCTGGCGCTGCTGCCCGGCTTTCAGGCCAATCGCGGCTTCATGGAACAGATGATGGGGGTGAAGGAGGGCCTGCCGCGCGAGCTGGCCGGCGAGTTCAGCCCGCCCGGGGGCTGGGCGCGCTTCCGCGACAGCCTGCGCCTGGCTGGCAGTCTGCTGGGCCTGGCGCGCAACCACCTGACCATGCGCCGGCAGATCCGCGTCTTCTACGCCCGGCTGACCCAGGCGCTCGCGCCGCCGCTCATCCCCTTGGAGCTGCAGCGCGCCGACGAGCTGGTGGCCTCCTACCGCGCGCTCGAGCGCAAGCTCCTGACGCGCTGGGACGCGCCGTTGACCAATGACTTCTTCGCCATGATCTTCTATGGGCTTTTGCGCACGCTCTGCACGCGTTGGTGTCAGGATGCCGACGGCACCATCCAGAACGACCTGGTGGGTGGTGAAGGCGGGGTGGTCAGCGCGGAACCCGCGGTGCGGGTGCGCAGTCTCGCGGCGCTGGTGCGCCCGGACCCGGCCTTCGCCGAACTGCTGCGCAGCGGGAACGTCGCGCAGATGCTTACCGCCGCGCGCGCGCGCCCAGCCTTCTGGCAAGGCTATCAGGACTACCTCGCGCGCTTCGGCGACCGCTGCCTCGAGGAGCTCAAGCTCGAGAGCGCGACCCTGGAGGACGATCCGCTGCCGCTGCTGCGCGCGGTCGGGCATTTCGCCGCCCGCGATGCCCAGGCCCCGACCGACCACGCGGTGGTCGCGCGCGCCCGGGCGCAGGCGCTCGTGGATCAGCGCCTGGGCTGGCGCCCGCTGCGCCGGCTGGTGTTCGCCTGGGTGCTGCGCAATGCCCGGGCCCGGGTGCGCGACCGCGAGAACCTGCGCTTCGCGCGCACCCGGCTGTTCGGGCGCGCCCGGCGCCTGGTGGTCGAGCTCGGACGGCGGCTGCATGCGGTGGGAGTCCTCGATGCACCACGCGAGGTCTTCTACCTGGAGCTCGAGGAGCTGCTGGGCTTCGTCACCGGTACCGCCAGCTGCCACGACCTGCGCGCGCTGGCGCAGGCGCGCAGCCACGCCTACGAGCGCTACCGCAGCGAGCCGCCACCGGCGGACCGCTTCCCCACCCGTGGCTGGGTCGGCGCCACCAACCGCTTCGTTCCCGAGGCGTCCGCGGGCACGCTCGCGCCGGACGCTGGCGGGGAGAGCCGCCGCGGCACCGGCTGCTGTCCCGGGGTGGTGCGCGGCATCGCGCGGGTGGTGCGCGATCCGCGCGGGGTGGAGCTGCCCAGCGGCTCGATCCTGGTGGCCGAGCGCACCGATCCCGGCTGGATCATGCTCTTCCCGGCCGCCGCCGGGCTGGTGGTCGAGCGCGGCAGCCTGCTCTCGCACAGCGCGATTGTCGCCCGCGAGCTCGGACTGCCGGCGGTGATCGCCGTGGCCCAGTGCACGCACTGGATCCACGACGGCGAGCTGATCGAACTCGACGGCACCACCGGGATCGTCAGAAAGATCGCCTCACCATGACTGAAGTCGCCAGCCACGCAGACTTTACCGCCATCCGCTACGCCCAGTGCTGGGAGGACGCCGACATCCTGCTCGATGGCCTGGCCATCCGCCCGGGCGACACCTGTGTCGGCATCGGCTCCGCTGGCGACAACTGCCTGGCGATGCTCACCCGCGATCCGGCGCGGGTGGTGGCGGTGGACCTCAATCCGGCGCAGCTGGCCTGCATCGCGCTGCGGGTGGCGGCCTACCGCTCCCTCGACCATCCCGGGCTGCTGCGCCTGATCGGCAGCCGCCTGGGCGATGACCGCGCAGATCTCTACCAGCGCTGCCGACCGCTGCTGTCTGATGACGAGCGACGCTTCTGGGATGCCCATCCCGCGCAGATCCAGACCGGCATCGGTGCTGCGGGCAGGTTCGAGCGCTACTTCTCAACCTTCAGAAACCGCGTGCTGCCGCTGATCCACTCCCCCAGCACGGTCGCGGCGCTGCTTGAGCCGCGCGACCGCGCGGGACGACAGGCGTTCTATGAGCAGCGCTGGGATACCTGGCGCTGGCGGCTGCTCTTCCGCCTGTTCTTCTCGCGCTTTGTCATGGGGCGCAGCGGCCGCGACCCGGCCTTCTTCCGCTATGTCGAGGGTTCGGTCGCCGACCGTCTGCGCGCGCGCTCCTGCCATGCGGTGACCGAGCTCGATCCGCTGGCGAACCCCTACCTGCACTGGATCTTCCTCGGCACCCATCGCCAGGCCCTGCCGCTGGCGCTGCAGGCGGAGCATTTCGACACCATCCGCACCCGCCTGGAGCGCTTCGAATGGCGTCTGGGCACGGTCGAGGACGCCTGCGACGCCCTGGGCGCAGGCAGCGTCGACCGCTTCAACCTCAGCGACATCTTCGAATACATGGCGCCGCCAGCCTACCAGGCCGCGCTCGAGCGACTGCTGAGCGCGGGGCGTCCGGGCGGACGGCTCCTGTACTGGAACATGCTGGTGCCGCGCAGCCGCCCGGAGGCGCTCGCCGGGCGGCTCATCTCCCATGCGGCGCTCGGCACCCAGCTGCTGGCGCGCGACAAGGCCTTCTTCTACAGCGCGGTGGTGGTCGAGGAGCTGCAGTGAGCGGCCTGCCGGGGCCGCTACCCGGCATGGCCCTGGTCGCCGGGCTGTTCACGCTGGCGATCATTGGGGTCGGCACTGCGCGCCGCTTCGGACTGCTCTCGGCGGAAGTGGCGCGCAAGTCGGTGCATGTCCAGCTCGGGTTGATCATCGCCGCCTTCCCCTGGCTGTTCACCGCGCTGTGGCCGGCGTGGTGCCTGGCCGGGCTGTCGCTGGTGGTCCTGGCGCTGATGCGCTGGACGCCCTGGCTGCGGGGGCGCGTCGGTGGCTCGCTGCACGATGTCCAGCGCGTCTCCTGGGGTGATTTCTGCTTTCCCATCGCTGCGGCGGTGGTGTGGACCCTGGCCCCGGGCGACTGGCTGCGCTTCAGCCTGCCCATGGTCATCCTGGCGGTTTCCGACGCGGTCGCAGCACTCATCGGCAGCAGCTATGGGCGGCTGCGCTATACCGCTGCCGGCGGCCACAAGTCCTGGGAGGGATCGTTCGCGTTCTTCCTGGTCACGCTGCTGGTGGTGCATGTGGGCTTGCTGTTGGGCACCAGCGTCGGGCGCGCGGAGTCGCTGCTGATCGCCACCAACGTCGCCCTGCTGCTGACCCTGGTCGAGGCCCTGGCCTGGGAGGGTTTCGACAACCTCTTCATCCCCATCGCCGGGGTGTTCACCATCAACAACTCCCTCAGCCTGGGCCTGGGCGCGCTCGGCGAGCGCAGCGCGGCGCTGCTGCTGCTGACCGTCGGCTGCTGGTGGTGGCGCCGGCGCACCACGCTCGATGACGCGGCGGTCCTGGCCTGCGCGGTCCTGGGTTTCGAGCTGTGGACGGTGTGCTCCTGGCGCTGGCTGGTCGCCCCGGCCACCCTCTTCGCGGTCTACAGCGCGCTCTATCCGCCCAAGGACGGTCTGCGCGCGCATCGCACCGTCGTGCCCTTCACCATCATGCTCCCGGGGCTGGTCTGGGCGCTGGTCCACGCGCGCATGCCCAGCGATCCGCGCTGGCTGCTGGCGGCGACGTGTACCTATGCCATCCACCTCGCGATGATCAGCCTGCTGTGGAAGGCCCGGCGCTGGCCCCAGGCCAGCTGGCCGGGGCTGATGGCCGCGTCGTGGCTGGTGGGGGTGCTGGCGGTGGTGGTGCCCACCGCGCTGCTCATCGGCCGCTCGGCCTGGGTGGGATCGGTGGTGTCGGCCGGCGGGGTGCTGCTGGGGCTGCTCGTGGCGTGGGGGTGCCTGCCAGACCGGCGCCAGCTTCCCGGCCATGAGCGGCGCTGGCTGACCGGCTGCCTGGCGGCGCTGGCTGGCTCGGCCCTGCTCATCCTGGTCAGGCCCTGATGGCTGGGGCTGCGGCTGGCGCGACCACGGGACGCGGGATCGGCCGGTCATGATCCTGACCGTGCTGCGCACGCCTGCCCGGCGCTTCGCCATCGTCCTGTTGTGGACCAGCGCGCTCTACGTCCTGTATCAGCTGACCAACCACCATCACCTGGTGGCACCCCGGATGCTGCCCCTGACCGCCCTCGATCGCGCGATCCCATTCTGGAGCTGGACGGTGGTGCCGTACTTCGGGCTGATCCTCGGCATGTACCTGCCGGGGCTGGTGCGCGACCGGCGGCTGTTCGTGCGCACCCTGGCCGCGCTGACCATCGCCGTCCTGCTCAACGACGCGATCTTCGCCCTCTGGCCGACCACCTATCCGCGGCCGGTACCGCCCACCGGCACGGCATTCTACGACCAGTGGTACCGTTGGCTGGTCGCCATCGACACTCCGGCGAACTGCTTCCCCTCCGGGCACATCACCGCCCCGGTACTCGGCTGCTGGGCGCTGGCCCAGGAGCACCGGCGCCAGCGCTGGCTGATCCGCCTGCTGTTCGTCCCCTTCGCACTCTCCATCCTGACCACCAAGCAGCACTACCTCTGGGACCTGGGCGGCGGCCTGATGACCGCGGCGATCGGGATCGCGCTGACCCGGCCACTGGGCACGCCGCGAACGATGGACCACACGGACGGGGATGACCGCGCTCAGGGGCGGAAGAGGTAGTAGCTGCCGGTGGCGGCGGTGGCCTTCCACATGCCGAAACGCCGGTCGGTCGGCAGGTGGGCGATGAGCAGATAATAGATGTCGTCGAGCACGGTCCGGCACTCGCCATAATAGCTGTGTCCGAAGAAGCTGGTGTCGACCGCGCTGGCGTCGATGGATTCCATCCCCGGCACGGTGATCACGCCATCGGTGGTGTCGCCGGCGCGGTCGTCGCCATTGACGTTGCGCGAGATGCGCAGGACGCGGTCCTGGGATGAGGCATAGAGCGTGAGGTGCGCGACCTTGGCGACCAGGGCCGGGGCGATGACCGTGCGGAACTGCGTCGCGTCGATGTCCGGTGCGGCGAGGATGACCTCGCTGAAGCGGCGCGCGTCCCGGTCATCGAGCTGGCACACGGCCTGGGCCGTGAGCAGGGCGCCCATGCTGTGGGCGATCAGGTAGATATGCTGTGCCGGGCTGGTGCGGGCGAGGTCGCGCAGGAAGTCGCGCAGCACCGGCACCGAGGCCGCATTGCGCAACCGGTCGTCGCTGTAATGGGTGGCCCCGAGGAATCCGCCATGGGACGGCCAGCTGAAGAGGATGGGCGCACCCTTGAAAGCGAGATCGTAGGCGATCTGGGCGGTACGCCGCGCGGCGTCGGCGAAGGTGGTGTTGAAGCCATGGATGAAGACGAAGGTGCAGCTGTCCTCACCGCTCCCGGCCTGCGCACGCACCGCCCGGAAGAAGTCCTGCTTGGTGCCAATGGTGATCGACTTGATCACCACGTGACGATCGGGATCCTCGGAGAATTCCCCGCGCAAGCACGACGGCCGCTCGATCTCGCCGACGCAGTGATGGTCGCGCGGGATCGATACCACCAGGCTGCCGTAGGTAGGCGCGGCGCCGCTGGCGCCGAAGCGGGTCTCGCAGGGTTGACCACTATCCTCAACCCGGTTGGTGCAGTAGTTGACCGAGACATAGTCGAGGTTGCTGCGCTTCACGGTCGGCCGCGGGTTGGGGACCGGATGCGCAGGGACGGGGTGGGTAGGGACCGGGTGGGCTGGGACGGGGGCGGTGGCGCCTTCACCGGCGTGACGGGATCCGCAGGCCCCCAGCAGGCACGCGGTCACGA
>Ga0302314_10015964_pt1 | contig 12725 bp, 11 predicted proteins | sample III_Palsa_N2_3_FD_200533 | JGI IMG/M metagenome (GOLD analysis project Ga0302314, IMG submission 200533) | Peat permafrost microbial communities from Stordalen Mire near Abisko, Sweden - III_Palsa_N2_3 | ecosystem: Environmental > Terrestrial > Soil > Palsa > Peat permafrost | place: Sweden...
CGATGCCGAGGATGCGCTGCAGCTGCGCGCGGTCCGGCTTCGAGCCCGCGAAGTCGTCGAAGGCCTTGGCCGCCGGCGTGATCAGGTGCTTGGCGATGAAGGGGGCGCCCTCGCGCGCGCCCTGGCCCGGATCCTTGAAGCAGCACTCCCACTCGATAGTCGCCCAGCCCTGGTAGTTGTACTTGGTCAGCTGGGTGAAGATCTGCGAGAAGTCGACCTGGCCGTCGCCGGTCGAGCGGAAGCGTCCGGCGCGGTCCTTCCAGTTCTGATAGCCGCCGTACACACCGGTGCGGCCGTTGGGACGGAACTCCGCGTCCTTGACGTGGAAGCACTTGATGCGGCTGTGGTAGTGCTCGATGTACTCGATGTAGTCGAGCTGCTGCAGCACGAAGTGGCTGGGATCGTAGAGGATGTTGGCGCGCGGATGGTCCTTGAGCGCGGCGAGCAGCAGCTCGAAGGTCGCGCCGTCGTGCACGTCCTCGCCAGGATGCACTTCCCAGGCGATGTCGACACCGTTCTTGTCGGCTTCGTCGAGGATAGGCTTCCAGCGCTTGGCGAGTTCCGCGAAGCACTCCTCGACCAGGCCGGCCGGACGCTGCGGCCACGGGTACATGGTGTGCCACATCAGCGCACCGGTGAAGCTCGGCATGGCGTTCAGCCCGAGGTTCTTCGAGGCGCGGATCGCGAGCTTGAGCTGCTCCACCGCCCAGGCCTGGCGCGCGGCGGGCTTGCCCTTGACCTCGGCGGGCGCGAAGTTGTCGAACTGCTCATCGAAGGCCGGATGCACGGCCACCAGCTGGCCCTGCAGGTGGGTCGAGAGCTCGCTGATCACCAGCCCATGCTTCTTGGCGGTGCCCGCGAGCTCGTCGCAGTAGGTCTTGCTCTCGGCTGCCTTCTTCAGGTCGATGCAGCGTCCGTCCCAGGCCGGGACCTGGACGCCCTTGTAGCCCATCGGCGCGACCCAGCCGCAGATCGCATCGAAGGAGTTGAAGGGGGCGGTGTCGCCCATGAACTGCGCGAGGAAGATGCCGGGGCCTTTGATCATGACGGGTCCTTTGGAAGTCGGTCGGGGACGGTGGGGATGGAGAGGGGGGTGGCCTAGCCGGCGATGCCGGCGCTCTTGGCCTGGACGCGCAGCGGCTCGACCGCCTTGGCGAACTTCTGGCTGTGGCTGACGGTCACGAAGGCGCCGCTCTTGGCCGAGGCCAGCGAGGCGTCGATGACCTCCTGGTTGGCGACACCGTCGGCGAAGTCCGGACGGAAGGGCTTGCCGCTCTTGAGGGCCACCAGGAAGTCGTAGAGGTGGTTGGTGAAGGTGTGCTCGTAGCCGATGATGTGGCCGTCGGGCCAGTAGTTGCCGGCGTAGGGATGGGCTGCGCCGTTCATGCACATGATGGTGCGGAAGCCCTGGGCGCGGGGCTCGTCGTCGAAGGAGAAGTACTCGAGCTCGTTCATGCGCTCGAAGTTCCAGACCAGGGAGCCGCGCGTGCCATTGATCTCGATGCGGTTGTAATTCTTGCGTCCGGCGGCGACGCGCGTGGCCTCGAAGCTGGCCAGCGCGCCGTTCGAGAGGCGGGCCAGGAAGAGCAGCGCGTCATCGACGTCGACGGTGATCGACTTGCCCTTCTGGCCGGCGGCCGGGCGCTTCTTGGTGAAGGTCTCCTGCATCGCCGCGACCTGATCGAACTCCAGGCCGGTCAGGAAGCGGGTCATGTCGATGAGGTGGGCGTTGAGATCGCCATGCGCGCCCGAGCCGCAGGTCTTGGCGGTCATGCGCCAGGTCGCCGGGCAGCTCGGATCGGTCAGCCAGTCCTGCAGGTAGACGGCGCGCACATGGCGGATCTCGCCGAGCTTGCCGTCGCGGATCAATCCCGCAGCGGTCGAGGCGGCCGGGGAGCGGCGGTAGTTGTGCCAGACGCCGTTGCGCACCGGCTTGCCGTCGCTGGTCTTGGCCTTCTGCGCGACCTTGAGCATCTCCAGGGCCTGTTCGGTGTTCAATGCCAGCGGCTTCTCGCACAGCACGTGCTTGCCGGCCTTGAGCGCACTGATCGACAGGTCGTGATGCGAGTCATTGGGGGTCGAGATGTCGACCAGGTGGATGTCGTCGCGTCCGAGGATGAGGTTGAGGTCGGTGGCGGTCTCCTCCCAGCCCCAGGTCTTGGCGACCTCCTCGAGCGGACCCTGCGAGCGGCCGATCAGGACCTTGCGACGGACCTCGAAGGGGCAGTCGGCGAAGAAGCGGTTGACCTGCTGATAGGCATTGGAGTGGGCTCGTCCCATGAAGGAGTAGCCGACCAGGGCGACGTTGAGGACGGGTTTAGCGTTCATAAGGGGACCTCGCGTGAGAATGGTCCTTTCCTGTGCCGTGAAAGCGCTTCCAGGCAAGGGGAAAACGCCTCGCGCGGGCTGGTCGGATCATCAGCCCATGGCGAATTGTGCTCGTTCGACCGTTCAGCGTGGGGGGCGCGAGCTGCGCGACGGACGAGGCCTACTTGGAGAGCGTCTCGGCGTTATCCGACCACCACTGGAAACCCTTCTCGACGGCATTCAGGCGCGCGATCTCGTTATCGCGCCAGTCGTAGCCGAAATCCTGGCCGCTGAGAAGCATTAGGCAGTGGTTGATGTACGCCGCGGCGATGTCGCCTTCCAAGGCCATCAGCAGATAGGGGATGGCCGGGGTGTAGTTGAGCTTCACCAGGGCCTCGGCGGCGTAGCGGCGCACGCCGGGATCGGCATCGCCAAGCGCGTCGATCAGCGCCGGCGCCTGGGCCTTGTCGCCGATGCGGCCCAGGCCGATGGCGCACATGCGCCGCGTGATCTGGTCGCGGCTGGTGGTCAGGCCCTCGGCCAAGGCGTCGGAGGCCTTGTCGAAGGCGAGCGTGCCGGCATTGGTCAAACCATCGCCGCTGATCACCGGATCGGGATCCTTGGCGCGATTGAGGTAGTCCTGCGGCTGCGCAGCCTTGATCTGCACCAGGGCATTGAGCGCCGCGAGCCGCACCGAACTGTCCTTCGAACCGTCGACCAGGGCGCGCAGGCTGGGCACCGCCACGGTGCTGCCGATGCGACCGCAGGCGGTGGCCGCGGCGACCTGGTCATTCGGATCCTGGGCTGATTGCAACAGCGGCAGCAGCAGCTTCAGGGTCTGCGGATCGATCAGCTGGCCGAGGGTGAGGATGGCGCGCTGGCGGACCTGGGGATCGGGGTCTTGCATCTGCGCGGCGATCTCGGCGACATGGCGCTTGTAGACGAGGTTCGCGCTGCGCGCCGCAGCCAGGATCGCGGCGGCGTCATAGGTGTCCGCGGCGCGCAGCGACGGAACGGCGGCGAACACGGTGACCAGCAGCAGCAGACGGGACAACCACAGCATGACTGGCACGCTAGCAGCCACCGCCTATGACCAACAGGAGCACGGCGCGCACGCTGCGGGAGTGTGTGAACACCACGCCGCGCGGCCCTTGATTACGGGAGTAGTCATCAGCGTCCGGCGAGCCCGGGCGGGGGCGTATGACCTTGCCCGGGTGCCTTCACGACTAGCATCCGCCGAGCTATGCCCGATCCGCTCGCTCCACCCGCCGCCATCCTGCCCGTCGAGCTGGTCGGGGTCGGTTCGCCGCTGGTCGATCTGGTGGTCGCGGTCGAAGACGCCTTCCTCGCGCGCCATGTCGAGGGCGCCAAGGGCGGCATGCAGCTGGTCGATGCCGAGCGCATCGCCGCGATCATCAAGTCCGGCAAGGTCACGCCCCTGCAGTCGGCCGGGGGTGCTGCCTCGAACACCACGGTCGGGGCCGCCAACCTCGGCATCCGCTCGGCCTTTATCGGCTCGTGCGGCCAGGACGACTTCGGCGCCTTCTACCATCAGGCCCTCACCGACCAGGGCTGCGAGCCGCGCCTGGCCATCCATCCCGAACTGCCCACCGGACGGGTGCTGAGCCTGGTGACGCCGGATGCGGAGCGCACCATGCGCACCTGCCTGGGTGCGGCCGCCGCGCTCGATCCCGCGCACTTCACTTCCGCGACCTTCGCCGGGGTGCGCCTGGTGATGCTCGAGGGCTACACCTTGTTCAATGTCGATCTGACCCGGGCCATCGCCCGCGCCGCCAAGGAGGCGGGTTGCGAGCTGGCCCTGGACCTCGCCTCCTTCGAGGTCGTAGAGGCCAACCGCGCCGTGCTCAGCGAGCTGCTCGACGGCTTCGTGGACCTGGTCTTCGCCAACCAGGATGAGGCCAAGGCCTGGAATGCGGCCGGTGCCGAGGCCGCGCTGGCCGATTTCGCCAGGCAGGTGCCGATCTGCGTCGTCAAGCTCGGCAAGGACGGCGCGCTGATCGCCGGCCGCGGGCAGGCGCCGGTGCAGGTCCCGGCCGAGCTGGTCGAGGCCATCGACACCACCGGTGCCGGCGACTGCTGGGCCGCCGGCTTCCTCTCCGGCTACCTGCGCGGGCTGCCCCTGGTGCAGTGCGGGAGGCTCGGCGCGCTCTCCGGCGCGGCGGTTGTTCAGATCGCCGGCGCCCAGGTGCCGCGCGAGCAGTGGCTCGGCATCAAGGGCTACCTCGACGCCTGGGCCTGAGCCCGGACCACCCTACCATGAGCACCACACCCACCCCGCCTGCCTCCGATCCCTCGCCCCACATCACGCTGGCGCAGTTCCTCAAGAAGCTGCAGCTGGCCGACAGCGGCGGTGCCGCCAAGCACCTGGCGCGCTCGGGCATCGCCACCGTCAATGGCGCCGCCGAGATCCGTCCCGGACGCAAGTTGCACGCCGGCGACATCGTGGTCATCGCTGGCAAGCGCCATGTCGTCGACCTGGTGCGCAGCGAGGACGATGCGGGAGCCGATCGCACGTCCTGAGACTCGACGCCGCGGCTTTGACGAGCTCCGTGCTAGGTGCTGTCTGCATCAGCCGATGCATCAGCCGCGGCATCGCAGCCAGTGCGCAGCCGTGTGCGAGTCGCGCGAATGGTCAGCGATATCCGTCCGCGATGCGCTAACCTCGCCCACCGCACGGAGGAGCGATGGTGGCGATAGAGGGGGAGGAGGGGATGGCGGGAATGGTGGATTCGGAGGCGCCGCCGCCCGTACCCGGTCCCCGTCGCGCCATCGATGTGCTGGTGCTCTCCGACATCCATCTCGGCACGGGCCACTGCCAGGCCCGGCCGCTGGTGGCCTACCTGGAGGGGGTGGCACCGCGCTGCGTGGTGCTCAATGGCGACATCCTCGACCTGCGCGAGATGACCAAGACCTACTGGCCGGACACCCATGCCGCGATCCTGGCGCGCCTGCTCGGCCTCGCCCAGGAGGGCATCCCGGTGCACTACGTCACCGGCAACCCCGCCGATGCGCTGCGCGCCATCGCCCCGCTGGCGATCGGCAGGCTGCAGCTGCACCATGAGGTGGTGCTCGAGATCGGCGGCGAGCAGGTGCTGTTCGTGCATGGCGATGTCATCGAGCACGGCATCCGCCTGCCGCAGGTGCTGCGCCGCATGGGCTGCTGGCTCTACCACAGCGCGCGGCATCTCGACCGCATCAGCCGCGCCTGCGGCTGGCGCAGCCTGAACCTGGTCGGACGCCTGCAGCGCAGTCCGCGGGTGGCGGCGCACATCGAGCGCTTCGAGCAGGCCTGCGCCGGCCACGCCGCGGCGCGCGGCCTGAGCACCATCGTCACCGGGCACATCCACACCCCGCGCGCGCGCGTGATCAGTCAGGGCGCGAGCGCGATCAGGTACCTGAACTCCGGTGACTGGGTGTGCAGCCGCAGCGCCCTGGAGTTCTGCGCCGCCGACGGCTGGAACCTGCGTCGCCTGGACGAGCACGGGCAGGTGCTGGCGGACGGTGCGGCTCCTTCCCCGGCGTCGACGCCTGCGGAGGATGGGCCTGGCGTCGGGGATCTGGCCGGCGCCGGCGCCTCGTCCTGAGGGGCGTCTGCCGTCACCGTTCTCGCCGAGGAGCCATCCATGGACGCAGCCTGCAGCCAACCACCCGGCGCGATGGTGCCGGTCATCGACCGCTCGCGCTGCGAAGCCAAGGGCGATTGCGTGCAGGTCTGCCCTTATGGCGTGTTCACCATCCAGGCCCTGAGTCCGGAGCAGAAGCAGCCGCTCGGCTGGATGGCGCGCGTCAAGCTGCTGGTGCATGGCGGCAAGCAGGCCTTCGCCACCCATGCGGAAGCCTGCCAGGCCTGCGGCAAATGCGTCACCGCTTGTCCCGAGGGCGCGATAAGCCTGGCCCCGGGCGGCGCCCGCCTCACGCCTCCAGCACCGTGACCAGCACGCCCTTGAGGTAGCGGGTCTCGGGGATGATGGGCAGCACCGGATGGTCGGCGCTGGCGCACAGCAGCTGGTCGAGGCGCACCGTGCGGCCGCAATCGGCCGCGGCCTCGAGCAGCGTGTCGAGGAACTCCGCCTCCGCGACGTGGTGCGAGCAGGAGAAGCTCATCAGCCGTCCGCCGACGCCCAACAGGCGCAGGGCGCGCAGGTGCAGCTCGCGGTAGCCGCGCAGCGCCCCGGGCAGGCCCTGGCGGTTGCGGGTGAAGGAGGGCGGATCGAGGACGATGACGTCGAAACGCTCGTTGGCCGCCTGGGCGCGCAGCCAGGCGAAGATGTCGGCCTCGATCGCGGTCAGCCGCGCGTCGAGGCCGGCCTGCGCCGCGGCGTGGCGCGTGGCGCGGATCGAGGCCGGCGCCGAGTCGATCGCCACCGCTTGCGCCGCGCCCGCACGCAGCGCATGCAGGGCGAAGCCGCCGAGATGGCAGCACGCGTCGAGCACGCGCGCACGGGGCGGCAGGACCTGCCGGAAGGCGAGGTGGTTCTGCTGCTGATCGAGGTAGGCGCCGGTCTTGTGCGGATCGAGCAGGTCGAGCCGGTAGGTGATCTCCCCGATCGCGACCTCGACCTCGGTCGATGCCGGACCATGCAAGACCCCGCTGCGGCTGGGAAGCCCTTCGAGGGCGCGCACGCTCAGATCGTTGCGCTCGATGACCTGGGCCGGCGCCAGGCGCTGCGCGAGGAGCTCGACGATCATGCCCAGGCGCTGGTCGATGCCGACGGTGGTCGCCTGCACGACCAGGCTGCTGGCGTACTGGTCGACGATCAGACCCGGCAGCAGATCGCCTTCGCTGGAGACCAGGCGCCGCGCCGGCCGGCCGGCAGCGACCACTGCGCGGAAGGCCAGGGCCTGGTCGAGGCGGTCACGCAGGAAATCGGCGTCGAGATCCACGGCCTGACGGGTGAAGAGCCGCACCGCGATCTGCGACTGGTGGCTGTACAGGCCGCGTCCCAGAAAGGCCCCGCGCGGATCATGGATGGCGACCTGCGCGCCGTCGGCGGGCACGGCGAAACCAGGCTCGAGCTCGCTGCGGAACACCCAGCAGTGGCCACGCATGCAGCGGTGGGTCTGGCGCGGCGCCAGGGTCAGAACCGGGACGGCGGCCATCGCTGCTATGGTGCCGAGGGCGCCAAATTGACCAAACGCATTGCGGAGGGGCGCTTCGGACCTTGTGGAAAGGCCCAAGGCCGTGCATACTCCCGTCTAGGAGCCGAGACGTGGCCAAGCTGCAATTTGCGTATGTCGCTAAAGATGCAACCGGCAAGGAAGTCAAAGGTCAGCTCGACGCAGGATCACGTGATGAGGCCCTGACCCGCCTCAAGCAGCAGAACCTCACGCCCTCCAAGGTCGAGCAGCAGATCGCCAACGCCAACAAGAGCCTGTTCGGCGGCAAGGTCTCGCGCCGGGCCAAGACCAAGGATCTCGCACTCTTCACCCGCCAGCTCGCGACCATGATCGGCGCCGGCATCCCGCTTCTGGAATCCTTCGAGATCCTGGCCGAGCAGACCAAGGAGAGCGCCAAGGGCTTCGGTCTCGGCCTGCAGGACTGCGCCGACCTGGTGCGTGGTGGCGTCGAGATCTCGGAAGCCATGACGCGCTTCCCGAAGATATTCCCGGAGATCTACGTCAACATGGTGAAGGCCGGCGAGGCCTCCGGCCAGCTCGACATCATCCTCAACCGCCTGGCCGACTTCATGGAGGCCTCCGAGGAGCTCAAGAGCGAGATCAAGTCGGCGATGACCTACCCGGTCATCTCCCTGTGCCTGATCTTCGGCATCACCGGCTACCTGCTGGTCGGGGTGGTGCCCAAGTTCAAGGCCATGTTCGACAACCTGCACGCCCACCTGCCGATGGTCACGGTGATGGTGCTCGGCGCCTCGAAGATGCTGACTCAGTACTACCTCTATTCCATCGCCGTGATTGTCGTCGTCATCGTCTCCTACATCGTGGCCATGAAGCTGCCGCAGGGGCAGCGCGCCCGCGACCTGATCTTCCTCAAGCTCCCGGTGTTCGGCGACCTGTTCCAGAAGGTCGCGATCTCGCGCTTCGCGCGCACCTTCGGCACCCTGTTGAGCTCGGGCGTGCCGCTTCTGCAGGCGCTTGAGATCGTCGCCTCGACCGCCGGCAACCGCATCATCGAAGACACGCTGCTCAACACCCGCGAGTCGGTGCGCCGCGGTGAGAGCATGACCACCTACCTGGCGACCTCCTGGGTGTTCCCGCCGATGGTGGTGAAGATGATGGGCATCGGCGAGAAGTCCGGCGCCCTCGAGCAGCTGCTCGGCAAGATCTCGGACTTCTACGACCAGCAGATCCATGCCACCGTGCAGGGCCTGACCAGCCTGATCGAGCCGATCATGCTGGTGGTCATGGGCGGGGTGGTGGGCACGGTCGTGCTGGCCATCTTCCTGCCCATCCTCGAGCTGCAGAAGACCCTCAGCTCCGGCGGCTGAGCCGTAACCGGCCGCACCCCATGCCTGTCCCTGGACTGGGCGATTCATCCAAGACCCCTGCCGCCGTCGAGCCGCGCCGGCCGAAGCAGCCCGACCGCAGCCTGCGTCCGCAGGCGCGGCGCATCAGCCTGCTGCGCCTGCTGCTGCTCTCCATCGCCCTGGGCATCGTGCTGTTCTTCGAGGCTCAGAAGGACAGCCTGATCCCCGACATCATCCTCAAGCTGCATGCCGGCCTGCTCGCCCTGGCCGGCATCTCGCTGATCCTGGTCTTCTGGGTCGGCCTGGTGCGCACGCGCTGGCAGCTGGCCATGAACCTGGTCTTCGACCTCAGCTGGGTCTCGGTGTTCATCTACTACACCGGCGGCGTCGCCTCGCCGGCGGTGATGCTGCTCTTCGCGGTCATCCTGATCGCCAACCTCGAGCTCTCCGGCATCGCCCGCTTCGCGATGCCCGCCCTGGCCAGCGTCGCGCTGGCCGCCAACGCCCTGGCCTACGTCCTGGGCTGGCACCCGTACCCGGCCAACTACGTGCATCAGCTGCCGGGCCTGATCGAGCCGGGGCGGGTGATCGCCGCCCTCTCCAGCCAGATCGCGGCGCTGTTCTTCGTCGACTTCCTCGGCCATCTGCTGGCGTCGCGGCTGCTGGAGCAGCGCATCTTCACCAACGTGCTCCTCGACCAGCTCGGCGAGGGGGTCCTGGCGGTGGATCTGCTCGGCTCGATCGTCTATGCCAACGCCGAGGTCGGACGGCTGCTCGGACTGGCCGCGCCCCTGACCGGCTCGCCGCTGCGCAGCGTCCTGGCCGACCATCCCGCGATCCTCGAGCTGGTGCTCGGCGTCGGGACCCTGGAACGCTCGCAGAAGGTCGCCGGCAGCTACCTGGTGCTGCGCACCCATGACCTGCTCGGCCGCGGCTACCGGCGCATCGGGCGCACCCTGGTGGTCGCCGACGAGACCAGGCTGCGCATCCTCCAGGACAATGCGCGGCGTGCCGAGCATCTCGCCCAGCTCGGCGAGATGGCGGCGGGCATCGCCCATGAGGTGCGCAACCCCCTGACCAGCCTGCGCGGCTGCGCCCAGGAGCTGGCCGACATCTGCGGGCGCTTCGGCCACGCCGACGCCGCCGCACTGGCCGACATCATGGTCAACGAGTCCGACCGCCTGGCGCGCATCGTCTCCGACTTCCTGGTCCTGTCGCGGCTGCGCCAGCCGGTACGCCGGCCGCTCGCCCTCTCCCCGGTCTTCAGCGACCTCCACGAGCTCACCAGACGCCGTTCCGACCTGCCCGAGGGCCTGGTCCTGGACCTGCACGTCGAGGACTCGTGCCCGGAGGTCCTCGCCGACGCTGACCAGCTGCGGCAGGTGATCTCGAATCTGCTCAACAACAGCCTCGACGCGGTGATCAACACCGCCAGCCCGCTGGTCTCGTGCCGTGCCCGCATCGCACCCGGCGACAGCCCGCTCGAGCAGCCCGCGGTCGAGATCCTGGTCAGCGACAACGGCTGCGGCATCCCGCCGGAACTGCATGAGCGGGTCTTCGCGCCCTTCTTCAGCACCAAGGCGCAGGGCACCGGGCTGGGCCTGAGCCTGGTCTCGCGCATCGTACGCCAGCATCGCGGGATCCTCAAGCTCGAGAGCCCGCCGCGCGGCGGAACGCTGATCACCCTGCTGCTGCCCGCGCATCAGGCGGGCAGGGCCTTCACCGATCTCGAGGTGCACGACGAGATCGCCGCCGCCGAGCCGTGACCGCCCGCGCGGCTGCGCGTCTCAGGAGGTGAAGTGCTTGCTCAGGCGCGGACCCTCCTGGCTGGCATAGGTGTTGCCGGCAGTGCCGTACAGGCGCGTGCAGGTCTTGACCAGCCGCTCATAGGCCATCGCGCAGATCGGCTGGCCGTGGCGCAGCACCAGGTCGTCCTCATGGGCCCGCACCTCCAGGACCGCGGGTGAGCCCGGACGGTGCTCCTGCAGTCCCCAGCCGGGATCGAAGAATCCGGCGTAGTGCGCGCGGAATTCGCCGGCGGTCGGATCGAAGGGCACCATCTCGCAGGCCAGGTCGGCCGGCACCACGACCCGCTCGCTGGTGGCCAGGATGTAGAAGCGGTCCTGCTCCAGGAACAGGTAGCCGGAGCTGGGCCGCTCGACCGGGGCGAAGAAGTCGCGCGGATGGTGCGCGCGCAGCTGGCGCAGGTCGAGCGGCTTATGGGTGCGCTTGGCGACGAAGCCGACCACCGGCTGGTCGAGGTCCGCGCTCATCACCAGGCGGCCATCGAAGAGCGCCTGCTCGGCGGCGGGCAGCCCGGAACGGGTGTAGAGCAGCGGCTGGCTCTGGTGCCGGGCCAGCAGCGCGGCCTGGTCGAGGAGCTGGCGCTGGGTGAAGAAGATCGCCTGGTTGAGGCTGACCCCCGACTGCACCACCACATTGAAGCTGCGCGGGATGAGCTCGATCCACAGCCCGCCCTGGTAGCCGCTCGGGATGCGGTCGTAGCGCGGACTGCCGTCGGAGAGCACGCGGGTCGCGACGTCGACCCGGCCGGTCGAGCTCTTGCCATTGGCGTAGGCCTCGAGGCCGCGCGGCAGGCGCAGCTCCTCGGCCAGGCGCACCACGTACACCTGGTTGCGGGCCAGGCAGTGCGGCTGGGCGAGGTCGATGCGCTCCAGCGCCAGGGCCTCGAGCAGGCTCGCGACCTTCTCGCCGGCCAGCGGCAGGGTGCTGCCGGGCATGCGCCAGCATTCCGCGCCGAGGCGCAGGTCGAAGCTCGCCGGCTGGCACTGCTCGGGCTCGAGGCGCAGCGCCGAGCGGATCGCCCCGCTCGCGACCAGGGCGGCGATGCCGCCGGCTTCGAGAGTTCCGTGCGCGTTCGCCTGGTCCTGCATGCGCGCGACCTTGGCGGCGGGGCCGGCCAGGCAAGCCTGGCGGGTCGCTCAGGTCAGGCGGAAGACCACCACCGAGAGCGCGGTGGCGGGCTCGGCGCCGCCATTGGCGTAGAGATGCCGGCGGTGTCCCGGGAACTGCACCAGGAATCCGGCCGGGACCTCGACCGGCTCGTCCTCGATCTGCACCGTGGCCTTGCCGGACAGGGTATAGAAGAATTCCTGCGCACCGAGCGGATGCGGCCGGCCCGCGCTGCGGCAGCCCGGCTGCATGGTGACGAAGTGCATCTGCACGCCCTTGGACGCGATCGGGCTGACCAGGCGTGCGACGAAGCGGCCGCTCTCGGCCCGGTACTCCTGCATGTCCTTGGGGCTGACCTTGTAATGACGCTGCTCCGGCACCGCGGTGAGCAGCTCATCGACGCTGACCCCCAGGGCCTTGGCCACCGCCATCACCGACTGCACGCTGGGATTGCTCTCGGGCTGCTCCATGTGCGCCAGGGTCTGGCGGGGCAGGTGGGCATGCTCGGCCAGCTCCGCCTGCGTCAGCTTGGCCTGCTTGCGCAGACGGCGTAGATTGTCGGCCAGTTCAGACATCGCCTCATGCTCCTACGCGGTTAACGTTAGTGTGCGAGGATTCCGGAAAACTCCAAGATATTGGAATCAGCCCCTTCTATTCTCGCAAGCCTGCCTTGAGACACCCGCCAGACACCCACGCTCTGGTCTCTACCCTCATCGGAGATCCCGTATGCCCTTCACCCTTCCTCCTCTGCCCTATGACAAGACCGCGCTCGCGCCCTTCCTGACCGCCGAGACGCTGGAGTTCCATCACGGCAAGCACCACAACGCCTACGTCGTCAACCTGAACAAGCTCGTCGACGAGGGCAAGGCCGACAAGACCAAGTCGCTCGAGGAGCTGATCCTCACCACCGAGGGCCCGGTCTTCAACAACGCCGCGCAGATCTGGAACCACACCTTCCTGTGGAACAGCATGAAGCCCAAGGGCGGCGGCGAGCCGACCGGCGCGGTCGCGGCAGCCATCACCAAGGACTTCGGCTCGTTCGCCAAGTTCAAGGAGGAG
>Ga0302314_10015966_pt1 | contig 12724 bp, 10 predicted proteins | sample III_Palsa_N2_3_FD_200533 | JGI IMG/M metagenome (GOLD analysis project Ga0302314, IMG submission 200533) | Peat permafrost microbial communities from Stordalen Mire near Abisko, Sweden - III_Palsa_N2_3 | ecosystem: Environmental > Terrestrial > Soil > Palsa > Peat permafrost | place: Sweden...
GAAGCAAGCACCAGAACGGACTGATCACCACCTACCGCGAGCGTGATGATCAATGCGAAGGCATACGCGCCGCAGGCAATGTCGTAGCGCTCGGGAAGCGCCATCGCATAAACAATCATTGCCAATGCTGCCGCTCCCCAAACGACCGGTGGCGCGGCCGCTGCGAGCGGCAGGCAGGCGAGGCCGATTGGAACGCCGATCAAGGTGCCGATGATGCGACGCTTCACCCGGTCGATCGTAGCGGACGGCGAGCTGGCAACGACGTATGTACACGCGGTGATTGCCCAGGCTGATTCGACGAGTCCGACCGCCGCGTTTAACAGGACGATAACCAGTGCGGCGGTCGCCGCCTGTAGACCCATGACGAGCTCCGGCCGCACTGGACCAGCCACCGCCGGCAACGGAACGGCAGTTTGCACCGGGTGCTCGGCAGGGCCACTGAGCAGGCGGGGAACGATCGAAGCCAACGCCGCGATAAGCCCGGCGACGCCCACGGCCGGGAGATCGTCAGAACGCAACTGGGCACCATAGGCCAGGAGCTGGCCGATATAGACCTGCGAGCCGAGCCCTGTCCCGGTGATCCCGAAGCGCCGCAAGTAGCCGACAAGGAACGCCCCGGTTGCGAGGGTAAATTCTGGGCCGGCTCGGCCGGCATGTAGCAGTAGCGGTGTAGCGACGATTAAGCTCGCCGCTCCCAACGCTGCGGAAGCGGTGAGCAACAATAGATCGCGGCTCGACTTGGTACGTGTGTCGCGACCCTCCGAGACACTGGCCCAAAGCGCGAAACCTCCCGCAACCGTGGTCAGTGTCGCTCCGCCCGCTAGCTTATGGGTGATATCCACCATGGTCCCGAGCATGGCCGCGATCGCGTAGGCCGTGACGATGCGGAGGCCTTTGACTCGTCGATGCGTGCCGGGATCAACATTTTCGAGCCAACGCATGGCAACGCTCAAGAGGGAGCACCCAAACCTCGAGGCGGTGATCGGCTCGGCGATGTTCCGCCGAGGATCGTTGCTTACATGCCGCATGGCCGCCTCCCCCTACTCCTGCTTCCACGGATCAAACCCACAACCCGGACAGGGTCCGTCGGTTCGCCAATCGATCTCAACTCAACGGACAGCTCGTCACCGAAAGCAAGTCAGCGCGGCGCAGTCCTCACGGGTGCCGATTCAGCAACGATCAGCATGGCCACACCACCGACGACCAGCGCCGCGGTCACATACCAAGCCGGCGCGAGCGGATTTCCGGTCGCGTCGGTGAGCCATTTGATCATGAATTGGGTCGAGCCGCCGGCCACCGCGATCGCCACGGCATAGATGACCGAGAGCGCGCCCGAACGCACCGCCTTGGGCAATGTCTCCGTAATCGTCACGAGCGCCGGGCCGATGGCGCCAGACAGCAGCAACGTGAGCAAGGCCGTCGCGGCATACAGCGCCACCGCACTGCGAAAATGTTCCATGGCGATAAAACTCGGTACCACCAGCAGGATCAGCAGCGTCATCGCGCTCAGCATGAGCGGTTTGCGCCCGACACGGTCCGACAACATTCCGCTGGTTATATCGCCAAACACGGCAAAAGCCCCGTTTACGATGGTGGCGGCGAACGCCACATTGGTCGCGAGACGCAAACTGTCCTGCGCATAGGTGGTCAGGTAGATCAGTGCGTAATTGGCGATCGTTCCTGCACCCAGCATCAGCAGCGCCAATATGACCAGCAGAGGCGACACCTGCCGATCCATCGGCGTGGCGGCTGCGCTGTCCGCGTGCGCCAAGGTCTCGGGCAGGCTGTTGCGCATGTAGAGGCCAAGCGGAACCACCGCGGTGCCGAGCAACAGCGCGAGCCGCCAGCCCCAGGCATCGAGCGCCGCCGGCGGCAGCAAACTCGAAAGCACGAATCCGACGATGCCGGCGACCAGGATGGCCGAATCCTGCGTTGCAAATTGCAGCGCCACGTAAAGGCCGCGCCGAAGCGGCGGCGCCGCCTCCACCAGAAAAGCTGTCGAGGGCCCCACCTCGCCACCGAGGGCCAGGCCCTGCAGCAGCCGAAACGCCAGTAAAAGGATCGGCGCCGCGACGCCGATGCGGGCATAGGAGGGTGTCAGGGCAAGCCCCAGAATGGCAAAACCCATGAGCGAGAACGACAGCATCATCGCCGGCTTGCGGCCGGCCCGATCACCATAACGCCCGATCAGAAAGCCGCCCAGCGGCCGGGTCAGAAATCCCACGCCAAAAGTCGCGAGCGTGAACAGCAGCCCGTGCGATGTCTGTGATGCGGGAAAGAAATTGTGGCCGATCTGGATCGAGAAAAACGAAAATGTTAGGAAATCATAGAATTCAAGCGCATTGCCGATGCCGACCGCCGCCACCTTGCGCAACGGCAGGTACTGCGCGGTAGCCTGCCCGTCGGCAGTCTCGGTGTCCAAGGCAGCTGCCTTCCATGAATGGGGCACAAAATCGACAGTCCAATTCAGTCGTACCTAGTCCTTTCGCCAGGCTCCACTTGCATCGCTCGTGAAGCCAACGGACCGGTAAGCCGCGTCCACCAGCGCCTGGCCGCGGGCATTGAGCAGAATCCCCGCGCCCAGGCGGTTCATCGTGTAGCCAAAACTCAGTTCCGCCTCTGGATCGGCAAACCCCACGCTGCCGCCCATGCCGACATGTCCGAAGGCCTCCTCGCCAATGATCAGCGAGTCGCCCCGCACCGCGCGGTTGTCGGTGGATTTCATGAATCCAAGCCCAAACCGCATCGGCTGTTGCAGCGTCGCATCCAGATGCGTCGCGGCTGATACCCGCGACATGCGGGCGACGGTTTCAGGCCGCACCAATCCGCCGCCGCCGTGCGCCAGCGGTGCGTACAGCAACGCCAGGCCGCGCGCGTTGGTCATGCCGTTGGCGCTGCCGATCTCCGCCGCATGAATTTCGCGCGAATTGAAATCCGCGGCGCCATTGTTGGTCAGGAACAAATTTGTCAGCGACCCCGGCTGCATCACCGCCTGGGTGAATTTCGACTCCAGATTCATCTCGGCCGGATCCGGCGCGATCAGGTTTGCGACCCGCACCTCCTCGCTCTCCGGCAGACCGATATAAAAATCCAGCCCGAGCCGTTCTGCGATTTCAGCGCGAAAAAACTCCCCAAGCGGCCGCCCGGCCGCCAGGCGCACCAGATTGCCTACCGTCCAGGCATAGGTGACGCCGTGATAGCCCTGCCGCGTGCCCGGCTCCCACCAGGCCGGCTCGGCGGCAACGCGCTCCACCATGTAATCGAAATCGGCAAACCCGCCGGCGCGCACCGGATCGCGCACATGCGGCACCGGCGAGGTGTGCGCCAGCATGTTGGCAACCGTGGTGCCTTCCTTGCCGTGCGACGCGAACGAAGGCCAAATCTTGCCCACATCGTCATGCAGCCGGAGGGCGCCGCGCTCGATCAGCATGTGCGCGCACAGCGCGGCCGCACCCTTGGTGCAGGAAAACACGATGCTGATCGTATCCCGCCCCCACGGCATTCCGGTTTTCGCCACCGCCACACCGCCCCAAAGATCGACCACCGAGCGCCCGCGATGCGTCACGCACACGCTGGCCCCCACCTCCGCGCGCTCCGAGAAGTTGGCGCGGAATGCTTCCAGCACGGCCTCGTAGCCCGGCGCGCAGTGCCCTTGCAGCAGGCCGCCGGATGGCAATTTTTCTTCAATCGCGGCCTCGGCCATGATGTTTCTCGCTCCCCAACGACCCTCCGGCTACGGGTTTTTCGCGGGGCTGGGAAGATACCCGCGTGCTGTGGCGCGCCCCCCGGCGCTGCTAGGGTCCGCCCGCCCACCGTCCAGGAGCGCGCCCATGCACGACGATTTCACCGCCCGCCGCGCCCAGTTCCGCGCCCTGCATGCGGAGAATTGCTTCGTGCTGCCCAACCCATGGGACATCGGCAGCGCGCACCGCTTGGAGCGAATGGGGTTTCTCGCCCTGGCTTCGACGAGCGCCGGCGCCGCCTGGGCCGCCGGCCGCGACGACGGCGATCTGACCCGCGACGAAGTACTGGCCCACCTGACCATGCTCTGTGCCGCCACCAGCCTGCCGGTGAACGCCGATTTCGAGGCCGGTTTCGCCGACGATCCCGACGGCGTGGCGGAAAACGCCGCCCTGGCCGCCGCCACCGGCATCGCCGGCCTTTCGATCGAGGACCGCACCGGCACCACGCTCTACGATGCGACGTTGGCCGCGGAGCGCATCGAAGCGGCCCGCGCGGCTTTGAACCTCACCGCGCCCGAGGTGCTGCTCGTCGGCCGGTCCGAGGGTTTTCTGATCGGCCGCACCGAATTGGCGCCCACCATTGAGCGCCTGATCGCCTATGCGCGCGCGGGCGCTGATTGCGTTTACGCGCCCGGCGTCACCGACCTCGGTGCGATTCGCGAACTGGTAACGGCCGTCGCCCCGGTGCCGGTAAATGTCTTGTTGCGCGGCACCTTGCGCGTCGCCGATCTCGCCGCCTGTGGCGTGCGCCGGATCAGCACGGGCGCCTCATTGGCGTGGGCCGCCTGGACCGCGTTCGACGCGGCTTCGCAGTCGTTGCGCGAGCAGGGTGTTTTGGTGGCGCAGGGCTAGGGAAGGCCAGGTCTCTGCCCTGGACCCGTCACGCTGGAGTCGTGCTGCGCACGACTGGGCCGGAGGCCCCAGACCCGATTTGTTGAGAATTGTTGGGGTAGAGTGCAGCCAAAAGATCCAATTCAGTTGATGGCTTCGCGAAGCAGCAACGAAAAGCCGCTCGTCTGGGGCTCTCGGCCCAGTGTGGTGGTTACGTCGCCCCGCGTTACGCTGGGGCGATATGAGCGTTTTCGCGGTGGGCTGGCCTTGCTGTAGCGCCTCGCGGCCGCGATGCGTCAATTCTTTCCCTCGGCATGGTGATCAGGCATGAAAATCGATTCGTCACTTGCGGCCGTTGTCACGGGCGGCGCCTCTGGCCTGGGCCTCGCCACCGTCAAGGCGTTGCGCGCCGCCGGTACCGCGGTGGCGATTTTCGATCTCAACCAGGCGAGCGGCGAAGCGGCTGCCGCTGAAACCGGGGCGGTCTTTTGCCAATGCGACGTGCTTTCGGATGAGAGCGTTGACCAGGCATTTGCCAAGGCGCGTGCGGCGCAGGGGCAGGAACGCGCGCTGGTCTGCTGCGCCGGGGGGGGCAACGCGATCCCGACGGTGCGGCGGGACAAAAATACCGGGGCGCTCAGTGTGTTTCCGACCGATAAGTTCGAATGGGTGCTGCGCCTGAACACGGTTGGCACGTTCCGCTGCCTGACCAGGTCGGCGGCCGGCATGATGACGCTGGAGCCGGTGGACGGCGAACGCGGCGCGATCGTCAATACCGCCTCGGCTGCGGCCACGGACGGGCAGATGGGACAGGCCGCCTATTCCGCGGCGAAGGCGGGGATCGTCGGCATGACCTTGCCGATCGCGCGGGACCTGTCGCGGGAGGGCATTCGCGTCAACACGATCCAGCCGGGCATTTTCGCGACGCCGCCGATGCTGGGCGCACCACAAGCCATGCTGGATTCGCTCGGCGCCATGGTGCCGTTCCCCAAGCGCCTCGGGCACCCGGACGAGTACGCGAGTCTGGCGCTGGAAATGATCCGCAATAGCTACTTCAACGGTGAGACGGTGCGATTGGACGGCGCCATTCGCATGCAACCGCGCTGAGCCGCCGCGGCGGGCGCCGCCTATCTGGCGGTGCAGCGTAAATCATTGACAACGCTCACTAGATACTTACCTAGCTTAGCGTTGCCAATCGCGGGTTGTATCGGTGCCGGACAATTCGCGGCCGCGTGAGCCGCGGACAGCCTTTTTCCATTGACCTAAGCGAACGAGCGAGCCCGTGCGTGGCTGCTTGGCTGCATTGCACACTTTAATTTGCTGCACCGCAGCGTAAATGCTTGACTCGGGGGCGACGATATACTAACCTAGCTAAGTATCAACCAGCCGGGCAAATTCGCCGCGGCGCCTTTGTGAGGTGAAACCGTGAAGAAGACCCTATCCCTGCTCCTCGCCACTCTGGTGGTGTCAGCGGTAACCGCGGTTCAGGTCGCGGCCGCCACACCGGTCGCTGCCACCGGCAAGATGCTCATCGACGCCAATGGCGGGCGTTTGGCCCCCGTCGATCGCGTTGACTCCGACGGTTCGGCGGAAATCATCATCGACGGCCGGGTGGTGACCATTCCGGCGACCACGCTCTCCGTTGTCGACGGCAAGCTGAAGACGAGCCTCAAGAAGCCGCAGGTTCTCGCCCTGCAATAATAGTCGCTGCCTAAGGATGCCGGCGCCAGAAAGGGCGCCGGCTGAGCCTCGCGTTCGAAGCAAGGCTCGGAACTGATAAAATGGGGTCTGGGGCCTACGGCCCCAGCGGGGTGCAGGGGCGGAGCCCCTGGCCTTCCTTATCAAGCTCCGGCGCGGGCTCCTCCGCCCACGACCGCGCCAGTTCGCGAACCGGATCGTTTCGCCCGCCGGCGATGTTGCGGGCGATGGCGTCGAGCAGCGATTCGAGCTTGGCGAGGTCGTCGTCGGTGAGGCCGGCGAAAATCTCGTCTTCCTCGATCCGCGCCAGTTCGCCGAGTTGCTCGAGCAGCGGCAGGGCTATTGCCGTCAGATAGACGCAGTTTGCCCGCCGGTCGTTGGGGTTTTCGCGCCGCTCCAGGTAGCCGTCGGCGCATAGGCGGTCGATCAGGCGGCCGGCGGTTACTTCGCTGATTTCGAGCAGTTCGGCGATCAGGCGTTGCGTGGTGCCGGGCCGGCGGCCGACGGCCGCGATCAGACGCCATTTCGCGCTGGAGACGCCGATGCGTTCGACGCGGCGGTCGAAGCGCTGCCACAATTGCCTGGTGAGAACCGTTAGCCTCAGGGCGACGTTCCGTTTGCGGTTCTCGACATGCGGGATGACCGGCGCGGAGGCGGCTAGGTCCGGCCGGTCAATGTCGAGTGATGCTGTCACACGCGCTCGATGATGATGGCGGGGGCCATGCCGCCGGCGGCGCACATCGTAACCAGGCCACGGCGGAGACCGCGGCGTTCGAGTTCGTCGAGCAGGGTGCCGATCAGCACGGCGCCGGTGGCGCCGATCGGGTGACCTAGCGCGATGGCGCCGCCGTTCACGTTGATTTTCTCGCGGTCGATGTCGAGGTCGCGAATGAATTTCTCTGTGACGACGGCGAAGGCCTCGTTGACTTCCCAAAGGTCGATATCGTCGATCGACAATCCTGCCCTTGCGAGGATTTTTCGCGCGGCGGGAACTGGGGCGTTCAGCATCAGGGTTGGGTCGTCGCCGATGTTCGCGGTGGCGACCACGCGTGCGCGCGGTTTCAATCCGTGCTTTTGCGCGTAGTCCGCTGACGCGAAAAGGATTGCCGCCGCGCCGTCGACCACGCCCGAGGAGGTGCCGGCATGGTGCAGCGGCTGAATGTCCACGTCCGGATAGCGGCGGTTGATGAGCTGTTTGAACGTGGTGCCGTCGCGCATGGCATGCATGTCGGCAACCGCGCCAAAGCTTGGTTTTAGACCGGCGAGGCCTTCGGCGGTGGTGTCGGGGCGCGGATATTCGTCCTTCGACAGGACGAGCTTGCCGTCGGCGTCGACGACGGGAACGATCGATCGGTCGAAGCGGCCTTCGGCGATCGCCTGCGCGGCGCGGCGCTGGCTTTCCAGGCCGAAGGCATCGAGTGTCTCGCGGCCGATGCCTTCCAGGGCGGCGATGGCGTCGGCGCAGACGCCCTGGTGCGATTGCGGGTGGTGTTCCTGCAGGCGCGCGTTGCCGGAGCCGATGCCGGCCGACCGCAGCCCGGCCGCCGCTTCCTCCTGCTGCAGCGTGGTGATCAGCGACATCATTTCGGTGCCGCCGGCGATGACCAGATCCTCCGCGCCGGAGCGGATCTGCGCGGCCGCCAGGGCGGTGGCGGTGATGCCGCCGCCGCAGAAGCGGTCGAGCGTGACACCGCTGACGCTTGTATCGAAGCCGGCATCGAGGGCGGCCATGCGGCCGAGGTCGCCGCCCTGGCGGCCCTTCTGGGCGCTGACCGACCAGATGACGTCGTCCACGTCCTTCGTGTCGAGGTTGTTACGGTCGCGCAGGGCGGCCAGAACGGTTGCCGCGAGGTGCTGCGGATGCATGTGGGCGAGCGCGCCCTTCCCGGTTTTACCGATGCCGCGCGGCGTGCGGACAGCGTCGATGATATAGGCTTCGGACATTCGGTGTTACGTCCTCCCGCGCGCCGATCTCGCGGCGTGCGTTTGATTGTGTGGCGAGCTTAACTGGCATGTGGGGAGCGGTAGGGAAAGCGCCAGGAAGGAAGGCCAGGGCTCTGCCCTGGACCCGCTGGGGCCGTAGGCCCCAGACCCCATTTAGCGCTGCGCGGCTTTTCCATTCTTCTGGGCGAAGCCTATGATGACATGACTTTCTGGCTTCGCTGTTCCCAATAGCGATTCTTATTGAATGGGGTCTGGGGCCTACGGCCCCAGCGGGTCCAGGGCAGAGCCCTGGCCTTCTATCGACCCCAGCATCGCCGCCGCGATAAGTCCGAATGGCACGCGAACCGCGGCCAAACTCTGCGAAAGACCGGCGATGACAGAAGCACACGCGCCACCGCGAAGCTTGGGGGCGCTGGAACCGCTGCGCGACGGCACGTTCAGAACGATCTGGCTCAGCAGCCTGGTCTCCAATTTCGGGCAATTGATTCTTGGCGTGGGCGCGGCGTGGGAAATGACGCGCATCAGCCCGTCGGCGGACATGGTGGCGCTGGTGCAGGCGGCGCTGATGTTGCCGCTCATGCTGGTTTCGGTGCCGGCGGGTGCCATCGCGGACATGTTCGACCGGCGCAAAGTGGCGCTTGCGGGGCTGGGCTTTGCGTCTTCGTGCGCGGCGCTGCTGACGGGGCTCGATGCGGCCCGGCTCACCACGCCGTGGACGCTGCTGGCTTTTTGTTCGCTGATCGGGGGCGGGGTCGCGCTTTATGGGCCGGCGTGGCAGGCGTCGGTGCGCGAACAGGTGGGGCCGGCGCAATTGCCGGCGGCGGTGGCGCTTGGCTCGATCAGCTACAACGTGGCGCGCAGCGTGGGGCCGGCGATCGGCGGGGTGATCGTGCTGGCCGCGGGCGCCAAGGCGGCGTTCGCGACCAATGCGGTGTGCTACCTGCCGATGCTGGCGGCGTTTTTCTTCTGGCGGCGGCCGCTGGTTTCGGCGCGGCTGCCGCCGGAGCGGATCGATCGCGCCATCGTCTCCGGCGCCCGCTATGTGATCCATTCGCCGCCGATCCGTACGGTGCTGGTGCGGGCGTTGATATTCGGGCTGGCGAGCTCGGCAAGTGCCGCGCTGACGCCGCTGGTGGCGCGGAACCTGCTGCACGGCAATGCAGCCACCTACGGGCTGCTGCTCGGCACTACCGGCGTCGGCGCGGTGGGCGGCGCGCTGCTGACCGGGCGCGTGCGCATGAGGTTGAGGCCGGAGCATGCGATCAATGCCTGCTCGCTGGTGGGCGGGACGATGTTCGTTATTGTTGGGGTCAGCCACAGGCTGGCGGTGACCGCGGCGGCGCTGGCGGTGGCCGGCGGGGCGTCGATGATGTTGATCGCGATGCTCAATGTGGGGGTGCAGCTTTCCGCGCCGCGCTGGGTGACGGCGCGGGCGCTGGCCTGGTACCTGTCGGCGCTGACGGGTGGAATCGCGGCGGGGGCGTGGATCTGGGGTCATGTCGCGGTGCGTGTGGGGGTGGGTGGCGCGCTGGTTGCGTCCGGCGTCGTGGTGATTTTGATGCCGCTGATCGGGTTGGTGCTGCCGATGCCGGACAGTTCCTATGACGATCTGGAGCCGGTGGATCTGGCGCACGAGCCGGACGTGGCGCTGGCGCTGACCTTGCGCAGCGGCCCGATCGCGATCGAAATCGATTACCAGGTGGATCCGGCGCAGGCGCGCCAGTTCTATGGCGCGATGCTGACCATGCAGCAGGCGCGGCGGCGGAATGGGGCGTTCGACTGGTCGCTGGCGCGCGATATCGCCGACCCGGCGTTGTGGACGGAGCGCTACCATTGCCCGACATGGGGCGACTATTTGCGCCTGCGCGGCCGCTTCACGCATGCCGACCGCGCGCTGCAAAGCATGGTCAATGCGTACCACCAGGCCGGCGCCGCGCCGCGTGTGCGGCGCCGGTTGGAGCGGCCGTTTGGCTCGGTGCGCTGGCGAACCGACACCCCCGACCCGCCAGGCGAGACCATTGGGTTTTTCTCGCCGTGAGCGGACCGGTGCGGTGCCCGTCGCGTCATCGCCGTGCTCCGCGCTGGACACGCGCCGATGTGCCGCCCGCCTGTCGCGGGCGTGCTTTGTGAGCTACGTTAGTATCGGCGGGGCGCCGCGCCGCGAGGGAGAGGGCGAGCATGAACGTGATGAGTGACCCGAGCCGCCCGATCAGCGAACGGCCGGTCGTGATCGGCGTCGAGCCGTATGTTTCCGAGGCTTACGCGCGGGCGGAGAACGACAAGCTTTGGGCCAAGGTCTGGCAGGTTGCGTGCCGGGAGGAGGAAGTTCCGGCGGTCGGCGACTACGTCACTTACAATATTCTCGATGAATCGATCATTGTCGCGCGCGTCGCCGCCGATCGGATCGCGGCCTACTACAATGTCTGCCAGCACCGCGGACGGCGGCTCACCGAGGGATGCGGCCACACCAAGCGCTTTGTCTGCCGCTTCCACGGCTGGAAATGGAGTTTGGACGGCGAGAACGTCGACGCGCTGTGCCGCGACGATTGGGAAGGCACGCTGACCGACGAAAATCTGCGCCTCAAGACCGTGCGCGCCGAAACCTGGGGCGGCTGGGTTTTCGTCAACATGGACCCGGACGCCGAACCGCTGGCCGACTATCTCGGCACCGCGGCGAAAATGCTGGACCCGTTCGAACTCGACAAGATGCGCTACCGCTGGCGCCAATGGCTGCATTTTCCGAGCAACTGGAAAATCGCCATCGAGGCCTTCGTCGAGGGCTATCACGTGCTCGGCACGCACCCGCAACTGACCAAGTACGGCGCGAGCCGCACCTGGAGCCGCGCGCACGGCAAGCATAGTTGCTTCGGCCCGGCGGGATCTAAGGGTTTCGGCGGTGCCTCCGGCGGCGCCGGCAACGCGGTGGATGCACGCCTGGCGCTCGCCGAGGTGATCAACCAGCTCTGGGAGGAAGTGAACGCAACGACGACGCAGACAATCGTCAACGCGGCGAAGCGGCTGAAGGACGAACTGCCGCCGGGGACGCCGTTCATGCAGGTGCAGATACACCTGATGGCGAGCGCCATGCGCGACGATGCGGCGCGCGGCGTGACGTGGCCAAATATCGACCCGGCGCATTTCGGCGAGGCGGGGACGGTTTGGCATATCTTCCCGAACACGGTGGTGATCCAGGGACCAACCTTCGCACTGTGCTACCGCGCCCGGCCGCACGGGTACGATCCGGACAGCTGCATTTTCGAGGTCTATGTGCTGGAGCGATATCCGGAGGGGCAGGTGCCGAAGGTGGAGAACCTGTTCAAGCCCGACCATAATGAGGAATCGTGGCGGCGGGTGCTGTGCCAGGATTTCAGTAACATGGGGGCGGTACAGGAAGGTATAAAGTCGCGCGGCTTTGCGGGGCCGCGGCCGAACCCGGTGCAGGAGCGCGGGGTTACCAACTTCCACCGCGTGCTCGCTGAGTATATGGAGACTGGCGCGCCACGTCCGATCGGCTAATTTTCTGTTGTTAAACGGAGTCTCCGCGGTCGATTCGCGGCCGCTCGATGTCGTTTGCTTACCGTTGCTGTCATGTGAGGCTCCCATTCATGCCGATGCTTACTGTGGTTACCCGCACCGGGGAGGTGCGGGATGTGGAGGGGCAAACCGGAATGTCGGTGATGCAAATCATCCGCGATTCCGGATTCGATGAACTGCTCGCTCTGTGCGGCGGCGCGTGCAGCTGCGCGACTTGCCACGTGCATGTCGATCCGGCGTTCGCCGACCGGTTGCCGGCGATGGGCGAGGACGAGAACGAGCTGCTGAGCAGTTCGGAGCATCGCGACGAATGGTCGCGGCTCTCGTGCCAAATTCCGTTTGTTGCGGCGCTGGATGGGCTTAAGGTGCGGATCGCTGAAGAGGATTAAATGAAGGCCAAGGCTCTCCCCTGGACCCGCTGGGGCCTTAGGCCCCAGACCCCAATTTTATTTGTTCCGAGACTGGCATTTGCTGCGAGCTGGGCGCCTTATTCCGTGCTTTGAAAGCGGTATCGCCGAACTCGGAACCAATTAACAAAAGTTTTTTGCTTCTTTTTTCAAAAGGAAGTCCTTTCTTCCTTTCCTTGCCTAACTCTCAGTCAGCGTAGGCGCAATAACCAGGCGGTCCAGAATTTCGGCGACGCGGTCGACGGAGAAATCCTGTCGCTGCTGCAGCCACCACGCTAGAATTTCCACCGTGGCGCTGACGCCGTAGATCACTCGTAGATCGTTGGGCAGCCAGCTATCGGGGTTGGACGGGCGCGGGGGCACTTGGCGCGCCTGGCGGATGAACTCCTCCCGCATCGATCCCGCGGCGCCGCCGGTCAGTAGCGCGGACCAGAGTTTGCGGCGCTCGTCCACATAGACGCAGAGGGCGCGGGCGGCGGCGCGCGTGTCGGTTTCCCAGAGAACCGGCAAGGTGAGTTGCATCAGGTCGCGGATCTGATCGGCCACCAGATCATCGAGCAGCGCGGC
>Ga0302314_10015967_pt1 | contig 12723 bp, 7 predicted proteins | sample III_Palsa_N2_3_FD_200533 | JGI IMG/M metagenome (GOLD analysis project Ga0302314, IMG submission 200533) | Peat permafrost microbial communities from Stordalen Mire near Abisko, Sweden - III_Palsa_N2_3 | ecosystem: Environmental > Terrestrial > Soil > Palsa > Peat permafrost | place: Sweden...
GAAGGACGCCGATCCGGCCCTGCACGCCGAGGAAGTCCGCCCCGCACTGGACCTCTATGCCGATCCCGCCGACCAGAAGAATCCCTACGTCTCGCCGGTCTATGGCGATTTCAGCAAAGGCTATCCGTCGACCCTGATCCAGGGCGGCACCAAGGAATGGCTGCTCAGCGACATGGTCCGGCTCAACCGCCGCATCAAGGAAGCCGGCGGCGTCTGCGACCTCGAGATCTACGAGGGCATGCCGCACGGGTTTTCCGGGCTGTTTATCAACGCGCCCGAAGGCAAGGAGGCGATGGCCGAGCAGATCGCCTTCTGGAACCGCTACCTTCCCGCCGCCAAGCCCTGATCGACGGGCATGGCTAGGTCGTGGAGCTGGCTTTCGTTCGCTGTCGTATGCGCCCTGGCATTGCCGTGCGCGGCGCAGACTCCTTCAAATGACCCAGCCAAGGCCGAGGTCTCCAAGGCCTGGTTCACCGATCCGCCGTTGCGCTACCGTCCCGCCGCGACCGTGAAGGTTGGCCTGACTCCGGTCGAGGACATTCCAACGCAGCTTCAGACGGTGGTCGATCGAGGGTTCGGCGCCTTGATGATCAGCCCGGGTGCGCGGCGGGCGGTGGTCGATCCCACCAGTACGCGCGATCCGACCATCCAGCGGGTGATCCGCGCCGCCCGAAAGTTGGCGCCGCACAACGCCGAGCCCGATCCGCTGCCCGACATCGGCGACGGGCCGGCGGGCCAGGGGCCGCTCTATCTGAGCGAAGAGTATTTCCGCCGCTACGCCGCCGCCCTGGCCTTCGCGCATGCGCACGGCATGACCACCGTGCTGTACGACGAACTCGACTATCCCAGCGGCTCCGCCGGCGGCGGGCGTATCGATCCGGGCAACTATCGCAAGCTGCTGGTTCGCACCAAGCTGGCCGCAGCGCCCGGCGCCGGCGTTTTCACCGCGCCTGCCGGCGTGCTCGTCGCCGCCGTGGCGATGAACGAGACCACCAAACAGCGTATCGACCTGACCGCCCAGGTCACCGGTGGCGCGCTGCACTGGACCGCGCCCGGCCCGGACTGGACCGTGCAGTTTTTCGACGTGGTCACCAGCCAGGCGCAGGGTGGGGCGCAGGACTACCACGCCATCGTCGACTACCTGGATCCAAAGGCGGTGCGCCAGTTCATCGACATCACCTACGAGGCCTACGCCCGGCATGTCGGACAGTATCTCGGCAACACGGTCGCCATGACCTTCTTCGACGACGTCGGAATCTATCCCGCCGACCGCACCTGGGCGGTGGGCGTGGGCGAGCGGTTCAAGGCCGACACGGGGCGCGACGCGGCGCTCTACTACCCGGCGCTCTGGGAGGATATCGGAGCCGACACGGCGGCGGCGCGGGTCGGCCTGTTCGGCGCGCGGGCGGAGATGCTGGCGGACGGTTTTCCGCGCCTCGTCAGCCAATGGGCGGCGGAGCATGGGATCGCCGGCTCGGGCCACACGCCGGGCCAGTACGAGTTGCAGCCGACCGACATGAACGGCGACCCGTTCAAATTCTATCGCGCCCAGCCGATCCCGATGATCGACGTCATCTTCACCTACGGCTTCGGCCGCGACGGCTACAAGCTGACCACCTCGGCTGCGGAGTCGCAGGACAAGCCGGTGGTGGCGGCCGAGCAATTCACCACCTGCGGCACGCCCACCGGCTACAAGCGGGCGATGGACTCCCTGGTCCGTGGTGTCAGCTATCTGATCACCTGCACCCGCAACGATATCGGTCCGCCCAAGCAGTTCGCGGAATGGGTGGGACGCTCGTCGATGCTGCTTCGCGGGGGACGGCGCGTCGCCGACATCGGCGTGGTCTATCCGATCGCCTCGCTGCAGGCCTTCTACCGGTTCGATGCGCCTGACAATCAGGAGGGGCCGACCGGACGTTACGCGCCAGCCAGCGCCGACTATCTTGCCGTCGGCGACCGGCTGACCGGCGACCTGCACCGCGACTTCACCTTTCTGCACCCGGACGATCTGGCCAGCCGTCACCTGAAAATCGTCGGTAAACGGATGATCCTGAACAACCGCACCGAACGGCAGGCCTATCGCGTGCTGATCCTGCCCGGCGGCGAGGTGGTTTCGGTCGCTGTGCTGCGAAAACTGAAGGCCTTCTATGACGCCGGCGGGACGGTGTTGGCGACCTCCGAACTGCCCACGCGTTCGGCGGAATTTGGTTATGACGCCGAGGTTCGCGCGCTGGTTCGCGGCATCTTCGGGCGTCAGGCGGGCAACGGAGCGGTCAGCCGGAACGCCAGGGGCGGTGCGGCGCTGTTCATCGCCGCTCCCACGGCGGCTGCCTTGCGAACCGCGCTCGATCGTTTCGGGCCGCCGGCCGATATCGCCTTCGCAGGCGATCCGCACCCCCGCGCCGGCAACGGCGAACTGGCCTACATCCACAAGGTCAAGGCCGGGCGCGATATCGTCTTCGTAGCCAATTCTTCGGACGAGGTCGTCGACACCACAGTCTCGCTGCGCGGCGCCGAGACCCTGGAACTGTGGGATCCTTACACCGGCGAGACCAGGTCAGCGGGCGGTCGCGTAAACGCGACCCCGAACGGTCCGCGAACGGTGACGCCGCTCAAGCTGGCCGCCGGGCGGAGCGTATTCCTGGTCGGCGAACGCAAGTCAGCGGCGCCATGACCAGGATCGACGCTGGGCAAATCAAGAAGGCATTCTCCATGCGTGCGCTGACCTTGGCGGCGGCGGGCGTTATGATTGCTGTCGCCGGCATGGCTGTCGGACGGGCCATGGCGCCGAAGCAGGCGCCGCCTTCGGCCGAGCCGTTGCGCACCTATGTCCCGACCACCGTCTCACCGGAAGCCGCCGTCATCCTGAACGCGGCCAGACCGGGCCTGCTCAAGCCGCGGCTGAAGGGACCGACCAGCGGCGCTGGGTTCGCCGCGCTGAACTGGGCGTTCGAGCACATGGTCGCGTCGCGCGAGGCGGGGATCATCAAGCGGTTCGGCATCACCATCGCCGACAAGACGATGAGCGGCGTCCATGTGGTGGAAGTGCTGCCGCCCGCCTACAGAAGCGACGGCACGGTGCTGATCTATGTCCATGGCGGCGGCTTTATCGGCGGCAGCGCCCATTCCAGCCTGATCTCCTCGGGCATGATGGCGCGGGCCACCGGGCGGCGGGTAATCTCGGTGGACTACACGCTGGCGCCGAAAGGCCAATGGCGGCTGGTCACCGACCAACTCACTGCCGTCTACAAGGCGGTGCTGGCGAGCGGCATTCCGCCCTCGCGGATTGGCCTGTATGGCGAGTCCGCCGGCGGCAATATCATCGCCGGAACGGCCTTTAAGATCCGCGACCGGGGCCTGCCGCCGCCCGCGGGCTTGGTGCTGATATCGCCGGCCTCGGACCTGACCGGCGCGGGCGACACCCGCGTCACCCTGAAGGAGGCCGATCCGATCCTCTACGCCCCGGCGGTGCAGCCGGCGATCGACCTCTACGCGCCGCCGGCGGATCAGAAGAACCCCTACGTCTCGCCGGTCTATGGTGACTTCGCCAAGGGCTATCCGCCCACCCTGATCATCGGCGGCACCAAGGAGATCCTGCTGAGCGACATGGTGCGGCTACACCGCGCCATTCGCGCCGCGGGCGGCGACTCCCGGCTGGAGTTGTACGAAGGCATGCCGCACGCCTTCCCGCCGACCATGGCCAATACGCCCGAAGGCAGGTCAGCCATCGCCGAGCAGGTCGCCTTCTGGAACCAGCATCTGGCCGCGGCCAAATCCTAACCGCTCACAGCCAGCGGAACAGCCGGATGAAGGCTGCCTGAATCCGCATCAACCAGATCAACGGCGTGATCCGCCCCTGTTGCCAGTCGAGTTGCGGCTTCAGGACCTGGCGTTGCACGGACGCGCCGTTTGGACCGAACACCATCCAAGGATCGCTCGCCCGCGAATAGGCGGGCCAGGTCGGCAAGCCAGGCGGATTGGGGGAGCCGGTGCGGGCGAAAGCGATCCAGCGGGCGTGCATCTCCGCCGCTAGCTGCTCATCGCCGGGTGTGGGCGCGACCGCGTCGGCGGGCTGCCGTCCAAGGGTCTGGAAGACGTAGAACAGCTCCGAGCCGTGTCCGGCGCGGCTGACGCGGGGCCGCAACCGCTCGTCGACATGATCGAAGCGGTAGACGTAGGCCGGCGCCGTAGCCGACCAGTTGGCGACGACCCAGCGCGCGGGCGCGGTGACCAGGGCGTCGCGGAGATAGTCGCGCACGACCACCTCGTCGCTCAGGCCTGGGCCATAGAGTTTGTGCAACTGCTTCATCAGGTCCGGCTTGACCTGGGCCATCGCCTTTTTGATCCCGTCGCCATGGCTCAGCAGCGAGTCTTCACCGCTGTTGGCGCCGATCATCAGCGGCACGCTGGCGTGGCGGCCTGTGGCGATGGCGACCGTGGCGTTTTCCGGGGAGAGGCGCGGATCGGCGAAAGCGGCTACGGGCAGGGTCGACCGCATCAGGGCGGTCGCCGGAATCGCGCGCAGGCGTTCGGCCGTGGCGTTGGCCGGCGCGCCGAGGGACTGGGCAAGGGCGACGCCGGCCTTCTCGGCCTTGCCGCGGCTCGCCCCTGGGGGGAACCAGCCGCCGCCGGACTCGACGATCGCCCGCTGAAACAGACCCCAGGCCGAGGGCGCGGCGACGAGTTGCAGCACGCTGATGCCGCCGGCGGACTCGCCAAAGACGGTGACGTTGTTCGGATCGCCGCCGAACGCCGCCGCGTTCTGGCGGACCCAGCGCAGCGCGGCGATCTGGTCCATCAGGGCATAGTTGCTCAGCGGCTCGCCCTTCGGCGATGAGTGGTCCAGCGCCGGATGGGCGAAGCCGCCCAGGGCGCCGAGGCGATAGTTGATCGTCACCAGCACCACCCCGTCGCGGGCGAAGCCCGCGCCGTCGTAGTAGGGCAGAGAGCCTGCCCCCATCACGCCCGATCCGCCGTGGATGAACACCATCACCGGCGCGCGCCGTGCGCCGTGCAGTGGCGTCCAGACATTGAGGGTCAGGCAGTCTTCGCTGGTGGGCTCCGGCGCGCCGCCGAACTGGACGATGTCGGTGAGGCCGTTGGGATGGCCTTGCGGGCAGGCCGGGCCGAAGCGCGTCGCATCACGAACGCCGGGCCACGCATTGGCCGGTTGCGGCGCGCGCCAGCGCAAAGCGCCGACGGGCGGGGCCGCGTAGGGCACGCCCCGGAATACGGCGGCGTCGCCTTCCACGGCGCCGGAGAGTTGGCCTGTCGCCACGCTGGCGGTCGGCGGAGTCTGGCTGAAGCTGTATGTGGATGCGCCAAAGGCCGTTGCGCCGGCCAGCAGAAAGCGGATCGACAAGCTGGTTGTCACGCGGCGCCCAAGCTTGCTCATCGGATCTCCAAAGCCGCCAATGGGCGAAACATTCCTGAAAAACGCCGACCCGAACAGCCCTGGAGGGCATCGGGCCGGCGAGGAGATTAGAACGACTTCATGACGCGGACGCCGAACTGTCTCGGCGGCCCGGCGATGGCGAGGGTGCCGAACGTTCCCGAGGCGGCGTACTGCAGATTGAACAGGTTGGTGCCGTAGAGCGTAACGGTCCAGTTGTCCGGCCGCGCATAGACAAGCTGGGCGTTGACCAGCTGATCCTGCGGCAGGTAGTCGCTGGCTCCGCCGTTGGCCAGATCCGGCGTAGCGTCGAACAGCGTGCTCCACCGCGCCCCGATGTAGGCGTAGTCGGCCCTCGGCGTCAGCGTGGCGTTGCCGGGTAGGTCGAAAACATATTGCACGCCGAATTGAGCGGTCCACCGCGGCGCGTTGGGCTGTTCGCGCCCGGTCAGGTCCTGGACGCCCAGACCGGGAAAGCGAGAGTCGATCGCGGAGAAGTTCCCCAGCGCGGTGTTCAGGTAGGACCCGCCGAAATCGAACGACAGGTTTCCGAACTTGCCTTGGCCTTGAGCTTCGAAGCCGCTGACCTGGGTTTGGCCGGGCACGTTCACGTCTTCGCCCTCCGCCGTGGAGACCTGATACAGGGCGACCTGGAAGTTCCGATAATCATTGTAGAAGGCGCCGAGCTGGGTGCGCAGGTGGTTGTCGAGCCAGTTTGCCTTCCAGCCGACCTCATAGTCGGTGACCTCCTCAGGCCTGAAGCTCGGCGGCAGGTCCGCGGCGGAGGCGGCGGTGGTCGGGAATCCGGGTGTCATGACGCCCACGCCATTGATGCAGCCGCCCTTTTGCCCCGTGGCGATGAAGGCATAGAGGAAGTTATTGGGATCCAGCGTCCATTCCAGGTTGACCTTGCCGGTCACTCCGGAACTGTTCTCAGTGTCGCCGACGATATTCTGGCCCTCGAGCGGAAACCCAAAATCCGTCACTACAAACAGGTCGTCGAGACTGACGTGGGACTCGGAGTAGCGCGCGCCAACCTGCAGCTTGAGCGAGGGCGTGATGGCGTAGGTCCCCTGGGCGAACACGCCCCAGTCCTGCCGCCATTCGGCATACTCAAGCGAGTTCAGCGCCAAGCTGTAGGTCGGCGTGCCGCCAGGCGCGAGCGACAGGTACTGGTCTCTCTTCGGTTGGGTGTTCAGATCGCTCTGATAGACGCTGCCGAGCACCCATTGGAAACGGCCCTCGTTGGGCGACAGGATGTCGACTTCCTGAGACTCCGTCTGCTCCTGGGCGCGGATGTGATAGACCTCGTCCAAGGCGGGCGTGCCTCCATCGAGGAGCTGCTCATCGGCGTATGCGGTGCCGAACTGGTAGCCTGAGATCGATTTGATGGTGATGCCGTCCGGAAGCTCATAGGTGAGCTGCAGAACGGTGCGGAACATCCGCTCGATGCCGAGTTCGTGGGTGTCGCTGGCGATGTTGAACAGGCTGCTCGCCGAGCCGTTGTACTCGGCCTCGGGTATGCCGCCCATCTCGTGATAGATGTCATCGACCTTGAGTTCGGCCTTGAAGTGGTCGGTCGGCTTCCACAGCGCGCTCACGCGCCAATCGCCCTCGCGAAGCTTTCCTTCATTGCCGGTGTAGGGTCCGGAGATGTGTTCGAAGCTGTCGCGGCTCTCGTCGTTGGTCGCGATGCGCAGGGCGAAGTCGTCGCCGACCGGGATGTTCAGGGCGCCGCGCAGCCGTCCGTCGTCATAATTGCCGTAACTGGCTTCGCCCCAGCCGCTGAAGCTTTTCAGGATCGGATCGGTCTCGGTGACGAAGATTGCGCCGCCGGTGGCGTTGTCGCCGGCGAAGGTGCCTTGCGGGCCGCGCAGCACTTCGACGTTGGAGACGTCGTAATAGGGCTCGTCGGTGAAGATGCCGCCGGGCGAAACCGAGACGCCATCACGATAGATCAGCGTTCCCGCCGGGACTTCCTGGCCGGCGTCGCTCTTGCCGATGCCGCGGATATTGATCAGCGCGCCCAGCCCGTCGTCCTGGACCGTCATCGACGGCGTGTTGAACTGCAGGTCGTTGAGCGAAAAGATCGACCGTTTGTTGAGGTCGCTGGCGTTGAAGACGGTGACCGGAATCGCGGTCTTCTGGGCGTTGGTCGTCCGCCGCTCGGCCGTCACGATGACGGCGCCGACCGTGGTCGAGTCAGCCTGAGAGGGCGCCGGCGCCGGCGCGGTCTGGGCCAGGGTGGGCGCCGCGATCGAACAGGCGATGACAGCCAGGGCCGCTCCGCCCAGGAGTCTCTTGGTAAAGTCGGACGTTGCGCCAAGCGCGCGTGGGTTGGTCACCGGTTTCGCTCCCCCTTATAGCCCGCGGCCAATAGCGGCCCAGGTTTTCTGTTTCATAATCCCGCTCGACGCAATTTACAAGCAGTCTAGACCGCATGTAGTGTTTGGGGTCTTTGCCTTGTGACGTGGGCGTTGGCGGGCATGGGGAGCGAATATGGCGTCGACGGAATATGCACCGCGAAGAGGATGCGTCAGTATCCTCCTGGCCCAGAGTGAAGGAGCCCGACTCGGTGACCGATGACACAGCGATGCATCTGGCTCGCTCGCCGCCGCGGCGCCCGCGCCGCGCCGCGGTTGCAGAACGTCGCACGCAGGCCGAACGCAGCGCCGAAACCCAGCGCAAGCTGATCGACGCGGCGATCGCCGTTCTGCATCGTGTCGGTTACGGCGCGACCACCACCGGCCTGATCGCCGATGAGGCGGGGGTCAGTCGCGGGGCCATGCTGCATCAATACCCCACCAAGGTGGACATGATGTTGGCGGTGGTGGCCGACGTCTACGATCACGAGACCAAGGAATATCGCCGGCTGGGCGCGGAGGCTGAGAGCCCCAGGGAGCGATTCTATCAATTCCCCGAGATGATGTGGGATGTGCTGACGCGGCCCTCGGCCATGGCGGTGCTTGAAATCATGATGGGGTCTAGGTCCGATCCTGAACTGGCTTCCCGCCTTGGACCGCTGCAGCGCTGGATCGAACAAGCGTCGCGCACGACGGTCGAACAGGCGCTGAAGGAGGGTGGGTTTCCGGATCTCCCCGAGGCCAACGCCATGCGCCGGCTGTTCGTGGCCGCCGTTCGCGGCCTGTCGATCGATCTGATGCTGCTCGAGGACCGTGCGGAGCTGGACCAGGCGATCGAGCTGCTTAAGCGGCTGCTTCGCGCGCTGTCCGACGGATTGATACCTCCAAGCGCCAAATGAGCCTCGACGCGGCCCTCAACTGGACAGCAGCAACGCCGCAAAATAGAAGCGGTCTGAACTGTTTGTATATTGCATGGCGTGAGGCAGGGCGACGAGAGTCGTTTTCGTGAGCGCGCCGAAACGGGATTGTTCCATGCCGCTCTCGCCGCTTCACGTTTCCGGCGACCGGTTTGTGGATGCCCGCGGGCGCGAGGTGTTGCTTCGCGGCGTAAATCTGGGCGGCGATTCCAAGACGCCCTGGCCGGATGGCGGCACACACCTTCCGACGGATTTCACCGATCACAGGACCGTCAGCTTCATCGGCCGGCCGTTTCCGCTGGCGGAGGCGGAGGAGCATTTCTCCAGGCTGCGTCGCTGGGGCTTCAACTGCCTGAGGCTCCTGACCACCTGGGAAGCCATCGAGCACGCCGGCGCGGGTCAGTATGATGTCGACTACCTCGACTACTACGCCGAGATCGCCAGGCTGGCGGGGGATTACGGCTTCTACGTCCTCGTCGATTGCCACCAGGACGCCTGGAGCCGGATGAGCGGGGGTTGCGGCGCGCCGGGGTGGACCTTCGAGGCGGTGGGCCTCGACTTCGATAAGTTCCACGCCGCCCAGGCGGCGCTGGTGATGCAGAACGCCTTCGACTACGCGGCTCTTGCGCCGCACCAGGCCGGCTATCCCCGGATGTCCTGGTCGTCGAACTACAAGTTGCCAGCCAACGGCCTGATGTGGAGCCTGTTCTTCGGCGGGCGCTGGCTGACGCCGGACTTTCAGGTCGAGGGCGTCAACGTCCAGGATTATCTTCAAGGCCGCTACCTGGCCTGCCTGGATCAGCTCGCACGCCGCCTGGCCGACATGCCGCATGTAATCGGCATCGAGAGCGTGAACGAGCCGTCCATCGGCTGGCTGGGTCAGGCCCTGTCAGATCGGGGCGTGGACAATCCTTCGCCGCTGGCGATGGGGCCGGCCATCAGCCCGCTCGATGGCCTGGCGCTGGCGCGGGGCGCGTCGGTGACGGTCCCGGTGCTGGGCGGGCGCGAGACCGGCCTGCCGCGGGTAGTGGCCGAGCGGACGATGAATACCGACGGCGTGTCGATCTGGCGCGAGGGGGCGTCCTGTCCGTTTGAGCGCGCCGGCGTCTACGCCATGCGCGATGGTCGTGCGACAGCGTTGGACGAGGCCGCTTTCCAGCGCGGGCCGAACGGCGCGTTCGACTCGGCTCGCGATGTTTTTGCGCCGCTGTTCGAGGCCGTGGCGGGGACGATCCGCGCCCATCGACCTGACTGGATATTGTTCGCCGAGGTCGAAGTGGCCGGCCCCTTCGTCGGCCGCGTCTATCCGCAGACCATGCCGTCGGGCTCGGTGAACGCGCCGCACTGGTACGACCTTGCCAACCTGACCACCAAAACCTTCGATATCGACGACCACATCGATCCCTTCGCGCGCAGGCGCCTGTGTGGCGCGGCCGAGGTGCGCGAGAGCTACCGTCAGGGTCTGGCGGCGCGCAAACGGCTCGCCGACCCGTTCGGCGGCCCGAGCCTGATCGGTGAAATCGGCGTTCAGTTCGATATCGATGACGGCGCGTCTTACCGCGCCTGGGCCGCTGGCGAGCGCGGACCGAAGGTGTTCGCTAAACAGACGCAGATGTTGAGCCTGATGGCCGATGCGCTCGACGAACTGAAGCTGTCGGCGACCTGGTGGAACTACTCCGCCACCAACCGAAACGACGCGCGGATCGGCGATGGCTGGAACCAGGAGGACCTGTCGATTTTTTCGGCCGACCAGGTGGACGCAACCCACGACGGCGCGCGAGGCGTGCAAGGTTTCGCCAGACCTTACGTCCGCGCCGCGCAAGGACGATTGCTCAGTCAAGCCTTCGACGCCGCGACCCACATCTTCGAAGCCGTGATCGATGTCGACCCGGTCGTGGGAGCTCCGACAGAAGTGACGGTCCCCGATGCGGCCTATGTGGGTGGCGCCGTGGTCGAAACCTCCTCGCCCTGCCGCGTCGAGATCGCCCGGGGCGCCGCGATCGTCATCTGCGACTCCGCCGGCGCGATGCGCATCACCGTGCGGCCGGCCTAGCAGACCGGGCCGATCTCGGTCATCGCGGCGGCCTTGATCAAACTTGAGGCCGGCAATCGCGAAACAGGCGCGGCGCCATGCCGACCGCCGAGCGGAAGAAACGGGAAAAGTAGGCCGGGTCGCTGAAGCCCAAATGGTAGGCGATCTCGGTCAGGGTCATGTTCGAATAGAGCATCAGCCGCTTGGCTTCGAGCAGCCGGCGTTCGAGAACGATCTTCAACGGAGCTTCCCCCGCGACCTTCAGGCAGGCGCCGCGCAGGCGTTTGGGGGTCACCGCCAGCAGGGCGGCGTAGTCCGGCACCCCCAACGGCGAGCGGTAGCGTTCTTCGACCAGGCCGCGAAACCGCGCCACCAGTCCGGCCTGGGAGCCAGGCGGCGCCGCGGGACCCGCCTGGGCGGCGTGATGGAGGCGCAGGGCGGCCACGAAAATGGAGGTCAGTATGGCCTCCACGGCGGCGTCATGGCCGGGCGCCTGCCAAGCCAACTCGCCGGCAAGGTCGCGCAGGCGCGCGGCGATCGGGGTCGCATCGTCGAGCTCGACCTGGGCGGCGGCGGCGAACAAGCGGCCCATGTCGGCGTCACGACGAAGAATTTCCCGCAAGTATGGGTCTGCTATCGTCAGCACCGAGCCGCGAGTTTCGGCCTCATACGTGAAGGCGTGAACCAGCCGCGCGGGAACGAGCAACAGACAAGGCGCCTGAAAGCCGATGACCTCCGCATCGGCCTGCATCTCGCCGCCGCCCTGTTCGATGAAGAACAGGTGGTTGAGGTGAAGGTGAGAGTGGGCGCGGATGTTCCAGTCGCTTGGGCGGGACCGATCATCCAACGCCTCGAGGTGCAGGAAGCGCTCACCGACGGTCCTGTGCGGCTCGCCGTATAGATAAAAACTCGGAATAACCTGGGGTTCGGCCGGAATTGCTGCGGTGAGGCCGTCAGACATGGTCGTTCAAAAAGTCCAAGTTTAGGTCGCAACGATCCATAGCCATCGGCGCGGCTCTGTCTAGTGTTCAGGCCATTGGTCATGGGTCGTGAGAACCCGCGTCGAATTGCGGAGGAAACCATTCGCACTCAAGTCGCGATCATCGGCGGCGGGCCGGCCGGCCTGTTTCTGGCGCATTTGCTGCGTCGGGCGGGCGTGGACCTGGTCGTGCTGGAGCGCCGCGATCGCGCCTATGTGGAAGGCCGTGTGCGGGCCGGGGTGCTGGAACAGATCACCGTCAACCTGCTTGAAGAGTTGGGCCTGGGCGAGCGGATGCGCCGCGAGGGCCTGGTGCACGCGGGGACCAACATCGCCCACCGCGACGAGATCTTCCGCATCGACATGCAGGCGCTGACCGGCGGCGAGACCATCATGGTCTATGGCCAGCAGGAGGTGATGCGCGACCTGTTCGACGCGGCGGAACAGCGCCAGATCCCCATCGTGTTCGACGCCGACGAGGTGCAGCCGCACGATATCGACGGCGCCAAACCTTACGTCACCTGGCGCAAGGACGGGGTCGAACAGCGGCTGGACTGCGATTTCGTTGTCGGCTGTGACGGTTTTCACGGCGTCAGCCGCGCCTGCATTCCCGAGCATGTCCGCAAGACCTTTGAGCGGGTCTATCCGTTTGGCTGGCTGGGGATTCTGGCCGATGTGCCCCCGGCCAACCACGAGCTGATCTACTGCAATCATGAGCGCGGCTTCGCCCTGGCCAGCATGCGGTCCTCGACGCGCAGCCGCTACTACATCCAGTGTCCGCTGGACGAGCAGGTGGAAGACTGGTCCGACGACCGGTTCTGGGATGAGCTATGCCTGCGGATGGGCGACACGGCCGCCGCCGGCGTGGTGCGCGGCGCCTCGTTCGAGAAAAGCCTCGCGCCGCTGCGCAGCTTCGTTTCCGAGCCCATGCGCCACGGCGCCCTGTTCCTGGCGGGCGACGCCGCCCACATCGTGCCGCCAACGGGCGCCAAGGGCCTGAACCTGGCGGTTTCGGACGTCATCATCCTGGCCGAGGCCCT